>Ga0209378_1000889_pt1 | contig 21608 bp, 26 predicted proteins | sample GraSoiAngelo_156_FD_186170 | JGI IMG/M metagenome (GOLD analysis project Ga0209378, IMG submission 186170) | Grasslands soil microbial communities from the Angelo Coastal Reserve, California, USA - 14_1009_13_40cm (SPAdes) (version 2) | ecosystem: Environmental > Terrestrial > Soil > Grasslands ...
GTCTCGACGGGAAGGTGCAGCAGCTGCACCAGGGCCGTTGTGACGATGAGGGCGACGAACGGACTCGGGATGCGGCGGTTGAACCGCGGCCAGGCCACGATGATGGCCAGGGTGAGCACGGAGACCGACACCGCCCAGGGATTCATCGTGGCGAGGTGCCCGCCGAAGGCCCGCCACTTCTCCACGAACTCGGGGGGCACCGTGCCCATCCGGAGCCCCAGGAAGTCCTTGACCTCGCCCGAGAAGATGATCAGGGCGATGCCGCTCGTGAACCCGATGGTGACCGGGTACGGGATGAACTTGATGGCGCCGCCGAGCCGGGCGAGGCCGAAGCCCGCGAGGATGACGCCCGCGAGCAGGGTGGCCGCGGCGAGGCCGTCCACGCCGTAGCGTTGCACGATGGCGTACACGATGACCACGAACGCGCCCGTAGGGCCGCCGATCTGCACGCGCGAGCCGCCGAGCGCGGAGATCAGGAAGCCGGCCACGATGGCGGTGAAGAGGCCACGCTCGGGGCTCACGCCGCTCGCGATCGCGAAGGCGATCGCGAGCGGCAGCGCCACGATGCCGACGATCACGCCCGCGACGACGTCCGCGAAAAACTGCTCGCGGGTGTATCCCTTGAGCGTGGTAACGAGTTTGGGGACGAGCGCGTCCAAGTTCCCTCCCGCTGCTGGGCGGGAGGGAATCTAACGAATGCTTTTAGCGAACCAGCCCGAGTAGGTGGTCCAGCGAGAACGCCCCCGGCCCGACCAGCGCCAGCGCGACGGCCGCGATGATCAGCACGAGGTTGTACTCGTAGCCGCCGTTCTGCACGAAGAACCCCTTCGGCCCGTGCACCTTGGCGATCGCGACCGCCATCGTCGCGAGCACCAGCAGCCCGGCCACCGGCGTGAGCAGCCCGAGCAGGAAGAGCAGCCCCGCCAGCAGCTCGCCACCCACGGCGAGGGCCGTCCAGAAGCGCGCCGGCCGCAGGCCGAGGCTCCCGATGAATCCCGTTGCGCCGGCGAAGCCCGGCCCGCCGAACGAGCCGAGCGCCTTCTGGGCCCCGTGGCCCAGGAACACCAGCCCCAAGGTCAGGCGCAGCGCCAGCAACCCCAAATTAGCGAACATGTTAGCGATCCCTCCGACAATTGTCTCGAAATCGAGATACTTGATTCCGAACAAACGTGGGAACAACGTGGTCCCCGGAAAGGTTCCTGGAGGCGACATGAGACGATCGCCGACCGACGTGCCCCTCAAGCTCTGGGTCGTTCTGGCCCGGGCGTTCGATGCGGTGGAGCGCCACTCCCGCGCCAGCATCGCGCGCTTCCAGCTCGGCACGACCGAGTTCGGCGTGCTCGAGGTGCTGTATCACAAGGGCGAGCTCCCGGTGTGCGAGGTGCAGCGGCGCATCCTGGTGGAGTCGAGCAGCACGACCTATGTCGTCGACAAGCTCGTGCAGCGGGGCCTGGTGCGCCGGCGGGCGAGCGGCAGCGACCGCCGGGTGACCTTGCTGGCGCTCACCCCCGCCGGGAGACAATTGATCGCGCGCATCTTTCCGCCGCATGCCGCCGCGATGCGGCGCGCCGTGGGCGCGCTGCCGGCGCGACAGCAGGCCGCCGCCCTCCGGCTGCTGCGCGCGCTGGGCACGGGCGCGGCCGAGCGGCTCACGGCCAAGGAGGCAGACCATGATCACGATTAGACGAGCCGCCGAGCGCGGCCACGCCAACCACGGCTGGCTCGATACGTGGCACAGCTTCTCGTTCGACAGCTATTACGATCCGGCACACCTCCAGTTCGGCCCGCTCCGCGTGCTGAACGAGGACTTCGTCGCCCCGGGCGCGGGCTTTCCTCCGCACCCGCATCGCGACATGGAAATCATCACGATCGTGCTCGAGGGCGCCGTGGCGCATCGCGACTCGACCGGCGGTGAGGGAGTCACCCGGGCCGGCGATGTCCAGGTCATGACCGCCGGGAAGGGCGTCGTCCACTCCGAGTACAATCCATCGGATGGGGAGCGCCTGCACCTGCTCCAGATCTGGATTCTGCCCGACGCGCGCGGCCGCACGCCCCGCTACGACCAAAAGGCCTTCCCCGCCGAGGCGCGCCGCAACGCGCTGCTGCCGGTCGTTGCGGGAAGCGACACGAACGGCGCCCTGCGGATCCATCAGGATGTCACGCTGTACGCGTCGGAGCTCGACGCCGGAAAGAGCGTGACCCACACGCTCGCCCCCGGCCGGCGCGCGTACGTGTTCGTGTCGAAGGGCGGCGTCGCGGTGAACGGCCAGGCGCTCGGTCAGAGCGACGCCGTGGCGATCGAGGGTGAGACGATGCTCGAGATCCGAGGCGCCGCGCCGAGCGAGGTCCTGCTGATCGATCTGCCGTGAGGGATTCCGCGGGCGATGGGAGGGGCGCAGCAAGCTGCGCCCCTATTTATTCTTGGGGTGAAATGCCGAACATCCCGGTTCGCCGTTCCGGGCGTATCCCCTTTAGTGACGCGGAGCCCTGCCATGCCCGATCGCCCGCACTACTACCACCAGCATGACCTGCCCCGCTTCGGCGAGATCGAGCGCGGGGCGCCCGAGCTGGCCCGCAAGTTCTTCGACTGGTACGGCGCGGTCTTCGCGGAGGGTACGCTCAGCGCGCGCGAGAAGGCGCTCATTGCGCTCGCCGTGGCGCACGCCGTCCAGTGCCCCTATTGCATCGACGCCTATTCCAAGGACGCGCTCGAGAAGGGCTCGAACCTGGACCAGATGACCGAGGCCGTGCACGTCGCCGCGGCGATCCGCGGCGGCGCGTCGCTGGTCCACGGGGTACAGATGCTGAATCACGTCGACGACCTGGGGATGTAGCCCCCGCTCCGTGGCGCGCGTGCTCCCGACGTTGCAGAAGCAGGGCGCCCCGCTCGCCGACGGGGCGGCGCAACGCGCGCGCCTCGCCGACATTCCCGTCCCCCGGAGCTTCGCGGACGCGCTGCGCTCGGCGGGCCTGTACCCACTCCGCCCGACCCAGATCGAGATCCTCCAGATCAACGTGGGGAAGCGCTGCAACCAGACGTGCCGCCACTGTCACGTCGACGCGGGCCCGGATCGCACCGAGGTGATGCCGCGTGCCGTGATCGAGGCGTGTCTCCGCTTCCTCCAGCGGGCCGGCATCCCGACGCTCGACATCACGGGCGGGGCGCCCGAGCTGCATCCCGACTTCCGCGAGATCGTCACGCGCGGCGCGGCGCTCGGCGCGCACGTGATGCACCGCTGCAACCTCACGGCCATCTTGCTCCCCAACTACGCCGACATCCCGGAGCTGCTGGCGGCCGAGCGCGTCGAGATCGTCGCGTCCCTGCCGTACTACCAGGCGCGCGAGACGGATGCGCAACGGGGCGAGGGCGTGTTCGAGGAGTCGCTCGTGGGCCTGGGGCGCCTGAACGCCCTGGGCTACGGCCGGACGACGGGGCTGGTGCTCAACTTGGTGACAAACCCCGTGGGGACGTTTCTGCCCGGGAGCCAGGCGGCGCTGGAGCGCGATTGGAAGCGCGAGCTGAAACGCCGCTACGACATCGACTTCGATCACCTTTATACGATCACCAACATGCCGATCAGCCGTTTCCTCGCGTTCCTCGAGGCACGGGGACGCACGGCGGACTACTTGAGCATGCTCGCGAACGCGTTCAACCCCGCGGCGGCCGCCGGGGTGATGTGCCGTAACATCCTTTCCGTGGGATGGGACGGTACGCTGTACGACTGCGACTTCAACCAGATGCTCGAGCTGCCGGTGTCGGCTACCGTGCCGCGATCGATATTCGACGCCGATCTCGCGGCCCTCGAGGCCCGTGAGATCGAGACGGGGCCGCACTGCTTCGGCTGCACCGCCGGGGCAGGGAGCTCGTGCGGCGGGGCCGTGGCCTAAAGTCCCTGCCGGAACGTGAGGCCCAGCGTGCCGTAGCGGAAGCTCGCCCCCGGCACGCCCACGGTCGTGGTGGCCGCGGCGCTGTTCGTGACCGAGCCGACGAGCGTGAGCTCGTTGTTGGCGCCCCAGCCGCGCGACAGGGACAGTCCCACATGCCACTCGGTCTGGGTTTGCGGGGCGACGCCCACGAGCACAAGCCGCTGCGATCCGAGGCCGCCGTCGGCGCGGACCCCCCAGCGACTGCGCTGCCATTGATACACGGCCCGCCCTTCGATCGTGCTGAAGCGGATCGGCGCGAAGTAGAGGCCCACGCGAGACTCGCGGTACCCGAAGATCCGCGCAAATGGGCCGATCTGGAGCCCTCGGACCACCCGACCCAGCACGGCACCCACGGCGGAGTAGCGGCTGTTGCTGTCCGAGAGCCAGGCGCCGCCGCCCCCCGCTGAGATCGACCAGCCCGGACCGGGCGACACGTCGAGGGCGAGGTCGACCGCGTCTACGACCAAGTCGAGCCGCATCAGCCCGGCCGTCTCGTCGAACGGCGTGCGGCTGTAGGCGACGTTCACGGCGGCATAGCGCCCCGGTCGCAGCCCGACCCCGAGCTGCGCCGTGAGCGGTGTATGGGCCGGGGAAGCCTCCGGCTCCACACGCCGCACGCCCAGGCCGGCCCGCACGACCGCGCCGTGCCCGAGCGCCGCGATCACGTAGCCTCCCGCGCCGTAACTCGTACCAGAGCGCCGGACCGTGTCGCCCGGAACGGGACCGGTGGCGCCGCGCCAACCCGCCTGGAGCGTCCCCCGGACGTCCGGGCCCAGCGAAGTCGCGACCGTCGCTTCCTGAGCCACGAACCGGTTGTGGTCGGAGTCGTTCGCGCCATCCACCTTAGTGCCCGCTTCGGGTCGGAGCGCGGCCCGCACCGCCCGCTCGAGGTCGCGGGCCGTGCGGTCCTCGGGCGCAAGCGCGCGGGCGCGGGCGGCGTAGGCCTCGGCGAGCCCGGGCTGTCCCTTCCAGTACAGCGTCTGCGCGAGGCCGATCAGCAGTTCCGCATCGTCGGGGTGCCGCGCGAGGGCCGCGCGCCACAGCTGCTCCGCTCGGTCGAGGTCTCCGCCCCAGGCCACCGCCCGCGCGCGGCCCGCCAGCGCGTCGGTGCGGTCCGGCGATCGGGCCAGGACCGAGTCGTACAGGGCCTCGGACGCCCGCGTCTTCCCGGCCCAGGCGAGCACCTGCGCCTCGGCGACCATGAAGTCTCCATCCTTCGGGTCGAGTCGGCGCAACCGGCCAAAGCGCGCGAGCGAGCGCGCCAGCTTGCCGTCCCAGCTGTCCAGGATCGCGAGCCGGTACAGCGCGCGCGCGTTCAGCGAATCCGTGGTGAGGACGCGCTCGTAGCCCGCCCGGGCGGCCGCGTAGTCGCCCTTCCGGAAGGCTTCGTCGGCCGCAGGCAGCTGGGCGGCGAGCGGCGGGACCAGCAGCGCCGCGGCCAGGGCCAGCGCAGCGCTTCGGGTCACCACGAACTCCATGCGGGGCGGTGCTGCCGCGTTCAGGACCCACCAACCTGAGAAACGCGGGGGGAAAACGCAAAGGCCCGGTCGAACCGGGCCCTTGTGCCTCCACAATCCGTGACCGCTAAAAGATGGCCCCAAGACCAAGGCTGAAGCCGATCTCGTTCAGGTCCGCGAAATCCGAGAACCACCGGCGATACCGACCATCCAGACGGATCGCCAGGCTCGACTTGACCTTGAACCTGTACCCGACAGCTCCGCCGAAACCAGGCCCGCTGACAGACGTTGACCCGGTCTCGGACGCCGTCTGGAATGCGCCGTTCACGGCAAGGTAGGGCGATCCCGTCTGGTGCGGCGTGAACAGATAAGCGACCTGGCCGGCGAACCAGAAGAATGTGTCGGTCGTTCCCCCGCTCGACGTTGAGGAGAAGGAAACCTGCGGTTCAACCATCAATGAAGGGGAGGCGAAGAAGCTGGCGTACAGCATCGGTGAGAACACAGATATCGGCCCGACACCGCCAGGGACGCCAATGTGAGTCTGCGTGTTGAAGCCGGACTGAGACAAGATCGTCACACCCACCGATGTGCCGATCTCGGCCGTCGTCTTAGGAGCTTGAGCCGCCAACGTGCTCCTGCCGGCGAGCAAAAGCACTCCGACAGTAGCGAAGTAGGGCATTACCGCACGCATAACGCCTCCAGGGTTGCAAGGGAGCTGGGGCCGAAGGCTCAGTTGTACTGCACGCCCAGCCCGACGTCGAAGATCTTGTGCTGAATGCCCGTGAGCGGCGACAAGTCGCCGTCGTGGCCCCAGAAGAAGTTTGCGACGGGCGTGAGCGACACCTTGCCGCCCAGACGGATGTCGTACCCGATACCGCCGAGCAGGCCGAATCCGCTTGCGGTCGAGCTCGTGTTCCCCTGGGTGTCCTGGAAGCTCGCCAACCCCACGCCGCCCTTGACGAAGAACCCGCTGCGCGGCGCGGGATAGAAGTAAAGCGCGGCGGACACGTTACCGACTGAAAATGTCTCCGTCCCGCTGACCGTGTTGAAGTCCTTCACCCATACGTTGACCTCGCCGCCCAGGCGGACGGTGGGACTCAACGTGCCCCCCAACTTCAGGTCCAGGGCCACGCTGCCGCCCTGTGTCGAATCGGGGAAGGTGGCGTTGCTGGCGGTAAGGCTGCTGTGTCCGTAGCCGAAGCTGATCGCTCCCCAAAATCCCTTGCGGGTGACACCGGGCTGCTGCGCTGCCACGGCGGCGCCACTCAGCATAAGAACACTGAGTGCGTTGAGGAGCCGAAATGCCGCGCGCATAGGGCCTCCTGACCTGTTGGGGAGTGCCCCCAAAGTGAACGAGGCGGCCGAAAAGGCAAATCCGGGACCCTTGAGAGGGGTACCCCCGCCACCCTGACTGACGCCCGACTCGTGCACATCTGACACGCCTCCATATACGAGCCGCCAGACCTGTTGCCGAGCCGTGCGTCGTCGTCTGTCGCGACGTGCACCTTGTGCAGAATTCGTTTGACAGCGCAGCGCCCAGCGCGTAGCTTCGTCCAGTATGAAACTCATCACCACTATCGTGCGCCCGGAGCGTCTGCCGGAGGTCAAGGCAGCGCTGTTCCGGGCCGGCGTCACCGGCATCACGCTGAGCCGCGTCTCGGGGCACGGCGGCGAGCAGGAGATCATCGGGCAGTATCGCGGCACCACCGTCGTCATGGAATTCCACGAAAAGGTGAAGATCGAGATGGTCTGCTCCGAGCCGTTCGTGGAGCCGTGCATCAAGGCCATCCTGTCGGCGGCCCGCACGGGTGAAGTGGGCGACGGCAAGATCTTCGTCCAGGCGATCGAGCGGGTGATCCGCATCCGCACCGGCGAGCTCGACAACGCCGCGCTCACCGCCGTGAACGCGGACGAGGTGCAGCGCGCGGCGCTCAAGAGCGCGCAGCACGCCGGTGCCACCGCCGGCGAGGAGGACGCGTGACGGCCGCCGTCTCGGCGGGCGACACCGCCTGGGTCCTCGCGTCCACCGCGCTGGTGATGGTGATGACGGTCGGGCTGGCGTTTTTCTACGGCGGTCTAGTGCGACCCAAGAACGCGCTCAACACGATGATGATGAGCGTGGTGGCGTTAGGCGCGATCAGCGTCCAGTGGGTGCTCGTCGGCTATTCGATCGCGTTCGCGCACGGCTCGCCCTGGTGGGGCGGGCTGTCGTGGCTCGGCTTCAAGGGCGTGGGCCCGGACCCGGATCCCGCCTACGCCGCCACGATCCCGCTGCAGGCGCACGCCATGTTCCAGGCGATGTTCGCGATCATCACGCCCGCCCTCATCTCGGGCGCGATCGTGGAGCGCATGCGGTTTCGCGCCTACGTCGTGTTCCTCGTCCTCTGGGCCACGTTCGTGTACGACCCGCTGGCCCACTGGGTGTGGGGGGCGGGGGGCTGGCTCCAGAAGCTGGGCGCGCTCGACTTCGCGGGCGGGACCGTAGTGCACATCTCGGCCGGCGTCTCGGCCTTCGTCGCGGCGCGCATGCTCGGGCCGCGCAAGGACTTCAAGCGCGCGCCGATCGTGCCCCACAGCGTTCCGCTCGTGCTGCTCGGCGCGGGCCTGCTCTGGTTCGGCTGGTTCGGATTCAACGCCGGGTCGGCGCTCGCGGCGAACGGGCTCGCCGCACTGGCGTTCACGAACACCAACACCGCGGCCGCGACCGCGCTCGTCACCTGGGTCGCCCTGGATCTGGTCCGCACCGGGAAGGCGACCGCCGTCGGCGCCGCGACCGGCCTCGTCGTGGGTCTGGTCGGCATCACACCCGCCGCAGGCTACATCACCGTGCCGGCCTCGCTCGCGGTGGGCGCGCTGTCGGCGCTCGTGAGCTACACGGGGATCCAGATCCGCGCGACCACGCGGCTCGACGATTCGCTGGACGTGTTCTCCTGCCACGGACTCGCCGGCATGGCCGGGGCGCTCCTGACAGGTGTGTTCGCCACGAAAGTAGCGAACCCCGCGGGCGGCGACGGCTGGATCGCCGGCAACTTCGCCCAGATGGGCATCCAGCTCGTGGCGGTGCTCGCGGCCATCGCGATCGCCGCCGTCGGAACGGCCGTCATCATGATGGTGGTGAACGCGACGCTCGGCGCCAAGGCGGGTGTGAAGGAGCAGCTCACCGGGCTCGACCTGAGTGAGCACGGCGAAGAGGCGTACTTCGGCGAACAGGGGGCGATCCCCACGCCGGGCCTCGCCCTCGGCGAGGGCGTGATCGTCTCGAGCGTCCCGGCGGAGCCGGCCCGGGCCGTCGTCGTCGGCTAGCCGCCCGCGGCCGACTCGGCCTGTCAGGACCCCGGGGACGCAGCGCCCCCGGGGTCGCTGTTTCGAGCGTCTAATCTTGCGAGGCGCAGGCGACGACCTTATACATCCGCCGCGCGGCGCGAGGAGACGCCCCTTGTGCGCTTGGGACATCCCCGACGACCTCTCCAAGCCCGGCTTCCTCGCGATCGCCCAGCGCGGGATCGGCGACGCCCTGACGCTGCTCCCGAGCCTACGCGCCCTGCGCGCCGCGCGCGCGGACGTCCGTATCGAGCTCGTAGCGCCGGGACTGCTCGCCCTCGCCGAGAACGTGCGCGACACGGCGACGATCGTCGACGATCGGCCGCTCGCCGGGCTCGACGACGACGAGCGCGCGCGCTGGCTCCGGACGCGCAACTTCGCCTGGGTGTGGAACACGGAAGGCGAGCAGGGGCCGTGGCACGGCGCGATCCAGGCGGCGGCAAACCCACGCTGGATCAGCACGGCGACCCAGAAGCACTGGCGCGGCCGCAACGTGCTCCGGGTGCGATTCGCGCAGCTCGCGCGGCTGTGTCCGGAAGTGCGGACGCCGGGGCCCGTCGGATTGGCGCTCACCCCGGCACAGGAGACAGCCTCCCGGACCTTCGCCTCGAGCCTGTCCGGGGCGCCGACGCTTGTCGCCATCCAGCCTGGGGCCGGAGACCCCAACCGCGTGTGGCCGGCCGACAAGTTCCGCGCCCTCGCCCGCGCGCTCGCTCAAAACCCGCGCATCACCGTGCTCGTCTTCTTGGGCGACTCCGATACGCCCTTCAACGCGCCGGGGTATCTACCCGGCCAAGCGAACCTGCGGAGCGTGCGGGAGCCGCTCGAGAGCGCGGTGTCGAAGCTCGCCGCGTGCGCTCTGTTCGTCGGGAACGACAGCGGATTCTATCACCTGGCGTTCGGGCTAGGGCTTCCGGTCGTCGGCATCTACCGATCGGCGCGCAGCGCGCGGATGTGGGGGTACCGCTCGCCGCGGGCGCGCGCCGTGTGCCCGCCCGGGCTCGTGCCGCCGCCGTTTCGGCGGCACTGGGACCGCTGGGTGTCCGTGGAGCGCGTGCTCCGGGCCGCACGGAAGGTCATGCCGTCGCTGCGGACGATGTGAGCGGCTCGAGCGCGTGGTGAGCGGGGGAAGGTGCGCGAGGTGCTCGATGCGCCTTTCCCCGCGCCTAGCCACGCGATCTCGACGCGCCAATCGGGGATCGCCTTAAGGATCCGGCAGGGCGCGTCGTTTTGTTGTGGATTGCGTCGTGATCCGATGGGCCCGAGGCGGGCGGTGCGCGTCGCAGTAGTACCGCGCCGGAGGCCCGCCACCGAGGGAGCGTTGGTAGGTCACCCAGCGTGCCGGTCGGTCGCAGCGGCGGCGGGCGCTCCAGTCGTAGAAATCACAGCGGGGCTCGACCATTCGACTGCCCCGGCGCCGAGACCGTGCTCAGCTGCCGCTCTCTCATGTCGCGACTGATCCAGACCACCCGATCGCCGCACATGATCGCGTCCAGCGCATACGGCTGACGCCCAAAGGACTGCCCGTCCGAGCTCAAAACTTCCGTGCCCGGGAAGTAGTACCAGCAATGCTGCCCGTCGGGATGGCTGTGGATCACGCCGACCGTCCCGGCCCAGCCCGCTTGCTCGCAGCTCGTCGTGGGAACCACGTGGGTCGGGGCGGACTGAGCGGGGTCCACGTCGGCGGGGGCGATGCGCCGTACCACCACGGCGCCACCATGGGCCTCCCCGATCATGCACCCCATGAACTCCGTGGGATACGAGCGATACTGCAGCGCGAGGTAGCGGCGCGCCTGGTCCGACAGAATGAGCTTGCGGGCGACCGTGCCCCCCGTGCCCCCCGTGCCCCCCGCCGCTGCCGCCTCGGCGAGCCGCGTGGACTCGGGCCGCGCGTTGAGCAGCGCCATCAAGCCCGCGGCCGTTATGGCGGCGCGGGCGACGTGGGTCCGAAATGGTTGAGCTACGACCTGCATACGGCCTTCCTTCACTGTTTCCTCCGTCCGCCTCGATAACGGGCAAGACCGATGCCAGAACCACTCGGAGAGAACGACGCACGAGGGCCCCGTCCCGTGCAACTTTTCGGTGCAGGGAGAGGTGGGAACGCAACGGCAGGCGGATAGCGACGAGCACGACGGACGACGCGCCGGCGACACACACGCGCGTCTGGCTTGCCGCGGTGCTTCTCAAGGTGAATCTTGGTGCATGACCGTCTGGGAAGACACGATCGCCCGCCCGCTGCGGGCCCTGCACCTCGACACCACGAGGAACCAGATCCTGGTCTTCGCCGTGGTGGCGACGGTGATCCCCACGCTCGCTACGACGTGCGTGTCCTACACGCAGAACCGGCGGTGGCTCGCCGACAAGGTCACCCAGGAGCTGCGGAGCGCGAGCTCCGAAGCGGCCCGCGAGGCGGACCTGTGGCTCAAAGAGCGGCTGGCCGATCTGCGGGTGTCCGCGAGCTCCGCCGTGGTGTCGGAGGCCCTGGCAAAGGCGGGACGGGGAAGCCCGGACCGCGAGTCGCTGGGCCGCGTGAACGACTACCTCACCTCGGTCCGGGGGCGCTTCCCGGACCTCGAGACGGTGCAGGTCCTCGACCCCCGCGGGCGGGTGGTGACGAGCAGCGCCAGCCGGCCGAGCCCCGTGCAGGTGTCGCTCCCGCTCGGCCTCGGCCGGCTTCGGAGCCTCCGCCCCGACGACGCGTTCATCGGCGACCCCTACTGGGACGCCGGGCTGGGCAAGGCGGTGATGGTGTTAGCAATTCCGATCCACCAAGCCGACGGGCGCTTCTTCGGCGCGCTCGCCGCGAAGAGCAATCTCCAGTCGGTGGCCGATCTGCTGCAGCGCGTGACCCCTGGCGATTCGGCCGACGTCTATCTGATGACGAGCCAGGGCAGCCTGGTGATCAAGTCCCACGTCAGCTCCGCGGATCTGATGCGGACGAAGGTCCCGAAGCCCACGGCGCAGCTGCTGTCGGACAGGGAAGGCACCGTCGTGGCGTACAAGCGCGCGGACGGGCAGGACGTGGTCGGGGCCCTGCAGCGGGCGCCTCAGCTCCGCTGGGCGGCGGTGGCCGAGACGCCGAGCGCGGAGGCGTTCCGTGAACTGGACCGGCTGCGGGCCGTCACCGCGTGGATCCTGTTCGCGTTGCTTGCGGTGGTCGGGCTGATGGCCTGGGTCCTGGGCGTGCGCGTCGTACGCCCGCTGGGGCGGCTGAGCGACGCCGCGGCGAAGATCGCGGCCGGGGACTTGACGGTCGATCTCCACGTCGGCGGTGGTGGCGAGGTCGGCTACGTGGCGCGCGTGTTCGGCGACGTGGTGACGCGCCTGCGGGAGCGGGAAAGCCGTGGGGAGCTGGAGCGGCTGTCGGTCACCGACGCGCTCACGGGGCTGTACAACCGGCGGCACTTGATGGGGACGCTCGCGAGCGAGGCACAGCGGTCGCGGCGCCTGCGGCGTACGTTCTCGGTGCTGTTGTTGGACGTCGATCACTTCAAGCAATACAACGACACGCAGGGGCACCTCGCGGGGGACTCGGCCCTCGTGAAGATCGCGGATATCCTGCGACATACGACCCGCGGGGTGGACTGCGTGGCGCGCTACGGCGGAGAGGAGTTCGTGGTGATGCTGATCGAGGCCTCGGTCTCGACGGGCGCCACGGTGGCCGAGCGCATCCGGGCCCGCGTGGCCGCCGAGGCGTTCGGCGCAGGGAAGATGACGGTGAGCGTCGGCGTGGCGGAGTATCCGGCGCACGGCGACTCGCCGGAAGCGCTGATCGCCAGCGCCGACGCCGCGATGTACCAGGCCAAGAGCGGGGGTCGCAACCGCATGGTGGTCGCCAGCGGGGAGCCCGAGAAGAAGCGGCGACGGAAGGGGGAGGCCTGAAGGCTCCCGCAGAGGCGCCGGTCGGAATCGAACCGACGAATCGAGGTTTTGCAGACCTCTGCCTTACCACTTGGCTACGGCGCCGGAGGAAGGGTAAACTCGCAACTCGCTATGGGTTCGGCAAGGGTTTGAGTTGCCGGACGCCTGGTGACCCTCGACTATTCTCTGAGGCTGGAGCTGTCCGATTGGGACGGTGACGCTTCCGGCGGATACGTAATTACCGTGCCGCTGACCCTGGCGAAAGGCGTCAGCGCGTGGACTTGGCGGCGCGTCCCGTTGATGATTTCCTCGACGCGGATGCCGTGGACCATCAGCGCGTCGGCGATCAGCGAGCGATGGCAGCGCCACGGTACGGCCTCGGCGCACATCAGCACGATTCGCTCCCGCATTGCCTGTTCGATGAGGCCGGCCAAATTATCGGAAAATTCGGGGGTCTGCATGTAGTCGGCGAAACCGCGGAACGACACGTTGCGCCATCCCGTATTCGGGGACCCCGGATTCGCACGACGGAATCCTCCCAGGCCGGCAACGTGTTCATAGCCGATGCCATCGGCCGCGAGTGCGGCCGGCAGAGTATCGCGGTCGAACTGCGGGTTGTGGCGAGACCGTGGCACGGTACGCACGTCAATTAGCCGGGCCACCGAATGGGCCTTGAGCAGAGCGATGAAATCGGCGATGGGCCGTGTCGAATGGCCCACGGTCAGGACGACGGGCTCGGAATCCTGCGTCGCCGTTGGTTCAGCCATAGTGCCGCACATTCACGGCGCGGCGGACCTCTCAGTCGTTCATCCTTCGCAACGCTGAGCCCTTGTGCAAGGCGATGTGGTCGGTCTTGTCGCTCTTGATTTTATACTGTGGCTCAGACTCGCTCGCGTGGTGGGTGTACCCTTTGTAGTTAACGTTTTTTGTGTGCACCTTGATGATTATCCCGCTGACGTGCCCAGCCTCCGAGTTCCAGGTCACGTGCTCGCCTACCTTGAACTCTCGCTTCATGACGGGCCGCCTCGCATTGGACGACATCAGCCCTCCTTAGAGTCTGACAGGGGAAAGGGAACACGAGATCTCTCGTCCAAGCCCATCAGTTGTTTGACCCGGTCGAGCGTCGGGATAGCGAGCACACGCGCGCGGTCCGCGCCCTCAGCGAGGATGGCATCAAGCGCCTCCGGCTGGGCCGACAGATCCAGGTACCTTTGCCGAATGGGCTCGAGCGTCGTGACGACCAAGTCCGCGACCGCACGCTTCAAGACGGTGTAGCCCTTTCCCACGAACGCGGCCTGCACTGCCTCACGGCTCCGGCCCGACAGCAGTTCATAGATCGTCAGGAGGTTGGTCACACCCGGGGACGCCTGCTCGCGCCGGACCTCACGCCCGGAATCGGTGACCGCGTGCGTGATCGCGTGGCGGATCACATCTGGCGGATCGACCAGGCCGATCGCATGGCCTTTCCGGGTCTCTCCCAGACTCTTGCTCATCTTCGCGCTCGGATCGTCCAAGCCCATGATCCGCGCGCCGCTCGGCCGGAGCATCGCTTCCGGGAGCGTGAAGACCTCCCCGAAGCGGGCGTGAAACCGCCGCGCGACGTTGCGGGTGAGTTCGATGTGTTGCCGCTGATCCTCACCGACGGGGACTAGGTCAGCGCGATAGAGCAGGATGTCTGCCGCCTGCAGCACAGGGTACGCGAGCAACCCCGTCCCTACACTCTCGAGAGCGGCGGACCGGGTCTTGAACTGAATCATGCGCTCGAGCCAGCCGACCGGCGTCACGCAGCTGAGGAGCCATGCCAATTCTGCGTGTGCGCCGACGCGCGATTGAACGAATAGGATCGCGCGCGCGGGATCGATGCCGCAAGCCAGAAGCACGGCCGCCGTCTCGCGCACCTTGGCCCGGAGGTAGGTGGCCCGCACAGCCTCGGGGATCGTCAATGCGTGCAGATCGGCGATGCAGAAGATCGCCTCGTGCTCCACCTGCGCGGCGACCCAGGGGCTGATCGCGCCCAGGTAGTTGCCGAGATGGATCTTCCCGGTTGGCTGGACGCCGGAGAAGACGCGCTGTCCAGCCACTACGAGTCGCCTCGCGCGAGCCCGAACCGTACTGCGTCGCGCCACACGCTCATAGCCGCCTATCCGCGCTCGGTGCGACGTCCTTCAGCCACCCATCGAGCTTCAGGCGCGTCTTCCTGACACCCCGCGGCCATAGTCGCTCCACGAGGAAGCGTGCGCCATCATCACCGGTGGCGGGGTCATAGGCACGTTTGAGCTTGATCATGGGATGCTCCTTTCAACTAAATCGGCCACTCGGGCACGCCGCATTCCGGACACTGGATGTTGATGAACACGAGCCAGTCGAGAATCTCTTTCGCGCCGGGCAGTGCCGAGCCGTGCCCTGGCAGGTACGCGGCGAAGATCTCGCGGAACCGGTCAGTAACGAACACGGCGGGCGCAGGTCTTCCCGCAGCGTCACTCGCGCCCACGTTGCGATGGATGTGCGCACCGTCGTCCACCAACACTGGAAACGTCCACCGGCCGCGCTGGGCAACGGCGGCGGGCTGCGAGGTGACTGCCACGAGCACCTGCGCTGCTTCTAGGGTGAACTCTTCCCTCCGCGCTACGAGTTCCTCCAGCAGCATAGCGACCGGGCTCTCGTCCATTTTGTCCGCGGCGAAGACGACAACCAGATTGGTCCGCCCCCGATAGCTCTCTAAGACAACGGAAGAGCCGTCGCTGGCCGGGAGCGTGAATCCCGGAAATATCTCGCCGCGCCGGGCGATCATTGCGGCAGCCTTGTCTCCTTTGCGTTGGCCGCAGCTCGGGGGAGCCGAACAGCGGCGAGCAGTAGCTCGTTACGTCTCACGCCCAGTCGCTGAGTCTCAACTTGAGCCTCCCGCTGGCGTGAGCAACAAGGCCGGCGTCTTGGCCGTCGCGCTAACTCGCAGCCGGATCCACATCCCGGCGGCGCCGTGTCCGGGCACGCCGCAGAAGATCAGGTAGTCCCCCGCCAGCTGCGCGTCGAAGCGCATCATGTCCGTCGCTTCCGAAGGAAGTCCCTGCGTGAGCCTGAGCGTGAAGGCACGCGGAATGGCGGGATCTCCGGGCTGCGTCGGCAACGGCGTCTGCGGAGCGATCACCTCGGCGCTATGCGGCAACATCCCGTCATGGTTACGGAAGTCGATCTCCGTCTGCCACCCGATGGGCACTACAAGCGTGAGGTCCCCGTCGCGGAACCCGTTGAAGTTCAGGGCGCCGTTCAGCCCGGTGAGCCCAGCGATCAACTGGAAGCGGACGGTTTTGGCAGCGACATCGAAGGTCAGCCAGGTCGGATCCACCCGCCGCTGCTGGGCACTGGCGGGACCGGCGAGCGAAAGGGTGACCAACCCCACCATCGCCGTGAGTGTCCGTCCCACGGTTGTTGGCCGGCGCCACTTACCGGCCGGCGGCGCGATACCGAGTCTAGGCATCGTTCTAGATCCTTCCGTCGAGTTGGGGTTACACCACACAAAGTGCCGATCAGTCATTGTCTTCTTCTTCAGCTTGCGGCAGCTCTGCCGCGAGCGGATGCCCTCGAGAGAGGATGACGATCGCGATTGCCGTACCGATCAGGCTCCCGCCGAAGATCCGGACTGGTCGCAACGACGAGTCCGAGCTTCGCGCCCTCCCGCAGTGAGTTGTGTTTGCCCATCTCACCTCCGCGGCCCGGCCGGATGCACTCGGCGCTCGTGGAGGATCTGCGCGATACTCGGGAAGCTCTGCCGGGCTGCGTCGGGGACGTGGTGCCAGCTGTCGGTTCCCGGCCTGCCCACCCAGTAGTCGAACGGCTCGGCGCCCGGCCCGAGCGGTTGCCCCACAACGATCCGGCCGACCATCCCCACAGCTTCGTGGGGCATGCAGTAGTAGTCATAGACCCCGGGGACGGTGAGCGTGACGTCGAAGTGATCGCCCGGATGCACGAGGAACCCCGAGTCCCAGGGCACGGCCCTCTCCGGAATTCGCAGCGGATGATTGTCGTTGCGCGGGTGGTAGGCGGTCGCCGTGTGCACGTTCTCACGCACGATCCAGCGCACCGTCGCACCCGGTTCCACGTAGAGCCCGATCGGATCGAACCATACCCGGGAGCCGAGCGCGTCGCTGCGCATCTCGATCACCTCGAGAGCGGCCGTCGAACGGGGCCGCACTCCGAGGAGCGCCGCTAGGGGCGCGCGCCGGTTCGGCGCGAGCCCGAAGCCGACGAGCGCCAGCCCGCCGGCTTTCAGGAACTCGCGACGCGACGGCTTCGTCACTTGGCAAGCTGGGCCGCGCGCTGCGGCGAGACATACCACACGATCACGTGGTAGTGCGGCTCCGCCACGCCCGGATGTCCCGCGTTGAAGACGATGTCCACGTGATCGACGCGCTCCCGGGCGACCTTGAGGCCGCTGAACGCCTTCTGGGCGTTCATGTCCTTGAGCGGGATCATGTAGATGGAGCTCACCAGGTTGCCCTGGTGGTCATAGGCGAGAAACGGCCCCGCGGGCAGCGTGGCAGGATCGACGTACAGGGTGCCGAGTCCGGGAACGAAGTCGGGGAGCGAAACGAGCGTGCTGACCTTCTTGTACGCGCCGCCCGGCGGCTCGTGAATCCGGGCCGCCGAGGTGTCGGGGTGCATCCTGTACGCGCTGGCGGGCTCCGCATTCTTCTGGGCCGCCGCGGTGTCGGGCGACGCGACGAGTATCCCGACGCCGAGCAGGCTGGCGAGGGCAGTAAGTGCGAGACGTTTCATGCTTGAATCTCCTTGTGTATGCCGCGTTTCTCTGAATGCGTGCGCTACGGACGTATGGTTATCGATTGGCTCACAGGGCGGCAATGAAGCGTTCGTACCGTGTAGAGAGACGCGCGTCCCGCGCGCGAATGCCGGTCTGGCCGACGTGGGGCTGAAGCACTAGCATTTCCGGCGGGGAGGTAGCGAGGGGAGCGATGCTCGAAACGGAGCTGTTCACGCTGCTCGAGCAGACGGCGGACGCCGCGTACACCGTCACCGAGGGCGGCGAGATCTGCTCCTGGAACCGGGCGGCTGAGCGGCTGTTCGGCTACTCGGCGAGCGAAGTGCTCCACCGCAACATCGATGCGGTGCTTGAGGCGCGCGACACCTTGGGCACCAGCGCGCTCGCTGGGGGCCCCGAAGCGGCGACCCGTCGCTGGGACGGAACGTCCGGCGGGATCCCGAATTTCGACCTAGAGGTACGCACCCGGTCTGGGGGCCGGATCTGGGTGAACGTCTCAACAATCGTCTTCGACAACCAGCGTACGGGACGCCGGCTCTTCGTGCGGTTGGAGCGCGACGTCGACCAGCGCCGGCGCAACGAGGAGCGGTCCTACCGCATGCTCGAGGTCGCGCGACAACTCGTTGCGCTCGCCGACGACGAGCCCCATCACGCACCGGTCGAGCCGCTCTCCGAGCAGGAGCGCCGCATCCTGAAGCTCTTCGCCGAAGGCCGCAACTCCGCGACCATCGCCCGCAAGTTGAGCATTTCCGCCCAGACACTCCGCAACCACCTGCACCACATCAACCGCAAACTTCGCACACACACCCGCCTTGAGGCGGTGACCCACGCACAGCAGCGCGGGCTCATCGATTAGCGGCCCGCCGCGCTATTCACCGGCCGCGCGCACCAGGGTCTCCACGACCGCGATGTTTGGCAACAGCGCTTGGGGCACGCCGTGCCGCTCTTGCAGGTACGCGGGACTATTGTAGGAGAGCCAGGTCCTTCCTTGCGCATCCTCCCACACCAGGATCTTCAGCGGCAGATCAATGGCGACGCTCGGCGCGGCAAGCATCAGCGGCGTGCCGGCTTTGGGGTTGCCGAAGATCAGGAGCTTGGTCGGAGGCATCGTCATTCCGATCTTCGCCGCCTCCCCGCTGTGGTCCACCAGCACGAACAGCGTGCCGCCTTTGGCGTGGAGCAGGGCGGTGAGCCTCTCCACCGTCTGCTCGACGGAATGTTGGCTCCGCTCGTCGATAATCCCGCTGTCGCTGTGTGGCGTCATGGTGGAAACCGCCCCCGGTCGTCAGTCGACCTGCGTCTGGACCACCGGCCCGGGCTGAGCCGGCGTGCCCGCCGCGATCACCAGGTAGCGGCGCTCCGCAGGCGTTGAAGCCCGCACGATCTGCCGGATCGGTCCGATCGCATTGACGACGGCCGCTCCCGCCGGGTTGGTGGTGAATGCCGCGAGCGGCTCGAGCGGGCCACCCCCACCCCCACCCCCGTCCCGGCGTCGCGCCAGCGCGAGCACGTACGGCTTACCGGGCTTGAGCCCGGTCACCGCGGCCTGCAGCACCTGAATGAGTCCCTGATCGAACAGCGACACGCTCGTGGGCTCGCCGCCGCTCCAGGGACGCCGAGGGGTTGGAGACCTTCTGTTCCTGCCCCGGTCGGAACGGCGTCGGACACGTAGATCACCGCCTGCGGCGCTTGCCCGATCGGAATCGTCCCGACCACCTGATTGGTCACGGTGTTGATGGCGATCAGCCGGTCATCGTTCTCCAATCCCACGTAGACCTGGGTGCCGTCGCCCGAGTCCCACACCCCATGGGGCAGCGTCCCGACCGGGATCGTCGTCACCTTGGAGAAATCGTCGGTGCGGAAGACCTGGACCTGGTTCAAGCCCCCGACGGTCACGTACGCGAACGTGCCGCTCGAATTCCGCACGATCTTCACGTGGTTCGTGATCGGTCCGGTCGCAAGGGTCTTCAGCACCGCGAACGGCGGGCGCCCGCTGAAGACCATGGTCTTGCCGACGTCCTTCAGCGTGAGCCAGACCTGCCCACCGTCCGGAGTGACGGCGATGTTGGGGCAGAACGGAGTCTCCTGGGGGATCCGGCCGACGATCTGATGATCCTTCACCGTGATCACCACCGTCTCGGGGGTGAAAGAGGAGCAGACGTACCCGTACTGGCCGTCGGGGGAGAAGATCTGCATGCCCGGTCCGCCGGGGACCATGATCCGGGTCTTCTCCTCGTACGTGTGACCATCCAGGACGGCGACATAGTTCTCGCCCCGCACCGTGACCCATACCTCGGAGCCGTCCGGGGTGAAGAACGCCTCGTGCGGCGAGCGACCGACGTACGTGATGTGCTTTACGGTGTTGGTCGCAGTCTCGATGAATGCCACGGAATTCGAGCCGATCGAAACCACGACCATGGTGCGGTGATCTGGCGAGAACCCCAGGCCATGCACCAGCACCTGCCCGCGGTACAGGGGGCTGAAATTGCCGGGCGCCGGATCTCCCAGGCGAATCACGCCGACCAGCCGGTTGGCCGCGGGATCGGTGACGGAAACGGTGTTTGAGAACTGCTCCGCCGCGTACACCCGGTCGCGGTGACTGATGGGAATCCCCTGCCCCGCGAGGTTGCACTCGGGTGTGAGGGCTGTGGCCGCCACGAGCGCGGCGATGGCGACGACGGGTCTCATCGCAGGGCCAGCCGCATCGCCGCGATCTCCTGCTGCTGCGTCACGACGATCTCCTGCGCCATGCGCCGCAGCTGCTCATTCTTGCCGTAACGGAGCTCGGCTTTCGCCATGGCGATGGCGCTCTCGTGATGCGGAATCATCATGGCGACGAAATCACGGTCCACATCACCGGAGGGCCGGATTGCCATGGCCTTCATCATCTGCTCCATTGCGGCACCGCTGGCGGCGATGAACGGCTCGTCCGCAGCGCCGCCAGTCCGTCGCACTGCGGAATCGCCCGCCGCGCGCGTGCAACCCACGATGGCCGCGGCGAGACTGAGGGCTAAGAGCGCGGCCAGGGACGGCCGCGCGGCCCGCTTCGGCAGAGTGAATCTCCGCTCGAGTCGATTGGTGCAAGTCATTGTTGTCTCCCGGTCATAACTGGCTTCGGGGCCGCCGTGGCCCCAGGATTCGTGCTTCGCGCTCATCGTGCGCTCGCCACGCGTACGCGCGCTCCATCTTGCAGGTCGGCGGGCGGGTTGATCACGATGTGCACGCCCTGGGCAAGCCCCCCTGTCACTTCCACCCAGCTGCCGAGGTCGCGACCGATGGTCACCGTCTGGTAGCGCGCTGTCGAATCCGGTCCCACCGTCACGACCTGCGGCGGGCCGTCACGGATCACGAGCGCGGTGGCGGGGACGCGCAGCGGCGGCGTGCCCGCCCCGAGTGCAAGCTGCACCTGGGCGTACATCCCGGGCAGGAACACACCCTTTGGATTCGCCACCCGCACCTCCGTGAGCAGCGTACGGGCGGTAGCATCGAGCGATCCGGCGGTGCGAGCCACGCGCCCGCGCAGCGTGTCGCCGGGAAGCGCGGGGACCGTGACGACCGCGGGTTTCCCGACCGCCACCGCCGCGGCGTAGTCTTCGGGCACGGTCACATACACGCTCAGCGTGTCGGCCTGCGCGATCGTGAACAGACTCCCTGGCGCGCTCCCGCTTCCCGCCGGCAACGTCGCGTTCACGCCGCCCGCGGTTCCGACCAGGGCCCCGGGGTCCACGTTTCGCGCCGTGATCACGCCGGCGAACGGCGCGACGACGCGCTCGTACGCCTGCAGTTGCAGCAGCCGCTCGAGGTTGGCCTCGGCGCTGTTCGAGTTGGCGACCGCCTCGTTGAAGGTGGCCTGCATCTGGTCGACCTCCTGGGCCGTCACCGCACTGTCGACGGCGAGCGCCTGCCAGCGCACCAGGTTGGCCTGGGCGAGCTCCTGTGCGGCGCGCGTTTGCGCGACCACCCCTCGCGCTTGCGCCACCTGCTGATCGAGGTCGGGGGCATCGATGTCGGCGAGGAGCTGCCCGGCGCGCACGCGACTGCCGATGTCGACCAGGCGCCGGCGCACGTAACCCGGAGTCCGCGCGTAGATGGCGGCGGTCTGCACCGCCGTGAGCGCGCCCGGAAGGCTGACGCTCGACGGGCTCGTGTCGTGCGTCACCGTCGTCACGCTCACCGTGGGCACGCTGACACCGACGGCCGCGGCGGCAGCCGTGAGCCGGTGGTGCTGCGCCACGCGCGGCGCGATGCCCGTCAGCAAGATGAGCGCC
>Ga0209378_1000891_pt1 | contig 21540 bp, 21 predicted proteins | sample GraSoiAngelo_156_FD_186170 | JGI IMG/M metagenome (GOLD analysis project Ga0209378, IMG submission 186170) | Grasslands soil microbial communities from the Angelo Coastal Reserve, California, USA - 14_1009_13_40cm (SPAdes) (version 2) | ecosystem: Environmental > Terrestrial > Soil > Grasslands ...
GGGCTACCTCCTCGGGCTGGCGCTCGTGTCGCATGCTGCGGGGCAGGGGCTGATCGCCTACGCGCTCGCGCACCTGCGCGCGGCGTTTTCCTCGGTGAGCCTGCTGTTTCAGCCGGTCATGGCCGCATTGTTCGCCTGGGTGCTGCTCGGAGAAGCGCTTGTTCCGCTGCAGATCGCGGGCGGCGTCGTGGTGTTGATCGGCATTTACCTCGCGCGGCGCGGCTCCAACTAAGCGTCAATGCATGGCCTCGTTGGTACCCGGGCGTGTCTTCTATCGTGCTCCGACGTCCGCCCCGTCTCGACGCCTTAATGCGCGCACGACTCGAAAACTGGCCCATCCCAGAATCCCGTAAAGCACAGCGTTCAGGAATGCGGAGACCGTAATCGCAGTTGCCTCCGCTGCCAATGTTGCGTGTCCGCTTATTCCGCCGAGAACAATTGCCGTCGGCCATATGTAGATAGTCCAGTCCAGACTATCTACATTCGCGTAACGGCTAAGAAACCCGAACGCAACTGCCACAAGAAACCCTATACCTGCTGGAATGAGAAACGCCTTCGCATTATTGGTCATTGTTTGCGCCTTTGACCGCCATAGATAGTCTGCAATGCATCGTAGTAGTCAGCAGGGAGGGATCCAGCCGCCGGGCTTGGTGGACGGCCGACGCCACCTGCGGTGAGAACCGCATGGACAAATGATTGGCATTGATCGACGCACAAGTTGTATGCTGGACTGGCACTGCCCTGTAACCGATTGATGTAGTTCTGCATAAGCTCGTCCTGCCAGGGCTCAGTCTTTATGACTAAGCCGCGCGCCGCCGCCAGATGTTTCGGCTTTTGGAGTGTCTGATCACGGGCTACGCAAGGCGCTCACCAGCAGATGGCGCACGATGAGCTCGCCGACACCTGCGCGCGAGAACTTGCGCGGCGCGGCTCCAACTGAGCGTCAATGCATGGCCTCGTTGGTACCCGGGCGTGTCTTCTATCGTGCTCCGACGTCCGCCCCGTCTCGACAACTTAATGCGCGCACGACTCGAAAACTGGCCCATCCCAGAATCCCGTAAAGCACAGCGTTCACCGCCCTCGAATATCCGCCGACCCTAGAAGCCGCCGTGCGCAGCGGCGTGCGTGCCGCGCAACGGGCCTTGACGGAATAATTATTTAGATTCCGCTTAGACCGTTGATTGCTTCCGTTCACGTATTCGGCGAACGATCCACGGTACCAGTTTGAACCACTGGATGTAACCAACAATAACGAACCCAAACCACACGACCAGATCGGCGATTGCCGACACTCCTCCAATTTCGATTCCGACGAGCGACAGAACATATCCCGCCGCACTAATTAGCAGCCACCACAGAAGGCCTACGGGAAATGTGAGGAATGCCATGATGATCGCCGCCAAAAGTGAACATTCTCCACGCAGCGTCTCGTTAGCCTCACGCCCGCATGCGACGAACGTCCATGCCAGCACGATAAGACAGGCAATGAGCCAAACGATCTTAGATAGATTCATCATCGTCAGCTTCATTTAAGACCGCACTTTTCCCGGCAAGCCAAATTCACGTCTTCATCGTACTCTTGGCAATCGGTGCCAAAGGGGATGCCGTAACGCGGACGTGGCTTCTTCCACTCGTTGACCAGGCACTGCTCAAAGCACTTGTTATCGCCCTGCGTCTGCTTACAAGCATCAGCGCTGTAGTAATCGGTAGCCTGCGTCGTTGGCTTACCTGGACTACTCCACCACGAATCCGAGAATCCTTGCCCGCCACATACCAACTTGCCCTTGGCGTCACGCGTGCAACTGTATTGATGATAGAAAGGGTTGCCCCAGATGTCCGGACCACTCCGCTGGTTATCTCCTGGTAGACCTCCAAGGGGACGGCGGCACTGGTACGTCTCCAAGCCAGTCGGATCCGTATAGCGAATCGGGTTACCGCCAACGTAGGCGTAGGCGTTCAAGCCACCACTTAGCCCGATCGGATCACTTTCCACGTAGCGTCCTAGCGCCGAGTCGTAATCACGACTTCGATTCTGGATTACTGCCGTCTCTCTGTCATAGTACTGCCCGGCGAAACGCACCGGGAACTCGAATGCCCCCAAGCTTGATGGATTTTCATCTGGAGCGTTAACGCCGAACGGTTCCTGCTGATCCCACCTCCACACCGTCTGCTGCTGATCGTCCGCAATGAGTCTCGGCGTGTTGAGATGATCGACGTGAATGTAATAGAGCTTTGCTTCCGCAGCGTTCACCGTAACGTTTACAGCGACTGAGGTCATGACTCCACCGAGATTGTCTGTGACACGCGCCGCTAATGCATAAGTGCCTTGCGGAACTTCGGTCCAGACGAAACTGTAGGGCGGCGCACTGAGCGAGGTGATCAACGTGGTGCCGTAGAAGTACTCGACGTTGGCGATGGAGCCGTCTGTATCGGCGAGCTGGACTGCGAGTGGAATGTTCGCGGGAGCTTTGAAGGCCGCGTCACTGCTGGGGCTTGTGAGCGAGACGCTCGGCAGGGCGTTCACGGTGATCGAAACCGGATCCGACAGATCGCTGTCGCCCTTGTCGTTGGTCGCCTTGGCGGTTACCGCATAGTTACCCGCTGCCACGCCCGTCCAATCGAGCGTGTACTGGTCGCCACGCCGAGGGCCGGCAACGGCGCCGATGAGGTTTGTTCCCTGAAAGAATTCGACCTTTGCGATCGCGTGGCTCTCCTGCTTCGCTCGCGCGATGGCAGAGAGCACGATTGCCGCAGGCGCATGGTAGAGCGCTCCGCTGACGGGCTCCGTGAGCGTGACGTCGACCTTGTCCTTCTTCGCCCAGGCAGGCGAAACCGGCACAAACAGTCCGAGCGTGACGAAAAGCAAGGTAACCGAAGCTTTTTCCCCCACAGACCCTCCCCCTGAAGGCCTCCGAAAGCTCGATTCGAACGCCTATGCTAGACGGTCCAGTTGCCGCGTGTATAGCTTCCGGACAGAAAGATTAAACGACGATGGCTTGCGGTGCCCCGGGCGCCTTTTCGATTACGCCGATCTCGTAGACCGTCTCGCCGGCCGCGCGCAGCAACTCGGCGGCGCGCTTGGCGTCCGCGGCGGTGGCGACGAGAACCATGCCGATGCCGCAATTGAACACGCGCTGCATCTCCTCCTCGGCGACGTTGCCTTCGCGTTGCAGCCACCGGAAGACTTCGGGCCGCGGCCAGGAGGCTTTCTTGATGACCGCTTTGGTTTTTTCCGGGAGGACGCGGGGCACGTTCTCGATGAGCCCGCCGCCGGTGATATGAGCGAGGCCTTTGACGGGCACTGATTCAAGCAGCTTGAGGACAGGCTTGACGTAGATGCGCGTCGGTTCCAGGAGGTCGAAGCCCTGCGGCGGCGCGGCACGCTCGAGTATCTTGCGGATCAGCGAATAGCCGTTGGAATGCGGGCCGCTCGAGGCGAGCCCGAGGATCACATCGCCCGGCCGGATCGAGCGCCCGTCGACGATGCGGTCCTTCTCCACCACGCCGAGCGCGAAGCCGGCAAGATCGTATTCGTCCTTGGGGAAGGCGTTCGGATGCTCGGCCGTCTCGCCGCCGATCAGCGCGCAGCCGGCCAGCTCGCAACCCGCAGCGATACCCTTGACGACCTGCGTCGCAACGCGCACGTCGAGCTTTTCGCAGACGTAGTAGTCGAGGAAGAACAGCGGTTCAGCCCCGCAAGCGAGAATGTCGTTGACGCTCATCGCCACGAGATCGATGCCCACCGTGTCGTGCCGCTGCCGCTCGAAGGCGAGCTTGAGCTTGGTGCCGACGCCGTCGGTTCCCGACACGAGCACCGGGTGACGGTATTTCTTCGGGATCTGGCACAGCGCGCCGAAACCGCCGATGCCGGCGAGCACCTCGGGCCGCAGCGTGCGCCGGGCGAACGGCTTGATCGCCTCGACCAGCGCGTCGCCGGCCTCGATGTCGACGCCGGCGTCGCGGTAGGAAAGTCCTTTCGACATGCTAGAGTCCAAATTCTACTCGACATGCCAGCACTCGCTTCGCCGCAGCTCTGGGCCTGGATCACGATCGCGCTGGCGGCGGGATTCCTCGTCTGGCTGCTGTCGCCGATCCTCGCGCCGTTTCTCTTCGCCGCGATCCTCGCGTACATCTTCGATCCGCTCGTCGAGCGGCTCACGCGCCACCGGGTGCCGCGCACCCTGGCCGTCGTGCTGGTGCTTCTGCTCGCGGTGGCCGTTGCCGTAGCGTTGCTGCTCGTCGTCTTGCCTTTGTTCTACAAGGAAACGCGGCTGCTGATGGAGAAGCTGCCGGGGTTCGTCGCCTGGTTCAATGCTCACGCCGCGCCCTGGCTCAAAGCCAGGCTCGAGCTCGATGTTCGCCTCGACGTCGAGAACGCGACGCAGCTCGGCAAGCAGATGCTTTCGGAGAACGAGCAGTTGGCGAAGCACCTGCTCGCGTCGCTGAAGACCGGGGGCATGGTGCTGATCACGATCCTTGCCGATCTGGTGCTGGTGCCGGTCGTGCTTTTCTACCTGCTGCGCGACTGGAACCTGTTGCTCGATCGCGTCGACGTCCTGATTCCGCGGCGCGTCCACGCCAAGGCCCGCGCCATGGCGGCGGAGGTCGACACGGTGCTCGCGCAATGGCTGCGCGGCCAGGTCCTCGTCATCGCCATCATGAGCGTCTATTACGTGCTCGCGTTATGGCTGGCACAGCTCGAGTTCGCGCTGCCGATCGGCATCCTTACCGGCCTCGCGGTCATCGTTCCCTACGTCGGGGTCGTGACCGGGCTGATCCTCGCCACGCTCACCGCCTTGATGCAATTCAATGACCCTGCCGGGCTGCTCTGGGTGTGGCTGGCCGTCGGCATCGGCCAGGGGCTCGAGGCGATGGTGGTCACGCCGCTGATCGTCGGAGAGCGGATCGGCCTGCATCCGGTGGTGGTCATTTTTGCGCTGCTTGCGTTTGGTCAGGTGTTCGGCTTCTTCGGGGTGCTGCTGGCTCTTCCGGCAAGCGCCGCGCTGCTGGTGGGCCTGCGGCATCTGCGCGCGGCCTACCTCGGCAGCCGGCTCTACGGCGGCAATTGACGTGCGGCAACTTCCTCTCCAGATCTCGGCGCCGGCCGAGCCCCGCTTCGAGAACTACCTCCCCGGGGCAAATGTCGAGGCGCTGGCGCACGTCCGGGCGCTCGCGGCGGGCAGCCTGCACGAGGCAATCGTGTACCTGTGGGGCGAACCGGGCAGCGGACGCAGTCACCTGTTGCGAGCCGCGGCGCACGCCAATCCGGAGCTTTTTATCGCCGACGACGTCGAGACACTGGATTCCGCGGCACAGCAAGCTCTGTTCGTCGCCATCAACGCCGCACGCGATGGACAGGCCGCAGTGCTTGCGGCGGGCACCGCCCCGCCGGCGCAGCTGCCATTGCGCGAAGATGTTCGTACCCGGCTTGCCTGGGGCCTGGTCTACCAGTTGAAGCCCCTCACGGACGCCGAAAAGGCGCTCTATCTGCGGGCCGAGGCTGGCCGTCGCGGACTGCGGCTCAGCGACGAGGTAGTCTGGTACCTGCTGAACCACCTCCCCCGCGACCTGGGGAGCCTGCACAGGGTACTAGAAGTGCTTGATCGGTATTCCCTTGCCAGCCAGCGGGCGGTGACGCTGCCCCTGGTGCGGGAGGCGCTCTCCGCGGCGCAAGATTATGCAAACTGCCTCGACAAACCAGCGCGCCCTGAGTAGATTACCGGACCGGAGATTACGCAAGTGCAAAAGAAAACCCTCGCCATTCTGTCTTTCGCTCTCGGCGTTGCGCTGGGCGCAGCGGTTCCGGCGTACGCACAGTCGGGGCTGCGCGTCCCTCAGCGCGGCGAGCCGGGTCTTGATCCGGCTCTGGCACGGGGCGGGCTGGCGGTCGATCCCGACCGGGTCGGGTTCGCGACTTACAGCTGGCGCGAAGCCGTGGGCCTGGCGCCCAGTTCGCGCATGCAGCTCTCCTATTCCTTCGGCGACCGGGGCAGTCTCGGCATGTCGTTTATCAGCGGCCGGGAATCCGAGTATGACGCGCGTCAATATTCTGTGTTCGGCCGCTACTGGTTCGCGCACGACTGGGCCGTAAGCGCCGAAGCATTGTCCCGCGACACGCCCGGTCTTTTCCGCCTGAACGACTTCCGCATCGGCGTCCAGCGCCGCTTCTGAGGCAGCAAAAACCCTCGGGTACACTGAGGCGCTTTCATGCGCCTCGCCCTGTTCGACCTCGACAACACGCTCCTTGCCGGCGACAGCGACTACGAGTGGGGGCAGTTCCTGGTCGATCGCGGCATTCTCGAGCGCGAGGCGTACGAGGCGCAGAACCGCGCATACTACGAGCAGTACGTGGCCGGTACGCTCGACATCCATGAATACCTCGGCTTCGCGCTGAGACCGCTGGCCGAGCACACCCCTCAGGACCTCGCCCGCTGGCACGCCGAGTTCATGCGCACCCGGATAGTGCCGATGATCGCGGCCGGGGCGCGCGCATTGGTTGGTGCGCATCTCGCTGCTGGTGATCTCTGCGCCATCGTGACTTCCACCAACAGCTTCGTGACCGCGCCCATTGCCCGCGAGTTCAGCGTTCCTCACCTCATCGCCACCGAGCCCGAAACGCAGCGCGGGCGCTTCACCGGCCGCGTGGCCGGCATTCCCTGCTTTCGCGGCGGCAAGGTGCGGCGCGTCGACGAGTGGCTGGCGGGGCTGGGCAGGTCCCTGCAGGACTTTCCTGAAAGCGCCTGCTACAGCGACTCTCACAACGACCTGCCGCTGCTCGAGCGGGTCAGCCGTCCGGTGGCCGTGGATCCCGATCAGCAGCTCGCGACCCTAGCCAGGCAGCGCGGCTGGGAAGTGATCTCGCTGCGCGGGTAGAATCCCGGCCCTTAATGATCAAGCGGCTGATAAGGCGCGTGCTCGGGCTGCCCTCGGAGGTCCGCGTGCCGCGCGGCCAGCATGACCTCACGCGCGACGCCATCAGCCCGGCTACGGCGAAGGTCTGCGCAGCATTGCGCGATGCCGGTTTTTCAGGTTACGTGGTCGGCGGCGCCGTCCGCGACCTGCTTCTCGGCATCACTCCCAAGGACTTCGACGTCGCGACCGACGCGCGCCCGGAGCAGGTGAGACCGCTGTTTCGCCGCGCCATCATCATCGGTCGCCGCTTCAGGCTGGTGCACGTGATGCTGGGCCCCGAGACGATCGAAGTCTCGACTTTCCGCGCCGCTGACCCGGAAACGGCGGAAAAGGACGAGCACGGGCGCGTCCTGCGCGACAACGTCTTCGGCACGCAGGAAGAGGATGCACGCCGGCGCGATTTCACCGTCAATGCGCTGTACTTCGATCCGCACACCGAAGAGGTGGTGGATTTCCACGGCGGCCTGGCCGATCTGAAGAAGCGCATGCTGCGCGTGATCGGCGATCCGCAAACCCGGTACCGGGAAGATCCGATACGCATGCTGCGGGCGGTGCGGCTCGCGGCGAAGCTGGGCCTCACGCTCGACCCGGCGACGCGCGAGCCGATCCGCGCGCTGGCTCCGCTCCTCGAGCGCGTGCCGCCGGCGCGCCTCTTCGACGAGATGCTGAAGCTGCTGCTTTCCGGGCACGCCAGCGCCTGCCTGCGCCAGCTGCGTGACGTCGGGCTGCACAAGGGCGTACTGCCGCTGCTCGACGTCATTCTCGAGCAACCGCTCGGGGAGCGGTTCGTGACCCTCGCGCTCGCACAGACCGACGAGCGGGTGCTCGCCGAGCGCCCGGTATCGCCGGCCTTCCTGTTCGCAGCGTTGCTCTGGCACGAAGTACTGGCCGCGTGGAAGGCGCGGCAGGCCCGCGGTGAGCGCGCCATGCCGGCGCTAGAAGCGGCGATGGATGATGTGCTCGAGACGCAGTGCGCCAAGCTGGCCATCACGCGCAAGCTCACCGCCACCATGCGGGAAGTTTGGGCAATGCAGCCGCGCTTCGAGCAGCGTTCGGGGCACCGCGCGTACCGCCTGGTCGAGGCGGCGCGCTTTCGCATGGCCTACGATTTTCTCGCATTGCGCGCCGCGAGCGGAGAAGTCCCCGCCGAGCTCGAAGCCTGGTGGCGCGCTTTTCAGAGCGCCGACCCCGAAACGCGCAAGGCGATGCTGCTTCCCGAGACCGGGCCGCGCAAGCGCCGCCGGCGCCGGCGGAAGAAGCGGCCGGCGGAGGCCGCCTCTCAGCCCGCGTGACGCTTGCCTACGTGGCAATCGGCTCGAACCTCGGCAGGCCGGTGGAGCAGGTTGAACAGGCGTTCGAGGACCTCGGCAGCATCGCGCAGACCGTCCTCGTAAAACGATCCTCGCTGTATCGCTCCGAGCCGCTCGGGTACGCCGACCAGCCGCCATTCGTCAATGCCGTGGCGCTGCTCGACACCGCGCTTCCCCCCGAGGGCCTTCTTGACGCGCTGCAGGCAATCGAGGCGCGGCATGGCCGCAGCCGCAGCTTTGCCAATGCACCGCGCACGCTCGATCTCGACTTGCTGCTCTATGGCGACGCCGTCGTGAACCAACCGCGGCTCGTGGTGCCGCATCCGCGGATGCATCTGCGCGCCTTCGTATTGCGGCCGCTCGTCGAACTCGCAGCGGGAATCGCCATTCCGGGAATCGGCGCGGCGCAGGCAATGCTGGAACAATGCGGCGATCAGTCGGTAGAAAGGATCAGTGGATAAGTTCCGCTACCTCGTCGTGGAAGGGCCGATCGGCGCCGGCAAGACGACGTTGGCAAAGCGCCTCGCATCGAGGTTATCGGCCGAGCTGCTGCTCGAGCAGCCGTCGGAGAACCCGTTCCTCGGCCGCTTTTACCAGGACATGGCACGCTTTGCGCTGCCGGCGCAGCTGTTCTTCCTGTTCCAGCGCGCCCGCATGATCGAGCCGCTGGTGCAGCCCGACATGTTCGGCAAGCCGACGGTGGCCGATTTCCTCCTCGACAAAGACCCGCTTTTCGCGCGCATCACGCTGTCGGGCGACGAGCTGGCGCTGTACCAGAAAATCTACGAGGCGCTGCGTCCACGGGCGCCGGTGCCGGATCTGGTCATTTATCTGCAGGCACAGCCCGGCACGCTGATAGAAAGAGTAAGGCGCCGCAGGGCTGGCTACGAGCGCGGTATCAGTGAAGAATATCTGGCGGTGCTCGCCGAGAGCTACGCGCGGTTCTTCTACCACTACTGCGCCGCTCCGGTGCTGATCGTCAACTCCGAGAACCTCAATTTCGTCGACCGCGACGCGGATTTCGAGCTGCTCGTGTCCCGGGTCCGCAGCATGAAGAGCCGGCGGGAGTTCTTCAACCTCGGCTGATGCGCACCCTGAGCGACATTGCCTCCTTGCGCGCGGCGGTACGGGCTGCGGGGCCTGTGGTATTCGTTCCCACCATGGGAAACCTGCACGAGGGCCACCTTTCCCTGGTCCGGCTGGCGCGCCGTCATGGCGCCGTCGTCGCTGTGAGCATCTTCGTCAACCGCCTGCAGTTCCTGCCCGGGGAGGACTTCGAGCGCTATCCGCGCACCTTCGAGCGCGACCGCGCGATGCTGGAAGCGGAGGGGGTCGAACTGCTTTTTGCACCAGACGAGGGCGTCCTGTATCCGGAGCCCCAAACCTATATGGTGCGGCCACCGCCGATCGCCAACGAGCTGGAGGGCGTCTTTCGGCCCGGCTTCTTTCACGGGGTGGCAACCGTGGTGCTGAAGCTGCTGAATTGCGTGCAGCCGGTCGCCGCGGTCTTCGGAAAGAAGGATTATCAACAGCTTATGGTCGTGCGTGGCATGGTCAGGCAGCTGGACCTGCCGGTGGAAATCGTCGCCGGCGAGACCGCGCGCGAGCGGGATGGCCTCGCGATGAGCTCCCGCAACAACTACCTTTCGGCCGCCGAACGCGCCGAGGCGCCCCGACTCTATCGGACGCTCCTCGAGGTCAAGGCGGGGAATCTCTCCGGCGAGAAAGCGGTAGCGGCGCTGGCCGCGGCCGGCTGGAAGCCCGATTACGTCGAAATTCGCCGCCGGCGGGACCTCTCACGGCCTGACGGCGCGGAGCGCGAACTGGTCGTCCTCGGCGCTGCGCGGCTGGGGACAACCCGGCTGATCGACAACGTCGAGCTCTAGCCCGCCCCTATCCCGGGCCCTATGCCGGATAGGGATCGAAGGTCATTGCTTCGACGGGGCAGCCGATGGCCCTGGCCAGCCTGTCCATCGCATCGTCGGTGATCTGCAGGGGCTGAAAATCCGCCTCCCGGCCCTTGGAGGAGATGAAAGCCTTGGCCGCCGCCTCGGTATTCCAGGTCACCACCGGGTCGGGGCTGATACCCGGAACTTGGCGGCAGATCGGAAAACCGTCGGATTTATAGACGATTGCGTACATTCGCCCACCCTGCCACCCTAATTTAACCGATGTGGCGGTGCCGCAACAAGACAAGGCCCCCCTCAGGAAGACCCTGATTGCGCGGCGCATCAACCCGGGCGTCTAATTGGCCCGGGAGGCACCAGTGTGGCTTTTTTCACGCCGGGCCTAGGCGATAAGCCCCGCCCAGGGGCATTTTTCACGGGGAGATGGCAATGAGCAATTTGCGCGACGCAGTCGGCCTTTGCATACCGTACGGCAAGGCCAATTCGCAGTACGAGACCGAGTTCGAGCCCGCCACCGGCACGATCTGGGGATATTTCAAACCGCGTGGCACGGCGTGCTTCAGCCTTGGCCTGCTCAAGGACATTCGCAGGCACGACAGCGCGCTCGCGACCAATGGCGGCAAGGTTGATATTGGCGGCGGCGAAATGCAGACGGCGAACTACTATGTCTGCGGCTCACGCGACCCGCAGGTGTTTAACCTCGGGGGTGATCTGGCGCTGTTCGTGCTGCTGATCAAGGCGCGCGACCGGGACGCCCTGGCGCATTACTCCAGGCTCTGCATCGATAACATGTACGCCCGCATCCATAACTACCAGTCGTCCGCGATGGCGACCATCTCGCTGGTCCAGGGTGACGCGCTCGGTGGCGGGTTTGAGTGCGCGATGTCCTCCGACATCATCGTAGCCGAGGAAAGCGCGCAGCTCGGTCTGCCAGAGATTCTTTTCAACCTGTTCCCAGGCATGGGCGCATACAGCCTGCTGTCGCGCCGCATCGGCGCGCGTGCCGCCGAAGAGCTGATCCTCTCCGGCCGGGTGCTGTCGGCCGCCAAGCTGCACGAGATGGGAATCGTGGACGTCCTTGCGCCGAACGGCGGGGGCGAAACGGCGGTGCGTGAGTGGATTGCTAACAACTGGAAGCGCCGCAATGGAACGCAGGCTGTGCTGCGCGCCCGGCAGCTGGTCAATCCCATCACGCGCGAGGAGCTCGACGCAATTGCCGACGTTTGGATCGATGCGGCGCTGCGGCTCCAGGACAGGGACCTGAAGATGATGGGGCGGATCGTGCGCTCGCAGATGCGGCGCATGGAGCACGGCGACTTGGCCGATATTTCGGCCGCCGCGCTTGCCGAAGAAGCGCTGGCCGTGGCGGCAGCGGCCTGAACGCGCCCGAGGCTCGTCCTCAGGTCGCCAACAGCCCGCCGCCTTCGCGGAACAGCTGGCCGAACTGGTGAAAGTTCACGCGCGTCGCGTTGACGATGGCGTTTTGCGCGCCAGCGTCATCGATCGTCTTGACCAAGCGGTTGAGCTTGGCCATATGGTCGAGGTCCATCGTGGCGTGCGACGACAGGAATTTGAACCCGCCATCTTCGACGTTGCGGCCAAGCGCCCGCGCGATGGAGTCGGAAACCCTCCCGCCATATACGGAGGAAACGACCTCGAGCATGTACAGCATCCCCAGCACCGAGCATGGGTGCACCCGGTCCGACGCGTAGTAGTTGAAGGCGATCATTGCCTGCGCTGGCGGACTCGGGGGCGTTTCGCGCACTGCCCGGACATCGCCTCCCAAAGCCTCGATGTCCTCGAGCACCCATGAGTCGTGCCCCTTTTCCTCCTCGATGCGCTCGTACAAGTCGTAGCGAACGTCCCTGAAGCGATCGTCGCAGCGCGCCGCCGCCGCCGACATCACCGGGCAAAAGTGCCACACGATGTGGTACAGGTCGTGAAGAAAACCGCGATATTCCGCGAGCGTCAGGCCATGATTCATCATCGAGTGGACCTTGGGGATCAATTCCAGGTCCCTGCGGCTCGCGTCGGTCATCTCGACGAGCGTAATGAAGAACGACATCGATAGCTCTCCGGAATGATTCGCGGCCTTGCCGCGATTGCCGGATTCTAGCGTGCCGAGAATATGATCAGCCGGCGGATTGTTTCCTGTCTCGCAAATAGCGGTCGAGCTCGCTGCTCGCAGCGCTGAGCTCGTCGGCGATGGAGCGCATCAGTCCGGGCGCCTGGAGCCGCAGCTCGGCGTCCGAGAGCTTGCCCAGATTCGCGCACACCTTGGTCAGCCGGTCGGTTCCCATGCTGGCCGAAGAGCCCTTCATCGCGTGCAGGAGGGACTTGAACTCGTGGTAATTGCGTGCCGCAACCGCTTGCTCCATGCGGGTGACGAGCGCGGTGTTGTCGGCGATAAACACGCCAATCAGCTTTTCCAGGAAGCCCGGCGACGAGCCGAGCGCGTCCAGATCGGCGAGCGTCTCGGCGTTGATGACTGTCGGCGCAGCGGCCACGGTGCGGCTGGCCGGGCGCGAAACGGGCGCCGGCTCTGGGCGCCGCGTTTCCTCCGGTTTCGCAGCGCAAAGCTTCTGCAGTTCGTCCAGCAGCCTCGCCGCCTCGATCGGCTTCGCCAGGAACGCATCGGCGCCGGCTTCGAGGCATTCGCGGCGGGCCTCGGCCGTCGCGTCCGCGGACAGGATCGCCACCGGCAGCCTTTCCCGGCCGCGGGTCATGAGGCGCAGCGCCCTCAGCGCCTCGATTCCCCCGAGCTCAGGCATGTTGCGGTCGAGGAGCACGATGTCGTAGCGCTCCTTCTCGAACGCGTCTAGCGCCTGCTCGCCATCGTTGACCACGGTGGCGCTGTGGCCGCCCCGATCTAGAATGCGGCCGATGACCTCGCGGTTGGTCGCGTTGTCGTCAGCGACCAGCACACGCAGTTTCCTCGCTTCGACGCCGCGCCGCGCATAGTCCTGCAGCCGGATGACGCCTTCGCGCACCTCATCGCCCGCCGACACCGAATGCAGCACATTGAACAGCTGGCGCTTGTCGAAGGGCAGCTCGAGTACCGCCGCGAATCCGGAGGACAGCGCCTCGAACCGCGGAACATCGGCGTCGCGAGGGACCGCAAGCACGGTAGGCGGTGCAGGGTCCGGAGCCGCACGGCGAAAGCGCTGCGCGAGCTTCGGATCTTCGCCCGAGCCGTAGAGCACCGCGCTGTGATAGGGCTTCGCCAGGCTGATTTCGGCGACGAGCCGCGCCACACCTTCCTCGACGTCCGCGACCGCTACCGGCGTGGCCCCCCAGCCCGCGAGCACACGGTCGAGGGGCGCGCGCTCGGCCTCCGGGAAGCCGACGAGCAGGATCCTGGCGCCGGCGAGCTCGCCGGTGCCGGCACCCACGCGCTCAGGCTGCTTCTCCAGCTGCAGCTCGACCCAGAAGGTGCTGCCGAGGCCGACCGCGCTTTCCAGCCCGATCTTGCCCCCCATCAGGCCGACGAGCTGCTTCGCGATGGTCGTGCCCAGCCCTGTGCCGCCGAAGCGGCGGGTGGTGGACTGGTCCGCCTGCGCAAAGCTTTCGAAGATGCTCGCCTGCGCCTCCGGCGGAATACCGATCCCCGTGTCGCGGATGGAGAACTTGAGGCGCACGCTGGCCTCGGTTTCGCTTTGCGCGGACACATGCACGGTCACGCTGCCGCGCTCGGTGAACTTCACCGCGTTGCCAGCCAGGTTGATCAGGATCTGCCGCAGGTAATGCGGGTCGCCGCGCACAGCGGGCGGTACTTCCGGCATGAGGGACACCACGAACTCCACGCCCTTGGCTGCAGCCTGGGCAGCCAGAATGCGGCAGGTGCTGTTGAGGAGCGCGTGCAGGTCGAAATCAGCCTTCTCCAGCGTAACCTTGCCGGCCTCGATCTTCGAGAAGTCGAGAACGTCCTCGACGAGGCCCAGCATCACGCGCGATGAGCTGCGCAGGGTCTGCAGCATGTCGGCCTGCTCGCGGTTGAGCGCGGTGTCCCGCATCAGATCGGACATGCCGATAATGGCATTCAGCGGCGTTCTCATCTCGTGACTCACCACCGAAATGAAGCGGCGCTTCGCCTGGTTGGCGGCCTCTGCGCGCGCGAGCGCGTCGAACAGCTTCGTGACCAGCGCACGCACGTATACGGCAAGGGCGACCATGCCGATCATCAAGCCTATCCCTTCGAAGCGGTACTCCTGCCAGAAGTCATTGACGATGAGCACCAGGCCGAATCCCAGCACGCTGACCGCCAGGCAGAACAGAAGATATTTCGCGCCGAACCGGAAGCCGTTGGCCAGCGGCACCCAGACGTAGATCAGCAGCATCGGTACACCATGGCTGCCGGATTGCGACATGAAGAAGGTCACGGTGCCGATGTCCAGCACTGCCGCCAGCAAACGTCTCGACACAGATACGCCGGGCGACACGAGAATGTCGGCGAAAATCAGCGCCGCGCACACCAGATACACCACCATCACCGCGAAATAGCTGGGGTCTGGATCAACCGCGCCGCCTAAATGGATGATCGCTCGAGGAAGCAGGTAAAAGAAGAGCACCGTGCCAACCAGCAGGCGCACGATCGCCTGCTCGTGCTCGGTGTCCGGCCGCGCAGCGAGCCTGGCGCGCAGCTTCGCGACGAGCTCGCCGGCTGTCGCCATCAACGCTCCGTCGGCGGGTCCTGCCACTCGCGCTGGATCTGCGCCACCTCGGGCTTCATGCCGAGAAAGGCATCGACCATGCGCGGATCGAAATGCCGCCCGGCCTGTGAAGTGATGTATTCGAAGGCGCGCTCCTCGGGCCAGGCGGCCTTGTAGGGCCGCACCGACGTCAGCGCGTCGTAGACGTCCGCCACCGCGACGATGCGCGCGCAGAGCGGAATGTGATCGCCGACCAGCCCGTTCGGATAGCCCGAGCCCTCGTACTTCTCGTGGTGGCCGAGCGCGATGAGAGCCCCCATGCGCACGTACTTCGAGGCGCTGCCCTTCAGGATCTCGTGCCCGATGACGGGGTGGCGCCGCATCACCTGCCACTCGGCGTCGTCGAGCTTGCCCTGCTTCAGCAGGATATGGTCGGGGATGCCGATCTTGCCGATGTCGTGCAGCGGCGCGGAGAGCTCGATGGTCTCCGCCTCGTCGTATTCGAGGCCGAGCGCCCCGGCGATCAGGCGCGAGTAGCGCGACATGCGGATCAGGTGATAGCCGGTCTCCTCATCGCGGAACTCGCCCGCCCGCGCAAGCCGCAGCAGCGTTTCCTTTTCCCGCTCGCGCACGTCCTTGGTCGCGTCCTCGACCATGTGCTCGAGCAGGCGCCGCCGGTCCTCGAGCGCGAGCTGCTGGCGGCGCAGCGTCAGCAGGTTCCTGCAGCGCGCCAGGCATTCGCGCGCGTCGACCGGCTTGGTCAGGAAGTCGGTGATCCCGGCATCGAGCGCCGCGTAACGCACCTTGCGGTCGTCGTGCACCGTCACCATCACGATCGGCACGTGCTCGTAGCCGGGGAGCGCGCGCAGGCGCTTCACGAACTCGATGCCGTCCATGTCCGGCATCATGTAATCGACGAGCACCAGGTCGGAAACGTGCCGCGTCGCCCAGACCACGGCGTCCACGGGACGTGCGAAGCCTTCCACGCCGACGCGCTCGTCTATGCTGCGAACCACCTGCTCCAGGATCGCGCGGCCGGTCGACTGGTCGTCGACGACCATCACCGTGTTGCGCGCCGAAGGCAGCACCCTCACCTGTGCCTTGGCCATGACCCCCCCTTGGGGACGATTCAGCCCGAGGAGCCTACCCCCCGTGCCCCCGGGTGTCCAGCAAAAAGGCCGCGTTTTCACTGTTTTTTTCCCGGGGTGCCGGAAGAGAGACTCGAACTCTCATGGTGTCGCCACCGGCGGATTTTGAGTCCGCTGCGTCTACCGGTTCCGCCATTCCGGCCGGCGGCGAAAATTATAATCCCCGCGCATGCTCGTCTCCGAGTTCGACTATGAGCTGCCCGAGGAGCTGATCGCGCAGCGCCCGGCGCCCGAGCGCACCGCGAGCAGGCTGCTGCATCTCGATGCGCGCAGCGGCGAGATCGAGGATCTCGCCTTCGCCGAGCTGCCGGCGCAGGTCGGCGGCGGCGACACCGTGGTGCTGAATGACACGCGGGTGATCAAGGCACGGCTCCCGGGCCGCAAGCGGACCGGCGGCAGGATAGAGGTGTTCATCGAGCGCGCGCTCGGCGCCAGCGATGCGCTGGCGCTCGTTCGGGCCAGTCATGCGCCGCCCGAGGGAAGCGAGCTGCTGGTGGGAGACGGCGTTCGAGCGATCGTGTCGGGGCGCGAAGGCGAGCTCTACCGGCTGCACTTTCTCGAGCCGATCGATGCCGTGCTGGAGCGCTTCGGCGCCGTTCCGCTGCCTCCTTACATCACGCACCCGCCCCAGGCGGAGGATACGGAGCGCTACCAGACGGTGTACGCGGCGGTTCCGGGAGCGGTCGCGGCGCCGACCGCCGGGCTGCATTTCGACGCGGCCATGCTCGAGCGGCTGCGGGAGCGCGGCGCGCGCCTGGCGAAGCTGACCCTGCATGTCGGGGTCGGCACGTTTCAGCCGGTGCGCAGCGAGCGGGTCGAGGACCACCACATGCATCCCGAGCGCTATACCATCCCGCGGGAGACCATGGACGCACTCCGCGGCCGCCGCGTGCTCGCCGTGGGCACGACTTCACTGCGTGCGCTCGAGACCGCCGCGCAGACCGGCGAATTGAGCGGCGAGACCGGGCTGTTCGTCTATCCTGGATTCCGCTTCCGGGTCGTCGACCGGCTGCTCACCAACTTCCACCTGCCGCGCTCCACGCTGCTGATGCTGGTCAGCGCCTTCGCCGGCAGGGACCGCGTTTTGCGCGCGTACCGCCACGCCATCGAAAAGCGCTACCGGTTCTTCTCCTACGGCGACGCGATGCTCATCGAAAGATGAATTTCAGGCTGACTCACCGCGACGGGCAGGCGCGCCGCGGCGTGCTCGAGCTGGCGCACGGCCGCGTCGACACCCCGGCGTTCATGCCGGTGGGCACCTACGGCTGTGTGAAAGCGATGTCGCCCGAGGAGGTGGCCGCGACCGGCGCCCAGATCGTCCTCGGCAACACTTTCCACCTGTGGCTGCGCCCGGGGGTCGACGTGATCGAGAAGCACCGCGGCCTGCACCGCTTCATGGGATGGAATGCGCCGCTGCTGACCGATTCGGGCGGCTTCCAGGTGTTCAGCCTCGGTGCGCTGCGCAGCCTCACCGAGGAGGGCGTGCACTTTGCCTCGCCGATCAACGGCGATCGCCTCCTCCTGACGCCGGAAGAAGCGATGCGCATCCAGCGCGCGCTCGACGCCGACATCGCGATGGCGTTCGACGAATGCACGCCGTACCCGGCCGACGCGGACCAGGCGGCCCGCTCGATGCGGCTGTCGATGCGCTGGGCGGAGCGCTCGAAAAGAGCGTTCGACGGCCCCAATCTCCTCTTCGGCATCGTGCAGGGCGGCATGCACGAGAATTTGCGCGACGAGTCCCTGATGAGGCTGGTTGACCTGGGATTCGACGGCTACGCCATCGGCGGGCTGTCGGTGGGCGAGCCCAAGGCGGAGCGTTCTCGCATCCTCGGCCATGTCGCGCCGAAGATGCCTTCCGATCAGCCCAGGTACCTCATGGGGATGGGTACGCCCGAGGACATCATCGAGGCGGTCGGCGCGGGCATCGACATGTTCGACTGCGTGCTGCCGACGCGCAACGCGCGCAACGGCTGGCTGTTCACGCGCGGAGGCGACGTCAAGATCCGCAACGCGCGCTACCGCGACGACACCGCCCCCCTGGACGAGCGCTGCGCCTGCTATACCTGCCGGCATTTCACGCGCGCCTACCTCCATCACCTGCAGAAGGCGAACGAGATTCTGGGCGCCAGGCTCAACACGCTTCACAACCTCCACTACTACCAGCAGCTGATGCGCGAGCTGCGCGCGGCGATCGAGCAGGGATGCTTCTCGATGAGCTCGCGGGCCCTGCTGGAGGAGCGCAGGCGACTGTTATAATTTCACGTTCCCCTTTCGGAGTTCTGCAGTGATCATTTCCCCCGCCTTTGCCCAGTCCGCCGGCGGCGGCGACCCGGGATTCATCGGCTTCCTGCCGATCATCCTGATGTTCGTGCTGCTGTACTTCCTCATGATTCGCCCGCAGATGAAGCGCTCCAAGGAGCAGAAGCAGATGGTCGAGGCGCTGCAGAAGGGCGACGAGGTCATCGCCGCGGGCGGCATGCTCGGCCGCATCACCAGGATCGGCGATGCCTACGTCAGCCTGGAGGTGGCGCCGAACACCGAGATCAGCATCCAGCGGGCCGCCGTGCAGATGCTGCTCCCCAAGGGGACGCTCAAAAGCATTCAGTAGGTGAACCGCTTTCCTCCCTGGAAGTACGCGCTGATCGCCCTCGCGATCGCCGCCGCCTTCCTCTACACGCTGCCGAACTTCTTCGGCGAATCGCCGGCGGTGCAGGTGTCGAGCGTCAAGGCCACGGTGAAGGTCGACGGCGCGCTGATGGCGCGCTCGGAAGACACTCTCAAGGCGGCGAACATCCCGTACACCGGCGTGCTGCTCGAGCAGGCGAGCCTGCGCGTGCGCTTCGGCGACACCGACACGCAGCTCAAGGCCAAGGACACGATCGACCACGCGCTCAATCCCGACCCGTCCAATCCGACCTACGTGGTGGCGCTCAACCTGCTTCCCGCCTCGCCGCGCTGGCTGACGGCGATCCATGCGCTGCCGATGTACCTCGGCCTCGACCTGCGCGGCGGCGTGCACTTCCTGCTGCAGGTCGACATGCAGGCGGCGATCACCAAGCGCCTGGAGAGCCTCGCCGGCGACCTGCGCTCGCAGCTGCGCGAGCGCGACATCCGGCACGGCGGCATCACCCGCGAAGGCCAGACGCTGCGCGTGCGGTTCCGCGACGCCGCCGCCCGCGACAAGGCCCGCGAGGTGATCGCGTCGAATCTGCCCGACCTCAACGTGGCGGAGCGCGAGGACGGCCAGGACCTGCTGCTCGTCGCGACGCTGAAGCCCGAGGCGATCAAGCGTACGCAGGAATACGCGCTGAAGCAGAACATCACCACCCTTCACAACCGCATCAACGAGCTGGGCGTCGCCGAGCCGGTGATCCAGCAGCAGGGCGCCGACCGCGTCCTGGTGCAGCTGCCGGGCGTGCAGGACACGGCGAAAGCCAAGGACATCCTCGGGCGCACCGCCAGCCTCGAGATCCGCATGGTGGACGAGGAAAGGATGAACTCCGAAGCCCTCGGCGCGGCCGCCAAGGGCCAGGTGCCATTCGGGGACGAATACTACGTCGAGCGCAATGGCCAGCCGCTGCTCGTCAAGAAGCAGGTCGTGCTGACGGGAGACCGGCTCACCGACGCGCAGCCGGGATTCGATCAGCAGACCAACGAGCCGGCGGTGCACCTGCGCCTGGACGGCCAGGGCGCGCGCATCTTCCAGGAGGTGACGCGCGAGAGCGTCGGCAAGAGGATGGCGATCCTGCTGATCGAGAAGGGCAAGGGCGAGGTGATCACCGCGCCGGTGATCCGCAGCGAGATCCCCGGCGGGCGCGTGCAGATCTCGGGCCGCATGAGCACCACCGAGGCGGCCGACGTGGCGCTGCTCCTGCGCGCCGGCGCGCTGGCGGCGCCGATGGAGATCATCGAGGAGCGCACCGTCGGCCCGAGCCTGGGCAGGGACAACATCGAGAAGGGCTTCAACGCCACGCGCTGGGGCTTCGTCGCGATCGTCGCGTTCATGTCGATCTACTACGTTCTGTTCGGCCTGATCTCGTCGGTCGCGCTCGGCGTGAACCTGCTGTTCCTGGTCGCCCTGCTCTCGCTGCTGCAGGCGACGCTCACGCTGCCCGGCATCGCGGCGATCGCGCTCACCCTCGGCATGGCGATCGACGCCAACGTCCTGATCAACGAGCGCATACGGGAGGAATTGCGCGGCGGGGCCACTCCCCAGGCCGCCATCGCAGCAGGCTACGAGCGCGCCTGGGCCACGATCCTCGACTCGAACGTGACCACCCTGGTGGTCGGGCTGTCGCTGCTGATGGTGCCAGGCGCCGTGCGCGGCTTCGCGGTGGTGCATTGCCTGGGGATCGGCACCTCGATGTTCTCGGCGGTCGTGGTGTCGCGCGCCATCGTGAACCTCGTCTACGGCCATCGCAGGCGCGTCGCGCACCTGTCGATCGGCGACACCGCATGGACGTGAGCTGAATGGAATTCTTCAAGATCCGGCGCACCATTCCGTTCATGCGGCACGCGTTGATCTTCAACGTCATCTCCGCCGTTACGTTCCTCGCCGCCGTGTTCTTCCTGGCGTACCGGGGCCTCAACTTCTCGGTCGAGTTCACCGGCGGCACGCTGATCGAGGTCGGCTACCAGCGCTCGGCCGACGTCGAGCGCATCCGCAAGACGCTCGACGGCGCCGGCTTCAAGGCCGAGGTGCAGAACTTCGGCTCCTCGCGCGAGGTGCTGATCCGCATGCACCTGGAGAAGAACCAGTCGAGCGCCGACCTTTCGCGGAAGGTCATCGAGATCCTGAAGAAGGAAGACGCCGCCGCCGAGCTCAGGCGGGTGGAATTCGTCGGGCCGCAGGTCGGCTCCGAGCTCGCCAATCTCGGCTCGGTCGCCCTGCTGGTGACCGCAGTGCTGATCGTGCTCTACCTCTGGATGCGCTTCGAGTGGCGCTTCGGCCTCTCGGCCATCGTCGCCAACCTGCACGACGTGGTGATCATCCTGGGCTGCTTCGCCTTCTTCCAGTGGGAGTTCTCGCTGCCGGTGCTCGCCGCGGTGCTGGCGGTGCTCGGCTACTCGGTCAACGAGTCGGTGGTGGTGTTCGACCGGGTGCGGGAAAACTTCAGGAAGATGCGCAAGGCTTCTACCGTCGAGGTGATCGACAGCGCGATCACCGGGGTGATCTCGCGCACCATCATCACGCACCTTTGCACGCAGATGATGGCCACCACGATGCTGCTCTTCGGCGGCCCGGCGCTGCACTACTTTGCGCTCGCCCTCACCATCGGCATCTGCTTCGGCATCTACTCCTCGGTGCTCGTCGCGAGCCCCCTGGTCATGTGGCTCGGCGCCAAGCGCGACCAGTTCGTGAAGCCGCTCAAGCGCGGCGGCGCGCGCGACGAGCACGAGGGCGCCGTCGTCTAGTCACTTCAGGATCTGGATCAGGTTGCTGTAGTCGTCGGTCCAGGTCCGCCAGTCCGGCCGGTCCTCGGGCGGCACTGCTCCCGCGTCCACGATCGCCGGTGCCTGCAAAGCCGCGGCATCGCGCGACACGAGCACCCAGTCGCTCTTCGACCTGAGGCTGTCGTCATCGTCGTCGGGCTCGTCGCGCACCACCACT
>Ga0209378_1000896_pt1 | contig 21508 bp, 18 predicted proteins | sample GraSoiAngelo_156_FD_186170 | JGI IMG/M metagenome (GOLD analysis project Ga0209378, IMG submission 186170) | Grasslands soil microbial communities from the Angelo Coastal Reserve, California, USA - 14_1009_13_40cm (SPAdes) (version 2) | ecosystem: Environmental > Terrestrial > Soil > Grasslands ...
GCATCGTTGCCGACCTGGGCAACACTCTCTGGTATTGTGGTCCTGGCTACGCTCGCTGGATTTCGTTTGCTATGGTTTCGCTACGGAGTTCGCAAATTCGCCGGAAGGGTTGGACATGGGGGTGGTATTCCAAAAGAAGCCTGATGTGCCATGCTTTCTTGGCGCACGGTCTCTCTAGCCTACTATACGTGATTCGGAAAGATAAGCATTCTTACTAGACAGAATTGTCCAACTAAGTTCCCGACCCGCCCCAATGAAACAGCGGGGACTTAATGTTTTCAAAGGTCGAGGACTTCATCGTCGCTATGTGTCGTCAACCAGTGTATGGTCAACCCAACAAATAAGTTTCGTGAGCTAGACGGTGGTTCTCAATCTTCGCTGTCGCGGCGTTATGTAAGCCAGCTGTCGCGGCGGTTTGGCTAGAGAATGGAAGGCAGGCCGTTATACATAAGACGCCGATTCTGAGTGCTGGCTAGTGGGTTTCGGGCTTGCCAGCATGGGTCAAATTGATGAAAGAATCGCCCACGTTGGTTGAACTATCCCCTCACGAAATCACGGAAATACTGACGTTGATCCAGCGGCTTGGTCCCGGAGAATATCCGACTATAGAACGATTGCTTAGGCACGCGGGCAAGGATTTCCTCTTTCTGGATGGACCCGATTGTAGCCGCGTCCCGAAAGAGGAGGCCAATCTGCACTATGAAAGCGGGAAAGTCATGGACGCTATCGGGAAGAAACTGGAAACGCTTCGAGTGGAGTCTTGGCCATCCCCTTACAAGGTCCGCTTTGTGGTCGCGAGACGAGAGAATGAACATGAACCCCTCCGATTGACCGTGATTGAAATGGTCTCTAACCCTCATGGAGGATTGAGCGAGCCTGCTCAAGAGGACCTTCAAAAGGCGCTGGGATTCTTCTCGCGTGAATATCGTTACCTTCAGGAAATGAAGCCGGCAAGATCGTATCCAGAAGACGACGTTGTTCTGGATGAAACAAGGACTAGAGAGCTGATCAACGAGATCAAAGGCCTGCAGTCTGGAGAGAACCCTCATCTCGACAAGGTATCATCAGAGCTAGCGGAGGCGCTAAGGAGTATTCTGCCAATTCTCAGTCATGCATTGAAGGAAGGATTCTATGTATGGTTGAGCCGGGCATGAAACAAGGGACTCGACTCGGCTCAGACAATTGCTGACAAATGGATGGGACGAGCCTACAACCAAACCACGATCTCGAGAGGATCCTGAAAACGGGCTGATTATAGAAGTTTGGCTCACATTTCTCCAGCCAGAGCTTTCCTAGTTCATCCTCGTTGTAGTAGTGCTCTTTCGAGCCGGTTGAGTGGCCGACGAGGAATTCTGCGTAGCTGTCCGGAAAGCCGGTGGATTTTGTGATGGTTAGGTTGGTTCCCCGGAATACGCGGGGATGATAGCTTTGGTGTGGTCCAAAGTCAGGGCCAGTCTTGTGGTTGTCGGATCTTGCGCCTGGTGGGATTAGGTTTACGCTTGGGTGCTCGAATACGCTGCGTATCTGTAGGTACGCTGAGGAGGTTGTTAGGTGCTTGTCTTTTTGATTGTTGCGTTTCTCTGTGGGGATCCAGCCGTCGAACAGCCATTCACTTTTTCGTTCTCTACTTGCCGTGTATGCTTTGAGTAGGTCTACGCATTCGGAGCTGAGGAACGAGTATCGTTTCCGGGCAGTCTTGGTTTTGCGTGCGGGAAATCTGACAATAACTGGTTTCTTGTCGAACTCGATATCCGATAGTCTCACTTGAACTGTCTCTCCGATCCGTGCTCCGGTAGAGACCATGAAGCTGATCATTGCCTTCTGTTTCGTTGTGCCATGCAGGATACAATTCCTGATCTGTTCGCGCGTGGGCTGTTTGTCGTCGGTTACTCTCGAGGAATCGATTGGTCGTACTGCCTGTTTGAGGTCGTCTTCGTCAACTCCTAGTTTGAGATAGCGGAACAGTTTGACTAGCTTGAATTTGTGGCCGAAAATCGTGGACGCTGCGGCGCCACGGGCTTGCATGGCATTGATGGACTGGTAGACGTCGACTGTTCCTTTTCGGATTGCAGATACGCCCTTCTCACTTGCTTCGTACACGTTCTGCCAAACTTTCTCCTTTTCATCTTCCGACAGCGGATGGGTGTCCGGCACGTCATCCAGGAAGTGGTTTCCAACAACCCAATTCCTGATCACAGCCTTTCTCTGTCTGACGGAAGTTGCCCTGGTAGGTAGTTCTACCCACGACTGTACTGTTCGTACGGACCCCATAATGCGTCGACTGGGCAATGCTGGGACGCTTTGGGCTAGAGGTGTTCTGGTACCCCTATGCGCACGTTTGAGTAACGGCACGTCAGGCTTCTTTCTTGGAGCCGGGGGTGGGCGGGCCGTCTCACATGCGGAGCCTACTGGAGCGCCAAGAACCTTGTCGGGCTTGCACAAGTTCTCTGAGCATCAAGGGGGGCCCTCCGATGAAAGTGCAAACGACCACCGAACATTTCAGCAACCTTTTTCCTTGTAAAGTAGGATATGAATATGCATTTGACGCTCGTGAACATTTGACTCTCATCGTGTCGAATCCCCTCAAACCGCCACCCCTCACAGGCCGTGAGGACCAAATTCGCTTCCTCACTCAGCGACTAGACGCTGCAAGAGCTGGAAAGGGGTGCCTAGTACTCGTCTCAGGCGAAGCGGGAATAGGCAAGAGCAGACTCCTCGAAGAAGTCTCAGAGCAAGCAAGGGCGATAGGTTTCAGAGTACTAACTGGCAGCTGTTTGCCCGGAGTAGGAGCTGCATACCTGCCTTTTCAGGAAATTGTTGACGGCTACTTTGGCCTGACTCGTGAAGGCAAGACGAGCTGGTCAAAGAGACTGATCCACTCTGTGAAGAGATCTGGACCAGAGATCGCGGGCGCCGTTCCAATGGTGGGAGGAGTTCTAAAACTCACAGCGACCATGTACGCGGAGTATCATGCATCGAAATCTGACAAGTCGTCGCCCGAGTTCGGACGGACGTTCTCGGCCATGCTCGACTTTCTTCGTGAGGCTTCGAGTCACCAGCCACTCCTAATCTTGCTTGATGATCTTCAATGGGCCGATTCAGCCAGTATTCAGATGCTCCACTTTCTCGCAAGAAACTCCCTTGCGCTCAGGGTCGTTCTAGTCGGAACATACCGGCCGGAGGAGCTTCACAGAGAGACAGAGGGAAAACAGAATCCTCTTCTAGACAGCCTCAGAATCGTGCGGCGAGAAGGAATCTGCGAAGAGCTAAGTTTGGACAGGCTGAGTGCCGACCAGACCAAGTTAGTCATTCAAGGAATGCTTGGCAGCACCATCAGCGACGAGCTTTCTGAAAGAATCGTGAAAGAGAGTGGCGGAAACCCCCTTTTCACAATTGAAACCATTCGTCTTCTAGTCGACACGCGCGCAATAACACTACAAAACGGAAAATGGGAGGAAAAACAGAGAGGCGAGACGATAAGCATTCCATCGACTGTGCTCGAGGTCATTCGCAGGAGGCTTGATGAAGTTCCCGAGATGACACGACGAGAACTCAGTTATGCGTCTGTCCTAGGCGAAGTGTTCGAGCCCTCAACCCTAGCGGAAATACTAGGAATTGAAAGAGTCCAGATGCTCGAAGACCTCGACGGGATTGAGAGAAGATTCCAACTCGTTAGACCTTTTGAAGGGGCATATCGTTTCAGCAACGAGAAAGTACGACGCGTCCTCTACGACGGGATCCCGACAGAACTTCGGAAGGAGCTTCATGGGAAGGTCGGTATGATCGCGGAGAAGAGATCTCGACAACCAGGTCTTGACATGCCTCGCGTTGCCGTGTTGCCATTTGCCAATATCAGTCCTGACCCCAATGACGAGTACTTTGCTGATGGCATGACGGACGAAATAATATCCGTCCTATCGAAGATCGAACAGGCCGAAATCATTTCCCGAACGTCAGTGATGCAGTACAAAAAAGCGGCCAAGTCAATCAAAGAGGTTTCCAAGGAACTGAATGTTGGCACAGTCATAGAAGGTAGCGTTAGGAAATCGGGAAACAGGCTCCGCGTCACGGTCCAAATGATTGATGCAGTGAAGGACAGGCACCTTTGGGCGGAAAGCTACGATGGAGAACTTCAAGACGTCTTCACGATTCAAAACGAAATTGCGCTAAGAGTTGCAGACGCATTGCAGGCGAAGATGCCCCAGAGCGGACCCAGCATGATCGAGCACACACGTAGCGTTGAAGCGTACACCCTGTACCTGAGGGCGATGCAACTCTACCACGAGAACACTGAGTCGAGCCTGCGAGAGGCCGTCGTGCTATTCGAGAAAGCCATTTCTAAGGACCCTGCATTTGTCCGTGCATACGCAGGTCTCGCTCACGCCTTGTGCGGATTAGCCGTGGGGTACGAGGATTTCACGGCTTCCATCGGAAAGGCAGAGGCGGTGGCGCGGAAGGCACAAGAGCTGGGACCCTATTCAGCGGAGGCAAATCTTGCCATGGCCTACGTCCACACATTCATGGACAAGTTCGACGAAGTAATTTCTGAAGCCGAGAAGGCCATCGGGATCAACCCGAACCTCTCGGAGGCGTACAGATCTCTTGGATGGATTAATTCGTCCATGGGAAAGCTGGAAGCAGGTGTGAGAGATTTACAGAGAGCGTACGAACTTGACCCTCTATCATTCCGTCCAGGGAGCGAAGTATCTCTGGTCTTCCAGTTGGCGGGAAGAGAGCGCGAGGCATTAGAGCTTCTAGAGAGGTTGAGGGATCTCTATCCCAGAAATCATCGGGTGTACGCCAGGTGGGCGGAATTCTATATGTTGAAGCGGGATTTCGTCAACGCCCAGGAAATGGTGAGCACGGGTCTTCGGATTAGCCCAACCGATATTGACCTCCTGACCGACCAGGGACTCTTGTATGCCTTCACCGATAGAAGGAGTGAAGCAGAGCAAGTACTGCGAGATATCGAGACCAATATGACGGAGGCCTCACGGCTCCAGGGGCAGGGCTTTATCCACGCAGCTTTGGGGAACCTCGATGAAGCGTTCAAGGCTCTCCTGAGAATGGCAGAAATTCATTCTTGGCCCCCGCTGATAAAATCTCTACCCGTCTTTGATGACCTGCGCAAGGATCATCGCTTCGCGGGATTCTGCCTGAAAGTGGGGCTTCCTCCCTAGCTCACACTTAGATCCGTGAACACATCCGTCTTTTTGTGTTTCGGACATCGTTCATCGACAAACGCTGTCTGTTTCCTACCGTATGGCCATGCCTTGAAAGTAGGTGCAGAAATGTCGAGATGGTCAGGCCAGAGGCGGTACCTCATGCTCTACTGTCCCGAGCGCGTTTCAGAGTAGGGCTTGGACATTCGGAAGCATTCCCGGAAGTTTGAGTGGCATTCAGTTCCCTGCTTGGGACTCGCTAATCAGTTCAGGGTCCAATCCTAAGGTGAGCTGGATGAGCATCGGATACGTCGCGTCTATCGGCTACTTTGTCTGGGTTCCACTGATATTCTGGATGTACGTTTTCCGCAAGACAAAGCACGGCTGGCACAGCGCGATCGTCCTCGCTGTCGCCATAGTGATGGCCATGGGACTTGTTGAACTGTTGAAGGTAGGCTTCAACCTCCCAAGACCATACCAGCCCCTCAACGCCCCCGTTGTCCCACAGGTCACTCCGAAATTTGAGACCCCATCCCCTATCAACCCGGGCTTCCCATCAGGGCATACCACAACCGCGTTCGCGACAGCAACAGTCATACTGGGCCGATATCGCAACTGGGGATATCTATTCCTCGGGATCGCAATCGGCACAGGCATCTCCATGGTACACTTAGGATTACATTTTCCAAGCGATGTCAGCGCAGGCGCGTTTCTCGGAACACTCTGCGGAACATTTGCACTAAGCCTGGCGAAACACCGAGAGGACTTCTAGGGAGCAATTCACTAGATAACTCGCGTTTTATCTTTGTGCTCTGCAGAGAGTCTCAAGCTCAGACTACTACGGATAGGAAGAGAATCTCTTCCAGACTTAGAGCATGATGGTTTCTTCTGGTAGGTCTTTGAAGTGGGGGTCACCGGTAGCTATTTTCGAACCCGACCGTCTTGCAGTTGCCAGCACTATCGAGTCAGCCATTCCCCAGCCTTTCACCCGTTTCTTTCTCTCAAAGTTGAGTTCGCCCGCCGCCCGCGCAAGCTCCTCTTCCAGGGGTATGATACTCGTCCGGGCCCTCACGAAGTCGTATTTGGATCCAAACTCCCGATTCAGTCTTCTGTATTTTTCAGAGAGCTCCGCGACGACGATGGCCGGTGTCACGGCGAGTCCGTTCTCCATGAGGCCTTGAACCCTTTCTCCGGCACTGGTCCCGTTGAAATATTCTATCCAAGCGAAAGAGTCGAGCACGACTGCTCGGTTGTGAGCAGGTGGATCCCGCTGCTCAGTGGGCATCTCTCGTGATTTCTTCGTGTTCCCTTAGGGTCAACTGAACCTTTCTGCTCTTGTCAACGCCGAACATTGACCTGGGAACCCGGAGGCTCTGGTCTATTAGCTTCCTGATCAGCTCGTCGAAGCTCTTAGCATCTCCCGCATCCAACAGCTTCTTCATCCTCTCCCAAGTCTCCTCTCTAACCGCAACAGTCTTGGCCATGGTTTCGTCAGAATGCATAATACATAATGTAAAATATATTGTTTCCGACAAGCTTGCATTCTACCTCTACAGCCTCCAGAGAGTCTCACGCACATACTATTACGGAGAAGAAGACAACCTCTTCCGGTCACAGGGTCCTGATGGCGGCTTCGATAAAGGCTACGACCAGGCTGGAACGTTCGCCGGAACAATAGAGAACGTGGAGAGGGTTGAGAGCCTGACTGTTCTAAGGTAGTTTGAATTCTCCGAGTTTCCTGGTCTTGATTTCTTTGATGTCTCTGAAGTGTGGATCCTCGCTGAGAACCAGATCCGCCTTCTTGGAAATGTGAGTCCCAGCAATGAAGCAGTCTCCCCACGGTATCTTCTCGTGATATTTTGCACGCAGCACGCCCGATTCCCTTGCCGCCTCCTGGGACAATTGGCCAATCTCCAAGCCGGAATCCACCAGCTCTCGCAAGCGCAGCTCAGCCACATCTCTCCCGGCATCTCTTCGGGCGATGGCGTAGAACTCCGCAAGGACAACGGTGGGGAGGACCCCGCTGTTTCCGGCCAACCTACAAAAGTGCAAGACACTCCTGGATTTCCTAGAGACATCCGGTTCCTTGGAGAAATAGTGGAGTATCAGGAATGATGTATCCAGCGTCACCTGCAAGAGATCGCGTCGCTACCGGAAGCTCTTCTTTCTGTCTCTGAGAAGCTTCTCCAAGACCTCTCCAGCATCCCCGAAACTGGAGAGTGCCCCGGCAGAATCCTCAACATCGGCCGCTGGCTTGAGAATCAAGCCATCCTCTGCTTCTTCGAAGACTACCCGGTCGCCCTCCTCGATTCCAAGCTTCTTCCGAAACGCGGAGGGAATCGTGGCCTGACCCTTCCTGGTGACCCGGGAGTAATACGTTGCCATGAGTCTTACAAACAACCTCGTACTACAGACTGTTCGCCTCATCACGCCTATTAATATTGCCTAGTTTCGAGAGCCTAACTCCGTCTGCACGGGACCTGGACCCGTAATTTCCTGACGATCGAAAGAGCAGTGTACAGCATGAGATGGATTGTCTGACTCGCATGTCTGATCGCAGGGGTTGGTGGATGAAGCGTACAAAGACGGCTCCGGCCAAGAACACGGAACCTACCAAGCCTACAAGCTCCCACTGTACTTCTACGCCCCTTCGGGTCAGCCCGCGCTCTCAACTCTATCCACGATGCTAGAGTTGCTTGTAGTACACGATCCTGTCGGGGCGGCAGTTTGTTCCGGTGAAGTAGTTGTTCCCGCCTGTCAGGCACATGTAGTTGGGGAGGCTGGGATGGTCGCACGCAGTATACTGTGTTGCTAGAGAGTAGTTGTGTGCTAGCTGGTTCAGGTAGGGTGCTGAAGCGCTGCCGTTTATCTGGCTGAAGTTCTTGTTCTCCATCAGTATGATCAGGATATAGTCGAACGGTCTGTTGCTGGGGAGCGAGGCGGCGTGAAGGCTTGCTGAAGCTCAACCAACCCGTTGCACAGCTACTGTCTGGGTGGGGAAGAAGATCATGGAAAGAATTGTGAAGCAGAGTAGGAGAATTGCGAGACCGGCGGTTGAGATGCTCGGCTTCATGTCCGACTCTCTTACCATTGGTCTCCGGGTGGACGGGGTTTTGTTTTAAGAGGCTTTACGATGTTACTATTACAGAGCGGAAGAGAACCTGTTCCGGCTGCAAGGTCCATAGGATTCTTCTTCTGGATTACTCTCAGGAATGAACGGTTAGTTCTTGATACACATCCAGTACCCGTATCGCCATGCGCTCCCAAGAGTAGTCTTGAGCGAGGTCTCTAGTAATTCCTGGTGGATCCTTACTGAGGGCCAAGAGCATCGCCTTAGCAATATCCGTCGAGTCTGGGTTTGTCATAGTCGCGAAGGGTCCTGCGATGTGTTGCAGGCCCCCTACTCTCGTCGCCACCAATCGTCTTCCCAGAGAAGCTGCTTCCAACGCAACTATTCCGAACGGTTCCGTTCGACTGGGAACGACTACAAGATCAGCGTTGCTCATCCACGCCCCCTTGGCTACCTCGTCCACATGGCCCAGCAACCGCACCTTCGAGAGCCCGCGTGACCGTGCTCGAAGCCTCGCCAAATCCGGCCCATCACCCAAATAGACGAGTGATTGAGGAACCCTGAGCTTCTGAAACGCATCCAAGAGCAGATCCTGGCCCTTATGCCTGAATTCGACCCGGCCAACACAGAGAACGTACGGCTCGTCCATAGGCCTCGGACCCGGTACCGGAGGGTCGAAGCCGTTGGGTATTACCCGAATCTTCGAGCTGTGAACACCAAGCCTAGTTAGATGAGCCATTTCCTCTTGAGTCAGGGCGATGGCTCTGTCACAGCTCTCAGCGGGGAAGGCTCTTGTCAGATCTTTCAGCGAGAAAATCCTGCTATAGGGATCCGAGTGAGTTGTAAAAACAAAAGGCGTGTCCCTCCACTTCTTGGCCAGGTATGCAGCCCAGGCCAAGGGCCAGCCATAGGCGTGACAGTGAACAACGTCGGCATCAGTTCTGAGAGCCTCCAAGAATGCCTTGGGATGCGGGAAGAGGCCAAACCCGTAGGGTATTCTTGGAATCTGAAAACTGGGAAACGAGCGGGAATAGGGTTCTCTCGTCTCTGTTAGAGTGAAAACTTCTACTCTCCATCGGAGCAGTCTCAGCTCCTCTGATAGGCGTTTGACGTGTGTTTCAACCCCGCCGATCTTTGGTGAGTACCAGGTTGTGAGCTGTAGGACTTTCATTCCCTGCCACGCGGCCTCGTTTCAGACCCTGAAGCGTTGGCGTCCCATCGAGAGCGCGTGAGAGCACGTATTGCAACTATTACGAGAACCGCAAATATCAGGGGCAGAACTACGAAGAGTGCGCTGGGAAAGTTCCAGAGCTGCTGAACCACATCAGAGGCGGGAGGATAGTTGTTCTCATCGAAGATGAGGGCTGGACTGATCATGTATATCGGGTTGAAGGAGGTGTATAGCATTACTGTGGGAATCGCTGAAAACCCCGCCAGGACAATATTCCGAATCTTTCCTTTGGCAGCGAGGACCGTTAACATGGGGATGGGCCACAACGCATACTGGACGTTGACGATTGGATACGACAGATAGAAGCACAGAAGGGACGCCGCGAGGAGCCCGAGAAGAGAATTGACATTGAGCTTTTTCCAGTACGCGGCGAGTACAGAGCCCAGCGTCACAGGAAGCAAGATGAGAAAGAACGGTAACTGAGGAGGAGGTGAGAGAGCGTTGAACACGATCATCCAACTCAGACCCGTAAACTGGGTCACGCCATAGAAACTTGGAGATGCTCGTCCCGTCAGCAACCGTCCGATATATTCCAAGGGATAGGGGAAGACGATTAGGGAGGAGAAGGCGGCCGCTGTGGTGGCCGAGAAAATCCCAAGATACTTCGGGATTTGTCCTCGTCGATTGAACAGTAGAAAGATCAGCAGGCCTGGCAGAATGAGACCGGGAAATATCTTCGTCGCGGCTCCCAGCCCCAGCCAGAAACCACTCCAGGATATCCTGTTCTTTGTCATGTAGTAGATAGAGAGTAAGAGGAAGAGAATCGCGATACTGTCGAACTCACCCCATACAGCGCTTATTGTGATAGCGTACGGGTTCAGCATCCACCCTAGGAGGCTGAGCTTGACCATTCTCCGGCTCTTTCCGCCTAGGAGCCAGATCAAGTATCCAATTCCCGTATCGGCTAGAATTATTGGTGTCTTGAATAGCAGGTCCAGCAGGGGTAGATTGGGAGGTACGAAACTTCTGTACGCCTGGAATATGTTGTTGCTCGATATTCCCCCAGCCCAGAGAGAATCGGCAGAGGCAGGGAACTGGAACCCCGTTGTCAGTTGCCAGAACCGGAAGAGCGGCAGGATGAACCCAAGCCAGACAGGTGGATAGGAGTAGTTGAGAATCGGCAAGCAACTGCAACCCCTCTCTGGAAAGAGAGGATTGATTCCGTAGCCGAACACGTACGCCCCCATCAACCGGTACACGTAGTTGTCCCAGCGCTGCTCCGTAAAGGGAGCCAGCAAGAATCGGATCAGCGTCCCGGAAAACAATGCGGGAAAGAGAGGATGCCCGATAATCCTTGCAGCTCGAGGCGACAAAGCCTGAAGAACGCCTCGGTTCAGAGTCAGTTTCACGTTCATCACGCCGGCTTTTGAGTTTGGTCCCGGAAGGCGCTTCAGGGCCGTTCTGCCGTGAAGATAAGATGCTTTTCCAGCTTCGATATGCTCTGGGCCGTCTGTCTCCTGACGCCCTCCGGAATCATCCTGAGTAGACGATTTGGATATTCTATGACCACATCGAAGCCATGCCTCCGAATCTCCTGGAACCCGGCCTCTTCCAACAGCATCCTAAGCTCCTGGAGATGCAGGCAGTGAGAATGCTTGGGATTGTTGGGCGGTACGAACCTTTCTGCATTTCTCAGAGTGTCCAAGTTGGGCGTGCTGATTATGAGCTTACCTTTCTTCGATAGCACCCTATAGGCCTCTCTCAACAGAAGGATTTGCTTCTCAGCCGGGAAGTGTTCTATCACGTGAAGCAGCAACGCCGTGCGAAACGAAGAATCTTGGAAGGGCAGGCTGAGAATATTTCCTCCAATCTTCCCGTCCACCGGCCTTCCCTTCCAATCCGTGGCCAAATAGTTCGGGTTGAAATCGATGCCGACGTAGCCGACCTCAGGCGGGATCAGCTTGCTGATCAGGCCACTACCACAACCAATGTCCACGAGGGGTGTCTGGGTTGGGACAAGCAGTGCGGATCTTCGCATCTCACGCCAGTGGAATTCCGCGCCGAAATCCTCTGGATACGAGACATGCAGTTTCCTGCTGTCCGTCAAGCTGTAGCTTTGATCCGCCGTTGTCTCCTCCTTCTTGCCTCGAACAGAACTACTGCAACTATTGGAACTCCGATAAACGGAGACAATATTTCGATCAGGGTGGTGGAATAGTTGGTGAAGATCGAAAGCCGAGCTATTGGAGCTTGCGACTGGTTGAGGATTGCCCTGAGATAGTTCTGTCCCGCCCTCGCCCAGGATGAGTCGATGGACTGCCTTCCACCAGCTTCACCCTGTACAACCTGAAAATATACTAGGTTCGACCAGTCAGACAGGTTCTGACTAAACTGGAGCACGCCCGTCCCTCTGGTCTCGGTCGGAAAAGAAGCATTCCAGACCAACCAGAGCATGAGACCTGAGGCGGGAGGCGGTATTGATCGAACATAATAGGCCTGATTCCTGTCCAGTTGAAGGGAGCCGGTTCCAGTCAGGGGTTGATTAAGTGTCTGGATCGGCCCATCTTGGAATACTGGTTGGGCGAAGCTGAGACAGACCAACAGCAGCAAGAATATCATTCCGGCAGAAGGCATGTTCACGGCCACTAATCTGGAATGAGTTTTGTCGTCTTCGCTGTGTTCCATATCACGTGTTCACGACCAGCAACGCCGTCAACTATCGCGAGCATACCGGATACCGCTTCGAGGTACAAGGCGACCAGAAAGCTGGGTAGAGAACGAGGATGCGATCTGAGCTCGGAGGTTAAGACTTGCATGAACTTTGACGGGTCCTGAAAACTCAAGGTCGTGAGAACCTTCGGAAACTTCCCTGTGTGCCGCTTGACTCTGGCATGGCCAGCGATAATTCGGCGCCGCTGTTCGATGAGTTCTGTTATCCTGTCCGGTGTCCTCGTCTTAACCCGGGCCTCAGCGCAATATCTTACTCTAAACCCCCTCAATACCGCCTGCACGCCGATATACGCATCATCGTTGATACAGTCTGACGGTATCGAATTTACTACTCCTCGCCGGAGAAGTATCGCTTCTCCTCCGTGAGTGTTCTGATTGCTTGCGTCAAGAAGACTAAGGGTTTCATGGTGCAGTCTCCAGTAGAGATGCCCCAGATGCCCCGTTAGGCAGTGATTCCCGTTAACAGGATTAGGCCGAGAAGACACCACTCCAATTGATGGGTCGGATTCCATGGCCGAAACCATCGCAGGTATGCAACCTAACTCTGGAAGAACGTCTGCAGACACTAGGAGCAGCATGTCCCCCATAAACTCCGAGAGTATTTTGTTTATTGCCGAGGATTTGCCATTTCGATTTTCTTCTATAACCAGCCTCACTCTAGGGTCCAACCTCGAGTAACCCGCAACTATCTCAGATGTCTTGTCGGTGCATCCTGAGCAAACTACTAGGATCCGGCCTGTTTCTCCGATGTCGAGCTGAACGCGCTCTATCAAGCGACCAATGTTTGCTGCTTCATTGTAAGCAGCTATTCCGACGCTAAGTCTGGTTTGGGCTCCATTCGACTTGTGGCCATAATCAACAGGAGATTGTAGCGGATTTGGCGTAAGAGACAATCGCATTCCCCTAGAGCTATTCCTGGGTCAACGGATTTCTCCAAACTCTTCAGAGTGAGAGATTCTCCCGAACTTTGTCCCCTAGAGGCAGAAACATTTCATGCCTAGAGCAGGGCGCCGAGGCTTGGAGTTGATAGAGTGGTCCCCCCTAGACCTGTCCAACCGGTCCATGAAGACCCTGCCAGACTGTTGTACCAAAGGCCTCCATCCAAGCCTTGAACCATGATCTGTAGCGTCGTCCCAGGCGCCTCCAGCGCGATGGCGTTGTTTGTGGATCCGCCTGGACTGTCCCAATTAGGCGACCAGACCCCGACAGCGGTCTTCATCTTGTGGTAGATTCCACTGTTCAATCCGGCCACTACGAGGTGAACGGTTCCAGACGCATCCACCGTGAGACTCGGTGCAGTTGGAGTGGCACCTCCCAACGACGACCAGCCGGACCATAGACCGCTTGTGAAGTTCAGGGAGTTGTACCAGGCACCATTGTCTGCTCCCCTCACTACTACGTGGAGCATTTGACCGTCGCTCGCAGCGGCAGGTGTGCTCAGCGTGCTTCCAGATGGGGTATCCCACAAAGCTGACCAGACACCATTGAGGAAGGACTTGTGCCAGATTGTGTTACCATTTCCTTGGACCATCAGATCGAGTCTCCAGCCAGCCGGGGAAGCGCCTAGAACTGGAGGTCCTGTGGCGAAGCCTCCGAGGGATTGCCAGGTCCCCCAAGTGCCCGAAGTGTCATTCCTAGAGTTGTACCATAAGCCGTTGTCCGTTCCCCTGACAACGACGCGGAGTAGTCCTCCTTGAAACGCACAAGTCGGCTGATCATGGGTAGCACCTCCAGGGCTATCCCACGCGGACCAGACACCGTTAGAATAGCTCCTGTGCCAAATGCTGGCATTGTCAGAGCCCCTGACAATCAGGTCAAAGCCTCCTAGGGTAGAGCTGCATAGAACCGGCGGAGCTGCCGTCTCTCCGGAAAGGGATCCCCAACTGCTCCAGCCGCTGGAGAAACTTGACAAGTATATCCCGTTGTCCACGCCGCGTACAACTGAGCGTAAGGGTTGTTTTGAAACAATTGATAGAGTCCGAGAAACAATGTGCGTCGTCGAGCCCACTATGGTGATTTGCAATGTGTAGACCCCTGGCACAGATGTGTTCGTCACGTTCAAGGCTGATGCCACAGTTTCTTGAGACGGGACAGAAAGCGACGATGGGTTGAAAGAAACAGTGGGTCCTCCCGGAACAGCTAGGGTGATGGTTGCAGAAAGCGGAACGGTTCCTGTAAACCCGTTCCGACCCAAAGCGGCAACTACAAACGTCCCGTTTGTGTTTTGGTCAACCGAGAGAGATGCTGGAATAATGAATCCTCCAACGTCGGGTAATGTACTAGTTTGGGAAGGCAGCACCAGGGGATAGTAATCCCCACCAATAAATTGGAGCAAACCGCAGCACCCTGGCTCATAGGGTACTAGCGTTCTTCCTATGCCGTCGCCATGGTTGGCGTCTGTTCCGTAGTAATCGCTCCAGAAGTTTCCTCCAGTCAATGGACCACCGATTATGTTTGTCCTAAGAGTAATGGTTGTGTTGTATGAATTGCAAGGGACTAGTTGGACTAGCGGGTCGCCGCATATGTTTTGCACATAATCATTGACATTTACGGTGTTGACGAAGACATTATTGTAAACTAGATTGCCTGCCGAGCCAGTTCCAATGGTACTCCATTCCAGACCAGTAGGATTATTGAATATGATATTGGAAGTTATGTTGGACTTTGTGATTCCCGAGAGGAAAATCCCGTCGCTTTGAAATGGAGTGCCAAACGGGAAAGCTGGAAGATTGTTTTCGAATATCATGTTCCCCAACAACGTATCGTTGCTGTATGGGGTAGCCACGCCTGAGAATAATTCAGCCAAAATGAATCCCAAGTGATTATTGTGAACTTTGTTGTAGGCCAACGTGTTGCTAATACCTGCGGGGGCATTTATCACGTCGAAGTAGAAGCCTGCATCAGAGTTCCTATAGACGTCGTTGTTGGTGAAGACGTTCAGTTGGGAATCTTCGGAAATGATGAAGCCCTCCCCGTTGTAGCGAGCGAGGTTCGAGGCAAAACGATTGTGAGAAGCCTGAGATAGAGCGAATCCAGCAGTATTCTCATCAGCAGTGTTGGAAACCAGAGTGTTTCCGTCGGATGCGAATACTGCGAAACCAGCGCCTAGACCAACGAGGTAACCCGGTCCGGGCAGCAGTGGCGTGCTCCGGAGTGCAATGTTGTCCTTGAGCAGATTGTTCGCGGAGCCTAGGTCGAGTATGAAGCCATCGTTGGGATTGTCTTTGGCCACATTGCCGATCAGTATGTTATCGTTCGATGATGAGAGGTGGAAACCGTCGGGGCAGGTGAACGCCATGCTGTTCACGCAGAGACCAGCGGTCCATGCGACGGTGTTATTCTCCAGCCTGTTGCCCGGTGCGCTTTCTAGGGAGAATCCGTCCTGGTAAACGTTCAAAACTGTATTGCCGATGAGAATGTTTCGAGTTGTCAGCACTGAAATCGAAATGAGATTGAAGCCTCCGAAGCTGCCTTCCACGTGGTTGTAGGCAAAGACATTGTCTGTTGAATCCTTTAGATCGAAACCAAATGCAGTAGCTATGGTGATTTTGTTTGCAAAGAAAGTGTTGAAGGATGATGAGAACAAAGCGATACCGGCACCATTACTTGTCAACTGATTCCCGCGGAACACATTGTTAGAGGAATAATCGACATTGATCGCGAACGTATCACTCTTGAGAAGCGAGTCCTTCACGATTCCGTTTTGCACACCGGAGAAAAGTATTCCGTCAAACTGGAATCCACCCACCCCGGTAATGCCATCATGGATGTCAACGTTCCTTATCACGAAGTATGCAGTAGTTGACTCTATTTTGATTCCATCTGGAATTCCACCGTTAATGACGCATTGCTGGCAGCTCAGGTCGATGTCCCAGCCTTGAATAATGAACGGGTCAGTAGCTGTCCCGCTACCTCCCGTTACTCCGCTCGCGTAGCTTCCTGGAACTCCAAAGCCACCATTCCCAACAATGTGTATAGGATCATGAGCCTGCAAGGCGGCCACACTCGACACTGAGGAAACCCCACGACCTGAAGGAAAGCCAGCCGCCAGGGCCAAAACGAGGCAAAAGAGTAGCCCAATCACGATCTTGCTTGGGGCTCGTACGTTCCTGCCTTTCCCCTTTCGCCTTGACTCTAGATTGGATATTCCGGCTCTTTCTGATGATGTCTTTTGCGCGTTCTCTGGCTCTTTCCCAGACCCGACCTTCTTCGAATTCTTTCTGCTATTCATCGCTTAACCGCTGGAAGCAGCATGGAGGCTGAAAATTATCTCAATCTTTTCCACCCATAGAAAGATGTAGGAAACGCCGAGAATCGATAGAACAGGCTCGAAGAAAGGAGCGTTCTAGAACCGACGGCTGAATGACCCCTTTCTCGCCAAACAGGTGGAGAAATCGTTTCGTCAAAACCATTGGCGACTGAAACGGGCTCTCCGCATTATTCATCCCGATCAAAGCGACTCTAGCGCTAGATCAGAGAGTCTCTGCAAGAGCTTGCTTGAGATAGGTCCTGACAGACGGGTTGTCATGGGCGACCCGCAGTTTTGTTATCGCGCCACCCCTGCCACGTTCCTCGGAGAACGTTCGCAGCTCAACGAGTCCTCGCCGCTCCAGCTCAACCAGAACGGTACCGTCTCCTCCTCCTTTCCGGTAGAATGCCGACCTTGGGATTTCCAGATCCCGAACAAGATCCATGAGACTCCGCCATCCGGCCTTCTCGACAAAGAGTCCTTTGGAAACATAGTCTTGGAGAAAGCCTTTCGCCAGATGCTGGAAGACTTCTTTTCCCCGCTGGGTTTCGAACCAGGAGCTCTGAAGGGCGGGCATCTGGGATTCCAGATGCTTCTTGGCTTGAGGCTGGAAGTCTTCGGGAAGCGTTCTTCCGTGAGCGATCAAGGAGGCGGATTCGAATTCTGCAAGGGCCTTGTTGCCATTGTCATCCACGACCGTTATCCTTGGGCGTAACTCGAATATTCCCTCGCGCTCGGCCCTGATGGGGATCGTGAGGCGGTGGCTCTTGAGATGGTCCAACCTTTTCCCGTTCATGTCTAAGAAGCCTTCGCGCACTGAGAACGTTGGGCCCTGGGTGATTTCAAGCCCGTCCTGAGCTATCCCTTCCAGCTTGACGAGAGTCGCTGATGCTCTTCCCATGTTCGTCAATTCCAGTTCCACAGTGGTTTCTGTACCAGGCGACACGATTTTGTCAGTGATGTTCATTTTTCCAACGATCTTTGCCGCTTCAACTCTCTCCAAGCCTAGGGGTTGATCTTTGAGGAGAGACGCGGGCATCAGTCCCTGGAGGGCTGCGGGATTTCCGAGTTTGATCTCCGTCAGCAGCGAGAGTTCTCTCTCCTCACTGGCTCGACGTAATAGTTTCCTAGCTTCAACCTCTTTGCCTTGGAAACCTACCTTGGCATACAGTCTGCTGGCAGAGGCAAGATACCTCTCCGCGGCATGATAGATCTCCGTTTTCTTCCTCGGAGATTTCTCGGCTTCTGCCTTCGCAATCTGTGCTAGAGCCTCGAAGCGTAGTTGAGTTGCACGGGTCCAGCCCGCAATCTTCTCAAACCCTGCCTTTTCGTATTGTTCGGTTGCGGTTTCAAGCTGGCTTTTGGTCTTGGAGTAAAGGGCCGTGCTACTTGTCCGCTGGAATCGAGTGTATGAAACTAGGGCTTTGCAGATGGAGGAGTTGGCCTGGGCGAGGGCTCGATACTTTTCCTCTGTGGCTTTCTTTTCCGCTTGAAGAAACAGTTTTGCGGCTGCTGCGTAGAGTTGCGGGGAGGAGGATATCTCGGCCTGTTTCATTTCCGCGAAACCTTCGCAGAACAAAGCAGTTGTTTCAAGGTCCCCTTGGACCTGGTCGCCGTTTCCTTCGGCGATTAGTTCCCGGAACGCCTCTGATGCCTCCCTGTAGCGACCCAAGCTGGCAGTGTTAGAGCCCTGTTTGTCCAAGAGCCGTGCTTCTTCGAGCTTGGCCTTAGCCCGACAGAATCGGGCCCTTCCGCCGGTCACCTGGACCCACTCTAGGAGATAGTTCTTCTCCTCGGGCTCTTGGCAGTTGTGCATCTTAGTCTCCAGCCTTAGCTTCGCTTCCTGGAATGTTTCCCCTGCTTGTCTGAGCGATTCCGCAGACTCCTCCTGTCTCTCCTGCAGGCTCTCCCCTTCACCTCTTTCCAGAAGCGAGCAGGCCGCATAGTGCTTTGCCAAATGGGCCCAGATTTTCGTGGACTGCAGCATATTGCTAGCTTTCCCGTAGTCTTCGCAAGCGGCTAGGTACTGCTCTCTGTCATGGTGGAGCCTGGCTTTCTCTATGAGAGCCCAGGCGTCCATGTATCTCGCAAAATCCATCAAGGACTCGGCAGGTGCTGGATTCTTGGCGGCGCTCAGCCTGAAGTTCTCCGCTGCACTTGCGAAAGCAACGGCTGCGCCCTCATAGTTTCCTTGGGCGTCATTGGCCTTTCCGATTTTCCAGAAAAGATTTCCCAGAGGACCTAGTTGCCCCGCTGCGGTCAACAATGAGATGGAGTCATTGTAGACATTTGTAACCGACTTTGCCACACGGTCTTCCTTTGACAACTTATACAGCTGGAATAACCCATCTCCAAATTCTTCACCGTATCGCGCTAAGATCTTGATATGGCCCGGGTCAGTCCGTTGCCGGCAGATAGCAATAGACTCTTCCATGTCTTGCACTGCCGCTCTCATAAGCTGAGCACGAACTTCTGTGTCCGGTTCGAGCTTGGCCACCTCAGCCTTGATGAGTCCCTTGTAGTTACGTCCGACTCCTCTGTCCCAGCCATTCGGAGCGAGGACATCAGCAATCTTGAGCTCGTCCTCTCTAATCTGTAGAGCCTCTCCGAGAAGGCGGCTTTTCTCTTCCCTGTCGAGCGTTATGGTGGCTAGAAGATACTTGGCTTTACTTAGGGCATGGAGAACCTTGTCGGATGCCCAAGTGCCGGTCTCGAACTTCGCGCCTTTTGAGGCCATGTCGATTGCCTCTCGTAGCCAGTTCCGTTTTGCTTCCGGGGCTGACTCTGCAAACCGGGCTAGATCAATGTAGAGATATGCAGCAAAGGCATGAGCAACTGCAAGGTATGTTGTGTCATACGGAATCTCCAAGAATTTGATCGCTTCAGAGGCAAAGGCGAGACCCTTTTGCAACACCTTCCTTCTATTCTCTGAATACTCTTCGCTCGCGCCTTGCCAATCTGTAGCAGAGATTAGGACCCAGAACAATCGGCCCAGCACTAGTTTGTCCCTGGCCCGTTGTGATATTGCGGCTCCTTCTTCGTACAGTTTCAATCCTTTTGCAGCGTCGCCTTTGACATCCCATGCAATGTCACCAGCGACATGATAGTTTACGACTTGTGCGTAGGGGGTTCCGAGACTTGTCGATACTTCTGCAAGCTTACTCGCTAAGAATTCTGCTTCAGCTGTGAACTTGGGAATCTCTGAAGGCTCAACCACCATGTGTGACTTGACGCCAACAACCCATATTGTTGTGTAGAGGGCTTCGAGCAGGTCGTCCGGCTTTGAGAGCTCTTCGAGTTCTGCGATAGCTTTCTTCCCTACTTGCAATGCTTTTTCAAATTGAGTCTTCAGCGCGGAGAACTCGTTCGCTAGGTCGATAGCGCTTCTGCGATAAGACAGAATGTCCACATGTGTTTCGGCTGCGGATCTGTGGTCACTGGTTGCCTCAAATGTGAGGGCGGCCTCCTCGGCTAGCTCGATGCATTTGCTGACCAGTTCTCTTCTCTTGTCAGAATCTCTCTCGATCCAAAACTCCCCAGAAAGTGCTCTGGCGAGCGCTCTCTTCTCGAAGGCTGTGGAGCCTGTTTCTCTGTATAATTGGGCTGCGGACTTGTACGAGCTTACTGCGAGTTGCATTTCTTGTTCGAATTTCTGTCTCGTTGAAGACTCGAAAGCTCTCTTGAACTGGCATTCTCCAAAGAGATCCGTAATCCGGCCTTTCTCCCAATTGCTTTCGAGGTGCCCGAATGACAGTGCACCGTCGCATATTCTCGCGGCGGCATCCCAGTCCCTTTCACAAATGTTCCGTTCAATGTCAGCTAGAAGCTCACTAGACAGCTTCGTGGAAGAGACTGACAAGATGTAAACTCCAAGTCAAAACGCTACTTATGGATATCCCCTAATAGCTACTCTAGGATCAGACCTTTTTCCTCTTTGTGAGAGGGGCAGACGACAGTCTCTACTTCAACCGGTTGGCATGATCCCAGTGGTCGTGATGGACGGGGCTGGGAGGGAGTATAGACGTTTCCGCGGAGATTTCGGGAGTTCCCTGAATCAGAGAGCTAGAGAAAATGTCAGGGTGCGCCAGATCGTGGTCTGGATATTCATTGATACGTTTTCAACGGGCTTCCATAGTCACTGGTGATGCATTGGGGTTCGGATGGTCTACGACATTCTTGAGACTTTCGGCGAGCTGTTCGACATCGTCTGTCTTCAACTCGAGTTTAGATGTTGAATTCTTCGACGAATGCTCCTTCCCCTTATTGTCCAAGAGAAGTATGATTGAATTGGGATAGTGACCCTTCCTGGTGCCATCGATCTTGTAGGACGGAATTCGCTCGTCGTCAAAGTAGACGGCCCTATTGGTCACAGCCAACGGTGCCTCCCTTCCCTGTTCTAGCCTTGTGCTCCTCCCGAACAGCATGTATCCCAACGGGCCCCCGACCAGTGTCGTGGCAAGCTTTCTCTTCGGCGAACGATGATGAGTTTTTCTCGTGATCAAAGTCGCATAGCCCTTGAACGATACCCTTTTCGGACTTGGCCCCAGTGGCAGCCTTACGGCATTTCCAGCAATACTTGGATGCTGGGCCGAGCCTGGTGTCGCAATGAGCTCAACATGGGACCCATGAATCAATTGAAGATCCTGGAGCTATTTGTAGGAACCGCATCTCAGGCTCGGTTCCCTTCTAAGTCACGGTTAGCCGAATATCGGACCTGTGACTTAGGGAATGGTTCTCTTAGCGCGGGAAACCAATTCGGTTTCCTCCATAGGATTCATGAGTCAATTTGAAGATCCCTTAAGCTCTGGGTGGGAACCGAATGTCAGGTTCGGTTCCCTCTGGAGCCGGGGGTGGGAGTCGAACCCACTTCAGCCATCCATTCCTTGGATGCTTACTACGGGTTGCTACGAGATATTTCTGCAGCCCGTCGCCTGAGCCGATCGGCCTTCGGTGGACAAGCCAACCCCGGCCTCTTTCCCCCGGCAATTTTGACCGAGCCTGTCAGAACCGTATAAGCTTGTTGAAAATCGACGGTGCACGTCTCTACTGTCAAAGTATCTCATTCCATACTTCGCTCGCCACTTGTCTTGCAGCGTCTTCCGTGCGAACATTCTGACTCAATAGTC
>Ga0209378_1000898_pt1 | contig 21492 bp, 22 predicted proteins | sample GraSoiAngelo_156_FD_186170 | JGI IMG/M metagenome (GOLD analysis project Ga0209378, IMG submission 186170) | Grasslands soil microbial communities from the Angelo Coastal Reserve, California, USA - 14_1009_13_40cm (SPAdes) (version 2) | ecosystem: Environmental > Terrestrial > Soil > Grasslands ...
AAACGCTGATAACGGCCGGGCGGATATTCAAGACGCTCACGACCCGTGTCCGCGGCCGTATAGTAGCCATGCATTGATCGCCAAATCGATACGCGAAGAACCGAGGATCCCACGCGAGACGCTCCGAGCCTGTCTGCAAAAAGAGTTTGGGCTGGTCCCAGCGACGATCGATTTCCTTCCGATTGGAAGGGACATGAATGCGGGCGTTTATCGCGTCTTGAGCGAGAAGGGAGCTCCGTACTTGCTCAAGGTCAAGTCCGGGGAATTCTACGCAGCGAGCTGCATCGTTCCGCGGTGCCTCTCCGATCAGGGCATCGAATCTGTGGTCGCCGCGCTGCGAACAACGACAAACGGTTTGTGGGCGCGGGCCGGAGAGTGGACCGTTCTCGTGTACCCATACCTCGAGGGGGACACGGGCTGGGCGGGAATGTCTGAAGAGCACTGGAAGACCACAGGCGCCATCTTCAGACGGGTCCACGAGGTCGCGCTGCCGCCTGCGGGCTTTGACGGCGTGCGAAGGGAAACCTTCGACCCGTCAGGATACGCCCGCTCAATCGAGAACCTCGAGACACACCGGGAAACTTTGGGAGTCGGGGGTCGAAAGTCGGAACAGGCTCTCCGCCGCTCGTGGACAAAACACCGATCGACGATTTACGCGCTGCTCACCTCTATGGACAAGCTCGCAAGCGTGCTCCGGACACAATTCCGGCCACACGTCATCTGTCACGCAGACCTGCATCCGGGCAACCTGCTGCGTGACCGGGCCGGCAATGTATTCGTCGTCGATTGGGACGACGTGATGCTGGCTCCCAGAGAGCGAGACTTCATTTTTGTCGGAGAGACAGCTCACGCATCGCGCGAATACGGTTCTCCGTTCTTTCAGGGATACGGCGAGACGGAGATCGATTGGACTCTGCTCACGTACTATCGCTACGAGCGGGTGATACAAGACCTCGTCGAGGACGCCGGACAGGTGCTGTTTAGGGACGACCTGAGCGAGGAGGTAAAGTCCGAGGCCGCGCGGGCGTTTCGAGCGAGCCTCGAGGGCCGCAACTTCGCCGCCGCGCAGTCTGCCGCGGCGCATGTACCCGAAGACCTCACGGTTCAAGGAATCGGCCGGAGGGGCGGCGGATCGATGCCACGGCCGCGAAGGGGCTGAGCCCCGGCCAGGGCCGCGGTGAAAGCCGCGATCCTGCGGCGGAGTTTGTTTGGCAAAATCGCGTTGCCGACGCGTAACGGGCGAGTTTGTTGGAAGAAATGGCCCTCACCCCGCCTTCGGCGACCCTCGGCCCTGCGCGGGGTTAATTCCCGAGCCGACCGTAGGAGCGCAGAATGCATAGCGCCTCGATTGTCCGCCAGGAGCGGCCTTCCAGCTCTGTCGCCGGCGTCCAGACGAAGTATGTGATGGGCCATCCGCCGTCCGGCTGTTGAAGCCTTGCCAGTGCGTCCAGATGCGCATCGATTACCTCTTCAGCAAAAAGGCTACGGGCGATGCTCGACGGCGTTGGCGCGAAATCCAACGGCTTGAAGACCTCCCGCGGCTCATCCGGGTCAAGCGAGAGGTCGCCCAGTTGCAGCATCCGCTTCCCAAACTCTTCGAACACGCTCGCTGCCCGCGCCCGGTCGGAAACGTACTCGAGGAACGTCAGGACCGATCTCACCTCGTATCCGCCGAGTTCCGCCTGCTCATCGATTTTTCGCCAGCAGAAGGCGGTTGCCGGATCTCGCCATGGGTGCTCGATCTTCCACTTTTGGAGAAGTCCCGCTACCGCGGCGGTCGGATTGAGCGAGGCAGGCGGGTTGTCGCTGGTCTCCCACCAGGGCGCCCTCGGGTAATCTCGAACGGACGGTAGAACCCCAAGGAACCCCACCCTCGTCTGTTGTGATGGTCTGTAGATAGTCACACGCTCGCCCGATCATTGTTTCTTCGATCGCGCCGACCTGATCGAGCGTCCTGAAGGCGAACTCCGTCGGCACCGGCTGACTTACCGGCCCACGAATGTCCGGCTCGAGCCCGTTGCCAAAGCCGCCGTCCTTGTTCTGGTAGGGGCGCAGCGCTTCCAAAGCACGCATCATGTCGCCCCCTAGGAAGAGCGCCGCGAAGACGTGGCGTTCGAGTACACGAGCGTTCCGCCAGATGAAATCGGCCGCAGCACCGAGGTCTACGTGAGGATTCATCCGGTTGCTCCAGGAACGATTATCCGCGATTGAGGTGACACCCGGATGTCAGTAGTGCGAGAGATGAGATGACCACGCTACGGATCGCCCAACCTTGAGCCGCCCGACGACCTCGGGAAGACGGCTTGAAGTGCTCGCTCGGCGAGTTTGTTTGGCACAACGGGTGCTGCCACACCGCTGTCATCCCTTCGTGTCCACCCAACCCTCAGGGCAGGTTCTCGCCGGAAGCCCTTTCAGCAGGTCACGTGGAGGATGGCTGCCACTGACTTGCGATCGGCCGCGGCGAGAAGCTCGCAGGCCTCGGCGGTAGGCCGAGCGACGACCTCTACCCGCCGTTTGGCGGCGGCGCGGTAGAGCTCGTCGGTAATCGGTAGCTGGCCGCTGGCGCCGGTACCGACGATAAGCAGCGGCGCCGACCAGGGGACCGCCTCGTCGGGGGTGAGCGGGGTATGTCCGTACGCCGCCCGTTGCTTCTTCGATGGCCCCTTCTTACGCCGCCGGATGCGACCCTTCTCGATGACGACGTCGTGGTCGAAGCGCCGGCCATCGATCTCGATCTGTCCAAAGGAGACGAGGCTGCACTTCATGACCGTCCTCACGGCAAATCATGCCACGGACCCGCGGATGGGGCCAGCCGCTGGGAGGACCAGCTCGTAGGGGCTATAATCCGAGTATCAACAACCGGCCCGCGAACGAACAGGCAGCACCGAAATGAAGCGTGTTGTCGGCCTTTTGGCGACGCTGTACCGCGAGCTACGGGACTCCCACAAGATCTTCCGTCCAGAGTGGGACTGGTGGCGCTGGGGCATCGGGTTATGGTTCGATGCTGACCTGGACCCGGGCTTCGACTGGACTCACCTCTTGTTCTTTATGCATCTGGGGCCGTTCCGCTTGACCATGGGCCTGGAAGATAACGACTAAGGCAAACGGGTGACCGCGCCTCAGAGGCGCTCCAGCGCTATCACGGGTATCTTTCGCGTCGTCCGTTGCTGGTACTCCGCGAACTGAGGGCGCAACGATGCCTGTTTCTCGAAGAGCCTATCGCGTTCCTCGCCGGTCATGATCGTGGCTCTCACCGGATAGCGGTCCGTGCCCACTTCGACAGTCGCGTCCGGATGTGCTTTCAAGTTGTGGTACCAGGCAGGGTGCTTCGGCGCGCCGCCCATCGAACCGAAGACGTAGATGCGGTCGCCTGGCCCGCCGGAAGCGCCGTCTTCACGCAGGTAGACCAGCGGCGTCGTGTGCGGCCGCCCGCTCTTCGCGCCCGTCGAGGTCACCAGCACCATCGGTGCGCCCGCGAACGGTCCCCCCACTCTGCCCTCGTTCACTCGAAACTCTTCAATGATCCCCCGGTTGTAGTTCTGCATACGATCCGTACCTCCGCTGCGATTATCCCCGCGCAGGTCTGTTAGGGCCAGGCGAGCTGGTCGCAGTGACATTGCCTCTTGGAGATCGCTTTCCGCTTCGGTTAGGGTAGAGGTGAGTGGAGGGAGGATGATGACGTCGCGGCGGAAGGGGGCAGGAGCTGATGAGGCCCCGGGAGCGCAAGGCGGCGAACGAGCGGGCGCAAAAAACCCTTTTTTTGCAAAACGAATTCAGCGCTCATTGATCGGGCTAAGGCAATGGGAGCAGGATGACGTGGCGGTGGAACGGAATAAGAAACGCGGCGGCCCTAGGACGCCGGACGGAAAGCAGTGGGCGCGACGGAACGCGATTAAGCATGGCGTGTTCGCGCAAACACCCGTGGTCCCCCCTCCTCGAGGACGAGAGGGACCGGGAGCGGCTGCGGCAGGATGTGCTCGACTGGTTTTTCCTGGATGGCGAGTTCCAGGAGCCGCTGCCTTAGTGGGGTTGACGTGGTTAAGGAAGGTGGCCGAAGCGAAAAAGGGACTGCCGAGGCCGGCCCGGGGGCCGGGCGCCGCCCCAGGCGCTCGGCCCCAATGGTCGGGAAGGAGGTCGCTAAGTGTCGCTTCGATACGGTCGCCGGCCGGTGTCGCTCGCGCTGCTAGAGGAGGTCGAACATCACCGCCGGTTGCTCAAGCATGACCAGCACCAGGAACGGCCAGGCGAACCAGCGGAAAAGACCGAGAAACCACTCCACTCCCCGATGTATCACTCCACTTGCCTCCTTTTCCGCGGACTCTAGCGTCGTTCTCCTTCTTCCAGTAAGCGCTGCTTGCCCCGGTAGCGCCAGCCTCTATCAACGTTCGTTTGTGGAAAGGCGGCGGCTGGTTGTTGACGCTCCTCATGCGGACCCGGCTGAGGCGGAATCGAACCCACTTGGCGTGCAAGCGGCCCGCCGGTTTCGGCTTAACGAACCCACAACCGAAGCGGCGCAGGTGCCGGGCAAGAGCGGTCGTCTTCATGGCTGGAAGGGAGGCGTTGGGGCGAGATTATACCTGCGAAGGAGGAGTTCGATGATGGCGGCAGGCCGACAGAAGCTCGCTCAAGCCTCTACGTATGAATGCTCCCGGTGCGGTGATGAGTATCCGTTGGCGGGCGGCGATGACGAGTTACTGGTGATGATCCACCGGTTGCTGCATCTGGCTGCGGACTGGCGGTTCGTGTCGGCGGCGGGGCAACTGTCGGGCCAGCAGACGGGAGAGAAGCTTGCGACGGAGTGACGAGCACGAAGGGTCGATGTACGAGAGACGAGGGAGGAGGAACGAACTTTAGATGTCCTCGAAGTGCGTCAGTTGCTTGATGCGGCGGTAGCGGTCGAGGATCTCGTCGAAGGAGAGGCGTTCGAGGCGGCGGGTGCCGAAGTCCTCGACGCAGAAAGAGCCCATGACGCTGCCGAAGATGACGGCGCGGCGAAGGGTGGCCTGGTCTAGCTCCGGCTTTTGGGCGAGGTAGCCGAAGAAGCCGCCGGCGAAGCTGTCGCCGGCGCCGGTGGGGTCGACTTCGTCCTCTAAGGGATAGGCGGTCACGGCAAAGATATCGTCCTCGTTGAAGAGCATCGAGCCGTGCGAGCCGCGGGTCGCGACGAGCATCCTCGGGCCCATCTTCTGGATGGCGGCGGCTGCCTTGCGAAGGTTGTATTCGCCCGAGAGCTGACGGGCCTCCGCATCGTCGACTTTGAGAATGTCCGCGCGCTTGAGGACATCGCGTAGATGCTGGGGCGTCGTCTCGATCCAGAGGTTCATCGAGTCCATGCCGACGATGCGCTTCGAGGTTACCTGGTCGAGCACGCTGAGCTGGAGCGAGGGGTGCATGTTACCGAGGAAGACGATGTCTGCCTCTCTATACGAGTCGGGCAGGCTGGGCTGGAATTGCTCGAACACATTGAGGTCGGTGAAGAGCGTCTCGCGGCTGTTGAGGTTGTAGCTATACTCGCCGCCCCAGCGAAAGGTCTTGCCGCGAGCGTGCTCGACGCCCTGGAGGTCAATCCGCCTGCCCTCAAACACCCGCATGTGCTGCTCGTTGAAGTCCTTGCCGACAACGGCGACGAGGTTGACGTCGGTGAAATAAGAGGCGGCGACAGCGAAGTAGGTGAGGGAGCCGCCGACAACATCGTCGGCCTGACCGAAGGGCGTCTTGATGGTGTCGAGAGCGATGGAGCCGACGGCGACGATGGACATGCGTCGGGAGTATAGCGGAGGGAGGTGCGAGGTGAAAGAGAAATGAGAGATGAGAAGGGTGAAAGGCCAAGGAGCCTAGAGACTCGAAGGAGGGCAGGCATAAAGCCTGAAGGTCGAATCGTACGGGGCTAAGTACGAAAGAAGAAATGCGTTTACGAGTGGTGCAGCTTCTGGTAAACTGGCGCCACCGTTGAGGAGGGGCTACGCAAAATGGACAACATCATACGGGTGTGCATAGTCGCCGGCTTTGAGCCGCTGCGACTGGGGCTGGTGAAGACGCTGGGAGGCTCACCGGATATCGAAATCGTCGGCGACACGACGAGCCTTGGGGACATGATCGCGAACGCGGCGCTGCGCGACGCGGACGTCTTCGTGGTGGACGTGGATGCGCTGGGAGGAGCCGCGCAGGGGACTGTGGCGCAGCTGAACGAGTGGCTGCCGGCGCTTAAGGTCCTGTTCCTGGGCAACCAGGAAGACGCGCGCGTAATTAGCCCAGACGACCTGCCAGGGTACATGAAGCTAAACACGGTCGGATTCATCTTCCGCGATGGGCCGACGGCGCGAGTGATCGATGCCGTGCGCCTGGTGGCGCAGGGTACTTTCGTCTGCGAGGCGGACGTGATCAAGCGGATCCTGGTGCGGCTGATGCACTGGGCGAGCTATACGGAGACACAGACGGAAACGCTGACGGAGCGGGAGATAGAGGTGCTAACGATGATCGCGCAAGGCGCCTCGAACAAGGAGATCGCCCAGGAGACGTTCCTTTCACAGGGGACCGTCAAGGCGCATGTCAGCCACATCATGTCGAAGTTGCGGGTGGAGAGGCGGACGGACCTCGTGCGGGTGGCGTTAACCAAGGGGCTAGTGCCGCTCAACGAGGAACAGGTCCACTAAGAAATACGGGGCACCGAAGAAGTTCTCGGGCTGCGGTAATTTCTGTAGTCCACCGGCGCAGGTGTTGACGTAAGATGTCGACAGAATGGCCGGGGCGCGCGACGTTGACGAATCGCTTTTCCGCCGGGTGTCCTCGCTTTCGCTCGGCGAGCAACGCTGGCTAAAGCTGGCAATACAGGCGCTCAGGACGACGGATGCCGCCCCGACCCTGGAGCCGGAGACCCACGAGGAACCGCCCCCGCACCCGCGCCGGTTGAGGGCGGCGAACCTCGAGGACGTGATTACAGGTAAGGCAAACCTGCGCGAGCAGCTCGAGTCGTACCCGGAGCTTGCGGGCGAGCTGGAAGGACTGGCGGACGTGATCGATATGCTGCGAGAAGCAGGCGAGCGGCGTCGGCGTAAGGGTGAGGACATCCTGCGGGAGCTTCTGGAAGGTGAGGGGCAGGAGGAGAGCGGAGGAGATGGGCCCCGGGAGCGGCCGAAGGGTTAGGCTCCGGACGATCACGTCGCAAATGTCCGCGTGTGTAGCCGCGGAGCTACGCACGCACGACCCAGCACAGATTTCAATCGCGATCACCCGCTATCGACCACAGCGCTCGAAGCAGCCGTGGAGCGTCTGGGCGATCAAGGCGCGATCGGATTCGGGGTTGAGGGGCGGTGGAAGGAGGACGATCCGGCCGCGATCAACCGTGAGCTCGACGGCGACGGCACCACCGCCGCGACTGCGGGCAAAGACACGCGCGTAGTCGCTAAAATTAGGTGCGGCCTCGTCCAGTGTCGTGCGGTAAGCAAGGCGAGAGGAAAGCTCGGTGATGTAAGGGGCGAAGGGATGATCCTGGTCGGTCAGCTCGGCGCCAGGATTCCCGAACCCGGGCAGGAGGTGCTCCTGGTAGCGGAAGCCGGGCGGCGCGGGAAGCCAGGCGTAGCGCCGCCAGCCGTAACTCTCCGCTACGCCCGGGTGCGCGACATCCGGATGGGCCAGGCAGGCGATGACGCCGCCGCGAGCGAGAAACCATTCGCTCTCACGCCGGCGCATCTCTAGGAGTTGCTGGAGGCTAAAGGCGTGCGCAGTGCTCGGGCCGTTTGTGACGGGATGTCCAGCGAAATTCCTGTGTTCCGCCTCGCCGGAGACGACTTCTTCGACGGCCCTCGAAACCGCGGCCGCGTCGACGATTAGCCGGGCGTAGTCGCTGAAGGCGGGGGCCGAAACGAAGGAATAGTTATCGAAGGAAACGCGCGGCAGAGGAATGCCGATGACGAGGGTGCGCATGATGGTCAACCCAGGTTGAGTGATCTGAGGTAGGCCCGGAGGTCCTGGCCTAAATCCTCGCGTTGCAGAGCCACGTGAATAGACGCCTGAAGAAGGCCGAGCGGGCGCCCGGTGTCGAAGCGAAGGCCTTCGTATTCAAAGGCGTAGACAGGCTGGCGAGCGATGAGGCGGTCGAAGGCGTCCATAAGCCAGATCTCACCGGAGCGTCCGGGTGGCGTCTCTGCGAGGACATCAAAGATGTCCGATGTGACCACGAAACGGCCAACGGTAGCCAGATTGGAAGGTGCTTCGGCAACCGGCGGTTTCTCGACGACGCCGCGAACCTCATGAAGGCGCGGTCCGAGGGGCCGAGGATCGATCACTCCGTACTGCACGACTTCTTCGCGCGGCACCTGCTGGACGGCGAGGACGGTGTGGCCGAAACGGTCGAAGACGTCGATGAGCTGGCCGATTGCGGGGACGTCGTGGAAGATGACGTCATCCGGAAAGAAGACCGCGAACGGTTCCTCGCCCACCAGGTCTCGGGTGATTGTGACGGCATGGCCGTTACCGAGACGCTCTTTTTGGTGAACATAAGCTATGGAGACCTCGGCCGGCTTCTTTACGGCAGCGAGAAGGGTGTGCTTCTGCGCTAATTCCAACACGCTTTCGAGTTCGAAGTCACGGTCGAAGTAGCCCTCGATAGCGGTCTTGGAGGCGTTGGTAACCATGATGATCTGGTCAAGCCCGGCTGCAAGCGCTTCTTCTACGATGTAGTGGATGACGGGATGATCGACCAGAGGGAGCATCTCCTTGGGGACGGCCTTGGTGGCCGGGAGAAGCCGTGTGCCGTAGCCCGCGGCGAGGATGACGGCCTTGCGGACGTTCATACGGCGGCGCGAAAGTTCATGGCGTTGTTGCGAGCGTAGTCTATCTCAGGTGCGAAGGGGCGACAAGGAGAGGTGCTGAACGCGGCTCGCCGAGCAACACGCGAATCGGGCAAAGGGTTGTCCGGGACGGTTACAGGCACATAACAGTTTGTTTACCGCAACTATCGCCCGAATTCGCTGCAGTTATGTGCAGCTTGACAGAGCCGAACATAATCGTGATACCATTTGCGCGGTCGTGCTAGACGGGGAGCTAGCGGTGCCCTGTACCCGCAATCCGCTATAGCGGGGTTGAAGTCCCGCTCGAGGTCCAGGGTCCGCGGAGACTGCTGTCAGCATGTCAGCGTCGATGGCCTGGCCCTGCGCGGCGAGACGCTGCGAACCCCGTCAGGCCCGGAAGGGAGCAGCGGTAAGTGGTTAGTTTCGGGCGCCGCAGATAAACCGGGTTGGAGCTGCCGGCTGGCGGCAAGTCTGCGGTCCGGATCGACAGTGGGTGCACGGCCAAAGCCACTGGCCCAGGCTAATTTGGGCCCAAACTGGATAAGGTGTTGCTGAGAGCCAACGCCAGGCGTCCGGTACTGTACCGGCCACCGGTGGCGCCCGACAGGCGCCGAAAAAGACGGAGCTCCTCGAACAGCCACCTTCATCTCGCAGTGGCATTAGCCCTCGCCACGTCGTCTTTGATCGCGGTGATCATTCCGATCACCCGTACGCAAGCGAAGCAGCACGCGTCTGCGCAGCCGGCTTCGGCGGTGATGAACTTACCGAGTCGAGCGGGCGCAGAAGGGGGTACAACGGCGGAAAGCGTCCGGCCGCCGCTGGGCAGCGGGCTTTTCCCGCAGCCGCTCCTATCGGCCGCGGCCCGGCTGGCTGCGGGAAGCCCGTTCGCTTCTCCGGGGACGCAGCCAGCGCTGATAATGACACGCGAGCGGGCCGTCTCCTTTACTGTCCATGAGGACGGCTACTCAGCTACTTACTCGTCCATGCAGACAACCGTGGGGCAGGCGCTGGCCAGCGAGGGCGTGCATATCCAAGACGGTGACTTTGTCTCGCCCGCAGGGAACGAGATATTGAGTCCAGGAGCGCACGTATACGTCAGCCACGCGGTACCCGTGAATCTGGTCGTCGCTGGGGAAGTTCAGAAGGTGAGGACGCACGGCCGGACCGTCGGTGACGTGCTGGCTCAGGCCGGGGTTTCGCTTCAGTCCGAGGACTACGTAGCACCGAGCGCGAGCAGCTCCGTGCGCGCGGATATGGCAATCAGCGTAACGACCGTACGTGACATGACCGAGGTCAGCGAGGAACCGGTCGAGTACGCGAGTATCATTCGATACGACGCCGAAATAGCGAACGGCCAGCGGGTGGTCACGCAGTGGGGCGAAAATGGGTCGTACCGAAAAGAGTACCGGGTGCGACTGATAAACGGCCGGGAGATCTGGAGAGAGCTTGTCAACGAGGAGATCGTTCCGCCGACTGATGAGGTGGTGAGCGTTGGCACGCACGTGAATCCGGCGGCAGCGCCGGCTCCGGCGCCGGCGCCAGCCGTAGATGTGCCGGCGCAGCCGGGCTGCTCTGGGTCGATGCATGTTTATGCGACCTGGTATACGGCAGCGAGCGCCGCCGGCAGCGGGGTAACCAAGACCGGAACCGGCGTCTACAGAGGGATTGTGGCGGTCGATCCACGGGTGATTCCGCTTGGAACGCGAATGTACATCCCGGGATACGGCTATGGGATTGCCGCGGACACAGGTGGTGACATCGTCGGCAATCATATCGACTTGGGCTACGCCGCGGACGACCTTAAAGACTGGCGAACGCGGTGGGTCGATATTTGTATCTTGTAGCCGTCAGCCGTCAGCCCTGGCTTTCAGCTCAAGAGTCCACTCTCGGTTGAAAGCAACAACCGGGGCAAACGTTTCGTATCATGCACGCATGAGAGCGCGTGCGCGTGCACGACCGCGGAAAAGCCTCGGACAGCATTGGCTGACCGACCGGGCAGCCCTGAGGCGGATCGTGGATTCGATGGAGATCCGCGACGACGAGACAGTCATCGAGATCGGCGCGGGGACGGGCCTGCTGACTGGACTGCTGGCGGAGCGCGCGACGCGGCTGATCGCCGTAGAGCTCGATGAGCGCCTCGCTTCCCGGCTCGGAGAGAGGTTCGCGGGGTGCGACAACGTTGCGGTTCTTGCCTCCGATGTTCTGGAGATTTCCCCGGGGGAGCTGCTGACGGCTGGCGGCGGAAGCATGCCTTACGTAGTCGTGGGCAACCTGCCGTACTTCATTGGAACGGCGATCGTCCGGCAATTCCTGGAAGCAACAGTGCGTCCACGCCGGCTTGTTGTGACGCTTCAGGCGGAAGTGGCGGAGAGCATGACGGCACCCCCCGGAAGAATGAGCTATCTCGGCGTCGAGGTGCAGACCCTCGCGATGGCGAAGGTCTTGTTTCGCCTCGCGCCGCGCGCCTTCAAGCCGCCGCCGAAGGTTCGTTCCGCCGTCGTTCGGCTGGATGTGCTGGAGCCGGCGGAAGTTGAGGTGGACGACCGCGATGCGTTCTTGAGCCTGGTGCGGGCAGGATTCGCTGCGCCGCGCAAGCGATTGCGCAACTCGCTGGCGGTGGGATTGCGAATCACTGCGACTGAGGCCGCTGCGATCTTGGCTGAGGCACAGGTAGACGGCGACCAGCGCCCGGCGAACCTGAGTCTGGGCAACTGGCGAGAGGTGTATTTTGCCTACAGGCAAAGCGTCGGGCGGGTCTAAAGACCTGGCTCACCTCGCGGTGAGCCGTCCCTACAATTCGGAACGGGTAAGCAACGAATGAGGATGCGAACCGTCGCACCGGCGAAGATTAACTGGACGCTGGAGGTACTGGGGCGCCGAGAGGACGGCTATCACGAGATACGGTCGGTGATGCAGACGATCGATTTGTGTGATGAGCTGTGGGTCTCGTCGGCACCAGATCTCCTTGCGCGCAGTGTGGTTCCTGAGAATCCTCCCCCGGGAAGCGTCACCCTGAGGCCGCTTCCGCACCTTTTCAGCTACGCGGGGAACGAGAGTGTCGCAGGCTACGACGGCGTATTAGGAGAAACCGTTGTTCGCGCGCTTCGGCTGCTCGACCCCGAGGGCCGGAAGGACGCTCGCATCGGTTTAACGAAGAAGATACCGATTGCGGCCGGTTTGGGGGGTGGCAGTTCTGACGCTGCTGCTACCATACGCGTACTGCAACGGCTCTGGGCGCTAGGCTGGGAACGGGAGCGGGTCGCGGAAACCGCGGCACAAATCGGCTCCGATGTGCCGTTCTTCCTGTCCGGCGGGACGGCCTTGGCTGAGGGGCGCGGAGAGCGTGTTACGCCTCTCCCAGACGCGCTCACGGCTTGGCTTGTGCTTTTGGTACCGCCGATCAAGCTGCCGGATAAGACGAAGCGGATGTACGAGGCGGTAACGGCCGAGGACTTTAACGACGGCTCGCACAGCGAAGGTCTGTCCCAACGGTTGCAACGGGCGAAGCCTGTGCGAGAAGAAGACCTGTACAACGTATTCGAGAACCGATCGTACCAGATGTTCGAGGGCTTGGAGATCTATCGCGACGCTTTGACGGGCGCCGGAGCGGAGGCGGTGCACCTGTCGGGGGCCGGGCCTGCGTTGTTCACATTGGCCGAAGGCGAGGCGGCAGCGCTCAAGCTGAAGGAGCGCATACATGCACCGGGGGCGAAAGTTCTCGTGACGCGGACGCTTACGGACGCGGAGGCGACGGCCATCGTCGAGTAGCACGGCCAGCCGCTAAGATTAGAGCGCAATGACCGGAACGATTGTCGATATGCACGTTCACACCGTGCGCGGGGCGGCGGACTCATCCCTGACGCCGGACCAGCTGATCGAGGAGGCGCGCCGCATAGGGCTTACAGGCGTGAACATCAGCGAGCACGACAGGGTGTGGGAGCCGCATATTCTGGAAGAGTTCCGCGAGCGCAGCGGTCTGTTCGTGAGCCGGGGGATGGAGGTGTCGACGGACATGGGGCACATGATCGTAGTCGGGCTGGACCGCTACGTGGCGGGGATCCGACGGACGGCCGAGCTCCGGCGGGTGCTGGACGAAGTGGGCGGGTTCATGATCGTGGCGCACCCGTTCCGGCACTTCTTCGACCCGATCCACTTCCGGCGGGACGGCCGGCCGCCGTTTGAGATGACCCCTGAGGAAGCGGCCGAGCGCATGGCGGTGTTCAAGCTCGTCGATGAGATCGAGGTGGCGAACGGCGGGTCGACGCCGCGCGAGAACCAGTTCGCGCTGAAGGTGACGAAGGTGCTCGGGAAGCGAGGCATCGGGGCGAGCGATTGTCATTCGACGCAAGGGGTCGGGTACTACGTGACGGTATTCGAGGACGAGCTGCGGGACCAGGAGCACATGCTGGAGCAGCTGCGGGCGAGGCGATTTCACGCGGCGGAGGGGCTGCCGGCGGGTGAGCTTCGGCCATATTTGGAGGAACCGGTCAAGGCCTAAGAGTGGAGGCCTGAAGGCACTCAGATACATTCGGATCGCCATCTAGACCATACGTTCTATACAGGCGCGGTTCTCGATGATAGAATTGGCGCCGAGTTGGGCACTACCTATGTCGCGCTGGACTTGGAGACCACGGGACTCGATCTCGAGAACGACGAGATCATCGAAGTCGGCGCGGTTCGCTTCAATGCTGACGGCGTCATCGATAGCTTTCAGACATTAACAAACCCCGGCCGCCTAATTTCACCGCCTGTCGTCGAGCTGACGGGCATCACGGACGAGGCGGTCCGCTCAGCGCCGGCAATCTGGTCGGTCGCGCCCGCGCTCGAGGAATTTCTTGGGGACTCACCGGTCGTTGGCCAAAATGTTCTCGGATTCGACATACAGTTCCTGCGTCGTGCCGGCATACGCCACAGCGAAAGTGTGTACGACACGCACCTCCTGGCCGAAATGCTGCTGCCGGGGCTGGCGGACTATGGGCTCGCCGCGCTTTGCGAGCGTTTCGGGATAGCGCAGGAGGTGCGGCACCGCGCGGTCGCGGACGCTGAGGCTGCGCGGATGCTGTTCCTGGCGCTGCGAGAGCGGTGCGCCGCGCTCGCTCCCGAGGTACTTGGGCAGGTGGACCAATGGCTCGCGCTGACGACTTGGCCTTCCCGCCGGTTCTTTCGGGAGATTTCGGAAGTTGCGGTCGTGCGGGCATCAGGGACGTTGGGAAGCCACCGACAGCCGACGCATCCACCGGAGCCAATTTCGCCGAAGGGAAAGCCCTTGGCCGTGACGGAGGAGTTTGTGCTCTCGGCGCTGCGTTCGGCGGCGGACCACCCCGAGGTGTTCCCGGCGTTCGACCGGCGGCCGGAGCAGGAGACGATGACGGCCGCGGTGATCGGAGCCTTGAACGCCGAGGGGCGGCTGATGGTTGAAGCCGGGACGGGAACGGGGAAGTCGCTGGCGTACTTGATACCGGCCGCTTGCCACGCCGTCGCGAACGGTGATCGCGTCGTCGTGTCGACGGCGACGATCAATCTGCAGGAGCAACTGCTGAAGAAGGACATTCCGGGTGTCCAGCGACTGCTGGACTGCCAAGAACAAGGAACAGGGACCTGGAACCAAGATGGGAGGCGGCACGAGGAGCAAGGAGCCAGGAGACAGAAGCCAGATAAGGTCAGGGCGTGTCAGCTCAAGGGACGACGGAACTACCTGTGCCTCAAGCGGTTCGATGCGTTGCGGTCTGTGGGGGTGATGAGCGATGAGGAGGCGATGCTGGCGGCGCGGATCGTGATCTGGCTCTCGCAGACAGAGACGGGTGATCGTGCTGAGTTGCGCCTATCGCAGGGCGAGGAGGCGGTCTGGCGGAGGTTGAGCGCCGACGGCGCGGACTGCACGAGCAGCAACAGTCCGTATGTCGTCGAGGGAAGCTGCTTTCTGCAGAAGGCGCGACGGAAGGCGGAAGCGTCACACATCGTCGTCGTCAACCACTCGCTGCTGCTTTCCGACACGGCGTCTGGCGGGCGGGTTCTGCCCGCGTACACGCGGCTGGTTGTGGACGAAGCGCACCATCTGGAGGACGAGGCGACGAGGCAGTTCGGCTTCAGCTCGGGCGAACGCGCGGTGTCGGAGCTACTCGAGCGGTGCGAGTCGCTGCCGGGGCAGATCCAGGCAGGGCTGCGCACGCTGGAGTCGGCGCTTGGACCGCATTCTGAGCTGACCGGCGTCGCGACGGAGCTGAGTCGGCGTTCGGGGGTGTCGCGCCAGCCGGTGCGCGATTGCTTCGGAGCGCTGGCTGCGTTCATGCGGCAGCACACGATCGAGGGGTTTGAGCGAGAGCAGCGGCTGCTCATCAACCGGGCGATGCGTGTGCAGCCGGACTGGCCGGAGATCGAAATCGCGTGGGAGAACCTGCGGCTGGCGCTGAATCAGGTGACCGCGGGGCTGAAGCAGCTCGAACAGTCGCTGTCGGCGCCGGGCGCGGCCGAGATGCTGAACTACGAGCTCATCAGGGCAGAGGCAGACTCATTGCTCCAGGAGATGCAGGTAACGGCCCTCGGGCTGGCGGACGCGCTAGAGAAGGACGATCCGCAACGCATCGTCTGGCTCGAACGCGAGCGGTCCGACGGCAGCCTCGTGCTTTCATCGGTGCCGCTGGCGGTCGCAGGGCTACTAGGAGAGCATCTGTATAAGGGGCTGAGCACGCTGGTCCTTACGGGCGCGACGCTGCAGGCAGAGGGGTCATTTTCGTACTTACAAGAGCGCCTGGGATTGGCAGATGCGGACACGCTGGCGTTGGGATCTCCGTTCGACTACGGGCGGGCGGCGCTGGCCCTAGTCCCGCGAGACATGCCTGAACCCGAGTGGCCGGGATATATGGAGTCGCTCGCTCAGGCGGTCGCGGACCTCGTGCGGGCGTCGCAGGGCCGGGCCCTCGTGTTGTTCACGTCGCATGCGAGCCTCGGTGTGACGCATCAGCTGGTAGGGGAAATGTTGCGGGGCGAGGCGATCCAGGTCCTTGGGCAGGGCATCGACGGTTCGGCAAGGCAACTCGTGCGTGCGCTACAGTCGAACCCGAAGACGGTCCTTCTGGGTACGGCGAGTTTCTGGGAGGGCGTGGACATACCGGGCGATGCGCTTTCGCTGCTTATCATCCCGCGGCTGCCATTCAGTGTGCCTTCGGACCCGGTATTTGCAGCGCGATCCGCGTTGTATGACCAGCCGTTCGAGCAGTACGCACTGCCGCAGGCCGTACTTCGCTTCAAGCAGGGGTGCGGACGGCTGATCCGGACGAAGACGGACCGGGGCGTGCTGGTGATCCTTGACCGGCGGATTGCCAGCCGTAAGTACGGGGCGGCGTTCCTGGGGTCGCTGCCGGACTGCCGGGTGCTGGAAGCATCGGTGCGGGAGATGGCGGGACTGGTTGAGCAGTGGCTCGACCAGCGTCGTCAGTTGTCAGCTGTCAGTTATCAGTGAAGGCGGCTGCTAGGACGCGGCTGCAGCGGATCGCCGCAATTCGAGTGAACCTGCGCACGCTGCACGAGCATGACTTGGCGGCGATCGAGACTTGGTACGAAGAGGCGGCGCGGGCGGCGTATGAGAGTCGATCGTTAGCGGAACTCTGGCGCTCCGCGCGCGAAGGAAGCAGCGGACTGCTGGCTATTGAGCGAGCGGACGAGGATGAGACGATCGGCCTGCTCGAGTATGCAGTGAGAGACGCCTGGCTAGCGGTCCCATTTATTGCGTTGGCGAAGGGGTATCGCGGGTGGGGGTACGGTTCCGAGGCCGTGCGGCTGCTAGAGGAGTGGCCGGCAAGTCAGCGTCTGGCAACGCGGTTTCGGGCAGAAGTGGACGTGCGGAACGGCCTGGGGCTGTACTTCTGGCTGCGGCTGGGTTATCGGTCGGCCCGGAAGGATGAGTTCGGTTGGCAAGAGGAAGGCGAGGCGGATAGGATGGCGATGGTCCGGGTCGTGGGAACGGTTGGCGCAGCGAATGCGAGCTAACCCCCTCACCAGATCCCTTCGCAAAGAGGCGTCGTTCAGCGCGCAAGCATGATCGTCGCTCAGGATGACGGATAGGAGCACCCATGCAAGACATCTTCAAGTACATCGAGGATCACCTCAACGAAACGATCGCCTCGCTGACCGGGCTGTGTAAGTTCCCGACCGTGAGCGCGCAGAAGCAGGCGATCGGGGAGACGGCCGAGCATGTCGTCGGTATGCTGCGGCCACTGGGGTTCGAGACGCAGGTGCTTCCGAAGACGGGAGGTCCTCCGGGCGCGCAGCCGGTCGTATTCGCAGAACTGCGAGGAAAGTCGCCGAGGACGCTGCTCTTCTACGACCACTACGACGTTCAGCCGCCTGAACCGCTCGAGCTTTGGACGTCGCCGCCGTTCCAGCCGACGTTGCGGGATGGGAAGCTGTACGGGCGGGGCGTCTCGGACAACAAGGGGAACATCGCAGCGCGAGTGGCGGCGATCAAGGCGTGGCGAAACGTACGCGGCGAGCTGCCTTGCAGCATCAAGTTCTGCATCGAGGGCGACGAGGAGATCGGCTCACCGCATATGGAGGAGTTCGTGGCCGAGCATCGGCAGTTGCTGGCGGCGGATGCCTGCCTCTGGGAGGGCGGTGGCGTGACGTGGGAAGGGCTGCCGATGGTGACGCTCGGTGTGAAGGGTCTGTTGTACGTCGAGCTGACCTGCGAGACGATCAACCGCGATGCGCACTCATCGTACGGGACGGTGCTGCCGAACGCGGCTTGGCGACTGGTGTGGGCGCTCTCGACGATCAAGTCGCCGGACGAGCGGATCCGGATCGACGGGTTCTACGATGACGTGCGGCCGCCGACGCCGGAGGAGCGCGCGGCGATCGAGGCGATGCCGCAGGAGGACGCCGAGACGCTGAAGAGCTTCGGGATCGAGAAGGCGCTGAAGGGCGTGACAGGCGTCGATTACATCGCGCGGCACCTGTTCGAGCCCACAGCGACGATCGACGGGCTGTCGTCGGGGTACGAGGGCGAGGGGCCGAAGACAGTGCTGCCGGCGAGGGCGATGGCGAAGATGGACTTCCGCCTGGTGCCGGACCAGGACCCGGACGACATCCTGGCGAAGCTGCGTCGGCACTTGGACTCCCACGGGTTCGGCGATATCGAGATCCAGACCCTCGGCGGCGAGCGGCCGGCGCGGACGCCGGTGACGGACCGGCTCGTTGGCATAATGCGCGAGGCGATCCGCGACGCGTATGGCAGCGAGCCATTCATCGTGCCGGCGATGGCGGGCACGGGGCCGCTGTATCCGTTCGTCGCGACACTCAGCCTGCCGGTCGCCGACTGCGGGATCGGCTACCCGGACGCTCACATCCACGCGCCGGACGAGAACATACGTGTGGAGGATTTTCTGCGCGGTACGAAGGCGATCGCGGCGCTGATTGGGCGGTTTGGCGAGCGGTAGCCCCGTTCCTCTCACGTCACACCAAGAGATAACGTGGGTAACAGATCGCCGCGTGACTCTATTCAATGTACGCTGTATCCGTATTGAGGTTGCTCGATTGTTCACACCTGAGCCGAGAGCTTCGCATACCAAAGGGACATGGATCCTCGATTTCATTTCGAGTGGACTTATCCCTGGGTCGTGTTGGTAGGAATGGTCATTGGATACCTCGTGACGAGCCTCCCTGGTACGAGCGGTTCCGAAACCAGTCTCGCAATTGGCATAGCGGCGGCGGGTGCCATCATCTTTCGAACAGTCTTCAGGTGGTACTGGTGGTTTAAAACACCCAAGACGCGCGGGAAGGGATCCTCTTTGGCGAGGAAACACGAGTATGGACAGGAATCAAGTCCACACTCGTGAGATTGACGTCATTCTCCCTTTGGCTGATCGGGTTGTGGATAGGTCTGCTCATCCTCATGGTTCGGTCTTTGGGTGATTAGAATCGTTCTCCTTGCGGATCACGGCACCACCCCGCCCTCCTAGTCCCCGCCCGACCGGCGGCTCTTCGGCTGCGGTGGGCGATTCGCGGCGGAGGCAGATGAAGCAGGCGAACTCGAGCGAGAGGAACTGCTCGTTGATCCAGACGTCACCGCAGTCGCGGCCTTCGGTGTCGTTGCGGAGGCGAAGGTGGAAGGGGTTGCCGCAGGTGTTGCAGACGGCAGAGTTGGCGTCGGTGAGAGGGTCGCCGCAGACGTGGCAGGCGAGCGTGCGTGCGCCGCTCATTCCTCCGATACCTCAGGATGAGCGGGACGGAACTCGTTCGCGGACATCAACTGTATCGTAGCGTAGTCGCCCCGCTCGTCCTTCGAGCAAGCCTCAGGACGACCGGGAAGCGGCGGCCTTCTTGGCATGATGGCGTGCCTTGTCGCCTTCCGCGAGGAAGCGGCGGACGAGGCGCTTCTCGCCTTGGCGAGAAGTGGCCTCGCGGTCGAGCCTCTTGGCCCGGAGGCTGCGTATGAGGTCGCCGAGCTGAGGGCCCTGGGGAACGCCGAGGGCGAGGAGGTCGTCGCCGTTGAGGTGGGGGCGTTCGTGACGGGCTTTCGTGAGGTAGTCGAGGATGCGGTTGCGGACGGTTGGATCTTCCGTGAGGGCAGCGAAGGCCCAGAGTGCAGGGAGCAGGAAGGGCGCGAGGACTTCGGTGAGGGCGCTGCGCTTGAGCGAGGGTCGAGCGAGCTTCGGTCCGAGGCGCCGGAGGCCGGGCATGGCGCGGAGTGCTTCGCGCTGAGGTTTGGTTACGCCAAGGCGGCGCGCAAGGTCCAAGGCTTGGGGCTCGGTCAGGTTCCAGGCGAGTACCGGCGAGTAGGAAGCGCGGGCGCCGGTCGGATTCAACTCGCGCAGGCGGGCGAAGGCGGCGGCGTGCTCGGTTTCGAAGCGAAGGGCTGGGTGGATGGCGGCGAAGGCGCCCAGATCGTGGAGATACCGGAGCGCGCCCTCGGGCTCATCCTCAGCGAGCATGCGGGCGAGTTCGCGATGGATGCGGGCGCCGCTGATGGTCTCGAGGTACGCGAGGTCGCGCTGGAGCCATGCGAGCGCGTCCGACTCGATCTCGAAGCCGAAGCGGGAGGCGTAGCGGACGGCGCGGAGGATGCGGGTGGCGTCGTCCCGAAAGGAGCGCTCGTGGAGGACGCGGACGAGGCGCGCGTCGAGGTCCGCGCGGCCACCGGCCAGGTCGAGGATCTCGCCGGCTTCGGGGCCGCTCAGGCGGAGTGCGAGGGCGTTGATGGTGAAGTCGCGGCGCAGGAGGTCTTCTCGGATCGTGGCGGGCTTGACGGTGGGGAGGGCGCCTGGGCGGACATACGTCTCGGAGCGGGCGGTGATCAGGTCGATGTGGAAGCCCGGGAGGCGGATCGTAGCCGTAAGGAAGGGCGGGTGGACAACCGCACGGCCGCCGATTGTCTTGGCGAGCTCGCCGGCTAGGGCCATTGCGTCGCCTTCGACGGCGATGTCGAGGTCGAGGGAAGGACGGTCGAGGAGGAGGTCGCGGAGGGGGCCGCCCACGAGGTAAGTAGGCAGGCGGCGACCGCTGGCGAGGCTGACGACCTGGTCGAGTAGGGAACGAGCGAGCGCAGGGAGGTCCGCCCTCAATTTTCCGATAAGGTTTGGGTTTCTCACGGATATGCGGCTTATCGTTGAGTTTTGCCTTGACAGGGCAATCGGGCAAACATATCATTTTCGAGTGAACCTTCGGCACGTCCGTTAGGTGGCTGGAGATTCGGCACTCAGATGCTTCCAGGACGTGACGCCGACAGATGGGCCGCCTTCGCGCGGCTCTCTTTGTCACTCGGTATATGACTGACGCTATGGTTAGGCAGGGGACGATAACGCGACGACGGGCGGCAAGTGAACTCGCCATCGCTCTGGGGCTCAGTTTCAACGACCCTGAGCTGCTGCAGCAGTCTCTCTACCATCGGTCCTACCTCAACGAGGCCCCTGACCGAGAGATTGAATCGAACGAAAGGCTCGAGTTCCTCGGTGACGCGGTGCTCGGCCTCATCGTCTCCGAGAAATTGTACCGCGACTATCCCGCGCTTAGCGAAGGCCACCTCAGCCAGCTCCGAGCGCTGCTGGTGCGCTGGGACGCCCTCGCGCAGGCCGCAGAGCGCATCGACCTCGGGTCATACCTGGTGCTCGGCAAGGGCGAGGAGCTCTCGGGTGGGCGCAAGCGACCGTCGAACCTGGCGGGGGCGTTCGAGGCACTGATCGGGGCGGCGTTCATGGATGGGGGGATGGCGAAGGCGCGCAAGCTGGTGCTGAAACTGCTCAAGCCGGACTTCGACGAGATAGCAGCGCGAGGCGTAACGGCCGATAGCAAGAGCGAGCTTCAGCATGTGGCGCAGACGCGCTGGCACCAGATACCAGAATATCGAATGATCTCGTCGGAAGGCCCGGACCACGCGAAGCTGTTCACGGTGGACGTGAGCGTAGGGGAGCAAGTGCTGGGCCGCGGGCAAGGGCGGAACAAGAAGCAGGCTGAGCTAAACGCGGCCCGGCAGGCGTTGGAGACACTCGCCGCGACGGGCACATAGCGGTCCGCAGTGTACCTGAAGCGGCTCGACGTCCAGGGCTTCAAGAGCTTCGCGACCCGCACGACATTCGAGTTCGGTCAGGGCATCACGGCAATCGTCGGGCCCAACGGCTCGGGCAAGTCGAATATCGCTGACGCGCTGCGCTGGGTGCTGGGCGAGCAGTCGGGCCGGCTCCTCCGCGCGAAAAAACTAGACGACATTATCTTC
>Ga0209378_1000899_pt1 | contig 21486 bp, 18 predicted proteins | sample GraSoiAngelo_156_FD_186170 | JGI IMG/M metagenome (GOLD analysis project Ga0209378, IMG submission 186170) | Grasslands soil microbial communities from the Angelo Coastal Reserve, California, USA - 14_1009_13_40cm (SPAdes) (version 2) | ecosystem: Environmental > Terrestrial > Soil > Grasslands ...
AATGTCGGTTAACGAGCTCGTCGACAAAATGGGAATGAGTTACATGGGGATCAAGCAACATTGCCTCACCCTTCAGCGCGACGGCTATCTCGATACCTGGCGGCGTCCGCAAAAAATGGGGCGACCGGAAATGGTTTATCGGCTGACCCGACGAAGCCACGATCTTTTCCCGGCCGATAGCAATGAGGTTACGCTCGAGCTGCTCAGGTCCATTTGCGACATTTACGGAGCGAACGCGCCGGAAAAGCTCCTCTATAATGTTTTTGAGAAGCGCACCGCGGCATTGAAAGCAAAGGCCAAAGGCGAGAACGTTGTCGAACGCGCGAAGTGGCTGGCCAAAGTGCGCGACAGTGAAGGGTACATGGCGCAGTTTCTTCCCTCGGAAAAAGACGGTCCGCAAATTCTGGAATGTCATTCCCCGATTTTTAATCTGCTCGAGAAATACCCAATCATTGGCCGGCTCGAGCAGGACATGTTTGACGGCGTTCTCGGAACGAGCGTCCGGCGCGAGGAAACGCGCACAAGCGGACTCTACGAGTGCGCATTTTATTTCGCCGCCTGATCCGTTAATTCGCCACGGTAAATCCGTCTTCTGCGGATCGATCTTGTCCGCCAGTCGGACGGACTCGTCCTGTGGCGAGCGCGGCGATTTCTTCTTTCGCATCGGACTAATTTCAGTTGATTGAAGGCCCATGGCTCGGGCCTTTCCCAGCGCGGTTATCGAGAATCTTCGGCCGTTGATTGCCGGCGGACGTTACCCGGTCAAACGCATCGTCGAAGACGATCTTGCCGTCGAAGCCGACGTTTTTAAAGACGGTCACGACGTCGTGGCCGCCGCTTTGAAATGGCGGCTGGTTGGTGAACCTCGCTGGCACGAGACCGCGATGTCGTTTGTCGACAACGATCGCTGGCGCGGGATTTGTTCGCTGAACGAGATCGGCGTTTATGAATACACGGTTGAAGCGTGGACCGACACCTTTCGGAGTTGGCGGGATGAGTTCACGAAAAAATTCGAAGCCGGCATTTCCGATCTGACCGCTGAAACGCTGGAAGGCGCGGCCCTGATCGAAGCGGCCGGAAAGCGCGCTCACGTCGCGGACGATTCAGCGCGACTTTGCGAACTGTCGGAATGTATTCGCACCGCCGATCACGCGCAGATTAATAACATTGTCCGCTCGGGCGAGCTCGAAGTGTTGATGGCGACCTATCCCGACCGTTCGTGGGCGACACAATATGCGCCGCCGCCACGCGTGATCGTGGAACGGAAAGAGGCGCAAATCGCTGCCTGGTATGAATTTTTTCCACGCTCGGCCGAAGGTCGCGGCGAACGCGGATCGAAATTTCGTGATTGTTTGCCCCGAGTTGACGACGCGCGAGCGATGGGCTTCAACGTAATTTATTTCCCGCCGATTCATCCGATCGGACATACTAATCGCAAAGGCCGAAACAATTCCGTGACGGCAAAACCAGGCGATCCCGGCGTGCCCTGGGCGATCGGAAGCAAAGCTGGCGGTCACAAAGCGGTGGAGCCCGCGCTGGGTACGCTCGAAGATTTCGATTGGCTCCAGCGCGAAGTGCGAAAACGCGGAATGGAGATCGCGCTCGATTTCGCGATCAATTGTTCCCCGGACCATCCTTACGTCCGCGAACATCCGGATTGGTTTTACCAGCGGCCGGACGGCTCGATCAAATTCGCGGAGAATCCGCCGAAAAAATACGAGGACATTTTTCCACTGAATTTTCGCTGTAAAAATTGGGCCCAACTTTGGGCGGAGATGGTAAGCATCGTTCTTTTCTGGGCCGGCCGCGGTGTGCGCACGTTTCGGGTCGATAACCCGCACACCAAACCAGTTGCGTTTTGGGAATATTTGATTGCGCGCGTTCGCGAAAAATTTCCGGACACCGTCTTTCTTTCCGAAGCGTTCACCCGGCCCAAAATGATGAAAGAACTGGCCAAAGCCGGGTTCAGTCAAAGTTACACTTACTTCACCTGGCGAACGACGAAGCAGGAACTGACCGAGCATTTGACCGAACTGACGCAAACAGAAATGCGCCAATATTTCCGCGGCAACTTGTGGCCGAACACGCCCGACATTTTGCCTCCATATCTTCAAGACGGGGGACGACCGGCCTTTATCATTCGCGCTGTGCTCGCCGCGACCCTCTCATCGCTTTGGGGCATCTACAGCGGATACGAGCTTTGTGAGAACGAAGCGTTGCCCGGGCGCGAGGAGTACCTCGATTCGGAAAAATACCAATTCAAAGAGCGTGACTGGAATGCGCCAGGCAACATCAAAGATTGGATCACGCGTTTAAATCAAATCCGGCGGACGAACCGTGCGCTCCGTTTTTACGATAACTTGCGTTTTTATCACGCCGACAATGATTCCGTTCTCTTTTACGGGAAAATGACCGCCGCGCGCGACAACATCATTTTGGTGGTGGTGAATCTCGATCCACATCGAAAACAACATTCGTTCATCGACGTTCCGGTTGATCAATTTGGTTCGACCGAGGGCGACAACTATCAGGTGCACGATCTTGTGAGCGGGGAGCATTACATCTGGCACGGCCGCCGCAATTATGTAGAGCTGGACCCTGAAATTCAGCCGGCCCACATTTTCCGCGTCCGCCGTTGGATCGAGGGAGATCGATTTGCCTGAGTAACTCCCGTGTTTGAACGCGGTTTAACCCGTGGCCGTCTTATTTGCATACCGCGCCATGGCGTCTATGATTAGAACACTTTTGGCATGAAGATTTTGCTCCCGCTGATCGCTGCCGCGATCGGAACTCCATTGTTTGCGCAAAATGTAACTACGAGCGCCACGCCGCCACCGGCGGCGGCCGCTGCGGCAACGCCGTCGTTGGTCCCCGACATCCATTCCAAGACGATCCTGGAAACGTTGATCGCAGCTGGACCGGTGATGCTTGTCCTTTTCGCGCTCTCGGTTTTCTTTGTCATGCTGGTGATCGTTTACCTGATGACGATCCGCCGCGGGGCGGTCGTTTCGAGTGGCTACATGGCAACAGCCGACGCGCTCCTACGGAAACGCGATTATCTTGGATTGCTCGCGGTTTCGAATCGGCACGGCGAAGCGATTGCCCGCGTCGTGCAAAAGATGCTCGATTTTACCACTAAAAATCCGAATACGGATTTACAGCAAGTTCGCGAGATCGCCGAAACGGAAGGCACGCGGGTCGCCGCGAGTCTGAACAACCGCGTTACTTATCTGGCCGACATCGGAATGATTGCCCCATTACTCGGGTTGCTCGGCACAGTCCTCGGAATCATTCGCTCATTCGGCGCGCTCGGCGCGGACCTCGGGACGGCCCGTTATGTTTTGTTGTCGAAAGGAATCAGCGAAGCATTGGTCAATACCTGCGCCGGACTTGCGATCGGAATTCCAGCGATGATGGCTTACGCGTTCTTCCGCGGCAAAGCACAAAAGCTTATTTCCGAGTTGGAATCTGCTACCACGCACGTGCTCGCTTTGCTCTCGCTTCAATTTAGCGGCCGGAGCGAGCGCACGCCCGTGCTCATTGAAGACGAATTATAATCGCCGCACTCTTCGCAAGATCGACATCTTCCTTTCATGAATCTGCGTAGTCACGCTCCGCTCCAGCACCCGGGGATCCAACTCGCGCCCCTGGTCGACGTGCTCCTGCTCCTTCTGATTTTCTTTTTGCTGACGTGGAATGCGGCTCGAAATGAAAACGAGCTGGATGTGAAAGTGCCCAAAGCGTCGGCCGCGAAAGAGAAAAGCGCTCCCGTCGGTGATGTGGTCGTGAACGTGAAGGCGGACGGTAACGTGGTCGTCAATCGCAGAACGCTGACAGGCGCCGAGCTAACCGACTTGCTCAAGAGTCTCGTCCAACTCAACTCCGAGCAAGCGGTGATCATTCGCGGCGATGAAGCGGGCGCTTACAAGAATATCATCGGCGTCCTCAACATTTGTACCGAAGCCGGGATAACGAACGTCGCTTTCGCGACCGCAAAATGAAAAATGCGCGCGGCGCGGCCGGTCTTCTCGGACTGGCGATGCTGTTTTGGTCTGCCGATCTAACTCTGGCCCAGCCGCCCCCCGGTTTCCCGCGGCCGCTGCCACCTCAGCCCCCGGTGTCGCGTGCTTTGCCGGCGGAAGAAACGCCGGAGGCCCCGCGCGCAGCTGAAACGGAACAGCCTGAAAAACGCCAACTCGAGTACGCCAATGCCCTCTTCACCCGAAAACTCTACGATCTCGCCATTCCCGAATATCAAAAATATCTGGACGACTATCCGGGAGCATCCGGCCGGCCGAATGCCTATTTCTCGCTAGGCGAGTGCTTGCGCAATCTGAATAAGTCATCCAGCGCGCGCACGAATTTTCAGAGAGTCCTGAACGATTACGCCGAAAGCGACTTCGCCGGTCCCGCGGCCTACGCCTTGGCTGAAATGGCGTTTACCCAAAAAGATTACGCCGCCGCGCTTCCGCTCTTCCATCGGTCCGCCACGAAATCAAAAGATGCCGCAGTTGCGCTTTCCGCCCGTTATTTCGAAGCGCGTTGCCTCGAAGCGCTCGATCGCAAAGATGAAGCCTGCGACATTTATCAACAGGTCGCAGAGGCGAAAAATCCGAATCCATACCGCGAGGACTCGCGCGAAACCGCCGCGCGGATTGCGGTGGCGCGCGGACGAAAAGTAGACGCACTGAAACAGTACGAGGCCCTCTCTAACGAAACACAGAAACCGGCATTGAAAGCCGAGGCGACCGTCCGGGCCGGACTGATCGCGCTGGACCTTCTGCAGTCTGACAAGGGCAAGATCGACAAAGGCATGTCGGACAAGGCGATGACATTACTGCAGAAAGGCCGTTCGCTATCTGAGGCCGGGCGCTGGCGGTCCCTGGCGCAACTCGGCATTTTGCGGCTGCAATTTCAGACCGGCCAATTCGCGCAACTTCTGAGCGATTACAAGAAAACGCAGCAACAGCTTCCGGAGGAGATGCGCGCGGAGGTAATATTGCTCGCCGCGAACAGCCAGCGGCAGCTCGGGCATGCCAAGGAAGCGGAGGCGCTTTATCGCGAAATCATCGACAAATATCCGGGTCGCGAAGAAGCAAAAGAGGCGGCGTTCGAGCGCCTTATTAATATTTACAATTCGGATCCCTCGACCCTTCCGCCCGAGGTGGACGAATTCTTGGCGACAAATCCTTCGGCCGAACGCGCCGATCAGGCGAAATTGTTCAAAGCCGAAGCGCTTTATAAACAGCAAAATTATCCGCGTGCTGCGCCGATTTTTTCGGAACTTCGCGTTTCCAAGCTCTCACCCAAACTCCGCGCGGAAGCGGCCTATCAACTCGGTTCCTGTTATCTGCAAATGAAGGACGTGGCTGGAATCGTTGAGGCATTTGGATTCTTCGTTCAGGCTTTCCCCGACAATCCGCTTGCGCCTTCGGCTTACGCCGGTCGCGCCGAAACATACGAGAGCGACAAAAACTACGACGCTGCGCTTTCGGATTGGAACGCGATCCTAGCGAAATATCCCCAAGCGCGCGAGCGCGAGGAAGCGCTGCAGCGCAAAGCGCTCATTCTTGGTCAGCAACAAAACCCGAAGGGAATGAGCGAAACGTTTCGTCAGCTATTAAAAGAATTTCCGAAAAGCCCGGCCGCGTCGATGGCGCATTACTACATCGGCAAAGCCGCGTTTGAGATGAAGGATTACAAGACCGCGCTGGCTTCCCTCAACACGGCGCGTCAGCTGGATAAGGATCGCTATTACGTTCAGGCGACAGTCCGCATCATTTCGTCGTATTTCGGTCTGCATGATCGCGGCGCCGTCACGCGAGAAGTCGATGGCTTTCTCGCGGCCAATGCCGCTGGCACTATCCCGGCCGAAATCCTGGAGTGGTTGGGAATTGGTTATTACAACGAGACAAATTATGCCGCCGCCGAGAAATATCTCGGGGTACTTGGAAAGATCGACAATCCTCCGGTCAAACCGGATTTTTGGTTTTATCTTGGCGACGCTGCCGCCAAACAACAGAAGTTCGACGAATCGGAGACCGCGCTCGGCAAATATTTGCAGGTCGCGACCGATCCTGCGGGAAAAGCCAAAGTGCTGCTGAAGCTTGGTGAGGTGAAGATCGCCGCTCATAAGCCGGACGACGCGCAAAAGATCGCCGAGCAAATCATGGTGCTTCAACCGGAGGGACAGGTGAACGCTCAGGCGCGTCTCCTGGCGGGCGATGTCCAATTCGAGCGCGGTAATTTTGATGAAGCGAGCAAGGCATTCATGGGTGTGGCTTTGCTCTATGACGACCCGGCGATCACGCCCCGGGCTTTGCACAAGGCTGCGACCGCTTATCAGCGTGCTGGCAATACGGCAGAGGCCGATAAAGTCGCGCGACAGCTGCGCGAGAAATATCCCAATTACGCCGGCGGATAAGAAGGGTGACGAGTGACCGGTGGCTTAATTTTGGGTCTGGTCACTAGTCACTCGCCACTTGTCGCTCTCTTTGCAATTTGATCTCATTGCGCGATGGAAAAATTTCGTCCCTGGCTTGCGGAATTTATCGGAACATTTGCTCTCATTTTTGTCGGCATCGGAGCGATTAAAACGGCCGGGCACGACGTTCTTGGTATTGCGCTGGCGCACGGTTTGACCATCGCGGTTTTTGCTTCAGCCACGATGCACATTTCGGGCGGGAACTTGAATCCGGCGGTCACGTTCGGTTTGCTTTGCGGCGGTCACATGCCGCTTGCGACGGCAATTCGTTATTGGAGCGCACAACTTCTGGGCGGCTTCACGGCTGCGTTGATTTGCCTGGGCCTGTTTGGTCGCGAAGTGGTGGTCATGGGAACACCCCAGCTCGCGATCAATCTGAACGGGATGCAAGGAATTCTGGTCGAGGCCATCCTCACCTTCTTTCTGGTCTTCGTCGTTTATGGGACGGCAGTCGACGAACGCGGCCGCGGACTCGCTGGATTTGCAATTGGGGCAACGGTCACGCTCGATATTTTGTTCGGCGGCCCGTTGACCGGCGCGGCGATGAATCCCGCCCGCGTTTTTGGACCAGCTCTGGCATCATGGTTTTGGCATGATCATTATGTTTACTGGATCGGGCCATTGATCGGTGCGGCGCTCGGCGGTTTCGTTTACGGATTATTTATCGAACGTAAACCAGCCGCGGCTTAAGCTGGATCGAGCAGTCCCAAGGCCAGTCCGGCTCGGACCTCGATGCTAATCTAGGCGGTGAAGCCGCACATCCTTAGCATCGCCCGCGGAGCGGCCGATCCACCAGTTCTTCACGCGATCGCAAGCGTTTCGATTGGCAACGGCGCAAGAAATTCCTTCGCTTGATCGATTTGCAACACCGGTCGGGCTAAATGCGCCGCCAGATAACTGGTGTCGGGTGATGACGCGATCCCGGCTTGGGCACGAATTTCGCATTTCTGGAGTTTCGCAATAACACGTGAGAGTTTCGCGGTCAGATCGCGGCTGTCGGTAAATTGGACAGTGCAAACTCCGGAGGCGGTTGCTTCGACAAATGGCGAAAGCATAAACGCATGCTGCAATAAAATTTCGCCGATCACATTTTCCTGGGCGCGCTCGCGCGTTCGGCTGACGACGTGCAAGCACCGAGCCAGGGCCTGACTCGGCGTCATGCCTTTAGTGATGCCGGCTTTTTCGGCGGCGTCATTCAGCTCAATGATCGCAACTTTCTTTTGACTGGCGTCGATGAGAGCCACGGGTTGAGCGCGCAATTTTGGATGATGCCGAATTGCGGCCTGCAAATAAAAATTGGGCAAATAAATCGTCGCGAACATTAATTTGCTAATCGGACTTCTGACCTCTGATCGCTGAGCTCTGATTTGCGATGCGAGCGTTGAATACGAAATCGCAGATGCGAAATCGCATTTTCTTTTTCCAAAGTTTGCAGCGTCCAGGAATTCTCGAGAACGATTTTTAATTGGGCGCTGCCGACTATCCCTTGTCGATTGATGATGAGGCATACTGTCGGCACAGCTTCTGCCAACCGTTGCAAACGATACCAGCTTGTCTGCGGAATTTTTCGCAACTCCTCCGGCGTGTTCAGAACAAGATCGACAATTACCAGCGGGAAATTGCCGTCGCGCAAAAGGAAATCAGCGGCTTTGATGGCGTCGAACGCTTTCCGGCAGCGAACCCAAAGCAAATGCCGTAACGCAGAATTGTCCGATGAACCGGGGTCAAACGAATCAGAACCATCAATCAACGCGACAAAATGGCGATCTTGTTGCGCCGCTCGCAGAAGCGCGTGAACGAGCGACGCGCTTCCGGCGCTGGGTCGCGGTGTAATTAATTCGGTGATCGCGCTTTTCGGCAGGCCGCCGCTGCTTGCCCGGTCTAAGAAGCGCAAACCAGTGGTTAAAACCGAGGCGACCGGTGCTGAGCGCGCCGGGAATCGTTCAGAGAGCGCTTTCCGGAGATCGATAATGACCGCGGGCGTCGCCATGACCAACCATGGCATGAAGGAGAGATATGTTCAAGCGAACATTTATTGCCTGGAGGGATACGCGCCGTTGTGGTCTTCAAAATAAAAAAGCGCCGCCGCGCGGCGCCTTCCAGCGAAAATTGACTTTGTCTTAGTATTATTTCTTCCGCCGCTCGTGCTTGCGCACCAGCGAAACCATCACGCCTTGAATTTTTAATTCGCGCGCGGGAATCAAATTCGGATAACGCGGATTCTCCGCTTTCAGATAAGGCCGGCCATGATCGACCACGTATCGCTTCAACGTTGTCTCACCATCGATCAGGGCGGCCACGATGTCACCGTTATGGACGTCCTTGCTCTGTTCCAAAATCACGATGTCGCCATCCAAAATGTGCACTCCGATCATCGAATCGCCCCGAACTCGCAGCGCGAAGGTGCCGTGATTCCTGGAAACATTCGCCGAACGCGCATCCAGCGAGACATGCCCTTCGATGTCCTGCTCCGCCGCGGCGGACATGCCCGCCGGGATTTGGCCATAAATCGGCACATCGGTAATTCGGACTTTTTGAACCGGCGTGATCAATGCGCGCGCTTTGCCGGCGTGACGTTGGAGAAATCCTTTTCGTTCGAGCGCGGCGATGTACTGCATCACCGAAGTTTGGCTGGCAAAATGAAAATGACTTTGGATCTCGCGCGTGCTCGGCGTGAGTCCTTTGTCGCGCTGCTCGCGTTGAATGAAATCGAGAACGCTTTTCTGGCGATGAGTCAGCATAAATCCAGCATCGGCTCACCAGTTCGCCGATGCAAGTTCAAATGAACAGATATCGATCTTATCCGCCGCTGGCCGGATTTCGATTCGGATAAGGCGGCGGCGACGGCAATTGATAGCCTTTCGTCTTCATCTCTTGCTGGATCTCCTGGATCGCGCGATCGAGTTGCTGGTCTTCGCCACGGAATTCTTTCGCCGGGTCATTATCGACCACGATATCGGGATCAACGCCGTGACCTTCGATGATCCACTCTTTTCCGTCCTTGGAATAAAGCCCGAATTCCGGTTTGAAGAACTGGCCGCCGTCCACCAGCGGAAGCGAATCGCGAATTCCAACAACGCCGCCCCAGGTGCGCTTGCCGATGAGTTTGCCGAGGCCAAGCGTTTTGAAGCGGAATGGGAAAATATCCCCGTCCGATGCCGAGAATTCGTTGATCAACGTGACCATCGGACCCATGAAGGCGTGCGCTGGATCGGGCTGCGGCATTCCGTTGCGCGCGATCCCCACCATCAGGAACGCGCGCCGCAATCTTTCGATCACCAACGGTGAAACAAAACCGCCACCGTTTCCGCGAACATCGACAATCAACCCGTTTTTGCGGATCTGTGGGAAATAAAGCTTGGTAAATTCGTTTAATCCGGGACGTCCCATATCCGGAATGTGCAGATAACCGACTTCGCCCTTAGTTTTTTTGGTCACGTAATCGATGTTCTTTTGCACCCAATCTAAATAATAGAGCGGTCCTTCGTTTTCCGTCGGCACAACGGTCACATCGTGTGCGCCTGCGTCCGAAGGCTTCGAGTTCACGCGCAAAATCACCTGTTTGCCAGCCGTGCCGATCAGGGCCTGATAAATATTTGGGAGGGACGAGACCGAGGTCCCGTTGACGGCGAGAATGTAATCGCCGGCTTTAACGTTCACGCCCACCGCCGTGAGCGGCGAGCGCGTGTGCTTGTCCCAGTTTTCGCCCGGCAAAATGTGGTCGATCCGGTAAGCGCGTGTGGCCGAGTCGCGGGAGAGTTCCGCGCCCAACAAACCGAGCTTCACCCGGGGAGTGTCGGGCCGCTCGCCGCCGCCGACGTAAGTGTGGCCGCTGTTCAATTCACCGATCAATTCGCCGAGCAAATAAGTGAGATCGTTGCGGTGGTTCACGAACGGCACGAGCACGGCGTATTTATCGCGCATCGCTTTCCAGTCGACGCCGTTCATCGTCGGCGAATAGAAGAAATCCCGCATGTGCCGCCAGCATTCGAAATAGATCTGGTTCCACTCGGCGTGCCGGTCGAGCTGCAGGTCGAGGCCTTCGATCTTGTGCTCGTGGTCCTTGGTTTCGATCTTGTCCTTGGGCAAATCGATGATCGCGTAATCTTTTTTGATTTTTACGAGCATCTTTTTCCGATCGAATGTGATCTCGTAATCGTTCACATCGCCAATCACCGTTTCTTTACGATCCTCCAGGCTGTAAGCGCAGAGATGTGATTTCCGGTCGCGGCCGTCGCCATCGTCGTCGTCCTCGCCAACGTCGTCGCCGGCGGTGCGGCGAAGATAAAAGATGCGATCGTCCACCATCCGGATGTTTCGGTAGTTGCCCGGCGTGATCTCGAGCCCGAGGATGCGACTTTGAATTCCGTCGGTGTCGACTTTCACTACCACCGGTTTCTTCGGCTTGGCGGGTTCCGGTTTCTTTTCGTCCGCTTTTTTCTCGCCGGCTGCTTTCTCTTCCGGCTTTTTGTCCTCCGCTTCCTTGGCCTTCTCTTTCTCGCGTTTTTGTTCGGCCTTGCCCACTTCGTCACTCTTTGGCCCAAGCGGGTTCTCAGTTTCCTTCGAGAGCGTCACTAAGTAGACGCGTTCCATGTCGCGATAAACATTCGCGAACTCCTCGTCGCCAAAGGTTGCTTTGAAATCGCGTGCCGAGCCGAGCAATAAATATTTGCCGTCGTCGCTGAAGACGGGCTCGCTCGACCCGTACCAATTGTCCGTCACTGCCGTCTGCTGTTTGCTCGCGAGCGAGTAAAGATACACCCGCGGCATTCCGTTTTCTTCCGGCCGTCCCCACGCGATCCATTGGCTGTCCGGCGACCAATTGAAAATTTCGATCTCGCCATATTTGTCCTGATCGACTTGCGTCACGGTCTTGCTCGCAACATCGACATAACGCAGCCGCTGCAACCGATCGGCCCAGAGTAGCTTCTTACTGTCGGGCGACCATTTCGGCGCGTAAAAATAGGTATCCGCTCCGCCGGTCACTTGAACGGCATCGCCTTTTCCGTCCTGCGCACGGACATACAATTCGTTTTCGCCGGTTACGTCCGAGTTGTAGGCAATCCATTTTCCGTCGGGCGACCAAACCCCGTCGCGCTCGTGCGCGTTTGAAGTCTTGGTCAAATTGCGCGGCGTCCCGTTCCTAGCCGGCACCGAGAAAAGGTCGCCACGGGCGACCACGACCGTTCGTTCTCCATCTGGCGCGAGGCTGACCGACTCAACATGTTTGGATGCATCCACCAAGGCCGAACGTCCGATCGCCAAATCTTCCTTGATCTCGATCGGCAGCGGCGTGGCCTGGCCGCCCTTCAAATCGTATCGCCAGATGTAGCCGGCTTGTTCGAAAACGATCGATTCTTTCCCGATCGACGGAAATTTGATGTCGAAATCTTTGAAGTTGGTGAGCTGTTTCGACTCCTTCGAGGTGAGATCGACCACGAACAGATTCATCCGGCCGTCGCGATCGGAAATGAAATAGATCTTGTTGTCCGGTCCCCACATCGGGCAAATGTCCTGGGCCGGATTGTTGGTCAGGTTTTCAGTCGCGCCGGTTTTGAAATCGTGGATCCAAATGTCGTCGGCCATTCCGCCGCGATAATGTTTCCAAGTTCGGAACTCGCGGAAAACGCGGTTGAACGCCATTTTCGAATCGTCCGGTGAAAACGAAGTGAACCCGCCGCGCGGCACCGGCACCTGCTGTGGAAGTTCGGCCTCGAGGCCGACGGTGAAAAGCGAGCCGATGAAATCGTTGAACGATTTCATCCGTGAACGGAAGACGATCAGCGGTTTTGTGTTCTCCCACGCCATCACGATGTTGTTTGGGCCCATTCGATCCGAGACATCGTCGCGGCCGAGCGTGGCCGAGATCGTAAGGCGCTTTGGTGAGCCGCCTTCCGCCGGCATCACGTAAACTTCGCGATTACCATCGTATTCCGAGGTGAACGCGACTTGTTTCCCGTCCGGGGAAAAACGCGGGAACGAAGTATAACCGGGACCGCTGGTCAGACGTCGCGCGATCCCGCCATCTTTGCCGACCGTGTAAAGTTCGCCCGCGTAACAAAAAACGATCTCGCGATCGTTCGTCGTTGGAAAACGAAGAAGACGCGTTGTGTTTGGCAACGACTGCGCCGACGCGGCTAAGATCGACAACAACGAAAAGGAAACCGACGCGAGAAGAGTTCGAGAGCGCATAAGATGCAAAGTTGTAAGTGGAAGGCAGAAAGCTGGTTACTCAATCTGTCGAATGCAAGGACTGAATTCAGGAGAAGTGGGCTAGAATTTTCCAATCTCGCGAAACCAGTGGAGCGCGCGTTGAATCTCCCCACTTCTGAGAGCGTGACCGCCGAAGAACTTTTCGAGCCGGACGTATTTAAATCCGGTTCGCTTGAGCGAATAATAAACGCTTTCCTGCGCACCGGGCGGCGCGATTTGATCCTGCATCCCGCTGCTGATCCAAATCGGCACGTTCAAAAAATCCGTGGGCGGATGATAATCTTGATAGGCGGCGCTCAATCGGTCGGAGTTGATCCCAGCCAGAAAAAATCCGCAGATTTTAATTTTGTTCTCCTTAGCGAGCATCGCTCCAAGGATCCCGCTTCGTTTTGCGCCGCCGGAAAATCCGGCAAACCCGACCGGCCACTGCGCCGATTGAGGCCAATTATCTCGAACCACCTCCAGGCCCGCGGTCAACAGTGACAATCGCCACCCCAGCGAATCCTCGCGCGGACGAATCGTTGCGTCCGTTGCTAAAACAACCCAGCCCTCGGCCATTGCTGATTCCCGATACCACGGCGCGTCCATTATGCTCGTGCGATCGAGATCGGTTGTCGATGTAACAATCAAAATCGGCCACGAACGCGCGGGATCGAAATTCTTCGGAAATATCAACCGCGCGCGACCGGTGGTTGGTCGCGGGTTGCCACCCTGAGCGGCATAATCCTGGAAGAATTTGTTGATCGGAAATTGAAAGTCGAGCGTGGCTCCGCCTTGAACCGGGTGACCCGCGAGCGTCGCGGCTACCGCGCTTGCCAGCAGCAATTGATTAATCGCCAGCAAAACGATAGCAATCGTGCAGAGAACAGACTGGCGGTTCATTATCCTTCAAGAAGCTGTCGCGCTGGCCGGAACAAATCCGTCAGCTTCCTCGAATCTAAGTTTTTTGTGCAGCTCGCGCCGCAGCAGCAACAAATTGATGCAGGCCTGGAGAACCTGCGATCCGACCGACAGATACCAAACAAGTTTAATGTCGAATCCCGGTTTCTGTGACAACAACAGCGCCGGCAACGCGAAGAGAACCAAGCGTGAGGCCGAACTTAATAACGGCGGCACGGTGTTGCCCAGTCCCTGGAACATGCTCGAGCTGGTGAAGACAATGCCGGCCGCAACGAAGTTGAAAGCGACGATGCGGAGATAATCGCTCCCGAACGCAATTACGTTGGCGTCTTTGGAGAAAAAACGGATCATCGGTCCGGGCACGATCTCCGTGATCACGGCGAGTACGAGCATCATGGCCCCGGCCAGTCCAAGCCCCGATTTAACTGAATGCCGGACGCGATCGGCCCTACGGCCGCCGAAGTTTTGTCCAACCAGGGGCGACACTGCAAAACTGAGTGCGACCACCGGCAAAAAGAGCGCTTGCATCACCCTCGCGCCGACCCCGAATCCTGCCTGCGCCGCCGGGCCGAAATTTCGAATGATCCAGTAGACGATGAGGATGTAGACAAAGAGAAGGACAAACTCAGCGCCGGCCGGGACGCCGATGCGCAGCATCGCACTCCAGATTTTCATTTGCGCGCGCCACAGCGGAAATCGGAAGCGCAGGTAACGATATTTTTTCTCGAAGTACCAAATGATGAGCAGGTCGGCGGCGAGAATGGAAATAAATGTCGCGAGCGCCGCACCGGTGACACCAAGTTTCGGCCACGGTCCGATCCCGAAAATCAAAAAGGGAGCGAGCACGATATTCAGAATCACGCTGACCACCTGGAAGATGACTGGCGCCTGAAAAATTCCAGTCGCGCGTAAGGCCGAGCCCATCGAGACGAGCGGGAACTGCAGCAACATCGCCGGAAGAAACCAGACTAGATATGCTTTGGCCAATCCCGCTGTCACGGGATCTGCGCTCAGCGAGTTGGCATAAGCGTTCATCGAAAAAAAGCCGACTGCACCTAGCGCGGCCGCAATCCAGATCGACATCGCGCATGATTGATTGAAGACGAGTTCCGCGTGCGGCTGATCTTTTCTTCCCGCGGCTTGCGAGATTAGCGCAGTTGTTCCGACGCCGAGCATTTGGGTCAACGCCAGCACGATCATAGTTAGATTTCCGGCGACACCGACCGCAGCGATGGCTTCCTTGCCGAGACGTCCAACCCAAAAAAGATCGGCCAGCAAATAAAGCGTCTGCACCACCATGCTCACGGCCATGAAAGCCGACATGTGCAACAAATGTTTGGTTACCGATCCTTGCGTTAGATCCTTCATAAGCGCGCACGCCCACCAATTGCGGTGCGCGTAAATCGACGAGTTCTCGCCACGCCGTAGCCTTGGCGAAGGCGGGTCACTGATCCCTGGGTCAGGTCTTTCATGTGATCTTTCAAATCCTGTCGCGTCGATGCGATTTGTGACAACCGAAATCGAAAGGGAATTTCTAAGCTGCCAGTCCGGTCAAAGACTCGCCGTGGAGAGCTCGGACCTACACTTTTTCCGCCACGATCTCAAGCACGAGCGGAGTCAGCATAAATGAAGGTTTTTCTTTCTCGGCCGCAGTCAGGTCGGCGCGGACCTTGTCGGCAAATGCGGCGTCGATTCGGCCGAGCTCTTGCAAGCGCAATAGATGGACATGAATGAATTGGGCCGGCCACTGCCACATGTAATCATTCGACTGAAGACAGAAAATTCGCGGCGCCACCGTCCGCACGATGAATCCGTTCTTCGTTAACCATGACGGCAGTTGCCGTCCGGTATCCGGCTCGCCCCCGGCTTCGCGCCAGGTCGCGATCACGTGGTTTCTGAATTCTTCCAAACTCGCCCGCTGCGGAAAAAAACGCCACGTCGTGTAATGACTGTACTCATGAAAAATTGCCCGGCCGCCTCGGCGCGTGACGCGCGAGATTTTCTTAACCAGCAGCTCTGGATCGGAAACGAAGCAAAGCACCCAGCGGCACCAGCTGAAATCAAAAGGACCGTCCGGCAAATCGTCATTCATCAGGTCGAGCTCGTGAACATCGACCTTTGAAAGCGATTGGGTTTGGATGGCGCTCTTGATCGCGTTTACAAAATTACTCGACCGTTCGACTGCGACTACCCGTCCGCCGGGTCCGACAATTTCAGCAAGATCGACCGTCGCATAGCCCGGTCCGGCGCCGACATCGAGGACGCGACTTCCATTGGTAATGCCCGCCTGTTTCCAGCAATCCAAAACGACCGGGCGCCAGGCGCGATGTTGTACTCCCAATCGCGCCAATTCCTGGTCGTGTGTGCCGAGAACGTAATCGCGCTCTTTTGACTGATTCATCGAGCCAGCTTACATCGCGGCGGGATGCGTCCTACCCGATTCTTGCTTGCCCCGTCTCGCTTGCCATGCCGTAGTCTGACGAAGGCATGGCAAGCTGAAGCGCGCGTAGGCGGAAGTGATTGCGAAGGCGGGCGATGATTTCCGGCTACTTCCGACAATTAACGATTAACTAATAACCAATAGCCAAGCGCGCAGCGCTTATTTCTTTATTTCCGCTTTTCCGGTCTTGTCCTGGATCGTGACGGTTAATTTCCTGGCCGCTTTATCGGCGTCGCGCGCCACGTAGGCGACCGACCAGGTGTCGCTGGCTGCGTTGAATTCTGCTTTCGGCAATTGATACTCACCCAGATCGTAGCCTTTCGTGCGCGCTTCAATATCGGCAATGTCCATTGCCTGCACTGCCGTTAATTTCGAACCAGCAGTCGGCGGCGAAGCGGCGGCGATTGGAGGCGTCGAGATTTGCGCCGGCGGATTTGTTTCCGGCGGCGGCTTGACGTGAAGCGATGACGGCGGCCCGGTCAATGTTTGGAGCGAATTGTCGACCGGAGTTTCTTTCGAAACACGTTGAGCGTTGAGACTTGGGGGTTGAGAGGATTCGGCTAGTGCGGATCTGGAACTTGGGCTTTGGGTTTTCTCGGCTTCAGCCGAGAGGGGCCCTTCCGCTGGAATCTCTTCACTTAACTGTGTCTCCGCTTTGGATGGTTGAGAGGCGGCGGCTTTCGCGATCTTCGACGGCTTTTCGGTTTGTTCGGGCTTCGCGCGGTCAGAGCGCTTGGCCGGCTCGGCTTCCGATTTTTTGGCAACGGTGTGAGTCGGGGGTTCAATCGCGCGGACGGCGCCAGGCGCAAGTGCCGCTTTTCTGGTCACGGGTGCTCGCGGCGTAGCCGATTGGTCCGGCTCTTCACTAGCAGTTTGAGCGATCGCCGGTTGAGAAATTCCTTGCGTTGTCTCGGCCTTCTCTTGCTGTGCGGCCGCTGATTTACTGATTTCTGACCTCTGACCGCTGACTTCTGATTCCTCTGGTCCTTCGGCCGGAATGTCCGCGCTCCTTTCTTCTGCAACTCGCGTTTGCGTTTTTTCTTCCGAAATCTTTTCCGTCTTTGACGATTCGCTCGCGACTTCTGTTGACGTTGCGGATGCGGTGCGCTCTGGTTTCTCCGCCGCGGCCGCGGGCTCTGCGGTTTCTGCTTTCGTAATTACTGGGCCGGCGGTCCAGCGCCCTTTCTTATGACCATCGACAAACGTCGCGTGATACGTTTTTCCATGATCGACCGTCATGACATCGCCGCTGAATTTCCCGTGCACCATCGTCCCTGAATAACTGCTGATGAGTGTTTTTTTGGCCGCGAAAATATTCGAACCGGTGGTGAAGCTTCGGTCCCTTCGGAACCATTGAAGCGTGCCCGGTCCGGTGGCATACCCCTCCGCGTCACGACCGCCAGACCAGGTTGCGGTGTCGTCGGGTTTGGGATCGTTATTCCAAACGAAAGCTTTCTTGCGGTCCTCGGTCCGCTCGTAAGCGCCGTCGGCCAGCGCGCCCTTGGCCAAAATCAGGAGTAATACCGACGCTCCAAAAACGATAAAACGGCGCGCCTTCACGAGGACGCCGATTCTAGTTCATTCAGTCTGCCCTTCACAACAGGAAAGTCCGCATCATTAATAAAAAAGCCTTGGGCGCCGAGAGTTTTCCGCTTGGTAGAGGCAATGCAGCAGAAAACTGGTGAAGGCAAGTCGAGTGCCAGACCGGCCCGACCGCCAGTCCGGTCAAAGACTCGCCGTGGAGAGCTCGGACCCTATTTTCGAATTTCTACCTTCTTCGTCTTGTCTTCGACGGTGACGGTGAACGCGATCGGGTTTTCCTCCGCGTCGGCGTCTTGCTTTAAACCGTAAAAGAGGGCCCACTTCCCTTTGACCCCGGAGTGATCGACTTTCGGACGCTGATATTCGTCGACATGGTATCCCTGAATGCGCGCTTCATTGTCCGCCAGACTGATCGCTTCGGCTTCGGTCAGTTTGTCCGTGCTCGACGCCGACGATATCGATCTTTCCGTTTTTTCCGGAACGGTCTCAGGAATTGAAGTGGCGCGTAGAGACGACGGCGGGCCGACCAGCGCGCTTAATGAAATGTTGGCATCAGACTTGGCTGCGGAAGGTCGATTGCCGGGAGGAAGGCTGCTGACTTCTGGATTTTGGACAGGTCTTTCGGCGACAGGTGCCGTCTCTTGAGTCGAGGGTTGGGTGGTGGTTTCCGTCGCCGGTCCCAATGCCGGCGCCGAAATCTCGGTCGAGCCACTGACTTCTGACTTCTGAATTCCAATCTCTGATTTTGTCGGAATCGGCGTTGGTTCAAAAACTGACGCTGGTTTTTCTGTTTTCTCGCGTGCGGGCGCAATCTTTTCCTCGGCCACCGTCGGCGGCTTTGGCGCCGGCGCCACCGGAGCCGGAGCCGCGCTCGATTTGCTCGCGATTGAACGGATCTTTTCCGGTTCCGCTTTCGGTTTTGTCGCTGTTTCCGGCGCCGCTGCAGTTAAATGCTTTTCCGGTTCGGGTTTCGGTTTTTGCGCGGCCGCTATTTTTTGCGCCGCCGCTTTGCGTTTTTCAATGATTGCCTCTTCCGGCAGATTCATTCTCGACGGCGCCCGACCACGCGCCCAACCGGTCACTCGTCCGCCGTCGACGAAATAAGCGTGCACGGTTCGGCCGTTGGTATGCGCATTGACCGCTCCTTCAAACTTTCCGTGGACCATGTTGCCGTAATAACGCACGTATACTTTCCCGTTCGCCGTGTACCAGGTGAGATCAGCAAAGCCGCTCGCATAATTCTCTTTGTCCCGATCGCCCGCCCAGCTCGACGTCTCGCCCGGCTTCGGAGTGCCGTTCCAGACCATCGTTTTACTGTCCCTGGTTTGTTGGTATTCACCTTCGGCCAAGGCCGCGCTCGCGAACACGAGCAGCAAACTGCCACAAAGCGGAATCAGTCGAAGTCTCAAAGTCATTTTCACAAAGCGAAGAAAGACGTTACCGCGTGGCGCACAATCAGCAATCAGCAATCAGCAATCAGCAATCAGCAATCAGTGGTCAGTGGTCGGTAGTCAGCGGTCTTTTGTGAGCTCCCGCTCATAAATCGATTCCCATCGCGACTGCGCCATCAATTTCTTCCCAGCCGCAACGCTTCCAAAACTCGCGGCCGCGTGGATTGTCGTCCGCGACCATGATGGTCGCGCGCTCGAGACCGGCGCGTCGCAAACCTTCCAGGCATTCAGCCACCAGCCGTTTTCCAAGCCTGCGGCCCTGGTATTTCGGATCAACCGCCAAATGATAAATGTATCCGCGGCGCCCATCATGACCGCATAATGCCGCGCCGACCATTCTTGATCCATCCGTTGCGACCCGACTCAAGCCCGGATTTTGTCCGAGAAATCGCCGAACGCTTTCGCGATCGTCGCCTTCCGCGATGTCGAGGCCCTCGACCTCTCGCCACAAATCAATTGCCGCCTCATAATCATCGATTGAAAACTCGCGTGTCCGGATCTCGCCGTTCATTTGTGGCCGCCAATTTAACACGAATTCGATCGCTGACTTCTGGTTGTCGAACGACATCGTTTCTTCTTTTGAGGGCAAAGACTGCTGCTATCATTCTATTCCAGGGAAGGGGATCCCTTAATGGACGAGTTGGATCCTGAAGAGAAAACGTTTCCGCCGGCTGAAGATTCCGGCGACGTCTCCTCATCGGAACGGCAACAGCAAAAGTTTCAGCTGACTCCGGAGCAGCGCCGCTTTCTTGGAACACGCCGTCCTTTGGGTGGATCAGTGGTCCTCGGGCTGCTCAGACCCATCGGTAAATCAACAAATCACCAATAACTTTTTTCTGTGAACACCCGTCCAGAAAGGCGGTGGGATTCGATTTTAAGCCTGAATCATCGTTAGGGGCGGTATGCAGATATTAGTCGTGGAAGATCATCAGGACACTCGGGAAGTCCTTACCGGGTTGCTTAAACGTTGGGGCCACGACGTTTCCCCGGCTGACAGCCTCAAGAGCGGGATGGACCGCCTGGATAACGAACCCCCGGTCGAGGTCATCCTGAGCGACATCGCGCTGCCCGACGGCACCGGCTACGCCCTCGTGAGCGAAGCGCGCCGGCGCGGGAAACGCGTGCTAGCCATCGCCTTGTCCGGCTACACCTATCCGAGCGACGTCCACATCGCCAAGCTCACCGGCTTCGACCACCATTTAACCAAGCCGTGCGATAGCGCCTATCTTAGGACCATCCTTGAAGATCGGGCGAAATGGGAACAGACGGCCCTGGCCAACGATTAGCGGCCAGCGATCAGCCGATCAGCAATCAACGGTCAGACGACGGCGTTTCGCGCCGATAACGGATAACTGATAACCCATAACGCTTAACTTGGCGTCTTAGCCGTCTGCATTCCTTGGCGAGCGCGTAGCCTCGCGCGAAGGCTGCTTCCGCTTCGCGTCGGCCAGGCGTTCGGTTTTTTTCCGGCGCCGCGCTCGTTTCCTCACGTTATCTCGGCCGTGACTGTGTCCCATAAAAGCTGTTGAGTTGTTGAGCGGTTACGCTCCCGCTAGTGCATCAAGTATGTGCCCGATTTGTAGAATTCCGTAGGACGGCATGATTGAGGAGTTGAGCGGACCGCCCGAGGCTCAAACGTTCTACGCCGCCTTTTTCGTCTTCTTGCCTACGATGATTCCAGGAAACTGGACCACTTCCTTCGGCGTATTACCGTTCTGGCCCAGCGTGGATTCGAACGTCAATTTACCATTGGCGATCTCACTCAAGGCGACATCGGCATGACCCATCCCGGGAACGAATTCGACCAGTGGACGGTGTCCAATGGTGAGTTGTCGAACACGGCGTGAAACCATGTTCACAAGAATTTGCTGATTCTGGATTACTTCGCTTGCGGCTTTAACAAGTTCGGGCTTCATAATTGATTAACTGAGTCCAGCGGCTGACGAGGATTAATTCCTGGGCGCGATAGGATCAGGTCACGCCGTCAGGAAATCGCAGCAGAAAAACTTGTCCTATTATCGCCTAAACCGGCGAAAACACCAATTGTTTCGGCGGTCAGTCGCGACGGCGACTTCGTCCGTTGGCGAAGAGGTCAGCCGCCTTCATTAAAATTACGGCGTGCCACGGAGGTCGGAGGTCAGCGGTGGGTGGTTAGAGATCAATCAGCGGTCGGTAACGGATTGTCTCCGGGGAAACGCGCGCCGCGGCCTGCGTTGTTGCTGCGGTTGCTGCTGATTCGGCGGTCTTTGTGGTTGAGGTCGCTCTTGCTGCTGGTTCTGGCGCGGCGGCATAGCGCGAGCCGGTGCCGATTCCTGGATCATTTCAAACGTCCGAAACAACTGCGCCAGATCGATCACTTCATTCGCAGCTGATCGCAATATGTTCCCAAGATTTTGCGAAACGGAGGCCACTTCCACCCGGATACCGCGCCGCCTCAACTTGATCGCGAGATACGC
>Ga0209378_1000900_pt1 | contig 21475 bp, 17 predicted proteins | sample GraSoiAngelo_156_FD_186170 | JGI IMG/M metagenome (GOLD analysis project Ga0209378, IMG submission 186170) | Grasslands soil microbial communities from the Angelo Coastal Reserve, California, USA - 14_1009_13_40cm (SPAdes) (version 2) | ecosystem: Environmental > Terrestrial > Soil > Grasslands ...
CGACCTTCTGCGTCTTGACCAGGCGGACCCCGGGCACGCTGCGGGCTACCTCGACCGCGCGGTCGAGCGCCGCGGTGCCGCCCTCGAGGGTGACGACCCTCCCCTCGCCTCGACCGTGATCCGGTGCTTGCGGGTCTCCGGATGCGTGGCCAGGGCCACCTGCACCCGCGGCGCCAGCGTGCGGAAGACGACGACCTCCCGGCGATCTCCGTCGTCGCGAACTCGGGCCGTCGCACGAGCCCCTCGATGAGCTCGACGGCGGCGGCGTGGGAGACCTTCCGGCGTTGATGACGCGTCGTCGAGGGGAGGGGTCCGCCGTGATGCGCACGCGCAGCACGTGTGGGATCCCGCACAGGAGCCGCGGCCCCCGCCGCATGCCGGGCCGCGGCATACCGGACGGACACTCAGTAACGGCAGGCGTTGAGTCGGGCGATCTTCAGGCGCACCAACTCCGTGAGGGGCGCGTCCAGCACGGCGGTGGCGGCCAGGGTGCGCCGGAGACCGCCAGCGCCTTGACACCCCGGGTGGTGGGCGTAGTCCGGGTGCTCACCGAGGTCCCCTTCTGCCGCTCGGCGTCCTCGCAGATCGCGGTGAGGTCCGCGTCCAGCGTTCCGATCTCGATCGGCTCGAGCCGCGCCGTTGCCGCTTCCTTGAGAAGATGTCGGGCAGCGAGAAGATACCGCCCGGCAGGCACGCGCCGCTTGGGGCGGAACCAGGCTGCGTGGTGAATCGTCGGGCGAGCCGCTCGGCCTCGGCGCATCGCCGGCAGATGGTCCAGATCGAGTCGATGCACGCACGGTCATGATTGACTCCAGGCGCGGAGGACGGCGCTCGACAGGCTATACTGGCCCCGTCGTGAACCGCCTGGATCCGATTCGGCGCGTTCTCGAGGCGCGCTCCGACGTGCGGCTCGCGTACCTCTTCGGTTCGCTGGTGCGCGGCGAGGGCCGCCCGAACAGCGACGCGGACATCGCCGTCCTCTTCTCGGGCGTCCCGCCGACCGAGAGCCTGGACCGGCTCGTGGCCGATCTCGAGGCGGCCTCGGGTCGAGGCGTCGATCTGGTCGTCCTAAACGACGCGCCGCCCCTCCTGGCCCACGAGGTCGTCGCGACCGGAACCTGCCTAGTGTGCCGCGACGAGGACGAGCGCGTGCGCTTCGTCGCGCGGACCGTCTCCCGCTACCTGGACACCGCACATCTCCGGAGGGTGCAGCACGCGTACCTGCGTGAGCGGACCGAGGCTCCCCGTGCCCGTCCGCGCTGAAATCGTTCGCCGGAAGCTCCTCGATATCGGCGAAGCGGTAGGACGCCTCAGGTCGTGGCTCCCGGTGACCGTGGACAGCCTCGAACAGGACTTGATGCTCCAGTGGGCCGTGACGCACGGCCTCCACATCGCCGCCGAATCCCTCTTCGACGCCGGTGGCCACATCCTGGCCGGCGAGTTCCAGGAGGTGGTCGACGAGTATCGGGAGATCCCTACCCGCCTACTCGCGCGTGGCGTAATCTCGCGCGAGACCGCGAAGCGGCTGGAGAGCCTGGCGGGATTCCGGAACGTTCTCGTGCACGAGTACGCCGACATCGACCTCCGGCGGGTTCACGCGGGGCTAGGGCGCCTCGACGACCTCGAGGCCTTTGTCGCCGACGTGGAGAACTGGCTCCTTCGAAGGAAGGGGCCTCGCTGATCTCGCCGCCCGGCGTGAGGTGATGCAGCGGCAAGAACGGGCCGCCGTCCGCTTACGCCGGCGCCGTCCCGTTCGGCGGCGGCTTTCCGGGGCCCGCCGGCAGCATCCGTCGAGGCCAGCGGCTACGCGCCCCTCCCTGGGCCCGGGTGACCTGCTGGCGCCTCAGACAAGTGGCGTCGGGATGCGTTCACCCGGCTGGGGCCCGCGTGAAATCAATGACGACGGCGCGCGATTACTGGCGCGGGGGAGGCGCTGGCCCGTGCCTGCGGCGGGGGAAACTCGGACCGCTCCTCGTCGGCACCGTACAGAGCTGCCGTTCCTGCGGGCAGTCGACGGAGGCGACGGTGGAAACACTCTTGGGGAGCCAGCCTCGAGCGCGCTGGAACCACCGGCAAGCCAATGACGCCTTCAGGTGATGGCGCCGCCGCGGATCAAGCGACGAAGGGCGGGATGGGCGGGATCTCCACCTGCTGCGTCTTGACCAGGCGGACCCCCGGCACGCTCCGGGCTACCCCGACGGCGTGCTCGAGCGCCGCGGTGCCTCCCTCGAGGGTGACGATCCCTTCCGAGGCCTCGACCGTGATCCGGTGTTTGCGCGTTTCCGGATGCGTGGCCAGGGCCACCTGCACCCGCGAGGCGAGCGTGCGGGAGGCCACGACCTCCCGGGCGGTGTCGGTCGTCTGGAACTCGGGCCGCCGGACGAGCCCCGCGATGAGCTCGACGGTCGCGTCGCTGGAGACCTTCTCGGCGTTGATCACGACGTCGTAGAGTGCGGGACCAGCGATGTCGACCTCGTAGAGGTACTTCATGCGGCCCGCACGATCGTTGTCGTCGCGCCGGACGAACTCGGTGGCCGCGCGCTGGTTGGGCGTCTCGCCGGTCAGATCGGCCGTACGGCGGACCCAGTTGCGGACGCGCCGCTCGAACCGCTCGGTGATGCGAACGCGGAGCACGTGCGGGATTCCGCGCAGGAGCCACTGCCCGCCGCGCCCCATGAGCACGATGTTGTCGGCCTCGGCGAACTCGAGGAGCGCCGTCTGGATGACCGTGATGTACCGCCGGGTCTCGACGTCAAACCGCTCGAACAGCGAGGGCTTGGACTCGTCGAGGTGCGAGAGCTTTTCCTCGACGCACCCGTATCGCCGGGCGGCGTCTGAGATCAGGTCCTGGTCGACGTAACGGTAGTCGAGCCGCTTGGCCAACGCCAGGCCGATTTCCGGCCCTCCGGTTCCCATCTGGTGGGAAATCGTAACGATGGCCATGGCTCACCCCCGGCGGTACCTGTCGCGAAGCGCGGCGGGAGCGATCGCGATGCGCTTGCCGCTGACGTCGTCGAGAATATAGACCTCGTCGCTGAGCGTGCCGCTCGCGAAGACCTCGAACACGCCGAGCGCCTCCTCCAGCGTGGCGCCGGCGGGCCGCTCCTTCATCATCGCCTCGACCGCCGCGACCTTGAGCCTCATGCGATCCCATCCACCGCCAGGACCCGCCCGCCGCGAAGTGGCCCCGAGCCTACGCCAGAAACGCGAGCCCTGCAAGGAGGGCGGTATTCGGCGTATTCGGCCACCCGCGGGGCCGGCCAAGCGCGCCAAACACGGGATATGGAGCCCCCGCCGCGCCCCTACGCTGCCCAGCTGATTCGCTACGCAATTCAGCGGGTTGCAGCGCCCGCAGCCCGCGGCACTCTGGCCACGAGCGCATCGCCGCCGCGCTGGACTGCGCCACGCGAGGCAGCCGCGTATGTCGATGCCACGCGCCCGCATCGTGCCCGGCGCCTCGACCACCGGCGGGCACCTGACGCGGCCTCTGAGACGCTGCCACCGATTGCCGGCACCAAGGTGTCACGCCGCGGTTTTGCTGGCTGCCTGACCCGAGAACGCAAGAGACGCCAGCGGTGGATCGCGTGACGTATTCGAAGGGCCGCACCGTCTCCGATGACCAACTCGCCTCCGGCCGGCTCACGCCGCATCGGTTTCACGGCGACTGGAACTACACCATCCATCCGGTCCGCCGACGATAGATCGTCCATTTATTGTCTTACGAGACGAGCCGTTAGGCGTTACGGCAGGGCCATCATGATTTTCGCCATGATCTCCGACCGGGAGGACACTCCCATCTTCATCATGATCAGGCGGAGAAAGGCCTTCACCGTGTTGGGGCTGACAGTCATTCGATTCGCAATCTCCTTATTGCTCAGCCCTTGCAACAGACACTCGAGCACATGCCGCTCGCGTCGTGTGAGGTTCAGTCGCTCCAAGACGGGCGACCAGGGGCTCAATCCGAAGGAAGCCCTCTCGAGCAGGACGGCTACGCTGGGGTCGGACGGCTCTTTGGCGTCCGAATCCACGACGAAGGCCCGGCAGCGATACTGCCGCCGGCCCGACCGGAACTCCGTCACCAGAGGCGACTCCCGCGAGGGTCGCTCGCTGAGCAGGCTCGACCGAATCCTTTTGGAGAGGAAGCCAACGGGGTGTCTGACGTCCGCCAGCCTGTCCGGATAGCTAAGAACCCGGAGCGCCTCGGCATTGAACGAGACGGGTCGCAGCGCGGAGTCCAGCAGGAGGAATCCGACCGCAGACCTCGCCGGAGGCTCAACCTCGGGCTTAGCAAGCCGGTATCCGTTGGCGTTCGGGCGTCGCACAACCGACAGCGACGAAGCGCTCTCGTACATCCATGGCCTCCAGTGAGAGGTGGACCGCCAGAAGCATGTCGACTCGCCGCGCCCCGTAGGCGCCTGGACGGAGCGTCTGCGGGAAAGTCCGGGTCTCACCATAGGGCTTTCTACGGTCTTAGCCGATCGGCCGTTACCCTTAAACTGGAGCAGTAAATCCCTGAGATATTCATCAGGGAAACACCCGATACGTTCTAAGGAGGATCTCGGGAGGAAATGTTGATCGAGCCTTGAAAATGTCCAGTGTTTCGATAGGTTGCGCTGCGGAGCGCTCTCGACCATCGCAGCGGTCTCGGCCAGGGCAGAGCTGAAGGGAGCCCAGGAGCAACGGCCCTCCAAGGGAGGGGCGCCGGAACTGGCGAACGTTCGCACGCTGCGCCGCCAGCGCCCGCGCGCGTTTGCTCAGCTGTTGATGGAGCCCCCGCACCTGCCCGGTCCGAGCGCAGGACCGCCAGCGTGCGCTCCTGGCCCCAGAGCGGCGGGCGCGTCCGGTACGCCGGCACCTCCTCCCCAGTCGGTAAAAGCACGGGGGCGAGCCGGGCAGCGCCTCGGCCAGCAGGGCCGGGTGCTGGCTCGGGACCAGGCTGCTCACGTAGTGCAGCCCCGCCTCGGTGACGGCCGCCTGCGTCGCCCGACTGGCGAGGGCATGATTAGCAACTACTCCAGCGAGCAGACCGATGCCAAAGAAGTTTTTCCCTAGCACATCAGGAGCCGGAGACGGCACCTGGAATGCTTATTTAGTAGCTACTATCTCGACGGACGAGAGGCGCACGGTAACCGCTGATCGCAAAAAGGCGTGGCGGGCTATGCGGCTCCGCGACGACGGACGGCTGGTAGTAACGTCACGCTAGTGGCTCCGCATCACGCCTCGGTCCGTCAGTGTCGCGTGCATCCTTCGAGCGACCGTCGTTCCGCTGCGAGAGTCGCCGACTTGGCTCCCCCGATGTTTCAAGTCCCGTGAGACTGGTGGTCAGAGCGGAGCTGGGAAGAGGTCGATGGGGTAACCTCGCGGATCGCGCGGCAAAAATCACTCGGCCGCGTCTTCGAAGAGCTGGCCGGGCACCCTGTGTCCCTCGGACTGCGGCCGTTCCCTCCGCCGGTCCTCGGTTTCACCTCGAGCTTGTGAGGCCCCGGGCGGCGTGGTAAGTTCTGGCGCGACCGCGCCGGGCGAAACGCGCCACGCCGACCGCGCCACCAGGCCTGCCGAGACGCCGGAGGCGAGAACATGAATCGCCAGACCAGCCGACCGCGCACCCCCATCCGGACTCCGCGCTCTTCCCGCCGGCAATTCCTCAAGGGGACGACGGCCGCCGCCGCCGGCCTGGCGCTCCTCGGTCGCGGGCCGGCGGTGTTGGGCCAGCAGGTCCGTGAGCTTCAGGTCTGGCATACCGAGGTCGAGCCCCAGACCGTCAAGACTATCCAGGAGGGGGCCATCGCCGAGTTCGAGCGGAGGTTCCCGGGGTTTAAGGTGAGGCAGCAGCCGCTCGCCTGGGGCGACCTCAACACGAAGCTCCTCGCGGCGATCGCGGCCGGCAGTCCACCTGACCTCACCCACTTGAACCCCTTCATGACGGCCTCGCTCTACACGAAGGGGCTGCTCCGCCCGATGGACGAGCTGATCCGGGCGCTCGGCGAGAAGGAGATCCACGAGGCCACGCTCAAGCTCCAGTACTTCGACGGCAGGTACTACGGCGTGACGCACGCGATGGGCGGCATCTACATCGCGGAGCGCCGCGACCTGCGGGAGCAGAAGGGGCTCAAGCCGCCCCAGACCTACGCCGATCTGGTAAACCTCGCCGCCGCCCTCACCGAGGAGGGCACCCGATACGGCGTGACCATGCCGGGCGAAAAACTCTACATCGGGTTTAGCTTCCCGGCGGAGTGGCTCGCCTCCAACGGCGGCAGCTGGGTCGACCCGAAGACTTGGCGGCCCCGGCTCGCGAGCCGGGCGATGGTCGAGACGCTCCAGTTCCTGCGGCGGCTGAACCGGTTCATGCCCCCCTCCTGGTCCGGCCAGAAGTACCTCGACACCCTCGCGGCACTCGCGACGGGAAAGGTGGCCATGGCGTACCTGAGCGGCGCCCGGACCATTGGGTACATCGAGCGCTACGCACCCGAGGGCATGCGGGACCCGGAGCACTTCCAGCCGATGTTCCGGCCCCACGGGCCCTCGGGGCAGACGGGCGTCTCGGCCCTCGACGGCGAGAACTGGGCGGTCTTCACCCAATCGAAGTACCCCCAGGAAGCGTTCGAGTTCCTCCGGATCTTCTACACGCGCCAGCACTATATGAAGTACTGCCACTCGGTGCCGATCCACCTGACCCCGATCTTCAAGTCCATGATCGACGACCCCGAGTATCTGGCGCACCCGCGGATAAGGAAGTGGCGCTCGTGGCACGACGCGATGATCACGGGGCTCCGTGAGCACCGCTTCCTGCCGATCGGCTTCAGCCGGCCGGATGATAAGCTCCTCCCCTTCCTCGCCGAGCTCGACGGGTCGGGAATCGTGGCCGACATGGTGATCGAGGCGATGGTCGGCGGCACGGACCCCGAGGCGGCCGCCGTCCGGGCCCAGCAGCGGGCCGAGGAGCTGCTGACGCAGCTCGGCTTCAAGCGCTGGTCATAGGCGGGCGCCCCGTCGGGCCGGCGCCGGCCGGTCCCGCGCGCCCGGTCGGGAGGCTCGGTGCGGAAGAGCGCGCTGGTCGGCTGGACCCTGCTGGCGCCGTCACTGCTCCTCCTGGGCGGCCTCGTCGCGTACCCGATCCTCTATAACTTCTGGCTGAGCCTCTTCGCCAAGCACGCCTTCCTCCCCGCGCAGACCTTCGTCGGCCTCGGCAACTACCGCTACTTCGCGACCGACGAGGAGTTCTGGCGGAGCGTTCGCTACGGGACGATCTACGCGGGAAGCACGATCGTGTTCCAGCTCGGGCTGGGGGTGGCCGCGGCTCTGCTCCTGAACGAGACGTTCCGCGGGCATGGCCTGCTCCGAGGCGTCGTCCTCTTCCCCTACACCATCCCCACGGTCGTAGCGGTCATCCTGTGGAAGTGGCTCCTGAACGACTCCTACGGGCTGGTCGACTACGTGCTCGTCGCGACGGGCGCGACCCGGACCCCACCCGCCTGGCTCGGCAAGGACTACATCATGTGGTCGCTGATCGTGACAAGCGTCTGGCAGTTCTTCCCGTTCGTCGTCGTCACCTACCTGGCGCGGCTGCAGACGATCCCGCCGGAGCTCTACGAAGCGGCCACCGTGGACGGGGCCGGCGCGTGGCGGCGGTTCCGCCACGTGACCCTGCCCCAGACCGGGGCCGTGCTCTTCGTGATCGTGCTCCTGCGCGGCATCTGGATGTTCACCAAGTTCGACACCGTCTGGCTCATGGCGGGCGAGGGGGGCGTGAGCCAGTACGTTCGCACGCTCCCGGTGTACGCCTACGAGCGGACCTTCACCTATCTGCAGGCCGGCATGGGAGCGGCCTTGGCCGTGCTCATGTTCGGCCTGCTCGCCGGCGCCACCGCCGTCTACTTCGGGCTGTTCCGGGATGAGGAGATCGTCTCGTGAGTCGCCCCCGGCGCGGGCTCTGGCGGGCGACCGCCCTCTACGCGGGCGGCGCCGTCCTCGCCCTCTGGGGCGCCTTCCCCTTCCTCTGGATGCTCTCCACGTCCGTCAAGCAATCGAGCGAGGTGTTCGCCTCTCCCCCGACGCTCGTCCCCCGCCACCTCACCCTCGGCAACTTCGCGCGCCTGCTCACCGAGACGAACTTCGCGACCTACTTCGGGAACAGCCTGACGGTGTCGTTCGCCACGGTCGTGCTGACGCTCGGCGTGTCCGCGGTCGGCGCCTACGGCCTCACGCGCTTCCGCTTCCCGGGACGGGAGACGGTCGCGGGGCTCATCCTGCTCACCTACATGTTCGCGCCGATCATGATCATCATCCCCTTCTACATCCTCGTGAAGCGGCTCGGGCTCGTGAACACGCATCTGGCGCTGGTCCTCTCGTACACGACCTTCTGTCTGCCGTTCTGCCTGTGGCTACTCCGCGCATTCTTCCAGAGCGTCCCCCTCGAACTCGAGGAGGCGGCGCTCGTGGACGGCGCTCACCGCGGCCGGGCCGTCTGGCACGTCGTGTTGCCGCTGGCCCTGCCGGGCATCATCGCGGCCGGGATCTTCACGTTCATCCTGGCCTGGAACGACTTCCTCTTCGCGCTGGTCCTGATCAGCTCGGACGAGCTGAAGACGCTCCCGGTCGGCGTCAACGACCTGTTCAACGCGACGATCGTCGACTGGGGGATGATCATGGCGGCCGGTGTCATGATCACGCTGCCGACGGTCGGCTTCTTCGCGGGGGTGCAGCGGTACCTGATCCGCGGCTGGGGAAGCGGCGGGCTCAAGGGATGACGGCAGAATTTGGCTCCTCGCTACGGGGACGAGGCCGCGTCCACGCCCGGTGCCCTCGCTTGCCTCCAGACGGCTCGGGTCGACCTGCCCCTGAACCTATCGGCCAGGCTCGGACGCGTGAAGCGCGTCGTCGACGTTCCGCCGATGCAGACGCGGATCGATAGCGCGGTCGGCCTCGCGTCCGGGCGAGACCCGCGGAGTCAGGTGTCTCGAAGTCCTGCCCCGGGGCGATGGGCGGCCCGAGCCACTGGAGTGAGAACTTCCGCCCTAGCCACGTTCAGGACCAGTCGAGGACCGCCGCCGTCTCAGGGGCAGGAGCGCGGTCAGACCTTAATGAGAATCCGTTTACGGTAGAGGACGCTCATGAGCGCGAGCCACACGCACACGTAGGTGACCCCGTACGCGAGCGACGCGTTGATTGGCGAGAGCCGCGACTCGTACAGGGCCCTGGCCAGGGAGGTCTTGAGCGTCCAGGACTCGCCGGCGGCCGGACCGGGGACCCAGATGCGGGTGAGCGCGATCGCGACGAGGCTGGAGAGGCAGTAGGCGGCGATCGAGTTAGTACCAAAGACGAGGAACGGCGTCGCCCATCTGCGGTAGCCCTTCACATCGACCGTCCAGTAGGTCATGGCCAAGCCGTGGCACGCCATACCTGCCGTGAATATCACGTAGGCGCTCGTCCAGATGCTCTTATTGATCGGGAGCACAGAGTTCCAGATCACGCCGAGCACGAGTCCGAGGTTCCCGGCGAGGAAGAGGCCGACGGTCTTCTCGAGAGCCGTCCGCCGAGAGCGGACCCAGTGGCCGGCGAGGACGCCACAGAGCACCGTGGCGATCGCGCCCATGGTGCTCAGAATGCCTTCGGGGTCCCAGGTCCTGGTCTGGCGCCACACATGGTCCACGCCGATGATCCGCAGGTCGATCCAGTTTGAGAGGTTCTTCGCCGGCTCGAGCACGCCTGCGCCGACCCCCGGCACCGGCACCAGCGTCATCAGGGCCCAGTACCCGAGCAGGAGGCCAAGCAATGCCGCGACCTGCCCGCGAAGGCCGGTGGCCAGGACGACTCCGGCGGCGAGGAGGTACGACAGAGCGATACGCTGGAGGAGCCCCAGGACCCGCAGGTGCGTCAAGTTGTAGCTCGGAAACCCGTTGAGCACGAGGCCGGGGGTGAAGATGATCGCCGCGCGGGCGCTCACCTTTCGGATCAGCTGCCGGCGCGACGCTCCGCGTTCCCGCAGCGTTCCGAGGGAAAACGTCATCGCCACGCCGACGATGAACAGGAAGAACGGAAAGATGAGGTCCCTGGGTGTCCAGCCGTTCCATTCGGCGTGCTCGAGCGGCCAGTAGATGTGGCCCCAGTTGCCCGGATTATTGACGAGGAGCATCCCGGCGATGGTGATACCGCGGAACACGTCGAGCGACAGCAGGCGCTGTGCCGGCGGGGTGGCGACAGGCACGGGCTCGAGGGACTCAGCCGCCGCCCGTGATCGTGGCGCATTGAGGAGCTTGCTCGTGACCATCTCCTCGTGTCGCTCTTCCAATTACCACGGTGTGCGTGACAGCTCCGCTGTTTGTCAGATGCTGGTTCGGGCGCGGGGTCGCGCCGGGCTGCGGCGGCTCGGCGCCGATGGACACCGCGTGGCCAGCGGGGGGTGCCCCCGTGTTCGCGCAGTCAGCCCTGCGCCTGGACTACACTGGTGTCTATGTCTCCGGACCGTACCACCGATCGGCCAAGCCTCGACGTGAACGGACGGCCGCGGCCCGCGGTTCAGTCGCGACGTTGACGGGATCAAGACGGGCGCCTCTGCGAAATGGTCGACGAGTTCATGCGGGCGGCGATAGACGAGGCCGAGGCGGGCCTGCGGGAGGGTGGCATCCCGATCGGCTCGGTGCTCGTGTCTGGTGGGCGAATCGTTGGTCGCGGCCACAACCGGCGCGTCCAGCGCGGAAGCGTCGTGCTGCACGGCGAAATGGATGCGCTCGAGAATGCTGGCCGCCAGCCTGCGGCGGTGTATCGAGAGGCGATTCTGTATACGACGCTTTCCCCGTGTGCGATGTGCACCGGTGCCATCCTGCTCTACGGCATTCGCCATGTCGTCGTCGGGGAGAGCCAGACGTTCGTGGGAGATGAAGCGCTGCTCCGGTCTCGCGGTGTCGTGGTCGAAGTGCTCCAGGATGCGACATGCGTTCACATGATGACCACGTTCATCCGGGCGAATCCGCGGCTCTGGAACGAAGATATCGGCGCGTAGAAGCGCGGCGGGGCCGCCATTCTACGGTCGGGTGGAACCCCGGTCGGGGTGGCGTGGTCGAGGCTCGCGAAATCGCGACAGGTAGTCCTGACGCGGACATATCGGCAATCCCGGGATTTGGTGTTCTATTCTGAGCCGACCGTCTCTTCTCACCGACGGACGACTCGCTTCGTCTCGCCAACCCCCGTCCGTCGAGCAGCCGATCAGCAAATGGCCCCTCTGTCGAGAGTCGGCCGGTGGCCGCGTGCATCACCTGCGCATGCGTCGTGGGCACCAGTAGGCGGCGGTCAGGCACGCCGTCACGGCGAATCGCACCGCGCCGAGCGCCCGCGCCTGTACTCCCCTATCGAGGGCACGGACCCGTGGGGCCCAGGCGAATTCCTCGAGCCTCCCGCCAGCCGCCCGACCCTCTTCCCGGAGCGGCACGCCGCCTGGTACGCTCAGCGAGGCCCATGCGCACGAGCGACGACCGCATTCTGATCACGCACGTCGGCAGCATCCCGCGCAACGAGGCCCTGCGGGAGCTGCTCGTCAGGCAGGACCGCGGCGAGGCGATCGACGAGCGTGAGCTGGAGCGCCAGGTCGAGGCAGCCGTGCAGGTCGTCGTTGCCAGGCAGCTCGAGGTCGGTGTCGATGTCGGCAACGATGGCGAGCAGCCACGCGCCGGGTTCTCGACCTATGTCGCGCGGCGGATGCGCGGCTTCGGCGGCGAGAGCAGGCGTCTGACGGCGCGCGACCTGATCGACTTTCCCGACTACGCGGCACTGCTGGCGCGCCGCCGCCGATCAGCCGCGCGGATCGCCGACGCCCCGCAGGCCATCGCCGAGGTCCACTACGACGACCTCAGCGAGGCCGCGCGCGAGTGCGATCTCTTCCTGCGCTGTGCCCAGGCGGCGCCGAGGCCGTTCGTCGAGGCCTTCATGACCGCCGTCTCGCCCGGCACCATCGCCACTGTGCTCCTCAACGCCCACTACGACTCGCACGAGCGCTACGTGATGGCCCTGGCGCGCGAGATGCGCAAGGAGTACGAGCTGGTCCACGCACGCGGCCTCGTGCTGCAGCTCGACTGCCCCGATCTCGCCATGGAGCGTGTCCGGTTCTTTCAGCACGAGTCGCTCGAGCGCTTCCAGCGCGCCGTGGAGCTGCACGTGGAGGCGATCAACCAGGCGACGGCGGGGATTCCGGCCGACCGCATTCGTCTTCACGTCTGCTGGGGCAACTACGACGGGCCGCACGTCCACGACGTGCCGCTCGAGGCCGTCCTGCCCATCATCCTCACGGCCAAGGTGGGCGCGCTCTCCCTCCCGCTGGCGAATCCCCGCCACCAGCACGAGTACGCGGTGATCGGGCGGCACGGGCTGCGGGAGGGAATGCTCTTCCTCCCCGGCGTCATCGACACGACGACCAACTACGTCGAGCACCCCGCAGTCGTGGCCGATCGGATCGCCCAGGCCGTCGAGGCGGCCGGCGACCGAAGCCGCGTCATCGCCTCGACCGACTGCGGCTTCGGCACGTTCGCTGGCTCGGAGATGTGCGCCGAGAGCGTCGTGTGGGCCAAGCTCCGCGCGCTGAGGGAAGGCGCCGACATCGCGACGAGGCGCCTGTGGGGCTAAGTCTCGCGGAGTCGGGAGTAGAGTGAAGGGCGAGCGCGGTCGTGTCCAGGTCCGGCGGCGCCCCACCGTTTCCGCCCTTTCGGGTCCGGTGTCCATTCGCCGAGTAGACCATCACGCGTCTCCCGCCCCTCCTCATCGGTAGGGTCGAGGACTGGCGCGGTACCGGTAGGCTCCCCTTGGCTGTATCCGCCGTTTCCAGCTTCGTGCCCGTGTAGGGTCGCCATGGGCCCGTCTCCAGCCCCCGCCTCGTCGAACCCGGCGTGCCGGTTTCCAGCACCGGGCTCTCCTGCTCGCTTCTCGCCACGGCTTATGAGACCTATCGACCGGCGTGCTTTCAGGCCTGAATCAGGTGCCGCACCCGGTAGTCTGCAAAGAGACCCAGGGTCTTGTAGATCCACGCCCTACTCCACCGTTTCCAGCCGAAGCCTGAGCGACTCCTCGCCCTCATCATGTGGCGCCGGACCTTCTTCTCGACCCAGTCCTTCACGAAGCCCAGAGTCCGTGCCGCGTGCCCAATCCGGAAGTAATTGACCCAACCCCTCAGAATCGGATTGACCTCGTCGATCACCCGTCTGATCGGCTGGGATTGATAGCGCTCAAAAACCTCCTTGAGCTTCTGCAGCAGCCGCGCCCGCTTCTTCTGCTGCGGCGTGTACTGCGGCCTCCAAACGCCCCGCCGCGAGCGGATGCGCCGGAATTGAAAACCCAAAAAGTCGAACGCTTCCCCCCGAGCCAGGTCCACGATCCGGCTCTTGGCCTCGTTCAGGCACAGATCAAGCTTGGCAAACTCCTCCCGCAGCCGCCGGTCCACCGCCTGCAGCAACCAGTCATGACGACGATAGCCATCCACGAGGACCGTCAGATCGTCGGCGTAGCGCGCGTACTCGACGTACGTGTACTGGCCGTTGCGCGTGACCTCCTTCGCCCGCTCCAGCATGGCATCCACCTCATTGAGATAGACGTTGCTCAGCAGGGGCGAGATCACACCGCCCTGGGGCACCCCGCGTTTACCGGACGCCTTAAGCATCAGCTTGAGCAAGTGCAGGATCTCGGCATCCCGAACCCGACGCGCCACCTTCGCGAGAAGCAAATCGTGCCTCACGCTGTCAAAGTAGGCGGCGAGGTCAAGATCGATCACCCGCGTCTTGTTCTTCACGATTGCTCCGGCCACCCGTGCCACCGCCCCCTGTGCTGACCGCTGAGGTCGATAGCCGTACGACCCATCGTGAAAGTCCGCCTCAAAGATCGGCTCCAGAATGAGTTTCAGCGCCCCTTGAGCCACGCGATCCCCTATGGCCGGTATCCCTAACACGCGGACCTTCGTCCCTTCGTCTTTCGGAATCTCGACCCTCCGGTTCCGCAGCGGCCAGTAGGTGCGGGCGACCAGCTCGTCCCGCAGTTGGGCCAGAAACGCGTCCACCCCGGCCGCCTCGATCGCCTCGAACGTGACCCCGTCGATACCCGGCGCCCCGTTGTTGCGCTTCGCGAGGTCGTACCCAGCGCGTAACGTCTCGAGCTCGCCCACGTAAGCGTACAGGTCACCAAACCGCTTCGTCGTGTCGGCCTTCGCCATGACGTATAGCCTCCGCCTCAGGTCCTGCAGACCGACGGGCGCCATCACCCGGTCGCCCCTGCCTTCCATGTTGTCGGAGGCCCTGCCGAGCAGCGGGGCCCCATCGCTCCAGTGGCGTTACCCACCTTCGGCGCTACCGCGGGCCCCTCCGCCACCCTCTCGCCTTCCGCCCCTTTCCCAGAATGTAGTGGTTATAGGGCGTACCTTGCTCCACCACTTTCGCAGCGGGACGAGGAGGGCTTCTCCAGTTGCTCGACGCGTCCTTGCCATCGTGCCGTCGCTTCTCACCCCGCCAGAGTGCTTCGTCGCATCAGTCAGGCTGCGACGCTCCATACTGCCTTCGCCCTACGGTTGCGGGCTCGGCCCCTGGGGCTCCGCACTTTCGAGGCCACCATGCGTTCACTTTCGTTACGGCCCGATGACTCGCTCCCCACCCCACGGGTGGAGTTGCCGATGGGCTTCGGGGTCTTGGTCTCCCGCCACCCCGCCATCCACGCTACGAGGCTCCTGACTCTTGCCTCGGTGGGCCTACCTACTCCCACTGAACGCGCCAGCCTTTTCTGGACGCACAACCGGACGTGCGGTTTTCCCGCATCCGGCTCTCGGACGGGTCTCACACCCGGGCATGCGCAGGCGGCCCAAGATGGAAGCGCCGGAGCTGGAACACCCCCAGCTCCCCGAAGACCACGTCCCCGGAAAAGCGCTTCGTCCCCCGCGAGGGGACCTTGTGCCTCCGCCGCAAAAAGCGCCGCACACGGTCGTGGACGTAGTGATCGACCGCCCGGTAGGCCATGAGCCGCGTCCCGAAGGCGAAGTAGTTGGCCCACCCGCGCAGCACGCGGTTGAGCCCCTCCCTCACCTCGTCCCACGGCTCCTGATTGCTCGGACGGAGGATCTGCCGGATGCGTCCCTTGACCCGGCGCACCGCCTTCTTCGTGGGCGCGGCCCCCAAGTACCAGTGGCCATCCTTCCGATACCGCATCGGCCCGAAGGTGTAGCCCAGAAAGATAAACGCCTCGCGCCGCCCATCGCACACCCGAGTCTTCTGCTCATTGAGCGTCAGACCCATCTGGGTGAACCACCGGCGACTCTGCGCGAGCACCTCCGTGGCCCCAGTACGGCACAGGACCACAAGTAGAGTAGGGCGCTGGCGCGGTGGCGTACAGGGCGTGCGAGGCCCGGCCGTTTCTCCCCGTTTCGGGCGAGTGTCCCCCTCGAGCGGCCCATCGCTCCGTCTCCAGCACCCCCTCATCAAACCGGACGTGACCATCTCGGTCATCCGGCTTTCCGACCGCGTTCACCAGGTGGCATTCGGTAGCGCCGCACAACCGTGCCGTGCAACTGGTACAGCCCGGCCTTCTTGAAGAAGGACGGGGGGAATGCTCGGAATCCCTTGCCCCGGCGTTTGTGCTTTCGCCGCAGGAAGTTCACGAGCTTGGTGTAGACATACGAGTCCACCTTCTTGAAATGCCGGTGCGCGTTGCCGACGCGAAAGTATTGACCCCAACCTCGGAGAATCGGGTTGACCGCCCGAATCTTGTCCGCGAGGTTGTAGATGTCGTCATACCCAATCGCATCACGGACCTTTCGGCGCACGCTCTGCATCGCCCGGGTGGTCGGCCACCGATAGCAGAACAGTCGCTTCGGATTGCTCCGGTTCCGCTTCAGCCGGAAATGCATCCCGAGGAAGTCGAACCCGTCCGTGGCGTCGACAATCCGCGTCTTCGTCCCGTTCAGGCTCAACCCCAAACCGTGCACGATCTTCTCCATCCGCTGAAACCACGGCTGCGGGTTCCCGCGACAGAGAATCACGTAATCGTCGCAGTAGCGGACCAGCTTCGCTCCGCGCGCCCTGTCCTCCCACGTCACATCGAACGCGTGAAGATAGGCATTCGCGAGCACGGGCGAAATCACACCGCCTTGGGGCGTCCCCGCCACTGCCGACCGGATCGTGCCCTCTTCGAGGATGCCCGCCTTCAGCCACCGCCGGATCAGGCGCAGAATCCACGGGTCGCTGATCCGCCGCCGCACGGCGGCGACCACGCCCTCGTGGGGCAGCGAGTCAAAGCACGCCTGCAAATCGGCGTCAATGACTTGGCGATAGCCCCACGTGACCCACGTCCGAACCTCGTCGATCGCGTCGTGCGCCCCTCGCTTCGGACGGAACCCGTACGAGCACTCGCGGAAATCCGCTTCCAGGACGGGCTCAATCACCAGCTTCACCGCCGCTTGAACAACCCGATCTCGCACGGCCGGAATGCCAAGACCTCGCTGCTGCCCTGGCTTCCCGGGCTTCGGGATATACACCCGCCGGACCGGTTGCGGGCGATACCGCTTCTCGCGGAGCTCAGCTGTGAGCTCATCGAGCAGACGGTCTACCCCGTAAGCCTCGACCGCTGCCACCGTCTGCTTGTCCACGCCAGCGCTGCCGCGGTTCCTCCGGACCCGCTGCCACGCCTCCTCCAGCACATCGCGTCGATAGACCTTGTCGTACACCACGCCGAACTGCCGCTGCGGAGCTGCCTTGGCCGCCCGATAGAGCTTCCTCTGGAGTACCCGCACTGTTTCCCTGCGCGTGTGTTGAGCCCGTGGGGCAATCACGCTGTGCCTCGTCCCCGAGAAAGCGCCGCTGAAGTAGGGGCCCTTTGCTCCAGGCGCATTACCGCCCTTCGTCGCTCATATGACCCCCTCCGACTCCCCGACCAGGCGCCCCTCGGAATTTCGGCTTTCGGCCTTATATCCTCGGTCCCCACCACCGAAGCTGGTGGACCCGCCGGGGTCTCAAGCCTTCTCCCTCTGCGCTGTCCCTGCATGCTGCCGCCTTCACCCCGGGAGCCTCGACGGGTTCGCTTCCCCGACTCATCCCCCGCCGATCCTAGCCTTCGCCCGACGACGGGAGGCTCGGCGACTCCACTCCCAGCTCTCGCAGCTATGCCCGCTGGGTATACGCTAACGGGGCTCATTGGTCGTTCACTGGTGTTGCGGCCTGCAGGTTCGTCTCCGTCCCTGGGCTGCGTACGACCCCACCTTGCGATGGAGCCTTCGAGGACGTTATGTCGGTCCTGCTTCGACGCGACCAGTTGCCCGATCACGCCTGGACCCAGACTACTCGGGCAAGTCGAGGGATTCCCGAGGCGGGCTCCTTGCATCCCGCTAGCACAGAAGTGTTGGCCTCGCACAGTCGTCCGCGTAATTGACAAGGCGCGCCCCGTAGCGCCGGTCGAGCCCCCGCAGGCGAAACACCTTCAGGTAGCGATTCATGTAGATCAAGGAGAGCAACGGCGAAATCACCCCACCTTGGGGCGTTCCACGCGTCGCCCGCTTGCCTCCGCTGAACCGCCACCCGCCCCGCTTCGTCTGTTCCGCCACTGGTGCCTTCAACCACATCTTGAGCAACCGGAGCATCTTCCGATCGCTGACGCGGCGGGCCAGTGACTTGACCAGCTCTGAATGCGGAATCGTGTCGAAGTAGCTCGACACGTCGGCATCTACCACGTCGGTGTGCCCGGCACACAGCGCGCGGTGCACCTCCTGAACGGCCTCCAGCGCCGTCCGGCCCGGCCGATAGCCATAGGCCGTGGGTTCCAGGTCCGCTTCGAAGATCGGCTGCAGGATCAGCGAGGCGGCGGTCTGCACCACGCGATCGAGAATCCGAGGAATCCCGAGCGGGCGCTCACCCACACCGCCAGGCTTCGGAATCAGCACCCGCCGTACTGCTTGAGGCCGGTACGTCTCCGCACGCAGCGCCTCGCCGACGGCGGCCAGCCACAGCTCCAAACCGGCTGTTTCGATGTCCTCGAACGTCACCCCGTCCACACCGGGCGCCCCGCCATTCTGCTTGGCGAGCGCGTAGGCATGGGCCAGGATGTCCGCCCGGTACATCTTGTCGTACAGCAGGTAGAAGCGATAGGCCGGTTCCTGCTTGGCCTTGGTGTACAGCGCTTCTTGGAGCCGCCGGAGCTTCGGTGGAGTTGCGAGGCTCACGCCAATCTCCCGCCCCTTGGCCCGTCGAAGCACACCCCGAACCAGGGCGCCTTCCCTCCCGACTGGTTCTGTTGTCCGGCCGGTGCAAACGGTACTGTGCGCCCCTCCGACACCCAGCGCTGCCTCTGCCTAAAAGCAGAGGCGAGGGCCGCGACCCCTCGCAGCGCTGGGTCTCCCGTGTTGCGCCATGCTCTGTGCTGACGTGCCACGCCCATTACCCCGGTGAGCGATCCCGCGGTCATCGGTCGGTTGCTCCCACGCGATCCATCGGCCTTCCCTGTTATGAGGGCAGGTCGGCGCTCACGATTTCCTTTCGAGGCCTGCTCGGGCTTCACGCACGTTGCGGCCCGTCAGCTTGCAGCCCCACCCATGGCGGGGCTCTGTCCCGAGAGCTTCAGCAAGTTGGTCACCCTTCCTGCCGCCTCGGTAGCTACTGGGGTGAACCGACAATTGCCCCAGACCGGACTTGCACCGGCTAGAACACAGCACCTTTTCACGGCGCGCCTCATGGTTCTCGGCTCTCTGCGATCAGGCAGCCGCGACCGCCCCGGCGCGCGGCAAGCAGGCCGCGGAGACGGTGGACCGGCTCCCGGCGCGTCTACTCTACGTGCACGGGGATTGATTCGTCGGAGCCTCAGAGCCGGCGGTGAGGTCGCGCGTCAGCCCTGCCAGTCGTCCCGCGTCAGGCTGACATCGTAGCCGAGGCGTCCTTGACTCGGCCAAACTCCGACGCGGCCACGCGAGGGTCGCGGTCCGTAATGAGACCCTTTTCTGCGCCCAGTCGCCTCTCCGATTGGGTCCGTGGACTACTTCGGTGAGGAGGCCGGGGAACCTTCACGCGCGGGTCCGAGGGCTTGGCGAGCATTTCCACCGTCGGCCCGCCGACGCGACCGTGGCCCGTGCCGAAGTCCGGGTTCACCTGGCCCCCTCACGTGTTCCGTCCTCCGCCCAACGGCGACGCGCGAACTGACACGGGAATGATACGCTTTCGTCGAGAAAACCGGGTGGTTTGGAGGGTCGGGAGATGGACGCCGCCCAGTTCTTCATGTTGCGATATGAGCCCTTGCACGCGACGATGACGGATCGCCTCGTGGGCGACCTGTCCGACGCCCAGCTCCGTGCACGTCCCCACGGTCAGAACTCGATCGCCTGGCTGCTCTGGCACGTAGCGCGGGCTGAGGATATCGGGATCAATCGGTTCGCCATGGATGGACGCGAGGTGTTCGACGAGGGTGGCTGGGCCACTCGCCTCGTCACCGGTCGGCGCGAGGTCGGAACCGCCATGACGAGCGACGAGGTCTCCGACCTTACGACGCGCGTCAGCCTTCCGGCCCTGCGAGCCTATTGGGGCGCCGTGGGCCAACGAACGGTCGACATCATTCGCGCGTACGATGCGACAGAGTGGGACAAGGTTGTTGATCCTGGCCGCATTCACCGAGTCGTTCGAGACGAGGGAGGTTTCGGGCCGCACGTGAACACCCAAGGTGTCGAGTCGTACTACGCGGGAATGACCCGCGGCTGGGCGTTTGCCCAGCTGGCGCTCACCCACACTTGGGGACACTTCTTCGAGGGGAACGTGGTCCGGAGCCTGCTTGGCTGCCCGTGAACGCGACACGCCGGCAGCGTCGACGACCCCCTCTGAACTGGTCTTTCATGGCGGGGACGCATGAGATCACACGTGCTCGAGGCCGCCGAACGTGCGAATCGACGATGTCCGTGCTGGCGGGCCACTCATATGGCGCGTCGCCGCACGGCGCGACGTCACCTGCTGACGTCGGGTTGAGTCTCGTCCCTCGGAGGTTACCCGGCGGCGGCTGCGGAGCCATGGTCGAGGGCGCTTCGCCGAAGGCGCGAGTGTCGGGCGGCAGAAGGCCGCCTTCGAACCTCAACGGCCGGATTGTCAATGGGCCCCCTCGGTCACGAGGGGCAAAAGAGCCCGGGAGCGGGGCGTCTCCGTCACGGGGACGGGCCCAACCGGCACGAGCTACGCGAACTCCGCGAGCGAGCCGGGTAAGAAATGGGCTCCGGGTTGTGCTCCGCCCCCGGCGAGGCTTCTGGATGGGCCGGGTCTATCTCGACGCTGCTATCGTGAGGTGAAGGAGGCGTGATGCGTGGAACGACGATCGGCCTCGTGCATCCGGGCGAAATGGGCAGCGCGGTCGGCGCGGCGCTCCGGGTCCGCGGTCACCGGGTGGTCTGGGCTTCGGCCGGGCGCAGTTCCGCGACCCACGCGCGCGCCACGGCCGACGGCCTCGAGGAGGTGACCACACTGGCCGCGCTGGCCGCCTCCGCGCCGGTAATCCTCTCGATCTGCCCGCCTCACGCCGCTCTCGACGTCGCGCGGGAGGTCGTGGCGCTCGGCTATCGCGGGCTCTTCGTTGACGCCAACGCGGTCGCGCCGGCGACGGCGCGCGAGATGGGCCGGCACGTCGCCGCGGCCGGCGCCCGGTTCGTGGACGGCGGGATCATCGGGCCCCCGCCGCGGCGGCCGGGTCTCGCGCGCCTCTACCTGTCGGGCGAGGGGGCATCCACGGTCGCCGAGCTGTTCGCGACGAGCCCGCTCGAGGCGATCGTGCTTGATGGGCCGATCGGCGCCGCCTCCGCGCTCAAGATGGCATACGCCGGGTGGAACAAGGCCTCCCAGGCGCTCCTGATGGCCGTGCGCGGGCTCGCGGTCCACGAGGGCGTGGACGCTGCGCTGCTTGCCGAATGGGCGCGCTCGCAGCCGGATCTCCCGCGGCGCTCGGAGGAAGCGGTTCGCGCGAGCACGCGCAAGGCTTGGCGCTTCGTCGGCGAGATGGAGGAGATTGCGGTGACCTGCGCGGCAGCAGGCCTGCCGGCCGGCTTCCACGAGGCCGCCGCGGAGGTCTATCGCCGCCTGGTTGGCTGGAAGGACACGCCGACCGCGCCGTCCGTCGGCGAGGTCGCCAAGGCCCTCGCCCCGTAAGACGCGCCGCCGCCCCACTGGCGATCGAGGCGTTGACGGGCAAACGCTCGGTTTGGAGGTCTTCGTCGAATTTGACCAGTGGCCACGCGGTGATGATCGCAAGACCGACGGGGCGCCAGCCGAACGCTACCGCCGGTTGGTGTCTCACGATGTCGTCGTAGACCTCATCGCGCTCCTCGCTCGTGCTAGAGGAGCGGCGTCGCCCGCCGGACATTAGTGAGACCGCCAAAACCAGGGCCTTGAGCACAAGTCAGCGCGAAGCGTGTAGAATCGTGTGTCCGTGAGCTCTTGAAATGCCGGGGTAGCTCAGTGGCAGAGCAGCTGATTCGTAATCAGCAGGTCGCGGGTTCAAGTCCCGC
>Ga0209378_1000901_pt1 | contig 21470 bp, 15 predicted proteins | sample GraSoiAngelo_156_FD_186170 | JGI IMG/M metagenome (GOLD analysis project Ga0209378, IMG submission 186170) | Grasslands soil microbial communities from the Angelo Coastal Reserve, California, USA - 14_1009_13_40cm (SPAdes) (version 2) | ecosystem: Environmental > Terrestrial > Soil > Grasslands ...
GTTCTCTTTCCGCAGCGCCTCGAGCATCGCAAGGCCGGCGTGGAGTGCGGCGCCGGCTGCGGCGCCGCATGACGACGCCTCGAACTCCGCCCGGACCGCGTCGCCGATGTACTTATCGACACTGCCACCGTATCGCTGGATCGCCGCGGAGAGGTCGTTGAAGTACGCCCCAAGGATCTCGCGAAGCTCTTCGGGATCCAGACGCTCGCCCAGCGCCGTCGAGCCGGAGATGTCGGCGACAAGAACGGTTACCACGCGCTCGTCCTGCGCGCGCTCCGTCAAGCCGCCCGCGGCACGCCCGCGATCGGCCCTCGCCGACCGCTTCGCCTCCCTCATCGCCCAGAAACTGTACGTCGCGGCATGGCGCGGCAGAAAGGGGCGCTTTCCTTGCATTGGACTGAACCTCAAGGCACGCCGAAAATGGTCGGCGCGTGGATAGCCAGCCGCTCCTCTTCTACGCGGACGGATACCGATTCCCGGACGTGTACCACACGACGAAGTTCCTTTCCCCCGATCCGATCATCGCGCTCGAGGACGTCGAAGAGCTCGTCATCGTCGCGAGCTCGCTCGAGGAAGGGCGCATCCGCAAGGAATCGCGCGCCACGAAGGTCGTGAACATGAACGACTTCGGCGCGCAGGACCTCGCCGCAAAAGGCCTGAGCGGCCCGGAGTTCTTCGCGGAGATCATGAAGCGCTTCCTCGAAGACCGAGGTCTTCGCCGCGTCGCGGTCGCGCCGTATTTCCCGGTCGCGGAAGCCGACATCCTCCGTGAGGCGGGCATCCAGCTGCTGATCGCGAAGGACCTTCGCGAGCGTCGCAGGGTCAAGCGTCCCGACGAGATCGAGGCGATCGAGGCGTCGCAGCGGGCGACCGAGGAGGCCTGGCGCGAGGGCGTCGAGGCGCTACGCCGCGCGAAGGTACGTGCGGACAGGACCCTCGAGCTCGACGGTGCCGCGTTCACGGCAGAGCGACTGCGAGCGATCGTGGAGACCGCGCTCCTCGAACGCGGCTGCGCCTCGGAGGGAGCGATCTGCGCGCCGGGGCCGCAAGCCGCGGATCCCCACCAGATCGGGACCGGTCCTCTGCACGCGGGCGAAGCGATCGTCATGGACATCTTTCCCCAGCACAAGGCCACCCGCTACTGGGCGGACATGACGCGCACCATCAGCAAAGGCGAACCCTCAAAAGAGGTCCGCAAGATGTACGAGGTCGTGATGCGTGCTCAAGACGAGGGCATCCGGGCGCTCCGTCCCGGCGTGACCGGACGCCAGGTGCACGAGCTCGTCGAAGACATCATCTGGAGCGCCGGCTACGACACGCAGCGTCCGGGCCAGAAGCGCGACCCCACCGATCAGACGCCGCGCGGCTTCATTCACGGCACCGGGCACGGTGTCGGCCTCGAGATCCACGAGGCGCCGGCCATCTCGCGCTCGGGTACGAAGCCGCTCGTGCCCGGTGATGTCGTGACCATCGAGCCCGGCATCTACGACCCGGCCATCGGCGGCGTGCGCCTGGAGGACATGCTCGTCATCACCGCCGACGGCGCGCGCGACCTCACGCGCGCGCCCCGCGAGCTCCTCGTCTAGAGCAACCTGGAAGCGCTCCTCTTCGGCGTCGGCGCGGCGGTCATCTGGGGTTTCGCCGATTACGCGGCCGCGATCGCTGCGCGCCGGATCGGCGCCGTGCGGACCGCCTTCGGGATGCAGACCACGGGACTGATCTCGTACGCGATCGTGCTGTTCGCGGTGGGGCGATGGCCGGCATTCGAGTCCGGCGAGGCGCCATACGCCCTCGCGCTCGGCGTGCTCGGAGTGACCTCGGTCGCGGCGCTCTATCGCGCTCTCGCGCTCGGCCCGGTCGCGGTCGTCGCCCCGGTCGTCGCGTCGTATGTGGCCGTCACGGTCTTCCTGGTGGTCGTGTTCCTTGGGGAGCGGTTATCGCTCGCGCAGGTGCTCTGCGCGACGGTCGTCTTCATCGGTGTCGTGACCACCTCGACTGATTCGCGCCAGCTTCGGGTCACGCTGGGCCGTCCGATCCCCGGCGTGCAGGTCGGGTTGCTCGCGACGGTCGGGTTCGGCATGTGGGGCGCGGTCTTCGCCGCCGCGACGCGGGCCTATCCCTGGCCCGCGGTCATCCTCACGCTTCGCGCCGCGAGCGTCCTGATCGTCGGCGCGTTCGTGATCCTTAGGCGCATCGACCTCACCGTATTCCGGGATCGTCGCGCGCTCGCGCTCGCGACGACGGTCGGCGTGCTCGACACATTCGCGAACGCGCTCTTCGCTCTGGGGATCGAGTCCGGCTCCGCGTCGATCGCCGCGAGCGGTAGCGGCGCGTATCCCATCATCCCCGCGATCCTGGGAGTCGTCGCGCTTCGCGAGCGGCTTGCGCCGAACCAGTACGTCGGGATCGCGATCCTTGTCTCTGGCCTCGTTGCGCTCGGCGCGGTGAGCTAAGCGGCGAGCTGAAGCTCGAGCGACGAGCTCGAGCGGGCGATCTTCGTCTTGAGGAAGGCGACCGCCGCGTCCAGCTGCGGGTCGCCCTGCGCGCCCGTCGGCTGGTCGACGACCTGATCCGGGACGATGCCGCGGTTCGGCCCGTTCAGCTCGGCTCCGGTCTTGGCGTCTTGGATCTTGGTGATGGTCACCAGGAGCAGTCCACCATCGGGGAGATCGCGCGGCTGTCCCGTGCCGACGCACCCCGCGGTCTGTGTGCCCATAACGATGCCGGCGTCATTCGCGCGGATGCCCGCGGCGATGATCTCCGCGCCGGACGCGGAGTTCTTATTGACGAGGACGACGAGCGGCTTCTGCTTCGGGAAATAGAAGCGCCGGTTCACGTCGAGTGGCGTGCGGTTCCCGTCGCGGCCCGTCTGGTAGACGAGTGTGCCCTGCCGCACGAAGATGCTCGCGATGTCGACCGCGGCCGAGAGATCGCCGCCCGGGTCGCTTCGCAGATCGAGAACGATGGCGTCCGCGCCGCTCGCGTCGAGGCGCTTCACCGCGGCCGAGACCTCGTCCGCGACCGCGCCGACGAGCTGCGGGACGACGATACGCCCGATGTTCCCCTCGATCAGCGTGTCCGTCTCGAGCGGGACCGCAAAACGCGCGCGATTCATCGTGTAGGAGTAGCTCGCCAGTCCGCGCAGGACGCCGATCGTCACCGGCGTGCCCTCCGCGCCGCGGACCTTGTTGGCGACCTCTTCCGTCTGCAGATTCGTCACGTCCTGGCCATCCACGGTGACGATCTTGTCGCCCTCTTTGATCCCGGCGCGATCCGCAGGGGTACCCGCGTAGACGCGCACCACTTCGATCGGCGCGTCCACGGCAGGCTTGTTGATCTGAACGCCGATCCCCGAGACCGGCGGCTGCGGCTGGTTGAAGCTCTTGGCCCGCGCCGGGTCGAGGTAGTAGGTATGGCACTCGTTCATTGATTTCGCCATTCCGTCGACCGCTGCGCGCTCGAGCTTGGTCTTGTCCGCGCTGGGCGTCGCGGCGGCGATCGCGTCCAGACGGTCGGAGAACTTCGCGAAATCGGACCAGGTGCTGCCGGTGAGGTTGAGCGGAGCCGACGGCAACCCGCTGTCGGTCGCCCCCTCTTTCTTGGCTTCCGCGACCGCCCCGTCCAGCGCTCCCCCGAGCACCGTCTTGGACGATGGCTTGTCGACATGCCGCTCGATCAGCACCTGATAGGCCGCCTCCGCGGTCTTGTACAAGGTGTTGGACGGCAGCAGCTCGCGCTGCAGCTCCGCGGGCACGAGCGAGCATGCCGCGGCGATGAATGCGATGAGGGGGAGCAACGTGCGGAAACGGATCAAAAGGATTCCTAACGTCGAGTGTACGGTCAGGAGCTCTGCCGCCCGGGCTAGGCGACCTCGCTGGTTAAGAGCTTTCTTAGACGACCAAGCGCGCGGAACTGCAGTGCGCGGATCGCGCCCTCGTTCTTACCCAACACCTGCGCGACCTGACGGCTCGACATGTTCTCGACGAAACGCAGGACGATGACCTCCTGCTGCTCGGAGGTGAGGTGCTTCACCGCGCCGCGCAATGCGTCGACCGCTTCGCCATGGACCGCGCGCTCGTGCGCGGTCGGTCCGTCCTCGGCGACGCCGAACGCGTTGTCCAGGTCTACCGTGGGCCGCTCGCGGCGCCGTCGATCGGTGACCGCGTTGCGCGCGATCGTGTAGAGCCATGCGAGGAACGACTTGCCCTGCCAGCGATAGCGATGGATGTTCGCGAACGCGCGAGTGAAGACCTCGCTCGTGAGGTCCTCGGCGTCCGAAGGTTCGCGGACGCGATACAGCAAATAGCGGTAAACGGAGTCCACGTGACGGTCGTAAAGCTCGGCGAATGCGCCGCGATCGCCCGCGCGCGCGCGCGCGATGACGTCCGGGACGGGCCCGATGACTTCAAGCGATAACGCGGTGACCTTGACGACGCCTTCGTTCAAGCTGTCGCTCTTCCCTTCCTCACCGACGCGTGCTCCGGACCATATCGGCCTCCGGGCGAATTCGCCAATGACCCCCTGGTACCAAAACCGTCACAGGCTCTCCGAATCGGGTGTTCCGCGTACGGTAGGGACGAACGTACTAGAAGGAAAGAGGGCCGAAAAGGCGGGCTGGCATACCGCTCGGTTGTTCGATTGGCGCTCGGGAATCAGGGCGGGCGCGGGCCCGAGGCGACCCTGTCGAGCAGCAGCTTCGTCGCTACGTCGACCGCCGATTGGTCATCCGCCGCGACGTCCGGCGCGATGCCGTTGTTGTTGTATTTCGTGCCCGTCACCGCGCCCGTGAACTCCTGCACGGTGACCGACAGCTCGGAGTTGTCCGTCATGTGCGTCGGGCTCGTCGCGCCGAGACATCCCACGCTCTGCTTGCCCACGATCGTCGCGCGCTTGTTCTCCTTGAGCGACGCGCCCAGGACCTCCGGAGCTGACCCGCCGCGGTCGTTCAGGATCACAGCGATCGGGAGCTGATACGCGGCGGGCAAACGCAGATCCTTGTTCGCCGTCATGGTACCGGCGTTCCCGGTCTTCACGACCACGCTGAGAGTCGGCTCGCCGTTCAGGAACCAGCTCGCCATGAGGTCGGCGCCGTTGCCGCCGACGTTGCCGCGAAGATCGAAGAGCCATGCCTTCGCTCCCTGCGCCAGCGCCTTATCCAGCATCGCCTTCACCATGTCGGTGATGCGGTAGGTCCCGTTGATCGCGAACTCGTGCCAAGTGATGTAAGCGACACCACCGGTGAGCATCTTTCCGGAGAGTCCCGCCTGGTCGGGTCCACCAAGACTGGTCCCCTGCGCGGGGATCATCGCGCCGGTCCCGGTCGGGATCTTTCCGGATGAGTTCCGCACCTGCCCTGAGTTGTCCACGTAATACGTGTGGCAATCGGGACTCGCCTTGATCATTCCGGTGATCGCGACGTCGGCGATCCGGTTCGCTGAGAGCTGTGTGTTGTTCGCGGCGAGCCGGCCCACAGCCTGGGCGAACTTGTTGAAGTCCGCGAGCTGCGGCTCGTCGGTGTCCTGGAATGCCGGCGTGTCGACAGCGTCCTTGCCTCCGGCCGCACGGACCTCCGCCTTCACGGCTTCCAGCGCCGCCTCGAGCGCTTTCTTGCTCGTGACGTGGTGGACGTCCTGGTCGACGAAGCCGCTGTAAGAAATGTCCAGCTTGGAACGCTTGATGTCGGCGGTCGCGACGGGGGTGGGTGAGGACGCCGTGGTATCGCCGGAGCAAGCCACCGCGAACAGCCCGCAGATAGTCATAAGAAGGAACGCGCGGCGCATCGCCTTCAGAGGATAGGGGGGTCAGTCGGCTGGCGTGGTCACCTTCGCGGGCGCGTGCTGGGCATTCCATTCGCTCGGCGAAGCGCAGAAGCCCTCGTAATCGATGTATCCGGTGATCGTGGGGTGATCGCCACAGACCGGGCAATCCGGGTCGCGGCGCAGGCGCACCTCACGGAAGGAACCTTCGAGCGCGTCGAACAGCAGGTAACGGCCGACGAGCGGCTCACCGATGCCCAGTAGAAGCTTCAGCGCTTCGGTCGCCTGGACCGTACCGATGACCCCCGGTAGCACGCCCAGCACGCCGGCTTCGGCGCAGGACGGCGCGAGCTCGGGCGGCGGCGGCTCGGGGAAAAGGCACCGGTAGCACGGCCCGTCGAAGGGCTTGAACACGGTGACCTGTCCTTCGAAGCGGTAGATCGCACCGTGCACCACGGGCTTGCGCCACTTGATCGAGGCGTCGTTGAGGAGGTACCGCGTCGGGAAATTGTCCGCGCCATCGATGACCACGTCGTAGTCCTTGATGATGCGGTCGATGTTGTCGCTGGTAAGTCGTTCCTGGTACGGCACGATCTTCACGTCAGGATTGAGAGCCTCGAGGGTCTGCTTCGCCGATTCGACCTTCGGCTCGCCGATGCGATCGGTCGAGTGCAGGATCTGGCGCTGCAGGTTCGTAAGGTCGACGACGTCGGAGTCGACTATGCCGAGCGTCCCTACCCCCGCGGAGGCGAGGTAGTACGCAGCCGGAGATCCGAGACCGCCCGCGCCGATGAGCAGGACTTTGCTGTGCAGCAATTTCTGCTGGCCGGCCTCGCCGACCTCGGGGATCAGAAGATGGCGCGAATATCGCTGCGCCTGCTCGGGCGTGAAGCTCGCGGGCTTCGTCCACGGCTTGCCCGAATCCTTCCATCGGTTGAACCCACCGACCATGGAGATGACGTTGTGGTACCCGAGCTTTTGGAGCGTGTCGGCAGCCATCGCTGAGCGCACGCCGCCGGCGCAGTAGAGGACGGTCGTCTTGTCTTTGTCGGGGAGCCGATCCTCGGCCCATTGCTCGAGATAGCTCTTGGGGACGTGCACCGCGCCGAGGATGTGACCCTCGTCCCACTCGTTCTTCTCGCGGACGTCACCAAGCTGGACCTCGTCCGAGCGCAGCAGCTCCTGCACCTGCTCGGGGGTCGCTTCCTTGATGCGCTTCTTTACGTCGGCGAAGTAGTCGCGATAACTCGGCATCGGTTGCTCTCCCAGGCAAATGCTAAACCGAGCGGTGCGGTCGGAAATTCCTCGTATGCTCGGTCGGCGAGTGGAGACGCTCTACTTCGACATTCTCCAGTTCCTGTATCACCTGGCGCTCGCGGTGCTGGTCGGCGGCATGCTCGTTCTCGGCACGGCCGTGGCGCCGGCGCTGTTCGGTCGGCGGGACTCCTACTCCCGAGAACCCCCCGCGGTCACGCGCACCCAGGCCGGGGCGCTCTTCGGCGCGGTGCTCGCGCGCTTCGACGGTTACGCGATCCTCGCCCTCGTCGTGCTCGTCGTCACGAGCGCGCTCAAATCGAGCTTCGAGGTGACCGGCACGCCCGAGCCGAGGCTCGCCGCGCGCTGGGTCATCCTGCTCTTCCTCGCGCTGGCCACGCTTTATTCGAGCGCGTGGGCCAATCCGGTCGCGCGATCGATCCGCAAAGCTACGGCGGGCTTCGACGACCTACCCGCCGGTGCGCCCGCGAGGGTCGAGTTCGCGCGCCTGCACGAGCGCTCGCGTCGGGCGATGTCAGTTGCGGCGGTCCTCGGTCTTCTCGCTCTGTTCCTCAGCTAGCGCCGCTTCATCACCGAGCCGGCGCGCGAGCTCACGCAGGAGCCGCTGGTCGCTGACCTCCGCGAACGCGGGGTCGCCCTCGTCTTGAGCCGGCCGAGAATCCTCTTCTTCGGTGTCAGGCACGACCTCGTCGTCGGAGCCGCTGTCGTCCGCGAGGGCCGCATCTTGACAGCGCTCGCACACCAGATCCGCGCGCTGGAGGACGTCTGCCGGGACGTACACCTCGTGATACGTCGCGCCGAGGACCCAGTTCGTGACGATCGACGCATCGGTCGCCCCGCACTTCGGCCCGAGACTCGATGATCCTTTGAGGTGGACCACCCGCCGCTCGTTCATGTCTCTCCGACCTCCGTTTGCGGAATCGTCGCCGGCTCCCCAGTGTCTTGAACAATGTCACGCTCGGACGCGACGGCCGCTCAGTATCGCCGACCGCGAGCGACACGCACGACAGCTCCGGTGCGAGTGACCGAGCGGGCGCTCGAACGGCACCGCGAGCGGGTCGCCGCGCGGCACCACGTTCGCACCGCCGACGCGCTCGTGCGGATGGTCGACGGGCTCGGCTTCTGCTTCGCTTTCACGGCGGAGGTCGCGTATCCGGTACCGGCGGCATTCGATCATCTCGATACGCGCAGCGAGGGGCGGAAGTGGGAATGGATGTGGGGCTGGAAGGACGAGCTCGCCGAAGCGAAGCGCGTTTATTACGGGAAGCTTCTCATCCGGAAACCGACGTTCGTGTCGATGAAGATGCTGCCGACCTTCTACGCGACATTCGGCCGCGCCGGCGAGGCCGACGACCATCTCGATGACGTGCGCGCCGGGCGCCTGTCGGAGATCGCGCGACGGATCATCGACTTTCTGGCACAGAACGGCGAGACGCAGACCAAAAGGATGCGATCGGCTCTCGGCATCAGCTCGCAAGAGGGAAAGCTTCAGTACGCGAGGGCGATCGAGGAGCTGCAGCGGCTTATGTATGTCGCGCGTGTCCGCGCGGTCGGTGAAGGACGTGAGGACTACAACTACACCTACGACCTCTTCGTCCGCAGGTACCCGGAGACCGTGCGTACGGCGGAGCGGTACACCTCGGCCGAAGCGATGGCGGCGTTGCTCTCCAGACTCGTCGACCTTGCGGGCGGAGTAACCGAACGTCAGGTCGCGAAGCTGTTCGACTGGAGCGATGAGCGTGTCACGCATCTTTGTGCGCGACTCGAAGCGAAAAAAGCGATCGTGCGTTCCGACGGCTTGCTCATTCTTCCGACGCTAGGATAGGCCGGCGCCGTGGACATCCATCAGCTGCGCTCGTGGATCTTCGAGCTCTACGAGCCGCTCGAGAACGAGCGTCAGTACATCGTCTACGACGAGCAACGCGGGAATCTTCTGATCGATGCGCCTCCCTTCAGCGAGCGGGCGCTGCGGCTCGTGCGCGGCGCCGGTCCGGCGTCGCTCCTCGTCGCGACGAACGCCGCCCGCGCCGCTGACGCCGACAAGTACCGCCAGGCCCTCGGCGTCCAGGTCGCGGCCCACCGCGACGACGCGGACGGTATTCCGGGAGGTCCGGATCTGGTGCTCGGCGACGAGGAGCTCGTCCGCCCGGACGCGCGAACGATCCGCGTTCGGGCGAGCGGCAGCGGCGCGACCGTCGTGCTGCTACGCAAGGCCGGCGGGATCCTGGTCTGTGGCGATCTCGATCTCGCGAGCGACGCCGCCCGAGCGCTGCTCCCGCTCGATTTCTCGGTGGTGCTCTCGGCCCGGCGCGCACCGGTCTGGAACGCCGGAAAGGACGATCTGCTGCAGCTTCAGAACCAGCTGCCCAAGCCGCGGAAGCAGTTCGGCATCCTTCTGCAGGCGCCCTGGGATCGTGCGTATCGCGGCCGGCTCGACGACAAGCTCACGCCGAACGACCCGATCGTTCCACGTGAGGTGACCACGCCACGCGAAGCGGCAATGGGTCCGGCGACCCTCGTGGTAGCGACCGCGGCTCGCGAGCTCGTCGAGCGTCCCCGCAGGCCCGTGTCTGGAGAACGCTCGCCGATTGTCGGCGGCCCTGAGGGGGCGCGGGGGCAAGCCCCCGCAGTAGATCGGGGGCCGGCGGCCCCCGCGACGAAAAAGAGGCCACGCAGCTTCGCCGAGGATTGGAGCGCGGTCGGGACGGCACGGCCGCCGACAACGATCGCGAACCCCGAGACCGACATCCGGCCGCCGGCCGCGGTCATCGAGCCGCGCTCCATCGGTGCACGCTACCGCCGCCTCTCCGTCGAGGAGCTCGCCGGCGTCCCGAACGTCGACTGGATATGGGGCGGCATCGATCTGTCACCCGATGGGAGCGAGGTCGCCTTTTCGTGGAATCGCTCCGGCACGTTCGAGGTGTACAGCGCGCCGCTCGAAGGCGAGCGCATCTTCCAGCTCACCGACGCGAAGGAACGATCCGTCTGGCCACGCTGGTCGCCCGATGCACGGATGCTCGCGTTCCTGCGTGACTCCGGCGGGAACGAGCGCTTCGACATCTGGCTCGTGGATCGCGATGGCGAGCACGAGCGCAACCTTACGAACGAGCCGGACGTCACGCACCGCGATATCGCGTGGTCACCCGACGGCACCAAGCTCGCGTACACCGCGAACGCCGCCGGCCTGGAGAAAGCCTTCGCCGTGCACGTCGTCGATGTCACGACGGGCGTCAAGCGCGCGGTCAGCGACGGCGCGCGCGACGACTCCCAGCCGCGCTGGTCGCCCGATGGCGCGCTGCTCCTGTTTTGGTCGCCCCGCGACACCACACGAACGAACGCCGATCTCTTCGTCGTTCCCGCTTCGGGCGGGGAGGCGCGGCGCCTCGAGACCCGCGGTGGCGTCGACGGCGAGTCCGTCGATGGTCGCTGGTCGCCGGACGGCTCGCGGATTTCGTTCACGACCGACACGCGGGGGCGCCAGGAGATCGCGACCGCGGCATATCAGGGGGGCGTCCTGGGACGGATCGAGCGGTTGACCGACAACATCTATGACGAGTACGGCGCCGTCTGGCGTCCCGACGGACGCGCGCTGGACTACCTTCACGATGAGGACGCCGCGGTCTCCCTGCGCCGGGTGTTCACGGTCTCGCATGCGGACCACGCGGTGGCGGACCTTCCCGGAATCCACGCATCGCCCGCCATCGGCCCCGACAGCGATCGCACAGTGTTCCTCTTCTCGAGCCCGAGCCACCCGTGGGACGTGTTCTTCACCCGCGAGCGGGCGACAGAGGCGCGCGCGCTCACGCGCTCCCTCCCACCGGCGATCGATCCGGCGACGCTGGCGGAGCCCGTGCACGTCCGCTATCCGGGCGCGGACGGCGAGGATGTTCCCGCGCTCCTCTTCATTCCCTACACCGAGGCACTCCGCGGCGAGCGCAGGCCTCCAGCGATCATCAACATCCACGGCGGGCCGACCTTTCAGCATCATCGCGAGTGGAATGTGGCGACGCAGCTCTTCGTCAACGCGGGGTATGTCGTGCTCGCGCCGAATGTGCGCGGCTCGACGGGATACGGAAAGAAGTGGCGCGAGGCAAATCGTCACGACTGGGGTGGGAAGGATCTCGAGGACATCGCGCGCGGCGTCGAATGGCTCGGCGACGCGAAAGTCGCCGACCCGGCGCGGGTCGGAGCGTATGGGGCGAGCTACGGGGGCTATCTCACGCTCATGTCGCTCGCGCTACGCCCCGATAGCTTCGCCGCGGGCGTCTCGGTCGTGGGCGTCGTCTCGTGGAAGACGATGTACGAGACGACGCGCGGCGACCTGCGCGATTACTTCGTTCGCGAGCTCGGCGATCCAGTGGAGGACGCGGAGCTCTACCGCGAGCGTTCGCCGCTCACGCACGCATCCAAGATCCGCGCGCCGCTGCTGATCCTGCAGGGTGCGAACGATCCGCGCGTGCCGCAAAGCGAGGCCGAACAGATCGTGAAAGCGCTCCGGGACAGCCGCAAAACGCACGAGTACCACGTGTACGCGGGCGAGGGGCACGGCTTCCGCGTGACTGAGAACCGCATCGATTCTTTGCGCCGCGCGCTCGACTGGTTCGACCGGCACCTTCGGCGCGGATAGTTTGACCTCTGGCGAGAATCGCGGTACCTTTACTTCATAATGTGTGCAGTAAAGGTCAGGGCCAGGGGCCCGCGCCGTCGGGGGACGACGCGCATTAGCTCAAAAAATCAAGTGACTCTTCCAGTCGACGCCCTGAAAGAGGCCGCCCTCGCGCCCGGCGCCGTACTCGTCGTCAAGGCCGCCGGGCCCGGTCGGATCGTGCTAGAGCGCAGCGATGATCCGATCGAGCGCTTCGCTGGGATGTTCACCGGCCTCTATCCCAAGGACTACTTGAAGAAGCTTCGGCGCGAGTGGCGCTACTAGTTCTCGATACGAGCGTCGTGGTCGGCTGGTTCGATCGGAGCGACACACTCTACGAGCGGTCCAGGGAAGCGCTAAGGCGAGCCCGCATGGACGAGAAGATCCTCCCAGCAAGCGCCTACGCGGAATCTTTGGTCTTACCAAATCGAATTGGACCTGACGCGGTCGCGGCCCTCGACGAGGCGCTCCAGGCACTGCCGGTTCGCATCGAACCGATTACTGCGCAGATCGCGAGACGAGCCGCGGCTCTCCGTGCGAAGTACCCTTCTCTCGCCCTTGGCGACGCTCTCGTACTCGCGTGCGGCGAGGTGCTCGGTGCGATCGTGCTCACCGGAGACCGTGCCTGGGCGAAGGTCGGTCCGCGCGTTCGCGTGATCTGACACTGTGAGCGATGCCGTCGTAATTGGCTCCGGGCCCAATGGGCTCTCCGCAGCGATCGAGCTCGCACGCCATGGTCACTCCGTCACGGTGTACGAAGCGAATGACACTGTCGGCGGGGGCTGCCGTTCTGCGGAGCTGACCCTTCCCGGATTCATCCACGACCTCTGCTCCGCATTCCATCCCATGGGCGCGGCCTCGCCGTTCTTCCGTGAGCTCGATCTGACAAAAGAAGGCCTCGAATGGATCGAGCCGCCGGTCGCGCTCGCGCATCCGCTCGATGACGGCACCGCCGTGCTCCTCGAGCGATCAGTCGACGCGACGGCCGCGGGGCTCGGGCCTGACGGCCGGGCGTATCGACGGCTCGTCGAGCCGCTCGTCGGCGAGTGGGATGACCTCGCGGCGGACGCGCTTGGTCCGCTGGTCCGCATCCCGAGACATCCGTTCGTCCTCGCGCGGCTCGGGCTCCCCGGACTCTTCCCGGCGCGCATGCTGGCCCGTCGCGCGTTCGGCACGGAGCGGGCGCGCGCGCTCTTCGCCGGTCTCGCGGCGCACTCCGTGCTCCCGCTCGATGCGCCGCTCACCGCGTCGTTCGCGCTCATGTTTGCGGTGGCGACCCACGTCGCGAGCTGGCCGCTGGCGCGCGGAGGCTCGCAGCGCGTCGCGGACGCGCTCGCTGCGCGACTCCGCGCGCTCGGCGGAACGATCGAGACCGGCCGGCGTGTCGGCAGCATCGCTGAGCTGCCGACGGCTCGCGCGTACCTCTGCGACGTGACGCCGCGACAGCTCGATCGCATCGCCGGCCAGCGACTATCGGATGGTTACCGGAAGCGGCTCCGTGCGTTCCGCTACGGGCCCGGCGTGTTCAAGCTGGATTACGCGATCGATGGTCCGATCCCCTGGCGCGCGCAGGAGTGCCTGCGCGCCGGCACCGTCCACGTCGGCGGGACGCTCGACCAGATCGCGGAGAGCGAGGCCGCGGTGGCGCGCGGGGAAGCGCCGGCGCGGCCGTTCGTGCTCGTCGGGCAACAGAGCCTCTTCGACCCTTCGCGCGCGCCGGCCGGCAAGCACACCGTATGGGCGTACTGCCACGTCCCGAATGGCTCGACGGTCGACATGACCGAACGAATCGAGGCGCAGCTCGAGCGCTTCGCGCCCGGATTCAGTGACCGGATCCTCGCGCGAAGCGTCATGGGCCCGGCAGAAGTGGAGCTACACAACGAGAACAACATCGGCGGCGATATCGGCGGCGGCTCGAACTCGGTGTTGCAATTCATGACTCGGCCGTTCCCGCGGCTCGACCCCTACACGACCTCGGCGCGCGAGCTGTACCTCTGCTCGTCCTCGACCCCGCCGGGCGGCGGGGTGCACGGAATGTGCGGCTACCACGCGGCCCGTAGCGCCCTAGTTCGCGCGTTCGCCTAACTCACCCGATCGTACGTTCCGAGCGTTGATTGCCCCCGTACGCTTGGGGGTCTGCAAGACAAGGGGACGAGCGCCGAGAACCTGATCCAGATCGGCGGACGGCCGAGCGGAAGCGCACGCCTGTCGCGCTCGGGTTGGGCCGCCGGCGACACGATCCCCGCGCTGACGCAGCGCGTTCTCGAGCTCGAGACCCAGCTCGCTTCCATCCAGGCTGATCTCGAGAATGAGCAGCGCCGCCTCGAGTCGTACTCCGATTTCGACGTCACTCTGAACGACGTCGCGGCGAACGCGTACCGCAAAGCCAACGCGATCCGCACGCGCGCGCAAACCGAGGCGAACGCGATCCTCGAGCGCGCGATCAACGAGCGAAAGATGTTCTTGAAGGAGGTCGGCCGTCTCCGCCAGGAGCGAGACGAGCTTCGGGAGGAGATCGCTTCGCTCCGCCGCGGCGGGCTCGCGCCGGTCCCGGCCGCAGACGAGGCCGACGACGCACGCCCGCCATTCGATCTCCAGGCGGCCGTTGCGCAAGAGATGCGCGCGATGCTCGTCGCGCTGCTCGAAGAGATTCGCACGCGTCCGGTGCGGACTGCCGAGCCGAGTGGGGTCGTGGCTCCGCCCGAGCCCCTGCCTTTGCCGGCGGTCGAGATCGCCGTCTTGCCCACCGAGACCGCCGAGCCGCTCCTCGACCGGTATGTCGAAGAGCCGCGCCAACCCGAGCTTCCGCCGCGGGACGAGATCGAAAGCGAGGACGTTCTCGCCGAGACATCGCAGCCGCTCGTTGATGAACATGTCGATGAGTTGGCGACGAGCACGCCAGAGGCGAGCGAGGCCAGCGTCGACGAGTACGTCGAAGAGCCGCGCGAACCCGAACCCCCGATCCCGGGCGGGATCCCAAGCGAAGACGTTCTCGCTGAGACATCGCAGCCGATCGTCGACGAGTACGTCGAGGAATTTCGCAAGCCCGCCGCCCCGCCCGAGCCCTCCGAGGCACTCGCGAGGGACGCCGTCGAGGTAGAGCCGCCGAAGCGAGTCTTCGACGAGTACGTCGAAGAGTTCGTCGAGCGCGACATCGTCGAGCCCGATATCGCCGAGCCCGTCGGCGAATACGTCGAAGAGCTGCGCGCCGCCGAGGCGCCACCCGCGAGCGAGATCGAGATCGATCTCTCGCCTGAGCCATCTGAGCCGATCGTCGATGAATACGTCGAGGAGCTCCGGCGCCCGGAGACGCTGCCCGAGCCCGAAACCCCCGCCGCCGACGCGAACATCGAGGCGCTCTGGGAAGCCGCAGCGACGCCGATCACCGAGGCCGAGCCTCCGCGGGCCCCGCTAGAAGCCACGGCTCCGATCATCGACGCGACGCCAGCAGCCGCGCTTCCGCCGCTTGAACCCGCTTCATTCATCACGGATGAATTCATCGAAGCGACGCGACCCGGATCGCCGCACGAGACCGCGTCCGCGCCGCCGCCGTTCATAGATCTCCCCGCGCCGTCACCGTTCGTCGAACACGAAGCGCCGTTCACGGAGTTGGCTGCGCCGCAGGTCGTCGAACCGTCCCCGTCACCCGCGCCCGGTGTGCCTGCCCCTGCGCCCGCCCTCAGCTCCGAGCCGACGGTGCGCCAGATCCAGGTGCTCATCTCTCCGATCCATTCATTCCCGCGCCTCAGCGAGATCCAGGAGCGGATCCAGTCGCTGTCGAGCGTGCAGGTGCTGCGGCTCCGTGACTTCCGGAACGGCGTCGCGACGTTCGTCGTTAGCGTCGCCGAGGCGATCAGTCCGCAGGAGTTCGGAGCGGTGATTCAGATGCTCGAAAACCTGCATCTGCGCCTCGAAGGCACCGCTCAGAACAGCGTCGAGCTCCGCGTGGAGGACGACGCCGCGAGGCGCTGAAGCTCCGCCCAGCGAAATCGAAGCGGCGCAATGTGTCGAGGCGGTCTCAAAGACCGCTCCACGGGCCCTCCGCGCGGCCTCCGGTCCCTGACTCCCCCGCCAGCGGGAAGCCCACAAATGAGCCGAACGCGAGATTTGAACGCGTCCGCCCGTGTTTTCTCGAGGAAAGGAGGGCCGGACCGTGATTCGCGTTCTCGTCGCCGACGATCATCAGGCCGTCCGCAAGGGCGTTCGCGCGCTGCTCGCCGCCGAGCGCGAGATCACGGTCGTCGGCGAGGCCGGCGATGGATCGACGGCGCTCGCGATGGCGCGGACCCTGCGTCCCGACCTGATCGTCCTCGACGATTCGATGCCCGGCCAAAGCGGCCTCGACGTCGCCAGGAAGATTACGCACGAGCTTCCCAGCACCGCCATCGTTTTCCTCGCGCGAGATCCAGGGATGCGCGATCTCGCGCTCGCCGCGGGGGCGACGGCGTTCATCCCGAAGGACGCGCCGTCGGAAGAGCTGCTTCGCGCGGTACGCGCCGGCGCGTCGGTGCTCGCCGCTCGCCAGCAACTGGGTGCGCTCCGACCGGAGGGGCGTCGCGTGGTGGAGCTGCTCCTCGGCAGCCGCGTCATGAACGAGGCACAAGTGCAGGAAGCGATCGCGCAGCGGGGTACAGGCGAGTCGCTTGCGACCACTCTGGTGCGGCTTGGCCTGATCGGGCAGCCTGAGCTCGCCGACATCCTCGCACGCGCGAGCGATACGCCTCTTGTGTCCCTTGCGCCGTATCCGGAGATCGCCGCACCGATCGATCCGACCGAGTCGCGGCTGTCCTCACCGGCCCTCGTCGATCCCGTCGACCGCGATGCCGCGCGTGTGCTCCCAATGGACATCGCCCGAGGGCTCGGGGTGGTCATCACCGCCTCCAGTCAAGGGCAAGGCGTGCTCGCCATGGCCGATCCGCTGGACGAGGTCGTCTTTGCGGAAGCGGAGCGCCACTCGAGGCTGCGCCTGACCCGCGTCACCGCGACGGCCGATGACATCAAAGACACGCTCGATCGTGTCTGGAACGGTGGCGGCAGCCGCCACGTCATTTGGACCGGGAGCCTCCTGAGCCAGATCTACACGAGCGCGGTGCTCCTGGTCATCGTGGCGGCGGCGCTCGGTGGGTTCTTCTTCGCGACGCGCGATGCGCTCGCCCCGCGCTTCGGCCTCTCGCTGTTCGCACTCATGTGCGGGATCTTCTTCTTCCTCTACGCGTTCAAGTACTACGTGACGATCGCGAGCGTCATCCTCATCACGCTCTTCGGCGATCCGGCGAAGTTCCAGGGCCGCAACGGTCACACCAACGGCAATGGTCACGCCAACGGCAATGGCCTCAAAGCCGACGGGCAGGCCACCGGCAACGGGCAATCCAACGGACAGCACAAAGAGGGCTACCGCACGCTGCGCGGCGAGAACCTGAGCGAGGGCGGATCGGTCCAGGTCACCGACCCCTGGCAGAAGATGGGCGAGATCCGCCTTCCGGCCGACAAGCAGCCCTTCGTCTCCGTCCAGCTCGCGCTCTACAACGAGAAGCGCGTCGTCGATCGCCTTTTGACGGCGTGCACGTCGTTCGACTACGAGAACTACGAGGTCATCGTCGTGGACGACTCCACTGACGAGACCGTCGAGCTCTTGAAGCGCTGGAAGGACCACCCCCGCGTGCGCGTCATCCACCGCCAAAGCCGCAAAGGCTTCAAGGGTGGCGCGCTGCAGGAAGCGCTGCGCCGCATGAACCCGCGCGCCGAGTACGTGATGATCTTCGACGCCGACTTCGTGCCTCCGGCCGACGCGATCTGGCACTTCCTCGACTACTTCGGCCGGCTCGCGAAGGCCAAGAACGGCAACGGCAACGGGCACGCCAAGAACGGCAACGGCCACGGCGCGCCACAGAACGGCGACCGCCTGGCGGTCGTGCAGGGCTACCAGTGGCACATGCTCAACGCCTCCGAGAACTGGATCACCAAGGGCGTGCGCGCGGAGTTCGCGGGTAGCTACGTCCTCGAGCGCGCGGGGCAGGAGCTCTTCGGGGCGATGAAGATGATCTCGGGGTCGGTCTACATGATCCGCGCCGACGTCCTCCGCAAGCTCGGCTGGTCGACATCGATCACCGAGGACTGGGAGCTCACGATCCGGCTCTACCTGGCGGGGTACAAGGTGCTGTACACGCCGTACATCCAGGCGCCGGCCGAGTGCGTCTCCAAGGTCAACCGGCTCATCAAGCAGCGCATGCGCTGGGCCGAGGGCCACACCTACAACGTGAAGAAGTACTTCTGGCAGATCCTGCGCTCACCGAACCTCACCTGGCAGGAGAAGCTCGAGTTCGCCTACTACGCGCCGTACTACCTGCAGTCGGTGCTCTACACGTTTGCGACGCTGTCGTGGATCGTTGGCGTGCTCGTCCTTGGGCAGAAGCTGCCGATGTGGGGCGAGGTCTTCGGCTGGTCGCTCGTGGTCACGAACGCCCTCGCCCTGCCGCTCATGAACCTCACCGGCGTGCTCCTCGAGGGGTCGCTCAAGCGCGACGCGCTCGGGGTCCTCTCGTTCATCGGGCTTTCCTGGGTGCTGGTGCCCTTCCAGGCCTACGCCTCGATCAAGGCGATCTTCGAGAAAAAGGAAGGCGGCTGGGTCCGTACGCCCAAGTCGGGACACGTTACCGAGGCCCTCGAGCGCTTCCACCTCGCACGGCTCATGCCCTGGGAGCTCCCAAGGCGGCGCCGCGGCCAGGCCAAGACCAGCTCTGGTGGGGGCCGCTTCGCCGCCGCCGCGGCGGTGGTGCTGGCCGCCGCCGGGATCATCACCGTGGGCGCGCTCTCGATCCGCGCCGCGGCCACAAGCGGCGCGGGAAGCGATGCCGACCTCGCGATCCCCGCGCTCCTCGGCACGGCCGTGCCGCTGCTGGTCCTCGCTCTCGGCTGGCTGCGCCTGCGCCGCCGGGTCACCGCGGTGGTGCTGGCCTTCACCCTGGGCCTCGGGACCAACGTGGTCTTCGTCGCGCACGCCGTGCCGGCGAGCGCGGTGACGGACAACTCCAGCGTCTTCACGTTCCGCAACACGTCGGGCTTCGGCAACCACGACATGCTCCAGAACTACACGCCGGCAGCGGGCACGCCGGCGACGACCCCGGCGAACTGGGGCTCGAACTGGACTGGCGGCTTCACCTCTGACACGTTCACCACAGGGCAGACGATGAACGCGGGGACTGCGCAGGCCGACCTCTACCTCGAGAACGTGCCCTCGCCGATCCAGCTCCGCTCCGTCACGAGCAGCATTGGCAAAAGCACCACGGGCAACTGCGCGATCCCGGCAGCCGTGGTCACGAACGACATCGTTATCTGCATGTTCGCCACGACGGGCAACACTCTCGCGACCTGGACACCAGCGGTCCCGACCGGCTACACAACGATCCGGCGGACGGACAACGACGTCGCCCTCGCGTGGTACTGGCAGAAGTCCACCTGCACCGGGTGTGCTTCCACCGTCAACCTCACCCTCGACTCGACGCGACGCTGGGTCTCGGTGACGCTCCTCTATTCGGGCGTCGACGGGACGAGCCCGATCCTCGTTGAATCCGGCGGGGCGCTGAATAGCGGCCCGTACAACACACCCAGCGTCACGACGACGGTGCCGAACGCGATGATCATCGCGACGTGGGCACTCGGCACATCGTGGAGTCCGTGGACCCCGCCGGCCGACATGATCGAGGAAGCCGATGTCGTGGGACCGACCAGCGGAAGCGGCAGCTTCGTCACAACTGAGACCGCCGACGCTGTGCAGCCTCTCGCGGGAGCGACCGGCCCGAAGGCCGCGACGACCATCAGCAGTTCGGGCACAGGCGCCGCGAACATTCTGGCCCTTCGCCCCTCGGGCGGGACGCCGAGCTGCACGGTGACGGCGACGCTCAAGAAGACGACGCCCGTCAAGCTCCGAGCGAGTACGACGAAGACCGTGAACAGCGGCACCAGCATCGTCGTCGACACGCCGGCAGGTACGCAGCAGAACGACCTCATGTTCATGGTCCTGGGTTTCACCGGCGGCGGCTCTCCGACGACGCCGGCCGGCTGGACGCAGCACAGCTCGAACGGCGCAGGAGGTGAGGCCCAGTACTCCTATCGACGGATCGCCGGTGCGTCGGAGCCGGCGACCTACACCGTCAACTTCAGCGCGGCGACAACGATCGCGGCCTGGGAAGGATCGTACATCGGCGTCGACACGACCACGCCGTCGGACGTGCAGAGCGGAACGAGTACGAACGGAACGACCCACACGACCAACGGCATCACGACGACCGTGTCCAACGACTTGATCGTGGTCTCGTACGCGATCATCGCGAACGCCGCGTTCACGACTCCGTCGGGCATGGTCGCGGAGGCCAACCCGATCGCCGGGACGAGCACGTTCCAGTCCCTCGGTGTCTTCGACACCATCGCCGGCGCGGCGGGACTCATCGCGGGCAAGACCTCGACATCGTCGGCGTCTGGCCTGGCTGTCAACAACATCTGGTCCTTCAGACCGATCGCCTCCAACACCGTGACGCTGGGATCGGCCACGACCGTGCTTGGCTCGATCGCCAGCCCGACGCTGAGCTCTATCTCGATCGCAACATCGGCCGCCACGTTCGCCACCGGCGAGCGGCTCGTGTTCGAGCTGAGCGTTCCGAACGACGCGGCAAACTGCGGCGTGCGTCTTTCTTATGACGAGGCGACCGTGCCTTCGAAGCTCACGGTCGCGACGATCGTCCCCGAGGGAATCGCCGGTCTACTGCTCCTCGCGCCGGCGCTGCCCTTTGGGGCGCGCTGGTGGAAGCGGAGGCGCCGATGACGCGCCGGGGTGTCACCGCGGCCATCGCCTTCTTGGTTGCGATCGCGTTGGTCGGGTTCTTCGCCCGATCCTTCGGTGTTGCGGAAACGAGCGGACCGGCCTCGTCGAGCGCCGTGATATTCGCCTTCGTGCTCGGCCTCTGGGTGCCGCTCTTCGCGCTGATCTACGCGTGCGCGCGCAAACGGGTCGTCGTAGTCATGCTCGCGTTTTGCGTCGGCCTTTCGGTCAACGTCGTCTTTCTTGCGCACGCGACGCCCGCGGCCGCAGTGACCGACAACTCGGGTGTGTTCACGTTCCAGTCCACAACGCCCGCGTCGGCGTACGTCGCGGGCTACCAGAACATGGTTCAGCACTACACACCGAGCTCCGGGACGGCAATGACATGCCCGCCGGCAGCCGGTGCCAACTGGATGTGTACGCTCAACTCGGATTCATACAGCGCGGGCCAGAGCATCCCCAACGGCAGCACGGCGCAAGCGGATCTCTATCTCGAAAACGTGAACAGGGTCGCTTTCGTCGGTGCGGCCGTCGCCTACATCCAAAACACCGCCAGCACGACGCTCAACAAACCATCCGGCCTTCACACCAACGACGTCATGCTCGCGGGGTTCGCCGTGCGCGGCGGGAGCGGCACGACGATCACGGCCCCCGACGCAACATGGAATGCCGTGACCAGGATCGACAACGGGACGACTATCTCCATCGTCACGTTCTGGCACGCGGTCACCAACGTCGCGAGCGAACCCGCAAGCTATACCTTCACGTTCGGCGGCAACGTGAAGGGGGGCGCCGGACTTGTCGCCTACAGCGGCGTCGACAACGCCGCACCCATCGATCAGCAGGCGGAGCAGACAACACCGAGCGGCACGTCACATACCGCGCTGTCGGTCACGACGGGCGCCGCCAACACGATGCTCGTCACGCTACACGGGGTCGCCGCGACGTCGGGCGGGATATCGGGATGGACGCCCCCGAG
>Ga0209378_1000904_pt1 | contig 21442 bp, 28 predicted proteins | sample GraSoiAngelo_156_FD_186170 | JGI IMG/M metagenome (GOLD analysis project Ga0209378, IMG submission 186170) | Grasslands soil microbial communities from the Angelo Coastal Reserve, California, USA - 14_1009_13_40cm (SPAdes) (version 2) | ecosystem: Environmental > Terrestrial > Soil > Grasslands ...
CGAGTGGCTACAACGTTGATACAACGATCGTAGACGGGAAGGTCCTGATGAAGAACAGGACGTATTCCAGGTTGGATCCTGCGAAGATCGAAGAAGGAGTCGGCGCTTCAGTTCGCCGACTTATGCACTAACGAGGCCTGCTCGATGACCAAATAACCGCTTTGTCCATCCCACCGATTGACGGTCTTCTCGACGCTGACTCGCCTCTCGAAGTTGGGCGCGTCGATGACGAAGGTTTCGTACTCTCCTCCCTCACCAGTCAAGTGAATTCCATGTTTTCTCGACACTTTCTCCAGCAATGCCCATCGCTGGTCTGTCAGTTCCTGCCCCAGCCAAGATTCATCAAGACCAGTTGCTCCAACTCCTGATAGAATGATCCTGAACCCGGAGGACATCAGGTCGTTGACCAGTATCTTCGGGTCCTTCCGCCACAACGGAGCGAAACTCTTGAGCCCTAACGTGTCACAGACTTGGTCGATCCGAGATTTCTGATAGTCACTAGCAACAGCTCCAGCCACTACTCCCTCGATCCGAAGCTCGCCACGCAGCTTGCCCAGTCCTTCTTGTAGACTCGACAGCTCGTCCTGACCTGCTACGATAGTACGATGGGGAAGACCCATTGCTTCAGCTTGGATCGCTGTCCAACAGACGTTAGGGAAATGGAACATAAGGGACTCGACTCCTTTCGGCAGAACGCTGACAAGGGCCTCGACATTCCAGCCTTGGTGTTGAGCAATCCATGTAGCGTAGGTACTGTCCTTGCCTCCACTGAAAAGAACTACTACCTTCAAGGGACTTCCTTTAGCAATCGTCCCTTGTTTTCAAACTGTTTCTCGTAGAGCTTGCGTAGTCGTTGGATTGTGTCGGCCTCTTCAGGGGTCTTGTCGTCTCTGAACTTCGCGATCCTTGCAAACCGCAATGCAAACCCTGACTTGTAACGGGGACTCTTCTGAACCTCGTTGTGAGCAACTTCGACCACAATCTCGGGTTTCACGTAAACCGTCCATTTCGTTTCGCGAATCTTCAGCTCCTGAAGCCGCTTGGTTATCATGTCAAACTCTGCGTCGGTCAAACCCTTGAACGTCTTCCCCACAACAAGGTATTCGCCGGTCTGTTCGTCCCTAACTGCAAGATGGTAGTTGCTCAGCCAACCTACTCTTCTGCCGCTCCCCCAATCTGCTGCGACGATAACTACGTCAAGCTTGTCGGCGGGCTTGATCTTGAACCACTTCTTGCCCCTAGCACCTGGCGAGTAATCACTTACGAGTGACTTGGCCATTAGTCCTTCATGGCCTTCCTTCAGTGCCGCTTGCAGGAAATCGTCAATCGCCTCGGGGTCCCGAGTCACGATTCTCGGAGCTAGAGATTCCTCCGGAACTAGGCTAGCGAGGACTTTCCATCTTTCCGTGTATGGGAGATCTATCAGAGTCCTTCCCTCAGATTGGAGGACATCGAACAGATACAGTCTCAGGGGGATTTTCTCGACCATTTCCTCGATCCCGTGGACCCGGCGAAACCGCCTCATCAGATCCTGAAACGGAACCGGCTTTCCACCTTCTCCTAGAGCGACGACTTCTCCTTCTATCAAGAACTCTGGCGCCTTGACCTTCGTCTTGGCATAATCGACCATTTCTGGAATACTGTCAGTGACGTCGGTGAGTCGTCGGCTGAAAATCCTGGCACGATCTTGTTTTCTATGGATCTGGATTCTCGCGCCATCGAACTTGTACTCGAAGGCACTACCTTCCTTGTGCTCGGCAAGGACTTGAGGAATATCCTCCGCCATCTCCGCCAGCATCGGTTTCACTGGGATGAAGAGTCGCAACCCGACTTTCTCAAGCGCCGCGGCCCCCTCTGTCATAGACAACCTAGCGACATCCCCGACGTCTCCGTGCAGCATGTGTCCACGCCTGACCAGTTGTCGGGCGACTCCTGAGGCTTCAGCGATAGCGTCCAGCAAGACTCCCTCAACAACGCCAATTCGCATCTCACCTAGCAACATTCGGCTAAGATACTCGGTCTCTAGCGGCGTCATCCTATTGATCAGTGAACTCAAGAGTGCGAGTCTTCTCTCCTTGGAGCCGGCGCCTTTGACCTCAGCAAGTTTCTCTAGGGTGGTGAAGACTTCGGCAATCGTCAACGAATCTTTGTTTCCCGACAGGAGTGCCTGGCTCAGCGTTTTCCCTGCTGCCGAGAGGGTCGCGTAGCTTATTTCTAGGACGCGAGGATCAGCTTCTGGGAATGGCTTTCCCGCTAAGAATAACGTGACATATGATACATCCTCCGGTCTGATTTTTCTGAGAACCTCGCTGATGAGCAGTATCTTTTCGTTTCTTTTGGTTGTCTCTTCGAGAGCACGGCATAACTGGGCGACGGTTGAGAAACTGGTGGGCTGCTTTTCTAATTGAGCCAGTTCTCTAGACCAGCGTCGGTTTTCTCGCTTCTCCTTGTAAGCCGTTCTGTCAGCCGCTCTACTCTCTCCCTGTTGAAGCCACGCTCTTCTGAGAGAAATCTGATGAGTCCATCACGATCCGGTGGAGACCGTTTCAGCAGGTATTTTTCGATAACTCTTGGTTTCAGGAAGACCTGACGAACATTGTTTAGATCTTCTGTTAGTTCTGATCTGATCTCTTCAGGCATTTGTTCTATTGACCCGTAATCGTGGACTAGTTTCAGGGCCTTCTTCGGCCCAATTCCTTTCACGCCTTGGTTGAAGTCTGTTCCGACGAGGATCGCGAGATCTACAAGTTGTTCACGCGTTATCCCGAGGAGGGCGAGATTCTCGGAAAGCCTGATCAATTCTGGAATTAACGGTCGTGATCGTCTTTGGGCCGGAAGCCACTCGCGTCCCGTCAAGGTCAAGTATCGCGCGAGAATAGGGGCACCGTAGAGTAGGCAGTCATAGTCTTTGCTTCCAACAGCCCAAACGTCGCGTTTGGCCGCCATGAAGCTGGCTTGGGCCTCTGCGTCTTCCAACGCTTCAAGCCAAGGAATCCCCATTAATGTTAGAAGTCGTTTGGTATCGTCCAATACTGATGCGGTGACACGACCAGTCATGACAGCCTTTGACCATGCCTTTGCATAATCCTTCTTTGAAACTGCCTCGACATACTCTACTTCGGCTTTCTTTCGTACTTCTCGCCTCATCTCGATCGTTCGTCTCTTCAACGGGTTTGGTTTTCCATCGAAGACAAAGACTGGCTTCATGTCGAAGTCCCCTATCATCCGACTGGTTCTCGTGAGCAGACCGATAAGGTGCGAGGTTACCCGTCCTTGGGAGTCGGTGAAGAGGGTGCCATCTCGCTTTCTGACGAGCGCCAAGAACTGGTGGATTTCAATGCTGGCGTCGATCGCGAAGGAAGTGCCCTTGAGAGCCTTGAGGCTGGTCTGCTCTCTCTTCAGAATTGGGGTAAGCATCACTCCCAAGAGACCGCCCTCTAACTGTGTTAGTCACGGTGATTCGTTGCTCTTTAAGCAGAAGATGATAGGAAGGTTGTTCCACCAAGAAATATGGAGAAATGAGTAAGTGCGAAAGAATCGGGCTTTGCGTGCCCGTTCTGTCGCAGATCGATTCTTGATTTTGAGGGATTAGCTAATTGTTTCCGGGCGGAGTGGGCTCGGGGGGTGGAGACGGGTTGAATGGCTCGTGGGGGAAGACGAAAGAGCCTGTATCGTCCGATGACTTTGTGGCGTGGCCCGATTCGTGGTGACTTGTGTTGGTCTGCTGGGTTCCCTTTGTGGCGTGAGGGCGACCAGTCTTGGACGAGGCGGACTTCTTCTGGGAGGTTGGGGTCTTGTTTGTTTTTCCAGACGCGGACTTTAGTCTCTGGACTTCTCGTTTCAGACTGTCGATCTCATTGATCGCCGCGTTTAGGTCGGCGGTGAGTTCTGACGCTAGCTTGTTGAATACCTTAGCTAACTCCTGTAGTGCTTTCTTCGTCCTTGTAGGTGAAGCTGGCATGACTATGCCCTCTTCTAATCGGCGGGTGTAAACGTGCTGTAACCTGTGTCGGTAGAATTAGTGCACAAGTATGAGATTGGAAGGGCCTAATTGGTTCGGCGCCTTCGTCCTATTCGCTCTATCCTGAAATTCGATAAGAAGGAATGGTCCCAAAAAGTGGGCTTGGGAATTAAGGCGGCGAGGACAAGTGGGCGGTTTCTAGTTACCGTCTTTCTTGCCGAGGTTATGCCGCTTTACGTATTGCCAGAGTCTCTTGGTCATCTCGGATGGGGTGACCTTCTGTCCTTCCTTCCCACCGAGTACAGTGGCGAGATGTTCGTCTAGTTCGATCCCATAGCCACCGAATGACCCTCTCTTGTTTGGCGTCAGGCTCACCTCCTTGGCCTAAAATCCTAAGCTCCGATGGTTACGATCGCCAAGAGAGCTTTGAAATCTACATTGTAACTGCTTCACATGACCCACTCGTTACAAATAACCCCCGAATCAGATCAGACTTTCCGTGAATGTTGTCGATTCCTCTAGATTCGCGTCTCAGGCGTAAGGTCGCGGGTTACAACAATTTCTTGAGCGGAGACTCGTTCAACATCTCAGTGCCTGGGTCCTTGGACACTGTCGCGGTTGCGTTAGACGTAATTGCCATTGGGGCCGTACTTGTCCTCACGACCCTGTCTCTGATTCTCTCGAGGGGATTGAACGGCACAGGGCTGAGAAGGGGCTTCGCCCTTACCGCTGTCGCGGGCTTTGTCCAGATTATCGGAAGCGCGACGCAGTTCGCAGTAGACCTTGGGTTTACCAGCTCTAGACTGCCACCGAATATCTTCTCAGGAATCCAAGTGTTGTTCCTTGTCTTATTGGCGTTGGCAGTCCAGAGCTTCTTCCCGGTCTGGTTCAAATCGTTCAAGGGCGAGAATAATCCGCCTAACCAGCCACGAGAAGACCCCCACTCCTCACACGGGTCTATTTCTCCGACATCCAACTAGGAGCCAGTAGAAAGAAATCCCAGTGAGGATCTCACCATCTGTGACTTTCGATAGAGTCAGGAGGTTGGATGATCAGGACAAACGGTTTGGATTCGCCGGCTAGTGTTTCATGGACTCGGGGAAACGCACGGTCATCCGTCCAGAGTAGGGGCGACTATTTCTTGGAGAAGCTCATCGAGCAACCGTGCTCGCCGCGAAGCTTGCCTTGGAATCCAAGTTGGAGGGTTTCCGCCGCCTTCTTGTAGCTTCCAATACATGTGCTACAAAATATCGATCTCGCCTGGTTCTTCGTCAGACCGTATGCTTCTGCCTGTGCGAGCACGGATTCTATGCACCCGCAACGGTCCAGCTTCACTGTCCGAGACCCATCGCCCGTTTCAATATCGTAGTCGCTGGCAAATGTCTCGCCCATGCTTTCAGCCAGGTTCTGGGAAAGAGCCTCGACCCGACTTCCCTGGTTCTTCGCCTTGATCTCCTCAACTTTGAGATTGGCCTTCATGTCTGTCAGCATGTTCATCGCGGGTCCAACAGCGTCAAAGCCCGCGAGACCAACGAAGGTGCCTACCTGGAGGAGGAGATAGTGAGCCAACGTCTTCCTCAGCAATTCATACCGTTCCTCAAGGCTTCGAGTCTGCCTGGATTGAATTAGCTTGGACATGCTGATTTCGATGTCCAATTTCCAAGCGACCCGTTTTTAAGTTATAGTGAACTCGGTTCTGTCAACTTGTCGTCGGGTGCCTCTCTCACTTATGTCTAGGATTGGGCTCCCATTGTTTATCGTGTTGGCTGTTAAGTCGGTCTGGCAAAACTACATTTCTTCAAGCGAAGTTCTAGGTCTGCTGGAGTTATTTAGGAGAATGGTTAACGAATCATTACGGAATTGGTTTAGCGAACGATGAGTCTTCGCTGAGAAGGCTTTCACTCCTCTCCTACAACCAGCTCGCCCATTATGATAGCCCCAGCTACTACAAGCTCTGCGCGATAAGCAGAGCAGCAGGAATACTAGCGGCTCGGAAGAAGTCTATTCGCAGAGGTTACGCCACAAAGACCCCGTATTCCTTCAGACAGCAGCTCGTCTCCTGCTACGGGTTCAAGATCAGGAACGGAGCATTACGTTTCCCAGTATCGAGAGGTAAACGTTTCTGTATACCCTTGACCAAACACGTGTTAGAGAACATCTCTCAATCAGGGGTCAAGGTTCGTTCTTTCACGCTCACCCGGAACAGACTGAGCCTCTGCATCGCCCGAGACGCTCCCACCGTTAACCGTGCTTCCACCGTTGGCGTGGACCGTAATCTTCGAAATCTCACAGTTGGAAATGACCAGGAGACAAGCCGTTATGATCTCTCGAAGTGTGTGAGAATAGCAAACACCACTGTACGTATCGTTGCTTCTTTCACACGGGAAGATGATAGGATAAGAACAGCGATAGCGTCCAGGTATGGACAACGGAGAACCTCTAGAACTGGTCATCTACTCCACAACGCCACAAAGACAATCGTCACCCTAGGAGTACAGCGGAGGACCGCTATAGTTCTCGAGAACATTGAGGGCATCCGATCCCTCTACCGGAAGGGTAACGGTCAGGCTAGAAAGTATCGTGGCAGGATGAACGGGTGGAGTTTCGGAAAGGCTCAACGGCAGATAGAGTACAAGGCGCGATGGGTCGGACTACCGGTTGTCCGTTTGTCCAGGCGTGAGACCAGAGCGACGAGTATAACTTGTCTGAGATGCGGGGAGAGACTCCAATCAGACAAAGGACTAGAACGCAAGCTCTGATGCGGTAAATGTCGAGTAGTAATGGACCGGGACATGGTAGCGGCTGTTAACCTGTCTCGGCGGGGACGGGTGAGGTTCGCACGTTCCCGGCCTCCCATAACTGAGGCGCAAGGCGGAGCAGTTGAAGCAATGAAGGGGAACCCGACGTCTACGGTAATCCCTGGAGTCGATGCCCTGAAGCTAACTTAACAGACGAAGAGTTAACAGAACCGTGAACTCTACCTCTGCAAATGTCGGACGCTGGCAAACTACCCGTGCCGAACACATACCAGTCGAAGGAACAGTATCTCTCCCTGCAGAGAGATTCTCTCCGGGACTCAGAATCTTTCTGGGCCGGCATTGCGGGCCACCTTGTCTGGCACAAGAAATGGGACGAGGTTCTGAAATGGGACCCGCCGTTTGCCCAATGGTTTGTCGGGGGATTGCTGAACGCATCAGAGAATGCTGTGGACAGGCATGTGAAATCCTGGCGTGAGAATAAAGCGGCATATCTCTGGGAGGGTGAAAACGGAGAACGTCGGACAATTACCTACGGAGAGCTCCATCATGAGGTGAACGGGCTAGCCAGTGTCCTTCAGAATCTTGGGCTCCAGAAGGGTGACACAGTGGCGATCTACATGCCTTTGGTCCCTGAGTTCCCGATAGCAATGCTCGCTTGCGCAAGAATAGGGCTACCGTTCACCGTTGTTTTCTCGGGGTTCAGCGCGAAAGCCCTAGCCGAACGTATCCAGGATTGTGAGGCCAAAATCGTCCTTACCGCTGACGGTGGCTATCGCCGAGGAAAGGTCTTGGAACTAAAGACCGTTGTCGATGATGCTGTAAGAGAGACTCCTAGCGTGAAGCATGTTGTTGTTTTTCGGCGGACTGGACATGTTGTGCCAATGATTGAGGGTCGGGATTATTGGTGGCACGATCTGATGGCGAAGGCTTCCACTTACGTCGCGCCCGTGCCTGTTGAGTCGACTCATCTTCTGTACATTCTCTATACGTCAGGGACGACGGGTAAACCGAAAGGCGTTGCTCATGGCACTGGCGGCTATCTGGTGTTCGCCTATGCAACCCAGGAATGGGTGTTCGACGCGAAAGATGATGATGTCTACTGGTGCACTGCAGACATAGGATGGGTCACGGGGCACACGTACGTTGTGTTTGCTCCGTTGATGCACGGTCTTACTTCAGTGATGTACGAGGGGGCGCTGGATTATCCGAAACCCGATAGATGGTGGGAAATAGTGGAACGCTACAAGGTTTCGATTCTCTACACTGCACCAACTGCAATCCGCTCGCTGATGCGACACGGAGACGATCTCCCCAAGCAACATGACCTTGGCAGTTTGCGCTTACTTGGGACAGTTGGCGAGCCGATCAATCCTGCTGCGTGGCAATGGTACTTTGACGTGATAGGTCGGGGCCGTTGTCCCATTGTTGATACCTGGTGGCAGACCGAAACCGGGGGGATTATGATCTCGCCGAGTCCCCGGTTGGGGCTGGTCCAGTTGAAAGCTGGGTCCGCCACGTTTCCGCTGCCCGGCGTGGAGGCGGACGTAGTCGACGAGAAGGGCAAGCCCCTACCACCTGGCGAGAAGGGATTCCTCGTCATCAAGAGACCCTGGCCTGGCATGTTCATGACCCTTTACAAAGACCCGGAGCGATATCGTCAGGTCTACTGGACCCGATTTCCGGGGCTCTACTATCCAGGGGACTATGCCATGCGCGACTCGGATGGTTACTTCTGGCTCCTCGGGCGAGCGGACGAAGTGATCAAGGTGGCGGGTCATCGGCTTGGAACAAAGGAAGTGGAAGACGCGCTCGTCAGCCATCCATCCGTAGCAGAGGCTGCGGTCGCAGGCAAACCCGATCCGGTGAAAGGCGAATCTATCGTTGCCTTTGTGACGTTAAGAAATGTGGCTAATCCCTCCAATCATCTTTCTGAGGAATTGAAGCAACATGTCCGGAGGATGATAGGTCCTATCGCGACCCCTGAATCCATCTATTTCGCTCGGCTTCTCCCGAAGACGAGGAGCGGCAAAATCATGCGACGAGTCATCAAAGCAGTCGCTGCCGGAGGCCCGATTGGAGATCTTTCGACACTCGAGGATGGCGCGTCAGTAGAAGAAGTTCGTCAAGCTATTGAAGCGCTTCAAACGGCGGAAAAGACGACCTAATAGAATGGGTAAGGCTTTGCAGCGAGTGCTGATTCTCTTCTATATGATGAAGTTGAAGATTATGAACATCGCCCACAATGGAAAGGCTATTGCGAGTGCGACTGGGACGCTCCTCCGGAAGATCTTCGAGCCGTCTAGGGGAGGGACGGGCAGCATGTTGAAAGATCCAAGTCCCACGTTAAGCAAGAGCCCAAAAAGCGCAACTGTATAGAGGAAGCCCACTGGGACAGAAAACAACAAGACCAGGAAACCGATGGCGAATCCAAGATTGATTCCCGGTCCGGCTGCTGAGATTATCATGTTGTCCTCTTCCGGATCGCTACTTCCTCGACTTGAATTGTACCCGTAGAACCCTGCTGCGGAAGGGGAAATGTAAACCGCTCCGGGGGCGCCGAAGACGAGTCCTCCGCCCGAGATGGTTACAATGGAGATGGTGAGAACGAGTCCCCAAATCCAGAGACGGAAATGGGCGAGATATCCCCGTCGTATCGCGACAAACTTGTGTCCCATTTCGTGAAGGATGAATCCAGTCGCCGTGGCGACAAAGCCGGCTATCACAACGTCAGGGCTACCTGTTCCAATCAGAAGACCAACAAGTTTCTGGTAGGTGATTGCAACGGAGAGCACTATCCATGCGACGATGATAGAAAGGATTTCTCCGGAGCTGAATTGAGACGACAGAGGGTAACTACCGGGCGAGAGGAGCTTTGGATCTCGATATTCTACTTTGCGTCCGCACAGAGAGCTCTTGCCCTTCGGGACCAGTTCTCTATCTCTCTGCGTGAAAGAGTTGCCACAACCTAGGCACCACTCAGACTGCGACCGCTTGCTATTGGTAGAGAAGGCACTCCACGAGCCTATCCTGAACTTGCGTCTGGCGCAACTGGTTTAACGGGTGGAAACGAACCATCACTGTTCTCTTCTCCGCGGATACAGATTCGACAGCCTGGGCCATTGCAACAGGAGCTTCCGCGAGAACAGCCTTGACTCTTTCGACTGCCTTGCCAACGTTCAACGGCTTGGCTTCTAAGCTGGCGACGAGGCCGGCTCCGCTCCAATCCTCGATTGGTCCCAGAATACTCTCATCATCGCCCGCCCTTTTCGGGTCGGACAAGTGCTCGTCTAGAAAATCAACGAAGTCGCGGCCCTCCCAGCCACAAGTGGCGAGAACAGCTGGACATCTCGGATGAAACCGGCATCCTGCCGGCGGATGAACAGCATCGGGCACTTCACCTCTGGACAAGACCTTCTCCTTTCTTTTGTCTGGATCCGGTATGGGGATGACCTAGAGCAATGCCTCGGTATACGGATGCTTAGGATCAGAGTAAATGTCCCTCGCTGGGCCGATCTCAACAATTCGGCCCAGGTACATGATGGCAATTCGATCGCAGACGAACTTTGCCGCCGCCAGGTCATGCGTAATGAACAGATAGGTTAGCCCATGACGACGCTTGAGATCAAGCATCAGCTCCAGCACCTTTGCCCTAATTGACATGTCAAGCATCGACACACCTTCGTCAACAACCAACAAGCTGGGTCCCAGAATCAGCGCTCGGGCGATAACAGCTCGTTGCTTCTGTCCCCCGCTCAGGTCTCCAGGGAACTTGTCAAAGAGCTGGCCCTCTGGCGTAAGCCCAACTTCTTTCATGGTGCTCAAGACTCGTTGCTGAACCCACTTCCCGAACGCCTCGGATCCGAGATTCTGGAGCCCAAGGGCGGCACCATGAATCCACAAAGGATGCCCAATTGCCCGGCCGATTGTCATTGCCGGATTGAGTGAGGCGTGCGGATCCTGGAAGATCTGCATCTTCCTTCTTAGGATCGGTCTTCGCTGGTTTTGGTGAGAGAAAAGAGGAGGTTTCTGGAGTGTCGGCTGGTCTCGGTCTAGAATCGTCCGAATTTTTCGGGCAGGTTGTAGGATATGAGGGTCTCGCTGGCTGTGATTCCGTTGATGCTGCTTATTTTCTCAACGGATTTTTCCAGAAGATCCTCTGAGCTGTCGGCGCGGAAGGCCGCGAGGATGTCGAACGCTCCAGGTATTACGTGTGCCTCTGCAAAGTTCGGGATAGTCTTGAGTTTCCGCAGAATCGCGTCGAAGCTGCCTCTAACCTTCAAGAGAGCGAATGCCAGCGCGCTGTCGTTGTCTCCTCGGTTGGAGCTGTTGATAATGCTTTCGAATGAGATGGTTGTCTGAGTATTTGTAATGCTTGCGATGCTCCTAATCTTCTCCATGGTGCTGAAAGCCTTGGTCGGCTCGTTGGTTCGTAGCTTGATCACAAGATCGAATCTTCCCGTTACGGGCGTGCAGGATTCGACGTTGGGAATACGTTGGATCTGGGAAATGATGTGTGCACGTTCTCCTTTGCACTTGGCGAATATGTATCCTGTCTGATCGTTTCTTGCCATTTTTTTTCTACCGTAAGACCCAATTGATAACAGGCTTATTTCACTGAAAGCGTACCCGTGGCGCCTATCACCGGTAGCGCCGAGAACCGGTCACGCTTTTTCGGCGTTGCCCCTTCCTGGAAACAGTCGGTTCACAATTGGTTTGATTCCTGAAGACTCCTCCGTTTCCGAAAAAGAAGCATGCTTTTCTCGACCCCCAGGGGGTCTGTTTTCCCCGCGCTCCGCCCTTCGTGGCCCGAAACCCTCTCGGACTCGAAATCGCCCGTTATCAGCCCTGTTTTCGAATCTGGCGCCTCGTCGCTAAAATGCATAGCAAACCCTTCTTGACGACTCGTTAAATCGCTAGGGCATCCAAGCCTAGGTTGCACCCCGAATCGTGAGACTCGCCCAGAATCCGCGCGAAACAACCAGAAAACTCTCAGAAAAGAGGGGGTCTTGGAGAGCACACCTCGCGACGCAAGAGCAGTGTGTACCCCACGGTTCTTTTCTCTAGATCGTTGGGACGTGGTAGTGGAAAAAGACCCACAAAGACAGAGCAATCCCCCCTAGTGATATTCCAAGTAGAAGATGATCTACAGGCTTGAATCGCAGTTCGAACAGCGAGGTCCGTCCTTCTTTTCCGGGGAACCCACGCGCCTCAAGCGCTTCCGCCAGCTCAAGGCTTCTCCTGATTGCGATCAGCAGGAGTGGAATTAGTATCGGAATGTAGTTCCGGACCCGTTTCAACAGGTTTCCCTTGTCCAGTTCCAGCCCTCTTGACCGCTGGGCATCCACCACTGTCTGCGCATCAACCGCCATCGTGGGCACAAGACGTACGGCGGTCGTGAATGTGAAGGAGAGGGCGTTCGGATAGCCTAGCCAACGACGTGAGAGCCATCGAATGAACCCGACCTTGTCGATCGCCAACCCGAGATCGTCGGGGGAGGTGGTCATGAAGAAGAAGCTGAAAGTCGTCATCAACAGAAGAAATCGGAGGGTCAACGCCACAGCGTTCACCAAGGGTCCCGTGAAGAAGTTCACGACGAAGATAAGGGCTGAGAGGAACACGCCTGCTCTGAGAGACTGGAGCCATCTCTTGGTCACCCGGCCGACCATGAGCAGTGGAACCTGCACAATTAACAGGCCAACCAGCAGGTAGATGTTAGTGAACAGGAGCGAAGGAACGATGATCCCTATCACCAGCAGGAATTTGGCCCTTGGGTCCAGCCGGTGAACCGGGGTCTTGAGGCTTGAGAACTTGAATCCATTAAGAACTCTGAGCGACACGAACCCTCACCTCCGACAACTTCTCCCCCAAGAGCATCTTCGCCCTGTGAACATCAACAACATCCCTCGGAAAACCAAACCCTGACAACTGACTGAACAGTTTAGCCATCTGCGGCTTTACCAGCGACGCTTTCTCGATCAGACCATCATCAGACAAGACCTCGTCCGCCTGCCCTTGTGCTACAATCTGCCCTTTGGACATGAGGACAACCTTCGGGTTGCACTCTGCCACAAACTCCACATCATGAGTCACCATAACCACGGCCTTCCCCTGAGAGTTGAGCTGCAGGATGAAGTTGCGCAATCGCTCCTTCTGCTGGTAATCCTGACCGATCGTAGGCTCGTCGAGGATCAGATAGTCCGGTTCCCACGCCAAGACCGCGGCCAAGGCGACCCTCTTCCTCTCTCCCCCACTCAACAAGAAAGGAGACGTGTCCGAATAATGAGCCAGATCAAGGGCCTCGAGAGTCCGCTCTACCTGTTTCACGACGACGCCAGGCTCGAAGCCGAAGTTCTTCAAAGCAAACCCAACCTCCTCCCTGACAGTTTCCGAGAAAAGCAGATGATCAGGATTCTGAAACACAATCCCAACCTTCCTAGACAGCTGAGCAACACTCTTCTTCGTTGTGTCATCTCCATCGACCGTCACCCTCCCGAGCGTTGGCTTCAACAAACCATTCAACTGTTTCGCCAAGGTCGTCTTCCCTGCGCCGTTCTCACCCATGATCGCCAGAAAGTCGCCGCTGTTGATCCTCAAATCGACAGAGTTGAGCGCGAGTTGACCGGACGGATAGGTGAAGGAGACCTTCTCGACCAGGATCAGTTGCGGAGCCTCTCGGACAGCATCTTAGCAGCAGACTCGACGTGAGTTGGAAGACGTTCAGAGACCAACCCATCTCTCTTGAGCAGTGACCAGAGAACGCTAACTTTTGGAAGACCAATACCCAACCCGCTCAACCGGTCAAACTCCGAGTCGAGGACATCTTCGACCTTTCCATCCGCGACAATCCTTCCGTGATCCATAACCACGATACGCTCAGCATACCTCCCGACCAGATCCAACCGGTGCTCCACGACGATAACCGTGATTCTATTCTCTCTCCGAAGAGTGTCGACCGCAGCCATTACCTCCTCGGCGGTCCGAGGATCCAGGAATGACGTTGGCTCGTCTAGAACGATTACGCTCGGCTTCATCGCCAAGACCCCGGCCAAGGCGACGCGCTGCTGCTGTCCCCCCGACAGCTCGTATGGTGCGAGATCCCTGAGTGCAACCGTCCCGGCCGCATCCATAGCCCAGTCAACCCGATCCCTAATCTCCTCCCGTGTCAAGCCGAGGTTCTCGGGTCCAAAAGCCACATCCTTCTCTACCGTCAACGCGAAAAGCTGGTTCTCCGGATTCTGGAAGACATAGCCAACCTTCCGCGACAACTCACTTGTCGTCTCGGCAGCGACACTGATCCTGTCGATGAAAAGATCCCCAGACATCTCACCAGGGTGAAAGTTGGGAATAAGACCGTTGAGACACCGGCAGAGAGTAGTCTTACCACAACCACTAGGACCAGTAAGGAGCAAAAACTCTCCCTGACGAATAACAATGTTGACATCTTCTAGAGCCTTGGAAGTAGAACCGGCATATTGGAACCCCAAGCCATGAGCAGCAATGACTTCCCCCTGAGTTCCAGCCAAAGTCTCCTACTCACTCCTGAGTTAGTACTCTATAATGGTAAGATGAGCGTCCGCGCTATTTTAGGTCTGGAGCGAACCGACAGACTCTCTGAGACTTTTCACACATGCGATCAAGACATCCTCTACCGCTCCTGAGGCGGTTAATCCTGCAGCAGTGGGATGTCCCCCACCAACTCCGCCCAACAACTTCCCCAGGGGAATTGCTACGTCTCTCGCCAAATGCGCGCCGGTTTTTTCATAGAAATCTTCCGTTGCCCGCATGTTGACCCGTATCTTATCCTTCACTTCTCCTGCAACAAACGCCACATGTGCACCCAAGGCCAGAAAGGCCCGTGCAGCTGAGGACTGATATGAGCCAAGTTGAGATGTAACGACGATCCAGTTCCCGAGCATTGCAACACTCGCTCGCTCTGCTGCCCTCAGGCGAGCAACTCTCTCCGACCGATTCATCGGCGAACTCAACATTCCGGACAGACGTCGCGGGTCAGCTCCAGCTTTCACAAGCTTGGCGGCAACCTCGAATGTAGATTCTCTCGCGAGCAGGAAATGCTTCGTTTCCACAAAAATCGCCGCCATTAAAGCCGTCGCCTCCATTCTTTCCAGTTCTTGATTCGAAGCCTCGAACAACCGGAATACAACTTCCGCCGCAGCCGCAGCCGACTCATCAACAATCATCTGACTTGCGAGCTTCACAGTATCCGGATGTGGATGATGATGGTCGACAACGATCAGGCCGTGTTCCATTTTCAGTAGAGCACCGGAAGCTCCCCCAAGCTGATCAAGCGAGTTCGTATCAACAAGCACCGCCAAATCAGCATCGACGGGAATCTTCTGATCAGGTGTCGATATCCCGAGATTTTCCATTAACTGCCTTGTCGGAGCACTGATTCCTTCAGGACACGATATCGTTACCTTAGTTCCCGGTGCAAGCTTGTACAGAAGCTTCTGCAGAGCGAAAGCCGAACACACCGCATCCGGGTCCGCGTTCTGATGACATAGGAGAACGATACGATCCGCCAGGCGAGCAGAGGCTAACAGCGACCGTAGAAATCCTCTCCATATCGTCTTTGTCCTAACAGAAATCGTCGGCACGTGCCGGTGTTCAGCTAGCCGCGGCACTTGCAGGTCGGAGCTTCTCCTGAAGCTTAGTTTGAAGCTCTTTCATCCTCTCTTTCGTGCGTTCCTCCTGTCTTCCCAAGACCGTTATTCGCGTTCCAAGCAGTTCTTTCCTCTCCTTCAATTCCGAAAGAACCGTCTGCCTCTCGGATTTCAATAGGAGGCTGCCCACACTCTTGTAAACGGGGGTCTGGTCCGTGATCTTGTCGAGTTCGGCGAGCGCCCTATCTGTCTCTGAAAGCTCTATTTCGAGCTGCTGTTTCTGCGAGGTTACCGCCTGTAGAGTCTGTTGAAGCTGCTGCAGCCTGGCCAACTGTTCTTGCAACTGCGGTGGAAGTTCAACTTCTTCGCCCAATTTCGTGCGCCGGGCGATCGGGAACTTGGCGCGTCCTATAAAAGGGTGCAACAACTTCGATCGCCCTAAAACTAGCCGCGATGAAACGCAGGAAGGAATTGGACGCAGCTCGCAATGCTACAAAATCTTGGGCTTGAATACGCATTGTCAGCACACGTCCGTTAGCCTCTAGTTTGGTGAACGATCGATGGCCTGGGGTCTGTCGAGTCTCAGGGGCCACCGAGGAGAAAATCGTTTGCACAATCTTTGAAGAGAGAAAATCTATGGATAGTAGGATTTCTGATTCCTTATGCGTTCTCGACGGGCTTGTCCGCTGCCTCAGCATCTGCAATTGGGGCTGGCTGCGGGTCTTCAACGAGGCCTTCCTCGGATTTCTTTTCGGCTTCAGGAGTTGCGACCTTCTTTCTCCTAGTCCTAGTCTTTTTGATTGTGGGTACTACTGTAACTGCAACCTTGGCGCCTGCGCGGAGACTGTCGAGTTCCGTAGACAGTGTTGAGGGGCTCATGAGACCTCTTGTGGCTCTCGCGGCGATCTCCCCGAGCTTCGTTCGCGGCGTGTAGGCTCCTCCTGCGAACTTGTAGCCACATTTTCTGCACAGCCAAACGCCCACGCTCCATCTCTTGACGGTCCTAAACATACATCTGGGACATTCGTGCTTTCCTCTAAGTCCAGTAACTATCTCTACGTACTGTCGACGAGTGACTGTTCCGTACCGGGCGCTAAAGCCCCCTGCGAGCCCTATCTTTTTCCCCATTAGCCCTTCGCAGCTGCCAATACTTTCGTCCTATTCTCAGCCGCCTTCTGTACGGCCAAGTGCACCACGGTTTTCAGTTCGTCTTGCGTGAAGCCTGACAGGCCTCCTTTTTGCATGGCGCAAATGTTGCCATTCTTTTCGATGGTGACCGTCAGCCTAGCGTTCATGACCTGCTCTTCCTCGAGAACGGGATCTACAACGATCGTTTTGCCAACCTTTGCGAAGGTGACAGCAACGGGATGGTTGTTGAGAGGTAGAGGATGAAGCCCGGGCTTGTATACGACTTCGTCGCCCTTGAGCTCCGCCTTCAACAGCTTGGCGCTCGCGAGGGCCGCTAGAGCCGCGATAGATGCTGCGTCGATCAGGTTGCCGTCGTGATCCAGAATGTAGATGTCAACAAAAACTACCTGGACTTTCTTGCCTTTCAGCAGGACGAGCGACTTCATGTCCACGGCCTTCGACTCTCTGATTCCTCTGTCGATGACCCGTGCTAGTTCGATGGCCTGTTCGCTCGGGGGTCCTGTTTCGAAGAGTGGAGATGCGAGGGGACCCAATTCGGCGTTCACGGTCAGCACTCCTTCCTCTGGTGTGTCCGGAAACGGTGTTCCGGTTTCTACTTTGACTCCGACTAGGACTTTTGACTTGCCGAGGTGGACTTGGGCTGAGCCGTTGGCTTTCTCTATCAGACCGACTTGTATGTGCAATGGTCTGTAGCTGTCTGCAGTTCTATCGTCTATCCTCCTTCCGTTTGCGACAAGGTCGACCACGGTTTTTTGTTCAAGCTTCGCGACGGGTGGAAGCTGGGGAGTGAATGACACTAGGCTACTACCTCGGTTTCCTCTCTCTCCTCAGCGACTTCCTTGATCACTAGATATTTCTTCTTCAGCGCTTCTTGTTGCATTCCATGGATGGTCTTGCACGCGTCTAGCGCCATCTGGAGTCCTTTTTCGAACTCGTTGGTTGTGAGTATTCCGTCCATTTGGAGGAGGGTGACTAGGTTTGCGTTGGGGACCCATGCTACTGGAAGGTCTGCTTCACCGTACTTGTCTTCCGCATCGGATAGGTCCAATGCCATATGTCCCTGAATCTTGCCGACGGCGCACGCGGCGACCAGTTCTCTCATTGGTATTCCCGCATCAGCTAATGCCAACGATGCTGCTGTAATCCCAGCGCAACGAGAGCCACCATCGGACTGGAGGACCTCGATGAAGACGTCGATGGTTGTTCTGGGGTAGAGATCTGTCAGAACCACGGACTCCAGTGATTCACGGATTACCTTGGAGAGCTCCATCTCTCGTCTAGAGGGGGCCGGGTTCTTTCGTTCATCTACGGAGAACGGGGCCATGCGGTATCTGCATCTCAAGACCGCACGATCTGGAAGTGCAATGTGTTTCGGGTGTGCTTCTCTAGGGCCGTAGACTCCGACCAGAATCTTGTTCTTTCCCTGTTCGATGTAGGCGGACCCATCGGCCTTGTCCAGTATTCCAACTTCGAGTTTTATAGGCCGTAGCTGATCAAGACGACGACCGTCTATCCTGACACCCTTGTCGTCTATCAGTTTTTCAGGCTGTTTGGGTTCTGGCAACTTCTCCTACCACGTTTGATTTTGCGATCATTTCTCTTATCCTGTCTGTTAATCCTCTTGTATGGGCTTCACGTTCGACCATGTATATGGCTTCTACTGCGACCCTTTCATTCTCGGGAGACTTGCCCCAGACCATAACCACACCGTTTTGCCCCACCGTTATCTGGCAGCCCGTTTCTCTCTTCAGCATGCTGATCATTGAACCTTTCCTCCCTATCAGACGGGGTATCTTGGCGGCGGATATCTCCACCACTCTACCATTGGATATCTTACCCAGCCCAGGACCCTTCACGGTGAGAAGAGGGTCTCTCGTCCTATCGAACGCGAGCACCTGAGACAGCACCATGTCTCCGACATCAAATGACTCAGAGAGATCTCTTCGCCGAGGTCCTCTCGGACCTGGAGTCTCGGATGCGGGAAGCATGGCCTCGTAAGGTGCGCGTATGTCTACGGTCCAGCCCGACAGCCCTACATCCACGATTCTGCCGCCGACGAGGTCTCCAACCCTCGGAAAATATCCGCCCTTCAGAGGGACGACAGTGACTCGGGTGCCATCGACCTCGAAGATCCCTATGCAGGCCGAATATATCCGGCTCCCTACCTTGAACGAGTTGTCGCCGAGCACATGGTCTCCTTCGGCGAGGAGTTCACCGGGTGCCACCACCTGCTTTGGTTCCGCTACAATTACCATCATGTTTTCCTCTAGTTCAGGACCTTCATCTGAATGGTTCCTTGCGTCATCTTGCTGACTCTATCCGTGAACGGCCCATACATGCCTGCGGGCATCTCTATAACTGCTACTAGGGCGCCGTCCGTCTGCCATTCTTCACGGGTGACCGTGCCGAAGCTCTTGAATGCGTTGTAAGCCCTTGCGGCGTGCTCCGGAAAGACCTTGACGGCTATTCTCATCTGCTCCATCTTGATGGGAAGTACCGGCCTAAGATCTTCTATCACCTGTTTTGCCTGTTCTTCGGCGCTCTTGTAGGGATCGATCGAGATGCGAATCTGTTCAAGAGCCTGCTCAATCCTTAGAGGCGGATGAGGAGCTCCGCTACGCGGGTCGATAGCATTCCGTGAAATTATCGATATTATTTGGCGTCTCTTCTCGTCGATCAGCTGGCGACGCTGCTCAGTGGTGAGCTGAAGCTCACCGGACTTCATGATTTCTTCCGCTACCTTGACCGGGTCTATGGTACCGAAATGCTTCTCCAATTTCTCTTCCGACGCCCTCGTACCCTTACCTGAGTCCGAGTACACTTCCTCGATCATTAGTACTTGAGAAATAGGGATGGGCTTTCCGAGCTTGTAGTCGAGAGCGGGTTGAGGTTTTACTAGGATCTCGAAACGGTCCTGGCCTTTGGATAGGCGTGCCGTTGTGAACTTATCACTCATTTGCCAGCCGGTGCCTTTTTACCAGCATCCAGCTTTCGGAGGTACTTATCGACCTCTTCAACGGGGAGTTTCTGGAATTTTCCCGTCTCCCTCGGGATAATGGCGACTCGTATTTTTTGGGGTTCAGCCTTCCCCTCCAAGACCTTTGTCATGCATTTCATTCCCAGCAATAACGCCTCGTCCATTGTCAGGTTGTCGCGGTATTCTGCTTCAAGTATCTCATTAGCCGCATCTCCACCGGCGCCGATTGCCCAAGCCCTGTAGGCGAAGAATGCCCCGCTGGGATCAGTCCAGAATAATCTACTACCCTTCTTGTCGACTCCTCCAAAGAGCATCGAAATCCCGAACGGACGGACCCCCGCGTGTTGGGTGTAGAGTTGCTTAATTTCCCCGATGCGCCGAGTCAGTATCTCAATGTCAATAGGCTCGTCATACATCAGTTTGTTACTTTGGGCGTAAATCCTTGCTTGGTCGACGAGAATGTGGGCATCGCAACTCAGACCAGCGACAGCGGTTCCAACGTGATCGTCAATTTGAAAGATCTTCCACATGAAGGATAGATCCTGAAGCTTGGAGCCCGCCCGCTCTTCGGCGGCGAGAACGACTCCTTCAGGTGATGCTATGCCTAGGACTGTTGCACCTCGCTTCACCGTTTCGCTCGCGTATTCAACTTGGAATAATCTCCCGTCTGGAGAAAACACGGTTATGGCCCGGTCGTAAGCTCCCGGGACTGCAAACATGGACAAATTATTGCACCTAGCTGAAATCGCGGTGACACGGGCGACTGCGTACTAAAACCTTTCTCACGGCCGTGTTTCGAAGTTGCGATATGTTTTGGGGTCGGCCCGTCGCTGAGGACATCATCCTTTTGGTCAAGCTGGGACTGGCTTCGTCATTCCCCGAACCACAATTCTAGGGGCCTGAATAATAGGGTGTGGGTATCAACATCAGGCTTATTCTAGGATTGAATCTCTCCTAGCTTTTTGTGAATATTGTCCACGAACCCATCACCCTTCGGCGACATTGTCCTGAAGGAGATTGCGATTTTGATCGAGTCTGTCTCTTGCAAACGAATTCTTCCCTTCACCGCTTCTTGCTTGTCGATCCGCAGGAATAGAGCTCCCGCATTGTCAATCCTCGAGGTCAAACTGGAGTCTACCTCAGTCCTATCCAACTGGGATAGACCGTTCCAAATGTTTCGGAGAAAGCTTTCGACGTTCTTCGCGTTTCTTATCGTGAATATCATGGTCACGATTTCATTGCCGTGATGACCCTTGGCTCGGTTCACCGTTGAGCCCACCGGGATCTCGCCTAGTGAGAGATTTCGTATCGCCTGGGCAACTTTTTCGGGGTCTTCGGTTGCATGGATAATCGTGGAGATCTTGGCCGAAAAAGCCAGCGCTGACGAATCCATTTCCAGTCCGCTAGTAGAGTTCGTCGCTTCGCGTTAAAATACCATAACATCCCTACTTTGTCTGGGTCATGTCAGAGAGTTTTCGTTTCAAACAGGTGCTCATCGTCAGATTGGATCTGGATATGGGACGTGGAAAGGCGGCCGTCCAGTGTGCGCACGCTGCAGTATCGGCTGCGGAAGAGGCACGCACCCACCTGCATGATTGGTGGAAGTCGTGGATGGAGGAAGGGCAAATGAAGGTCGCATTGAAAGTTCCCAACCTCGACAGTGTTCTGGAGCTAGAGAGAAAGGGTAGATCCAAAGGGATTCCGGTCCACTTGGTGAGGGATAGAGGACTAACACAAGTCCCACCAGGAACAATTACTTGTTTGGGGCTTGGCCCGGCTCCCACCGATCTGCTCGACTCTCTAACCGGTAACCTGACCCTTCTTTGACCGAAGGCCTTCTAAAGGGTCACCGTGTTTCGTTGCTGTAACGTCAAACCTGCGCTTAGCATCCCGCACATAATCTGCGAACTCCAGTTCCGCCGTCTCACGGAACGTAGATCCTATCCTCTGAAACAGTTTCTTCAGGATGAGTCTC
>Ga0209378_1000908_pt1 | contig 21396 bp, 23 predicted proteins | sample GraSoiAngelo_156_FD_186170 | JGI IMG/M metagenome (GOLD analysis project Ga0209378, IMG submission 186170) | Grasslands soil microbial communities from the Angelo Coastal Reserve, California, USA - 14_1009_13_40cm (SPAdes) (version 2) | ecosystem: Environmental > Terrestrial > Soil > Grasslands ...
GACGGGATTTACTGCGCTCACCATGGGCAAGATGGGCCTCGCGAGAGAACGAATCAAGCAAGCCTTGGACTCTGGCTGCTTCAAGGAGTTTGAACCTAAGATGCGCGCCGCCCTCAAAGGAACGGACGTCTTTGTTTACCGGGTGGCGCGCCTTTAGTGAACAGGTTCTGAAAATTCTGCTGGACAAATTCCGCGACTTCGGTTACGTTAAGCTGCGAGAGTTCGAACATGGCGTGGCCGAAGAGCTTCCATCCAGCTGGCCTCATCGAAAAATTAAAGCAGAAGATCGCCTCCCTTCAGCAGCAGTGGCGCAGTACTCGCGCCGAGAATGAGCGATTGCGCAAGGAAAACGAGCAATTGCGCCAGGAGCAGGGGAGGCTTCGTGGGGAACGAGAACGGTTGCGTGAGGAAAACGAGAGGCTGAAGCGCCAACTGGAAGAAGCCCAGCGGGCCAACAAGCGACAAGCCGCACCCTTTTCCCGCGGTCAGCGGAAAGCCAACCCTAGGCCACCAGGGCGCAAGCCCGGTACCGCCTACGGCCAGCATTACCGCAAAACGATTCCGCAGCAAGTCGATCAAGTGATCGCCGTGCCGCTGCCCGCGCAATGTGGCTGCGGAGGCGCTCTGAAAGTAGAAAAAATCGAGCCGCAGTATCAACACGAGGTGGTGCGGAAGACCATCTGGAGACGCTTTGATATTGCCGTCGGTCGCTGCCGCAGATGTGGGCGACGAGTGCAAGGGCGGGATCCGCGACAGACCTCTGATGCCCTGGGAGCGGCGGCGGTGCAACTGGGTCCGGAAGCGCTGGCGTTGGCGGTGCGGATGAACAAGGGGCTGGGAATGCCGCATGGCGATGTAGCGGCTGTGTTACAGGACGGTTTTGGCTTACGCGTGCACCGCAGCACGATTTGCCGAGCGGTGGAGCGGGTGGCGCGCCGGGGCCAAGCCACCTGGCATGCGCTGCGCGAGGCGGCCCGCCGCAGCATGGTGAACGCCATCGACGAAACCGGCTGGAGGGTGGAGGCCCAACTGCGGTGGTTGTGGGTGGCGGTGAGTGAGCAGGTCACCTACTGCGACATCTTGCCAGGACGCGGCTTCGAGCAAGCGGCTTCGCTGTTAGGGGAGAATTACGACGGTTGGTTAACCCACGACGGTTGGGCGGTGTACTACAAGTTTCTCCGGGCAGGACACCAAAGTTGTATGGCGCATCTGCTGCGCCGCTGCCGGGATATGGCAGCAGTGGCCTCGGCATCGGCATCCCGCTTCCCGCTGCAAGTGAAAGCCTTATTGGAAAAAGGCTTGGCCTTGCGAGACCGCTATAACCAAGGAGAGCTCTCGCGGCACGGGTTGTGGACGGCCACGGGACGGTTAGAAGCCCAACTGGATCGTCTGTTGCTGCGCCCCGTTCGGGATTCCGCCAACCGCCGTTTGAAGAATCATCTTTGGCGGGAGCGGCCCTACCTGTTTACCTTTCTTTATTGTCCCGGTCTGGATGCCACCAACAATGCCGCCGAGCGGGCCTTGCGACCGCTGGTGGTGGCGCGCAAGAACTGGGGTGGGAACCGAACTCAGAAAGGAGCTCGTGCACAAGCCATACTCACCAGCATCCTGCAGACGGCCCAACAGCAAGGGAAGAAGCCGCTGGAGGTGCTGATCGCCTTACTGGTGGGGAACGACCAGGGCAAGATTCTCGACCTGGTGCCGCGCACCCGAGAAATACCTCAGGATTCTTCGCCTGCTCCTCCACCTCGGAAAGGGGTGGCCTGCGATCTCCGCGGGCCGTCGCAAACAGAGTTTGTACTTCCGCCGGAGTCGGTGGCTCTCTACGCTATGCCGAAGGCGGTGGACGGTGCGCGGGTGTCTGTCCAGCCATGACGTTAGGTTTCCCGGATGCTTCGCCGCGAGAAGAGCGGAAGAGTCTACCCGTTTCGTTGCGCTTCTGTGGTCGCCTGTTCACGGGGCCGGACTTGGAGTTGATGCGGGTGGTGGTGCATGACTATCGCGGCCTAGCGGTGACGGAGATCGCGCGGACGGTGTGCGAATTGTTGGAATGGAAGCGGCCCAATGGCCGGCTGAAGGATCACGAGTGCCGGCAACTGTTAGAGCGCCTGGCCGCAGAGGGCGTGCTGCGGCTTCCGGCGCTGCGGCCAACCGGTGGTCGAGGACCGCGGCGCGTGGAGCTATCTCCGTTGCGTTGGCAGCCGGAGGCGGTGGAGTGCGCAGCCCGTGAATGCGAACCGCTCAAGCTGGTTCTGGTGAAAGGCCCTGAAGAAAGCCGCTTGTGGCGGGAGTATGTGGAACGCTATCACTATTTGGGCAGTCGGGTGCCCTTCGGTTCGAACCTGCGCTATTGGGTACGGAATCGCCAACGGGAACTGGCCTGCTTGCTGTGGACCTCGCCAGCTTGGAAGATGAAACCGCGAGACCTTTGGATTGGTTGGAGCGATGAGCAAAGGCAGCGCCATCTACCATGGATTGTGAACAACGGCAGATTCCTGATTCTGCCCTGGGTGCACGTCAAAGGACTGGCGAGCAAGATCCTGGCGCACGCTGCGCGGCAACTTCCAGCGGATTGGGAAACTTACTACGGCCATCGTCCGCTGCTGCTGGAAACCCTGGTGGATGCTAGCCGCTTTCGTGGAACCTGCTACCGCGCGGCCAACTGGATCTATGTAGGGCAGACCACCGGGCGCGGTCGCATGGATCGCGAGCACAAGGCTCACGGCAAAGTCATCAAAGACATCTACCTCTACCCGTTGGTCTTTGACGCCAAGCAGCGGCTATGCAGCGGGCCTACACGGTAAACAAATACGGTTTAATTAACGGTGGCCTGTACTCAGTCCCGGCGAACAGATTGGAGCATCTTTCCAGAAATCCCAACATTTCGTACATCTCGCAAGATCGTCCACTCGCCTCACTTCTTAACAACACGGCCCCGGCCGTAAATGCCAATATCGCGTGGAGCCAAGGTTGGGACGGAACGGGTATCGGTGTGGCGGTTATCGACAGTGGTGTCAGCAATGATAAGGATTTCCAGGTTTCCGGTAAATCGACGTCGCGCATCTCGTACTCCCAAGCGTTCTATGGCGGGTCCAAGACGTACGACGAGTACGGTCACGGCACGCACGTGGCCGGCATTGTGGCGGGCAGCGGCGCGAATTCGACCGGTTCCCAATACATCTACACATTCAAGGGCATCGCCCCCAATGCGAATCTCATTAACCTCCGCGCGCTCGATCAAAACGGCTCTGGCACAGACGGCACCGTGATTTCTGCCATCCAAGAAGCCATTCAGCTCAAGAGCATGTACAACATTCGCGTAATCAATCTCTCTCTCTCTCTCGGCCGCCCGGTCTTTGAGAGCTACAAACTCGATCCCCTTTGCCAAGCCGTCGAGGCGGCCTGGAAAACGGGAATCGTGGTTGTCGTCGCGGCAGGAAATTCAGGACGCGATAACTCGCAGGGCACAAACGGCTACGCCACCATTACCTCCCCGGGCAACGATCCTTACGTCATCACCGTGGGTGCAATGAAACGATGGGCACGCCCACTCGCAACGATGACTTGATCGCAAGCTATAGCTCGAAAGGTCCGACGCTTTTTGATCACGTAGTAAAGCCCGATATCGTCGCCCCGGGCAATCGTACCGTCTCAGTGCTCGATGCGAAAGGGTCTCTGCAATTCACCTACCCGGCTAACGACGTCCCAGCGTCTTATTACCAAAGGAATCCTTCCCACAGTGGATCTCCTTATTACATTTTAAGCACGAGCATGGCTGCCGCAGTCGTCAGCGGCGGAGTGGCGGTTCTGCTACATGCGCAGCCGAACTTGACGCCGGACCAAGTGAAGGCCCGGTTGATGAAGACAGCTTCCAAGAGTTTCCCTGCCTACAGCACTGCGACCGACCCGACCACCGGAGCTACCTATACCAGTGAGTACGACATCTTCACGGTCGGCGCGGGCTACTTGGATGTCGCGGCGGCCCTTGCCGATTACGACGTGGCAACTGGCAATGCGCTGTCTCCTACGGCTGCCTACGACTCCAGTAACGGCAACGTCTACCTGATCCTTGGTTCAGGCGCTGTTTGGGGCTCTGGCGCCGTTTGGGGGAGCGGTGCGGTCTGGGGTACGAATGTGTTCATCAGTGGCTCCGGCCCGGTCTGGGGCAGCGGCGCTGTTTGGGGCACGAGCACCAACCAAGCGTTTGGCGCAGTCTGGGGCAGCGGTGCGGTCTGGGGCAGCAGCACACAACAATCAGTGGAGACTATCAACGTGGCGATTACGGGTGAGCGAGGAGAATGAAGCCTCCCTCGCCGACGCGTCGCGAGCGCGCTGAGTGCACGCCTTGCTGACGTATTCTCCACTAACCGAGAAGATGCCAACCACAGAAACCCCGGGATTGTCCCTGTCGCCAAGAACCGGCTGTACTTTTGTACTACACCTATGCCCTACCTGTACTATCGACTGCCCTGCAGCCAGACCTGATACTCCCAGCATAGACAACACCAAGGCATCGGGCCGCGCCCTCTCGACACTTCCAGTTCTTGGCCCTCAAGGCAGTTTAGGAGCCCAGCTTATGTCCGCCACACTTGAAACAAAGCGACCGTTGCACGACAGCATTCTACAGACGACAACGACCTGGGGTGCGCGGTTCGCTTTCTTGGCCCTGATCACGCTGCTGGCTGCCGCGTTGTCTTTTGCCGACGGCAAGCACAAGCTGTCGAAAGACCTTGAAGAGCTGAAAAGCGGCTTAAGCGGCGCGACAGTGGATGTCATCATTCAATTCAAACAGGCGCCGACGGACGCCCAGCACGGCAAGGTGGAAGGCCATGGCGGCGTGTTGAAGAAGAAGCTGGATGTGATTAGGGGAGCACATTATTCCGTCCCGGTGAAGTCCCTCCCGGCCTTGGCGGATGATCCGGACGTTGCTTACATCTCGCCCAATCGCCCGCTAAGCGGCACTTCCACATCAACTCTCGACTACACTCCTGAAAGCGTCAATGCTCAAGTCGCGTGGCAGCAGTGGGGTTTGGATGGCACGGGCGTCGGAGTGGCGGTCATTGACAGCGGCATCACCGCCGTTGGCGATCTCTACTGGTGGATTCCGTCGAATCAGACCTACGGGTCGCGCGTTGTTTATAGCCAGAATTTCGTGCCTGGCACAACGGATACATCAGACCTATATGGCCACGGAACGCATGTGGCCGGGATCATTGCGAGTCAAGGGTGGTTTTCCACCGGCGGGAACTTTACCCACACATTCAAAGGGATTGCGCCGAACGCAAACATCATTAACCTGCGAGTGCTAGACCAGAACGGCGCCGGCACCGACAGCAGCGTAATTGCGGCGATCCAGACGGCCATCAGCCTGAAATCTACGTACAACATTCGAGTGATCAACCTTTCGCTTGGCCGCCAGGTCTACGAGAGCTACACGGTTGATCCGCTTTGTCAGGCAGTTGAGGCTGCATGGAGCGCGGGCATTGTCGTCGTTGCTGCGGCTGGCAACCAGGGCCGCAACGACAGCGCGGGCACGGAAGGTTACGGCACTATCGCCGCTCCAGGCAACGATCCGTATGCCATCACTGTGGGCGCTATGAAAACCGCGAACACTCCCGCGCGTGTTGATGACACGATTGCCAGCTACAGCTCGAAAGGACCAACGGCATACGACTTTGTCGTGAAACCTGACATCGTCGCACCTGGAAATCAGGTCGTCTCCACGCTGGCGCCGAATGCGCCCCTATTGAGTACTCCCACCGACGTTTATCTGAGCGAGTACTCCTCCTCGACGACCACCAGCACCGGCTCGGGCGGCAATACCAAGAACAATAAGAAGAACTCCACGTCAAGCCTGACCGCGAACACGATCTCGCCGTCTTATATGCGGCTGAGCGGCACCAGCATGGCTACGCCCGTGGTCAGTGGCGCCGCCGTACTCCTGCTTCAGCAAAATCCGAACCTTACGCCGGATCAAGTGAAGGCCCGTTTGATGAAAACGGCCTCAAAAAACTTTCCTGCCTACAGTACCGTCACGGACCCAACCACGGGCATCATCTACACCGATTACTACGACATTTTTACGATTGGCGCTGGCTATCTGGACGTTGGCGCTGCCCTCTCCAGCAACGACCTGGCCGATGCTTCGGCTGTATCTCCGGCCGCAGTCTTTGATCCCTCCACGCAAAGCGTCTATCTCGTTACTGGGCAGGGCGTTGTTTGGGGAGATTCTTCACCGTGGGCCACTTCGCTTGTTTGGGGCACAAACGTCTTCGTGAATGGAACTGCCGTGCTGTGGGGGAGTAGCGTTTGCTGGGGCACGAGCTCCAACGCGGGCTTCAGCGTCGTGTGGGGTAGTGGTGTTGTCTGGGGCGACACATCGAACCAGGCGACTTCCAAAGCGCTAAGCATTTTACTGGGCGGTGAGAATTGAACGCGCAGAGTTGGCACGAGGCCTGACCAGTGACAACTAAAGCCAAACTCTACATATCGTGGATCGCCGCCGCCGGGCTCATCGTCTTGGTCGCGGGCTTGTCCCACTGGCAGTCCACGGGACTCCCACGTCTTCTCGCATTCCTTTTCCTAGCGATGGTGCTCTCTACACAAAAGATCCGTCTCCCAGGAATGAAAGGCACGATGTCGCTCAGCTTCCCGTTCATCCTGGTCGGGATCGCAGACTTCGGCTTCGGCGAAACACTTCTGCTGGGCTGCACCGTTGCGTTCGTGCAGACCCTGTGGCACGCTAAAACCCCTCCCAGACCGGAGCAGATCGTGTTCAACATGGGAACGTTAGTGCTGTCCGCTGGATTGGCGGACTGGCTCAGCCACGCGATATTGCGGCTATTGCATCTTAATTCTCTCATCCTGCTTCTTGCCTCTGCTTCGCTAATCTATCTGCTCCTGAACACAGGCCTGGTTGCAGGAGTCATTTCGCTGACGGAGGAAAAGCCTTTTCAGAAGGAATGGCTTCACTGCTTCTATTGGGCGTTTCCTTATTTCCTGGTGAGCGCGGTTGCTGCCGGTCTGGTCAGCACATTGAGCCACTCCGAAAGCTGGATCGCGGGGCTCCTGGTGCTACCGTTGATCTATCTGTGCCATTTCTGGTATCAGATTCATGTCGAGAGAACTGTGCGCGTCCAAGCCGCCGTCCCGGGTTCGGATGAGATTTCTCCGGTCCTCGTGCAAGACTGATATGATAGTTTCGCTTCTCAAGTCCCGACGAGGGTGACTGCCCCGTCAGTCTCAACATCTGTCCATGATACCCGTGTCGTAGAAACAGGCTGTGGCGAAGGTTGCGCTTGACGTTCCGCAGCGTTCCCGAGTTTTCGGTGAGTACGGAAAATAGAAAAAGTGAACTGATTGAAAGGCAGTAAGTTAGAAATGTCCTTGAGCCGAAGGCTTAGAAGAGTCCGAGCCGGACATGCAAACTCCAGGTGAATTAAGTCACTCGTCATCGTCCGTGGCAGCTCCAGGAAACCTTCCTGAGGCCTCGCATTCCCTGAGGCAACTTATTCAGTTCACTGGGGTAAACCGCGTTTTGCAGGCCCTCCTTGAGGGCCACAACAATCTGAGATTGCGCACCAAGCTGTTGTTGTGGCTTGTGCTGTTTACGGCTGCGCTCACTTCCGCCACTCTCCTTGTAGTGCGTCACTCGGCTCAGGCCCTAGTCCAAAGGCAAATCCAACAGGACGCCCGCAACGCCGTCCTGACAATCCAGGCCGTTCAGAACCAGCGAGAGATGATGCTGAGCCGCAGGGCCGACCTACTCGCGACGTTAGCATACGTGAGAAACGGACGCGACGACGATCAAGGATGCCAGCCAAAACCCAGGGCAATTCGGCGATTGCGACCTGTTTGCGCTCGCGGACCGAAAAGGCAAGATTATCGCCCTGCAAACGACTACCTCAAGGCTTTCCATTGCTAGCGCTGAAAACCTCCTTCGACGCTCTTTCATAGAGGGTAGTGGTCCCGGATGGTGGTTTGATGGCGCGCATCTTTTTCAAGTGGTGCTGCAACCGTATTACGAGGATGAGCCAGGGAAAAGCCACCTCCTGGGCACAGTTGTTGTCGGGCGTGAGCTTGACGCCACGGGAGCGAGCGACCTGGGGCGCATTTCATCGAGTCACCTGATCTTCCGGTACGGCAACGATTTTGTGATGAGCACGTTTTCGTTCGCCAAGGAGCCAGAGCTCGAGGGACAGCTGCGGGACCGTCCCAGAGGTGAAGAAATCCGAATTGGCGATGAGAAGTTTTTTGCGAGTTCTCTCGCGCTGGAATTCGGCGCCCAGCCAGCCCTAAGCCTCACTGTTCTGAAGTCTTATGACGAGGCCACTGCATCCCTGAAGAGATTGAACCGCCTACTGCTCGGGCTGGGTCTAGCCGCCGTCTTAGGTGGAGGCATATTGGTGTTTGTTATTTCGGACAGGTCCACGCGTCCGCTGGCGTACCTCGCGGAGGGAGTGCGCGCCCTCGAACATGGTGATTTCATCTATCCACTGAAATCGCATGGTGGTGATGAGGTAGCACACGTCACCCGAGCTTTCGAGGACATGCGCAACACACTGCAGAGGAACGAAGAACAAAGACAGCAGCACGAAATACAAAGGCAACAGCTTGAAGTACAGCTCCGCCAAGCGCAGAAGATGGATGCGATGGGGCGCCTGGCAGGCGGCGTAGCTCATGACTTCAACAATCTCTTAACAGTCATCAAGGGTAACAGCAGTTTATTGGTTGACTGCCTGCAATCCGACGACCGACTCCTCGGACGCATGGAGCAAATAGAGAACGCAGCGGACCGCGCCGCTTCGCTGACTCGCCAGTTACTCGCCTTCTGTCGTATGCAAGTGCTGCAGCCGAAAATCCTGGACTTGAACATACTGGTCGCGGAAATGTGCAAACTACTTAGATGGTTGATTCGCGAAGATATTGCCTTCACTTTCCACGCGAGCGAGTCTCTTGGACGAGTGAAGGCAGACCCAGGGCAGATCGAACAAGTCATTATGAATCTTGCAGTGAATGCCGGCGATGCTATGCCATCGGGCGGCAGTCTAACCATCGAAACAAGTAACGTGACATTGGACGGGAAATGTGCCCTAGCTCACCGGCCGATTCTGCCGGGCAAGTATGTTCTGCTAGCGGTTAGGGATACTGGTCATGGCATGGATGCCGAAACGAAGGCGCGCATTTTCGAACCCTTCTTCACCACCAAGGAGCAGGGCAAGGGAACTGGACTGGGGCTTGCCACCGTTTACGGCATCGTTAAGCAGAGCGGCGGCTGCGTTTGGGTGGAATCGGAGCCGGAGAAAGGCGCGCGCTTCGAAGTCTACCTCCCGCGAGTCGACGAGGCCGCGGAATCTGTTGCATCGGAGGAAATTGCGCTCACTACTGTTCGTGGGCGCAAAACCGTGCTAATTGTGGAAGACGAAGAGGCGGTCAGGGCCCTTGCTTGCGAATTGTTAGAGTCCGCTGGCTACAAAGTGCTTACCGCCAAGGATGGCACAGAAGCTCTCGCGGTCGCCGAACAGTCGGACGAGCCGATCCATCTGCTGCTTACCGATGTCGTGATGCCCAAGGTGCGAGGACCCGAGCTCGCCAAACGGCTCAAGGGCCTGCGGACCAAGCTGAGGATCGTTTACATGTCTGGCTACCTCGAATACAACACAGGCAACGAAGACTTCCTGTAATTAATTAGCGGGGGGCTGGACAAATTCCCTGGTTTGAGTTATGTTGAGCTGGATGATACTGCTCAGCGTAACGGCTCGTCATCGAATCGAAAAGCTCGAAAACGAAAATGAGAAGCTGCGTCGAGAGAACGAAAAGCTTCGGCATGAAAAGGAACTCGTCGAGAAGGAAAAAGAGAAACTTCGGCAGGAGCGCGACCGGCTGAAGGACGAACTCGATCTCGCGCGACGGGCGGCGAAGCGTCAGGCTGCACCTTTCTCCAAGGGCGAGCCGAAGACCGATCCGAGACGCCCCGGTCGAAAGCCCGGAGTCCGCTACGGCCGTAAGGGCCATCGCCCGATTCCCCCGATCGTGGATGAGGAAATAAAGGTTCCTTTGCCAGAGCGTAGCCCCTGTTGCGGCGGTGCCATGGAGAGCCGGCACGTGGAGGACCAGTATCAAACCGAGATCGTGCGCCAGACACGGGTGACCTGTTTTCATATCCAGGTCGGCAACTGCGCGAAATGTGGCAAAAGAATCCAAGGTCGTGATTCCCGCCAGACCTCCGACGCCCTGGGAGCGGCCGCCTCGCAAGTGGGTCCGGAAGCCCTGTCGCTGGCGACCATCCTGAACAAAGAACTGGGGATTCCCCTGGGCAAAACCACGGCTTCTGAAGGGTCTCGATCTCCGTGACCGTTATGCGGAGGGTGAGATCTCCAGCCATGGGCTGGCCTCTGCGGCGGGCAGGCTGGCAGCGGATATGGAGCGGCTACTGGCTCCCCACTATCGATCGCCGGAGAATCAGAGATTCGCCAAGCATCTCCTCCATGAGTACGATCGTCTCTTTCTGTATCTGAATTGCCCGGGGCTGGAAGCTACGAACTGGCGCGGCGAACAGGCCATACGCCCAGCCGTCGTAGCGCGTAAGGTCTGGGGAGGAAACAGAACCGAAAACGGAGCGCACGGCCAAGAAGTCTTGACCAGCGTTCTACGCACGAGTCGTCAACGAGCCGCCGACCCTTTGCCTAGCCTTGCTGCGTTGCTCAGATCTCCAAAATCTTACGTTCTTGACTTTGGCTCGCATTACCCTGCACGTTGCTGAGCGCTTCTTCACCCGCTAAATAATTACGACTTCCTGGAGGAGGGTCTCTTCCTGCAAAAGCCGTTCTCGCGCGATACGCTGGTGAACAAGGTGGGCGAAGCCCTGAGGAACAACTCTAAATCGAGAACCTGATGTCATTTCTTCTGTTTTGAATTGTCCGTGTGTTGCCGGGACGGCTTGGGTTGCCTTTGGCTTCAAGACTTCGAGTTGTCCATCCTTCGCTGCGGTGAGAAGTACTGCAGTATCGATCGCGCTCTCAAGGATTGTGCTCCATGTTTGTTTTTCGGGCTCTGCACAGGAATTTGTAGAGACCCTATAAATGAGCGGTTTTCCGTCGAGGGGGCAATTCGGCTAGACTCGGCGGAATGCGCGAGAACGAATACACGAAAATATTGGATTGGCCGGGCTACCGAGTCTACCGGTACGAAATCGATGAAGCCGCTAAGACGTTACGTTTATGGGTGCCGCGCAAGCGGGGCAACCGCCAACTGATCTGTTCGGGGTGCGGACGGAAGGTTACCGAGGCGCATGATTTTTACGAGCGCGAGGTACGCGACCTGCCGTGGAGGAAGTATCAGACGACGGTGATCATCGAGCTGTACCGGGTGTGCTGTCCGCAGTGCGGAGTCAAAGTAGAGAAGGTGCCGCAGCTGCCGAGCAAAGCACCTTTCAGTAAGGACTTTGAAGATGCGGTGGGATGGGCATGCGAAAGTGCCTCGGTGCGCCAAGTGGCCCGGCAGTTGGGGATGGCGGCCAGCACGGTGCGGGCCATCGACCTGCGGTATCTGCAGAGATGGAGTGCCACGCGCCGCAAGGATCGCTTAGAGCAGATGGGTGTGGACGAGATCTACTTTGGTAACTAGCAATTCCACCAGTCTTGCCGCATCAACGGGATGAGCGGCATGACACTCGAATGTCCGATCCAGTCGATCCGAGTACTGGAACCTACTTTCGACTGGAAGCTCTGTATCGTCGCCTAGAATGTCTGCCAAAGAACAACGCGAACGTATCGAGCTGCTGCAAGGGACCCTGGACTTGCTGATTCTCCGCACTCTGCTGCTGGGGCCGACGCACGGCCCATCGCTAAGGCAATCGAATTCAATTCCGAGGACGTGTTGCAGGTGGAGCAGGGATCGCTGTACCCGGCGCTGCACCGGCTCATCAAGCGGAGATGGATTTCAGTGGAACAAGGAACATCGGAGAACAACCGGAGGGTGTATCTGGCGAATTGATATCTGGGCCGATTTTGCGGGTAATCGTGCAGCGAAAGTAAGATGGTCTCACTTCCGGAACGCACCTGGTGGCAGTGAAACGATCGGAGCCGCGAAGCACGCTGCAACTAAGAAAGCAAACACCGGATGATTCCATTCCAGGTTTCTGCAGGGGTTGACCGGATACCGCAGTGAGCCTGAGGCCTTGAAAAGTCAGGCAGCCATGGGGGTTTGACGGTCGTATCCGGTGTTCGCCCTTCCCGTGAGGTATGCGTGCGTGCGATCGTTGTCGGAGCTTAGGTACTTTGGCATCCCGCGTTGGCCCCGAATGGCGCGGTTGAACATCTGACAAAGTGCGCCACCATCGACAGTCCCGGCATGGACGCCGAATCCAATAATCCGGCGCGAATATTGATCCATGACGACCAGGACCCAGCGGGTCCGCAACGTTCCCGACTCGCACCTGAAGAGATAAATACTCCAGAGGCTGTCTTTCATGTGGCCCCGGAAGGTCAGCCAGGAAGGACCATCGGGGTTCTGTCCCCGCTGGTAGTGACGGGCGAGAATCCTGCGAACCACGTCTTGTCGATTTGGAGATGGAACGCCAAGGCCATTTGTTGAGCAATTCGCGGACAGCCCCAGTTGGGATTACGTTGCTTCATTTCGACGACCGCACGGATGAGTTCTGCGCTCGGACCTTTCGGGCCGGGCTGCCGGCGGCGGGGAGAACAGCATCCAGTACTTTCCTTTGCTCATGGCTTTATGAATGGCTAGCAGTGTCGAAGGCTTCAGAACGATTGCGGAACGGAGCAGACGAGTTGGACGCACCAAGAGCGCCATCAAGCCAGCGAGGATCCGGTTCGACGCGTGTAGATTGGAGATCGTTTGCGGGAGCGATTCAAGATCCTTGGGCCAACGGGGGCGCCGGCATGCAGTTTTACTGGCGCAAGAAGTATCGTGAGGAACTAACGCGCAATTTAAGAATCAGCTGGAAATAGGTTCTTCCCCCTTGTGAGCTCTCCAGAGTAAGGGCACTGGTATGCCATGCAAGTTGCCGGCAAAGGGAATAATTTCGCTGCCCGTGTATAGCACGACTCCCCGAATCCATCGCTTGCCAGCCGCGTTGGCGAGCGCCCGCAAGCCGTGAATGTCACCTTGACCTAGAGTGGCACCGGCTTTCACCTCGACGCCTACCAGATGCCCGGCCGAGTCTTCCAGCACGATGTCTACCTCTTGTCCCGAAGCTGTGCGCCAGTAGAAGAGTTGCGGCTGGGTATCGCTCCAGGCCGACTGCTTTTTCAGTTCCATTAAAACAAAGTTTTCCAGTATGCCGCCTATCACTCCCGCATTTACTTCCAACCTCTCCAAAGTGAGCCCCTGCAGATGCGCGAGCAGGCCAGTATCATTCAAATAGATTTTAGGCGTCCGGATAAGCCGCTGCCCCAGGTTGCCAGACCAAGGTTGTAAGAGCTGCGCAAGGAACGTAGTTTCGAGTAACGCAAAATATCGCTTCAAGGTTGTTTGTGGTAGCGCTAGGCCTCTCGACAAGTCAGCGAAATTTAGGAGACCGCCGACACGGCTGGCTGCAAGCGCAAGCAGTCGGGGCACAGAGGTTAAATCTGAGATGTTAGCGAGATCGCGGACATCGCGTTGAAGAATGGTCATCAGATAAGACTGAAACCAAGCTCTGCGGCGTGCCCCTGAGCGTCGGCTAGTTACGGGCGGATAGCTACCAGCCAAGACGGTTTCAAACAGATCCCGCCGAGAACCAATCGGTTTCCCTGCGGGCCATTTCAGTTGCTTTCTAAACAAAGCGTCCACAAACCCCTCGCGGACGCCAGCCATCTCGCCTTGTGAAAATGGCCAAAGCGTGAGCACTTCCATCCGGCCAGCCAAGGACTCCGCCAGCTTAGGCAGGAGCATCACATTTGCCGAACCAGTGAGTAGAAACGTCCCTGGCTCTCGCTTGCGATCTACGGCTACTTTAATTGAGGGAAAGAGTTCGGGCACGCGCTGAATCTCATCGAGCGTGACTGGTGTAGTTAAGCCAGCAAGAAAGCCATTCGGATCGCGCCTGGCCGCCGCCAACACTCCAGGGTCATCGAACGTCAAGTATTGGCGGCTGCGCTCATCAGCCACCTCCCGAGACTGCACCAGAGTGCTCTTTCCGGTCTGCCTGGCCCCATTGATCAGCACCACGGGAGTGTCGGCCAGGGCTTGGAGAAGATGATCCGTAATGTTCCGGCGAATCACACAGGTGACCATACATCAGAGCACGGATGATAATCAACCACAAAATGGATGATTATCATTAGCCGACGCTAGTGTTGACCGAACCGATCAAATCCCGGATGGGGAGCCGCGTTCAAATGGATCGCCTATACCTCGAACGAATCGGGCCGCAACGTGTCTCTGGCGAATTGTTATTTCACCCGCGATTCCTCAGGATTCCCTGCTACGATTCTTTGATGCGCCATTTGGTGGTTCTTCTCATCCATTTCCTTGCTACCCTGGTCCGCCTGCTCGGACCTGGCGGTGTCCGTTCCATCGTTGCGGAGTCGCTTCTCCTCAAACACCAACTCCTGCTCCTGAATCGCTCCCGGCAACGATCGCCGAATCTATCCGCGTGGGACCGCATTCTTGCCGGCTGGATGGCACTCTTGCTGCGACCAACTCGCCTGCTCCGCTCTGCAATTGTACTGAGGCCTTCGACACTGCTAGCGCTTCACAAAGCCATGAGCCACCGAAAGTACCGCATGCTGTTCTCACCGAATCGCCGTCGGAAACCCGGCCCGAAAGGACCCAGCGCAGAACTCATTCATGCGGTCATCTGAAATGAAGCAGCGTAATCCCAACTGGGGCTGTCCGCGAATCGCTCAACAGATTGCCTTGGCGTTTCAGATCCAAATCGACAAAGACGTGGTTCGCAGGATTCTCGCCCATCACCACCGGCCGGGCCAGGATTCCGGTGGTCCCTCCTGGCTGACTTTCCTGGGCCACATGAAAGACAGTCTCTGGAGCATGGATCTATTCCGGTGCGAGTCGGCCACGCTGCGGACCCATTGGGTCCTGGTGGTCATGGATCAATACACGCGCCGGATCATTGGGTTCGGCGTTCATGCGGGCACCGTCGATGGTGTAGCACTCATGCCGGATGTTCAACCGCGCCATTCGAGGGCAATACTGGTTGCCGAAGTACCTTAGCTCCGACAACGATCCGCTTTACCGGTTCCACCAGTGGCAAGCCAATCTGCGAATACTGGAGGTGACACAGATCAAGTCCATCCCCTATGTTCCCCTGTCCCATCCATTTGTGGAAAGGTTGATCGGCACCGTTCGACGCGACTATCTGGATCATACGTTGTTTTGGACGACAGCAGATCTCGAAAACGAGCTGCTCGATTTCAGGACCTACTTTAACAACCATCGCACGCATACCTCGCGGGAAGGGCGAACGCCGGATACGCCCGTATCAAGACCAGTCGCCAATCTCCGCTCGTTTCAGTGGCAACCACACTGTCGAGCCCTCTATCAGACACCGGTGGCCGCCTGACTCGCGCTCGCTGCGGTATCCGGTTAACCTCCGCAAACACCTGAAATGAAATCATCCGGCGTTTGCGCTCTTAGTTGCAGTGCGTTTTGCGGATCCGATCATTTCACTACCACCGTATCAATTCGCCAGAGACTCCTGGGAATCAGCTCTCCTATGTTGCTCTAGGCCTAGACTAACAAGTGCTTAGTCGAGGCCTTTGGGATTCGGCGGGCCATCATCTTGGAACCATCGAGATGCCCGAACAGCCCGCCAACCTGAATTGGGGCGATTCCGACTACCGGACGCTCTACATCTCCGCCACCAGCTCCGTCTACAAATTGCGAACCAAGACACGCGGTTTTGTTCCCTACCTGACTGGCCTGCAGAAGTGAGTGCGCGCAGCAGTGGGGTCTTCTTCCGTAATAGTTGAGGAGTTGACCGAACTTTTAGGCCTTGGGGATCGCGCGGAAGATTTCGACGAGCCGGTTCGCAATAATCTTGTCCTCGCCCTCCTTCAGTTGCCAGACAGCAAAACCGAACGTGTGCGCGTCGCGAGGCGGGCGATGATTTTCCTTGAAGTTTTCACCTGGCGGGCTATCTGGATTTCGTCCGCGCATGCCGCTTGCCCCGGCACCCATGCTGCCTATGCCAAGCGGCCGGGTGTCCGCGAGTTTCTGCATAGCTTCCGGCCCTGTGATACCCAGTTCCGCCGGAATCTGCCAACTGTAGCGTGGAGTGACATTGCGTAGGGCTTGCGGGTTGAACTGCCGCGGGAGTGCGGCCACGCCAAACTTCTTTATGGCATCAGTAATCACCTGGGCGCGCTCATCGTAGATTTTCAGAGTGGCATCGAAATCCTGGTTGACGAAAATCTCGAGCGCCTTGAGCAGGCCGAGAATGGTCTCCTTGCCGACTTTGCAACAACGCCCAATGCGATCCTCCTGCGGGCTCATGTTCAACAACGCGTAGCGGATCAACTCCTCTTTCCCGATCAAAATACCCGAAGCCTGCGGTCCGCGGATATCCTTGCCTCCGCTGAAGGTGAACATGTCGAAGCCCAAGGCCGGATATTCCCAAATCCGCTCTTTCGGCGGCACGTCCGCGGCGGCATCGTTGAAGGTGTACACGTTGTGCTCCTTGGCGATTGCCACGGTCTCCGGGCCGCTGACTTTTCCTTTGTCGGACAGGATATTGGTAAAGTGAATGGCCAAAGTTTTCGCGTTGATTGGCGGCAATCATTTCCTCGCGGGTCCACTTCCACCAGCTTCGCACCGGTTTGGCGGATCTGATGATCGAACGGATAGCGATGGCTCTTTTGGATGATCACTTCGTTCCGCGGAAAATTGCTTACATCAGGGATGTCGCGCATCCGAGGCTCAAGGTCTTCCGTCATCATGCCGGCATATCCGACGACCATGGCCGCGGCGGCGCCGGCCGTCACCAAACCGGTGTAGCCCGCAGGGGACTTACACAATTTCGCGATGAATTTTCCGGCGGCGACCTCGAGGTCATCGATCAGAACGCAGTGCTCGTTGCCCATGCGAATCAGTTCCATCACCTCGGGCCTCATCACCGAACCACCGATCACGGTGAGCGTTCCATTGATGTTGATGATCGGCGTTACGCCAAGCTCTGCGTAAATGTCGCCGGTGGAACCGAGTCCGGTTTTGATTGGCAGGATGGGGTTGCCGTCGATCGCGCGAGCGGATGGCTTGGGTTTCTTGCCGAAGAACGCCGCGCTTAGTTCCGAGGGAGCAAACATGCCACCGGTGAGTGTTCCCAGCGCGGCTAGAAATGAACGGCGATTCCAACCAAACTTCAGTTTCATGCCCATTCGTCCTTTCCCCGTTGCCGCGAATAACTATTTATCAGCGGGAGGTGCGGGCGGCGTGACGACCAGCGCGCTGCCTACGATCTCGATCAGCGAATCCCCGGGAATCCATTCGACGGCCATGCAGGCGCGGGACGGCGCTTTGCCAGGCGAGAAGTAGGTCCCATAAATCTTGTTCAGGGCGTCGTACTGCGCCTTGTGCGCGTCAAACCTCGCCTTGGCAGTGGGCATGGGGATGGTGTCGGCAAGAGGCAGGCAGAGAAAGACATCCAAATGGATAATGCTGTCCATGTTGCTTCCCGCCCGCTCGACCGAACGCTTCAGAGCGTCCATGGTCCGTGTGACATGCTTTTCGAAAGGGTCCGTCACAAGGACATGGTCGTCCTTGGGATAGCCGTCATTGGCGCCCGTGCCGGAAACGTAGTAGATCCCGTTGTGCGTGTGGCTACTTCCGCGACGCGGTGCATCTCCAGTGGGTATGTTCTGAGATGCGCCAGCCGCGGGCGTGCCAGGTGCGGTTTGCTGAGCGAAGAGCTTGGGCACAGCGCTCAGGAAAGTGGTCAGTGCTGCAATTCTGCCAACAAAACTGCGTCGAGTATCGCTTCCCATGAAGTTTCTCCCTCCCTATCTGGTAAATCCGGCTTACTTTTTTTCATCCTGAACCGGTTTCGCAATGCTTTGCAGCGTCTATTCGGCAATGTGGCCGCGCAGCACAACGGCGCCGCCCTGTTGAATATCCACGTTTGCATCGTCAGTCAACGCAAGAAAATCACGCATACTCGAAAGATGTCAAGGACTTGAAACGATTTAACAGGCTTTTGTTTGGCCTAATGCAAGGCTCGAAGAATGACGCTAGTTTCTCAACACCAGGAGGATGGGTCCCGCGAGCCACCCCCATTGTCGAAACCTTCGTTTCGGCGACGAACTGAGACGACTTTCTCCCGAACCCGAGTAACCTTATGACGAGGACAGTTTTGGAGTTCGGGGAGGTCGAAATTGGAAGAGTCCATTTACGCAAGGGCCCAGTTGGCCCACCGCGTCGCCGGCGTCTACTTCTTGATCGGCTTGTATTCCTTTTGACGGTATCGGAGAAGTAGGTTCCGGTGCCCATCTATGAAGGCATCGGCTCTGTCTAAAGAAAAGCACACAAGAAATTGAAAAACGCACACACATCCCCCGCGGACGGGGAGGGCTGTCAAGGGCGCCCGTAGGGCGTTTATCTTGACCCTTGACGGCCCGAGCCGTCCTACAAAATTGCAGAGGGAACGAAGCGAAACGAAGTTCAGTGAAGCTTCGTTCCCTGGTAGCTCGGCTTTCTCTTCGTTGGGTTCTCCGCCAAAGCCTGTACATGCAACGGCGCTAGGCTTCGAATAGGAGAACCGGACCATGATTAACTAATTCGAACTCCCTCAAGCGATTGAGGGAGCGGGGCGCCCAATCAAGTTGTCGGTGATCGACTTCACACCATTAGGTACTTCGAGCTGCCCCGTGTGCGAACCAAACTTCTTTACTTGCTGATAGTTCTGCCCCTTGCGCCACATCCAGAACAGTTGCACCGCCAGTTTGCGCGCCAGCGTCACCTTGGCGATCGCGCGTCCGCGGCGCAGTGACAGATGAAAGTAATGCTGTCGCCATTCCGGTTCACTACGCGTTACCACCTGTGCTGCCTCCCCCAACAAGAAACGCATCAGCGCATTCCCTTGCTTGGTGATGTGTCCCAGCCGCCGGTGATCGGCGCTGGACTCCTCGCAAGGAATCAGCCCCAGATAGCTTGCGATCTGCCGACCGCAATGAAACCGTTTCGGAGTGCCAATGATTAGGACAAAGGCTAGCGCCGTGATCGGTCCCACGCCGGGATGGATCATCAGTAGTTGCACTTCCGGCCGTCGCTCCGCTTCTTGCTCGATCGCTTTGCTTAATTCGTCGATCATCGGATTGAGTCGATCCAGCAATTCCAAGAGCTCTTGCCGGCGTCGACTCGTCCAGGGGGCAAGTGGAAACGACTCCAAACGGGCCCGCCCTTTCTTACTCCACAGTCCCTTCTTCCCTCGCAGCCCTTCGTTCATGGCGATAGCCTGCAACTGGTTCATGACTCGTGTTTGCATCCCGACTAACCGATGGCGGTGCAACAGCAGTTGCCGTACGTCTCGATTCTCGGGACTCGGCATCCAGATCCTGGGAGAGCGATCTTCCATCAGTAGCTTGAGAATGTGTTCCGCATCGAGTCGGTCGTTCCTCTGCTTCCGGACGCGCCTGGCCCGAATCTGTGCTGGGTCTCCCACCCACAGTTCGAAGCCCAGCTCGGCCAGCAAGCGCTCGAACCAACGGGAGTGCCCCGTCGCTTCTATCCCCACTCGTACCTGGTAGCGTCATAGCATTCACAACCCCACAATCGGGTCACACTGGACGGTTCGTCGGCAACTGCTGAAGTTGAGCCTCCCGCCGCGAGGGGGGCCCAAATCTCAACTTACGGTTTGCCCGTTAGCACGTAGCCGCTGCGCGGCGGACGCTTCGCGTGAGGTAGTGGAGCGTTGGTTGCTTGATGGCTCTGGTATTAATCAAATGTGCTGCAGCACATTTCGTGTATCTGACCATTACCCAGGAACTGCTGCAGCAAGCCAGCGAGCGATTCCGTGTTCTGGGAGCCCGGATTCTTCGAGCCTCCACTGGAGGAAAAGCATGAAACCGACCACTACCCCTTTTTCTGAATTACTTCACGCTTTTTTCCACGATTGGTTGGTGCAACAGCGCAACACTTCCCATCACACCGTGCTTTCTTACCGTGACAGCTGGCGATTGTTTCTTCGGTTTGTAGCGGCACGGAAGACGAAGTCTGTTGCGCAAATCAGCCTGACCGATTTGACTGCAACCGAGGTTCTGGCGTTCCTGCAACACACGGAACAAGAACGCCATTCATCGATTGGGACGCGGAACTGCCGATTGGCCGCGCTGCGCAGCTTCTTCGGTTTTGTTGCTGATCGTGAACCTCTGGCCTCAGCTCAGTGCGCGGAGGTTTTGCGTATTCCCACGAAAAAAGCCCCGGAACGTGCCGTGTGTTCTCTGGACGAAGATGAGGTCACAGCAATTCTCACTGAACCGGATCGCTCGAAGCGCGAGGGCCAACGTGATCACGTCCTGTGCTCGGTCCTTTACAACACCGGAGCGCGTATCCAGGAGGCCTTGAACCTCACGCCTTGCGACCTTCACTTGGAGACCCCCTTTCACGTTCGCTTGTTCGGCAAAGAGCGCAAGGAACGAATCTCTCCCCTTTGGCCCGAGACTGTCGACTTGCTGAAAGCTCTTTTGAAAAGGCAGCCTCGCAAGGACGACGAACCCATCTTCGTAAACCGGTATGGACATCCCCTTGGCGCTGCCGGCGTTCGCTTCAAGTTGAAGCAGTACGTGGCAGCGGCTGCCAAGAAGGTTCCATCCCTGGCCAGCAAGCGAGTGTCCCCACACACCTGGAGGCATTCGACCGCAGTTTCGCTTGTCGAGCAAGGCGTGGACGTAACGGTGATTCGCGACTGGCTAGGACATGTCAGCCTCGAGACTACCAACCGCTATGCGCGAGCGAATCTTGAAACCAAACGCAAAGCGCTGGAGAAGGTGGGCGCTTCTTCAAGGCCCGGTAAGCCGCCGCGCTGGAAACGCAACGGGGAACTGCTAGCTTGGCTCGACTCGCTCTGAAACCCGTCTAATAATGGGAAGGTGGACTTGAACCGGGCAGCGACAAAAGCGGGGCCCGGCCATCTCCTTCGCATTATTCGGTCCTGCTCATTACTCAGTCCTAAGCTACTCCCGGCACTCCGCACCCTGTGGCGTTACTACCACCGCAAATCCAGCACCTGGCTGTTTCCCAGCAACTATCGCAAGGATCGGCCCATCGATACGAAAACCGTTTGGTGCGCGTGTCAGAAAGCCGCCCAACGTGCTGGCATTCAGAAACGTGTGCATCCTCACACTCTGAGGCACTGCTTCGCCACTCATCTACTCGAAGCCGGCACCGATCTCCGCGCCATTCAGCTCCTACTCGGTCATCAAGACCTGAAAGAAACGACCG
>Ga0209378_1000910_pt1 | contig 21377 bp, 18 predicted proteins | sample GraSoiAngelo_156_FD_186170 | JGI IMG/M metagenome (GOLD analysis project Ga0209378, IMG submission 186170) | Grasslands soil microbial communities from the Angelo Coastal Reserve, California, USA - 14_1009_13_40cm (SPAdes) (version 2) | ecosystem: Environmental > Terrestrial > Soil > Grasslands ...
AGGGAGGCGCGAGGCTCGCGACGTTTAGACGACCGTCCGCGCTCTGGATGAGCGCGATGCGCGGCCGCTCGAGCGTGATGTCACCGAACTCGACGCGGCCACCGAGAAGCGGGCGGAGCTTGAGGTGAAGCCGGCCGGTCTCGAGCGTGATGAACGGCGTGGTGCCGAACTGTGGGTCCTCGGCGACCTCCAGCTTGTGCAGCTCGACGGCCGGCAGCGGGAACAGCGCGACGGACAGCGACTCGAACTTAACCGGCCGCCCGATCGCCTGCGAGGCGCTGCCGGCGATCATCGCCTGGACGCGCGGAGTGTCGACCAGCCGGGGGAGCGCGATCGCCGCCACGACCAGCAGCAGGACGACGACCGCGCCGAGCCCGACGAGCCACTTCAAGGCGCGCTTCAACGCGCACCTCCGGAGGGATTACGTGTTCTGGATCGCCGACAGCCGCCAGGGCTTCGGGCCGACCGGACGCGTGAAGGTCCAATACTCCTCGATGTCCACAGGCGTCGCCGATCCCTCCACCACCGCGCCGGTCGCGTCGTCGACCGTGTAGTCGGCGAGCGAGACGGCGAAGTACACCGTCACCCAGTCCTGGCCGCTCTCCTGCCAGGCCTCGCTCACTTGCGCCCGGTTGATCCGGAGCCGCTCGATCCGGTTCGTCCGTCGCGCGCTCCGGAGCTGATCGCACTGCGCCTGCAGACGGGCGTACTCCTGCGGCGTGAGCCGGTCCTGCACTGCGCTCAGATCCCGCTTGACGATGCCGACCTGGACGTCGGTGAACGCCGCTTTCGCGAATTCCACGAAACCGTCGGGATCGAAGCTCGCGTCCATACTACGGATATGCTCGACCCCGCGATCGAGATCGGACACGCTCGGCGGCGCCTCCACGGTCGTGCCGCCTCCTGGCGTCGACCAGCTCTGTCCGCCTGAGCTGTACGAGCTGGCGCCACCGGCCCCGGCGTACGCCGGCTCGGGTCGGGCCGCCTGGCGGCCACGGAGCATCCGGAACAGGAAGAAGACCGCCCCACCGATCAACACGAGCTCGAGGAGTCCGAGACCACCGCCGAAGCCGCCGCCCATGCCTCCGAACAGCATGGAACCCAGGAGCCCGCCCAGGGCAAAGCCGGCGATGCCTCCCATCAGGCCACCGAACATGCCCGGCCGCTGCGTGGGCTGCTGGGCCGAGGAAGGTGGTGGGGTCGTCACCCGCGAGGGGCTGGACGAACTGGACGGCGAGGACGGCGACGAGTATGAGCGGGAGCCCCGGCTTCCGCCGCTCCCGGCGCGCGCCCACACCGTGGCGTTGTCGAGCAGCAGGAGCGATGCGAGGGAAAGTCCTAGTATGAGCAGAAGAACTCTTGGTCGCATGGTCACCTCTGGCGTCATTCTAGCGCGACCCGCTGTCTGAGGTCCTTTTTCAGGATTTTGCAGGTGCTGCGCGATGTTCACGGAATGAGGAGCACCTTCCCGGTCGTCTTCCGTCCCTCGAGCGCCCGGTGCGCGTCCGACGCGTCCTTCAGCGGGAACTCGAACTCCGTGCGCAGCTTGAGCTTGCCGTCCCGGATCCAGCCGAGCAGCTCGCCCGATCGCTGGAGGAGCTCGGCGCGCGTGATGATGTGGTGGTTGAGGCTCGGGCGCGTCAGAAAGAGCGAACCCTTGGCGTTGAGCGTCTGCGGGTCGAAGGGGCCGATGGGGCCGCTCGACTGACCGTAGAGCGCCATCATCCCGCGCGGCGCCAGGCAGTTGAACCCCTTGTCGAACGTCGTCTGGCCGACCGAGTCGTAGACGACCTGCACACCCTTGCCGTCGGTGAGCCGCTTCACCTCGGCCTCGAAGTCCTGCTTCGTGTAGAGAATGACGTCGGAGGCGCCGGCCTCGCGCGCGAGCTTCGCCTTGTCCTCGGTGGAGACCGTCCCGATCACGCGAGCCCCCCGCATCTTGGCGATCTGGCAGAGGAGCAAGCCGACGCCGCCGGCCGCCGCGTGCACGAGGCAGCGGTCTCCGCTCTTGAGCGGATAGGTCGAGCAGGCGAGATAGTGCGCCGTCAACCCCTGCAGCATCGCCGCCGCGCCCTGACGGGTGCTCAGCCCGGTCGGCAACGCCACCAGGCGCGCCGCCGGCACGGCGGCATACTGCGCGTACGCGCCCGGCACGCCGGTGTACGCGACCTTGTCGCCGACGTTCACCTCGGTCACGTTCGGGCCGATCGCCGTGACAGTGCCACCGGCCTCCAGACCCAGCGTCAGCGGCAGGGCAAGCTTGTACTGGCCGGAGCGCTGATAGACGTCGACATAATTGATGCCGGCGGCGTCGACCTTCACCACCGCCTCACCGGCCTTCGGCGCGGGCTCGGGCACATCCTCGTAGCGCAGGACGTCAGGACCGCCGGGCGTGTTGACGCGGATCGCTTTCATCAGGGTCACCTCCGTGGGGTTTCGGCTCGATGCCGGCGGATTATAGCATCGCTCCCGCATCGCGGCCGAGACACCCGCGAAGCCACTGGTACATGGCGTAGGATTCGAGAGCGAACGGCGGGAAGCCAAGGTAGCCCAGCACCGGCATCTCGAAGACCTTGATGCTCCCGAGGTACGGGACGGCGTACGTCCACCGCGCGGCCGCCCAATAGTTCCAGAACTCCCAGAGCGCGCCACAAATCGCGCCGCTGACCACCAGCGCCAGCAGGCGCGACGCGTCTCCGTTGGCGACGTCGGCGAGCCACGACGGCCGGCCGCTACGGTAGTTCAGGGGCTCGAGCAGGAGCGCCCAGCCGATCCAGACCAGGGGAACGAGCCACGGTGACACGACGGCGAGCGGCAGGACGACGCTCACCGCCCCCGTGACGACCGCCTGACGGAGCGTACGCGACGACGGGCGCCAGGGACCGACGCGTGCACGGCCGAACACGGTGGCGCGCAGAACGGCCGCGGTGAGAAACAGCGCGGGGAAGATCGTCGCGAAGGCCCAGTCGTAGCCGACGCGGCGCAGGAAGAGATTCGGCTCGAGGCCGTGATAGCGCCACCAGAGGCCGGCCGCGTCGGCTCCGCCGCGCCAGAACCGCGGCGCGTTGTAGAGCTCGAAGAGCCACCAGCAGCCGAGAGATGCGACCGCGACGAGGACGCCTTCGACACGGTCGGTCGTGAGGTACGAGCGGCCGGTGACGCGGGCCGCCAGCGCGTCCACGAAGAGGACGTAGCCGGTCCAGACGATCGGCGTGAGCCAGCCGGCGATCGTCGGGTCGCCGGCAACGAGGAGCGCCTCCGCGACGCCGATGATGCCCAGACCCGCCCAGCCGTGCGCGCCCATGCCTTCTCCCGGCCGCTACCCCTTCGATGCGCCGCCGCGCGGCGCCGGCGTCCGGGCGCTCGATACGCTCATCGCATCGCCCCGAGGTCGATCGCGAAGCGGCTGACGTCGCGGCCGTCCGCGTCGCGGATGACCAGGAGCAGGCGCTCCTTCGCCGTCAATTCCTTGGTCGGAAACCGGTAGACGCAGCGTGCGAGGTACCCCCCGCCCTCCGTGCGCACGGCGGTGCGCTCGTTCTGGACGAAGGCCGGTTCGATCTCCCGCTCGCCCACGCGGATTCGCGGCGCGTAGAAGCGCGCGAAGTCCTCCCGAGGACCGCGGAGCTGCGCCCAGATCACCAGCCGGTCCTGCTGACTTCGGAGAAGCTTCTCCGGCTCATCTTCTTTCAGCGATTCGTTCTTGAAGGCGGCGTGCCGGGCCGCCAGGACGAGCCGATGGAACGGCGTGATCACCGTGAGGCTGTCGCCCGACGGACTGGTCACGCGCCATTCGGCATCGAACGACTCGCGGGTGATCGAGCGGGCGCCCACCCGCATCGCGTCGCTCCGCTCGCCGGGGCCCAGCGTGAACGACGCGGCGAGGACGACAGGCGGGCTCGCCAGCAACAGGACGAGGACCCACGCGGGCGCGAGGGACCTCACTTGGTGTCGCCGACGATGACCAGACTGAAGGATTCCGGGGGAAAGAATTGGGCCGCGACGCGCTGGACGTCGCGCGCGGTGACGCGCCCGATCTGTTCTTTGTACCGATCGGCGTAGTCGAGCCCCAGGCCCTGGTCCTCGACCGCGACGAGGAAGTCGGCCACCTTGCCCGACGTCTCCAGCCGGAACGGGAAGCTCCCGATCAGGTACTGCTTGGCGAGGGCCAGCTCGCGCTCGGCGACCGGCTCGCGGGTCATACGCGCGAGCTCCTCGCGGATCATGACCACCACCTTCGGCACCTCCGCGGTCCGGGTCTGGGCGCTCACGGCGAACGCCGCGCCGTAGCGCGCCGGCGACACCCAGCTGTAGATGGCGTACGCGAGCCCCGCTTCCTCCCGCACCCGCGCGTAGAGACGCGACACCGACCCGCCGCCGAGCACGTAGGACGCGACGGACAGCGGAAAATACTCCGGCTCCGTCTGCCGGATGGCGCGGCGGCCGAGCATGATCGTCGACTGGGTCAGCTCGCGCTTGACGGTCTCCTCACGCGGCGACGGCGGGGCGGTCGCCGGCGTGATCGACGGGGCCGCGCCGGCGGGACGCGCCCACGAGCCGAACCGCGCCGTGATCTCGCGGCGGGCCTCGTCCACCGTGACGGCCCCGACAACCGCCACGACGGTCGTGTCGGGTCGCGCGTGCCGCGCATAGAATGTCACCACGTCATCGCGCGTGAGCCGGGCCACCGATTCGCGGGTTCCCTCGACTGGCACGCCGTACGGATGGCCCGGGTAGACCAGCCGTGACAGCGCCCGGCTCGCCACGGTGCCGGGGTCCTCCTCGGAGCGCTTGATGGCGGCCTGGATCTCGGACACCTTGCGCGTGACTTCCGCCGGAGGAAAGGTCGGCGACAGGATGACCTCCGACACGAGATCGAGTCCGAGCGTCAAATCCTTCTTCTGCACGGACAGCGCGACGGTGAGGCTGTCGCGGCCGGCCGTCGCCTCGAGGCTGCCGCCCACGAATTCGATGGCTGAATCGACCTCCGGCCCCGTGCGCTTCGCAGTCCCGCGGGTGAGCAGGGCGCCCGTCAGGTTTGCGAGCCCGGCGCGATCGTCGGGATCGAAGGCCGCACCCGCCCGCGTCAGGACGCGCACCGCGACGATCGGCACGGCGGGCCGCTCGGCCACGAGCAGGACGATGCCGTTCGGCAGGACCTCCCGGTGGGCGAGGGGCGCCCCGAAGGCGGGGCCGGACACGAGCACGCCCACGAGGCCGACGACGGCTCTCGCGGCACCTCGACACCGATCAGCTCGGGCGGTCATCGCGCCTTCGGTAATAGGACGCCGACACTTTTCCCCTCCGGCGCGAACCAGGCGCCCGCCACCCGCGTGAGATCGGCGGCGGTGACCGCGCGGATCTTCGTGATGAAGGAGTCCTTGAGCTCGTAGCCCCCGATGAGCTCGAAGCGGGCGAGGAGCGCAGCGCGACGGTGAACCGAGTCGTCCTGGAAGACGAATGCGGACTCGATCTGGTTCTTGGCGCGTGCCAGCTCCTCGTCGGTGACGGGCTCGGTCTTGAGCCGCTCCATGTGCTTGGAAAGCTCCGTCTCGAGCGTCTCCGACGTCTGGCCCGGCATCGGCGTCGCCCAGAACCAGAAGAGGTTCGGGTCGATCGAGAAGTACGAGTAGTCGCCACCCGCCTCGAGCGCGAGCTGGCGCTGGTAGACGAGGTCACGATAGAGCCGTGACGCGCGGCCGCCCGAGAGAATCGTCGACAGGACCTCGAGGGCCGGAGCGTCGTTCGAGCGCTGGTTCGGCACGTGCCAGCCGAGATAGACGATGGGGAGCTCGGCCTCCTTCCTGACCGTCACGCGTCGCTCGCCGTTCTGAGGCGGCTCGACGGCGAGCACCGGCGGTGGCGTCTTGCCGCGCGGGATGCGTCCGAAGCTCCGGCGGATCTTCCCGAGCACGGCGGGCGCCTCGAACGCCCCGACCGCCACGACCAGCGCGTTGTTCGGGACGTAGTACGTCTTGTAGAAGGCGCGGATCTCCGCCGGCGTGATCCGCTTGATGTCCTCCATCCAGCCGATGATCGGGTAGCCATAGGGGTGCGCCTTGAAGGCGATGGAGTTGACCTCCTCGCCGAGAAACCCGCCCGGGTCGTCCTCCGTGCGGGTCCGCCGCTCCTCGATGACGACCTCACGCTCCGAGGCGATCTCCTTGGGGTCGAGCAGCAGGTTCTGCATCCGGTCCGCCTCGAGCTCGATCACGAGGTCGAGCTTGTCGGCCGCGATGTCGACGAAGTACGAGGTCACGTCTTGCGAGGTGAACGCGTTGTCCTGGCCGCCGTTCTCCTCGACGAGCCGCGCGAACTGCTTCGGGCCGCGAGTCGGCGTGCCCTTGAACATCATGTGCTCGAGGAAATGGGCGATCCCGGTCGCGCCCCGCTGCTCATCGCGCGAGCCGACCCGGTACCACACCTGGACGGACACGATCGGGCTGCGGTGATCCTCGAGCAGGAGGACCCGGAGCCCGTTGTCGAGCGTGGCGGCGACGACGCGCTCGGCGGCGGGCACCTCGCGCGGCATCAAGAGCACGACGGCCAGGAGGAGGATGGGAAGGACGGTGCGCACCGGTCGATTATACCGCCCGCCTCGCACTCGGCCGTTGTATCATCCAGTTTGATGCGCGTGCTCGTCGTTCTCCTCGTGATCGCGATCCCGCCGCTGGCCTTCGCGCAGCCCTGTACCGAGTCGCTCGCGACGCTCTTCGAGCGTGTGTCGCCGGCCGTCGTGTCGATCCAGGCGACCAAGATCAACAAGGCGAAGCCCCAGCGTCGGTTCGAGACCGTGGTCGGGTCCGGCGTCGTCATCGAGCGCGACGGCCAGGTGCTGACCAACGCCCACGTCGTGGACGGCGCGGCGTCCCTCTCGGTCACGCTCGACTCGGGGACGAAGACGCCGGCCCGCGTGCTGGGAGTGGACACGGTCACCGACCTCGCGCTGCTGCGGCTCGAGGCCACGTCGCCGCTCCCCGCCGCGCGCCTGGGGGATTCGTCGGCGCTGCACGTGGGCGACGAGGTCGTCGCGATCGGCAACCCGATGGGTCTGGAGCAAACGATGACCCGCGGGATCGTGAGCGGCCTCAACCGCATCCTGCCGGGCCTGGCCGAACAGCCGATGATCCAGACCGATGCCCCGATCAACCCGGGCAACTCGGGCGGCCCGCTGGTCGACCGATGCGGCGCCGTCGTGGGCATCAACACCTTCATCTCGGAGGAGGCGAACTCGATCGGCTTCGCCCTGCCGATCAACGCCGCCAAGGCAGTCCTGCGCGACCTGCGCGAGACGGGCCGGGTCACGCGCCCGTGGCTCGGGCTCCACGGCCGCGAGATCGACAGCCACGTGTCGTCGCTCTTCCGGCTGCCGCTCTCCCCCGGCTACCTCGTCGAGATCGTGTACGACGGCAGCCCCGCGGAGCGCGCCGGCGTCCGCGGCGGCAACGTGTCGGTGATCGTGCAGGGCGAGGAGTACCTCGTCGGAGGCGACATCCTGACGGCGATCGAGGGCACGTCCCTCCGGACGCATCAGGACTATCTCGCGAAGGTGAAGACGCTACGGCCCGGCCAGCGCGTGCGGCTCACGATCATGCGCGAGGGTCAGCGGCGCGAGCTCACGCTCACCGTCGCCGAGCGTCCGCGCCTGCCGACCGATCTGGTTGACTAGGCGCACGGGCGTCTCTCTCGCCCCCGTCGTCCCCTAGCAGGCGTCGCGCGGTCACGAAGATCGCGCGCAGCATCGGCCGAGTCAGCTTCCCCGTGAACGTGTTCTGCTGGCTCGGGTGGTACGAAGCGATCAGCGTCACCCCGTCGTCGAATCTGGCCAGCGCGCCATGCCCGAACAGCGGCGCCGGCCGCTGCGGGGGCGACCCGAGCGCGCGCCGGGCCCTCAGATACGCCTGCCACCCGATGCGCCCGAGCCCGACAACGACGCGCACGCGGGTGAGCAGCCTGAGCTCGGCGAGCAGGTAGGGCTCGCAACAGGCGATCTCCGCCGGCGTCGGCTTGTTCGCCGGCGGCGCGCAGCGGATCGCGGCCGTGATGTATGCATCACGGAGTCGGAGACCGTCCCGGCGACGCTCCGATCTCGGCTGGTTGGCGAACCCCGCGTGGTGGAGCGCGTCGAAGAGCCAGTCGCCGCTCCGGTCCCCGGTGAACATCCGCCCCGTGCGGTTGCCGCCGTGAGCCGCCGGGGCCAGGCCCACCAGCAAAAGCCGCGGGCGTGGGTCGCCGAAGCCCGGCAGCGGCCGCGCCCAGTAGCGCTGGCCACGATAGCGTGGCGGTGGCGCGGCCGCGACCGACTCGCGATGCGCGACGAGGCGGGGACATCGGCGGCAGCTCACGATGGCCGCGTTCAGGCGCGAGAGTGATCGAGGGTCTTGCAATCCGGCGGGATTGTGACACGGTGGAGGCCATGCCGCCACCCGCCGAGCGCGCCCCAACGACACGCGTGCCCACGATCATCGTTCACGGCGGCGCCGCCGCGGATCCATCCGAAGGACGTGATGAGCTTCGCCAGGGCATGCGCGCCGCCGCCCTGGCCGGCTGGCGAGTCCTCTCGACGGGCGGCGCGGCGCTCGACGCGGTGGAGAGCGCGGTGAGCGTGCTCGAGGACCATCCCCGCTTCAACGCGGGTCACGGCTCGGTCCTCACCAGCGACGGCACGGTCGAAATGGACGCCTCCATCATGGAAGGCGACCGCCTCCAGTGCGGCGCGGTCGCGGCCGTCCCTCGCATCGCGCATCCGATCACGCTCGCTCGCCGTGTCCTCGAGGCGGGTCGCCACGTCATGCTCGTGGGCGACGGCGCGCTCGCGTTCGCCCGCTCGGTGGGAATTCCCGAGTGCGACGCCGCATCGCTCGTCACGGATCGCCAGCGGCGACGTCACGCCGAGCCCGTCCCGCCGCGTGCCATGCTCGGCGGCACGGTGGGCGCCGTCGCCCTCGACCGGAGCGGCACCATCGCGGTCGCGACGTCGACCGGGGGCACTGCCGGCAAGCTCCCGGGACGTGTCGGCGACAGCGCCCTGATCGGGTGCGGCACCTACGCCGAAAGCTCGATCGGCGGTGTGTCGTGCACCGGCGACGGTGAGGCCATCATCCGTGTCGTCCTCGGGCACCGAGCGCTGTGCTACCTGAAGGACGCCGACGATCCAGAGTACGCCGCCAAGGTCGCCGTCGATCTCCTCGTCGAGGAGGGGCGGGGCCACGGTGGGCTCATCCTGCTCGACTGGCGGGGCCGCGCGGGGTACGCCTGTTCGACACCGCTGATGCCCATCGCCGTCATGTCCCCCGCGCTCCGCGAGCCGCGGACACCGTTCTGAGGGGCATGCTCGGGACGGCCGAGATCGAGGCGGCGCGGCAGCGGCTCAAGGGCGCCCTCTACGAGACGCCCTGCCCGTACTCACAGACGCTCTCCGAGATGAGCGGCGTGCGCTGCTTCGTGAAGCTCGAGAACCTCCAGATGACCGGGTCGTTCAAGGAGCGCGGCGCCGCCAACCTTCTCCTGCAGCTCGGCCCCGCCGAGCGGGCGAGGGGCGTCGCGGCCGCCAGCGCCGGCAACCACGGCCTGGCCGTCGCCTTCCACGCGGCGCGGCTCGGGATCGGCGCCGTCATCGTGATGCCGGAGTGGGCGCCACTCATCAAGGTGACGTCCTCCCGGCGGTACGGCGCCGAGGTCATCCTCGCGGGCGCCAACTACGACGACGCATACGCTCGGGCCTGCGACATCGCGACCGAGCGCGGGCTCACGTTCGTGCACCCCTTCGACGACGAGCGTGTCATCGCCGGTCAAGGCACGCTCCTCGCGCAGCGCCCCGACATGGACGCGGTCCTGGTTCCGATCGGCGGCGGTGGGCTGATCGCGGGCGTGGCGCTCGCGATCAAGTCCGTCCGGCCGCAGGTACGCGTGATCGGCGTCCAGGCCGAGGCGCTGCCGTCGATGCAACGGGCCCTGCAGACCCGGACACGCGTCACGCTGCCGGCGGCGTCGACGATCGCCGACGGCATCGCGGTCCGTCAGGTCGGCGAGCTCACGCACGCGCTGGCCTCGCGCTGGGTCGACGAGGTGGTGACGGCGACGGAAGAGGAGCTGGCCAACGCCATTCTCTTGTTGCTGGAGATCGAGAAGACTGTCGTCGAGGGCGCCGGCGCGGCCCCGCTCGCCGCGCTCCTGAACCGCAAGCTCGGACTCGGCGGCCGCAACGTCGTGCTCGTCCTTTCCGGGGGAAACATCGACGTCACGATGATCTCGCGGATCATCGAGCGCGGCCGCGTGAAGGACGGCCGCCTCGTGCGCCTCGGCGTGATCCTGCGCGACCAGCCGGGCGCGCTCGCGCGGCTCACGGCCCTCATCGCCGAGGCGCGCGCGAACATCGTCCGCATCGAGCACGACCGTGCGTTCTCCCGCGCCGCCATCGGCGAGAGCAAGGTCGAGCTGACGCTCGAGACCGCCGGCCGTGAGCAGATCGACGCCCTGATGCAGCGCCTCGTCGCGTCGGGCTATGGCGTCGAGGAGCGCCGCACGTGAGGCGACCGGCCGGGCGCCGTCGAGGGATCGCCCAGCGCACCGACGATGATGGCGCGGGCCCGGTCGGCCAGCTCGCTGGCCGCTCGCCGGGGATCGAGGGCCGGGTCGGGCTCGAGGACGGGGTGATAGCTGATCGTGATCCGTCCCGGGCGCGGAAAGACCCGCCCGGGCGGCCACGACGCGTGCCCGCCGGCGATGGTCACCGGCAGCACCGGCACCCGGAGCGACGCCGCCAGGCGGAAGGCGCCGGGCTTGAAGCGCTCGACTCTCCCGGTGTGGGTCCGCTCACCCTCGGGGAAGATCATGACGACGTGGCCCGCCTGGAGCAGGCGGACGGCCTCACGTGTGGACGACGGATCGGTCGAATCGATGCGGACGGGAAATGCCCGCAGCCGGCGGATCATCCAGCTGAACATCGGGATCTCGAACAGCCGGCTCCAGGCCATGTAGTAGACGCGTCGGCGAACCGGGATCGACACGAGCGCTGGATCGGCATAGGTCTGATGGTTGGGGGTGATGATCACGGGCCCGCTGGCGGGAATGTTGTCGGTGCCCGCCAGCTCCAGGCCGAAGTATGCGCGGCTGACACGGTGCAGAGCCGGCCGCACGAGGTCGATGATCGGGGTCCGCACGGCCCTTAGCCTACACAAAAAACGGGGCCGGAATCTTCTTCCGGCCCCGCGGGAAAAGCGCTCCTGACTTCTGCTAGTCGTCGTCGCCGACCGCCTCGAGCTCCTCTTCGTCCTGCTCGAACTGGCGCCCGAGGCGCTCGATCCGATCCTGACACCGCACACAGGTCTGGACCTCCGGCAGCGCTCGGAGCCGTGCGGGCGAGATGGTCTCCTCGCACTCCACGCACGTCCCGTATTGACCGTCGTTGAGCCGGTCGAGAGCCGCTGACAGCCGGTTGACCCGGCCCACCAGAAGCTCACGAGTCGCGAAGCCGATCTCCCGACGCTCGTTTGCCTGGATCTCGTCGACCTCGTCGGCGAACGGCGAGTTGTCGCCGATCGCTCCGGGGACTTCTTCGACAGTCACCCCACCACCGAGCTGGCGAAGCCGGTGGACTGCCGTTCTGAGATCTTCCTCTAGCCGCTCGCGGATGGTTTCCATTGTCTGAGCCTCCTGGCCACTCCCTCGGTACTTGGGCCTGTCTCTGGTGCAACCGCTGTGCCGGCGATCAGACGAGGGAGGCCGGGGATCAATTCATCAGGAATCCCCGCGACTTGCCGGGTACCAGGCTGGGCCTGGCAGGGCGAAATGCCCATTTGGCCTGTCAAATTTGGCGGCACCGCGGGAACATTTTGCCCACCCACGGGGCCAGGAAGTCGTCCCGCCCGGAGGACCTTCGTTCCCCGGGCGGGACCGGAAATCAGGTGCGCGCGGCTACGTATAGGCGGGTCGGAATTGGACTCGCGCTCAGCGCTCAGGCGCGGGAGCGCGCCGCCTCGATCGCGCCTTCCTCCCAGATGCTGTTCTTGCGCGTCTCAGGCATCACGAAGACGGCGATCAGGAACATGACGGCCGGCACCACGATGGGATAGATCAGGGCATACCCCACGCTGCCGGTGGAGAGGTACATCGAGGTCGTCACGATCGGGACCAGCCCGCCACCCCAGCCGTTACCGATGTGGTAGGGCACCGACACCGAGGTGTAGCGGATGCGGCTGGGAAAGAACTCGGCCAGGAACGCGCCGATCGGCCCGTAGGTCATGCCCACGTAGTTGACCAGGATCACGACGATGAGAATCGACATCGCGTAGTTGACGTTCGTGGGATCGGCGTAGATGCCCAGGGCGGAGTAAAGCGGATAGTACGTGAGCGACGCCAGGGCCATGCCGCCCAGGATGATCGGCTTGCGGCCGATCTTGTCCGAGAGCCAGCCCCAGAAGATCAACGTCGGCGTGGCGATCAGCAGCGCGATGCCGACGATGGAGCTGGAGGTCAGCACGTCGAGCTTCTTGACCGTCTGCAAGAAGTAGAGCGCCCAGAACTGTCCGCTGTACCAGACGCAGCCCTGCCCCAGCACGACCACGCTGGCGATCGCCACGTACTTGAAGTTCTTGCTGAGAAACGCCTCGCGCCACGGGTTGGTGGCGGTGCGGCCACGCGCCTTGATGTCCTGGAAGATCGGCGTCTCGCCGAGCGAGAGCCGGATCCAGATCGCGATCGCGACCAGGAGGAGCGAGATGATGAAGGGCAGCCGCCAGCCCCAATCCTGGAAGGCGTCGAAGCCCAGGTAGCTCCGGATGCCGATGATCGTCGCCAGCGACACGACGATGCCGAGTGTGGGCGACGTCTGCAGCCAGCCGGTGTAGTACCCGCGATGCTCGTCCTCGATGTGCTCGGCGACGTACGTGATGGCGCCACCGTACTCTCCGCCCAGGCAGAGACCCTGGATCAGGCGCAGGGCGAAGAGAATGAAGGCCGCGGCGAGGCCGATCGACTGGTAGGTCGGCACGAAGCCGATGAGGGCCGTCGCCAGGCCCATGCCGGTCAGCGTGACGATGAAGGTGTACTTCCGGCCGACCTTGTCACCGAGCCAGCCGAAGACGAACGCCCCCAGGGGCCGGATCAGGAAGCCGACCGAGAAGATCGCCACCGTGCTGAGGAAGGCGGCCACCGGGTGGCCCTTCTCGAAGAACTTGACGGCGAGGATCGAGGCCAGGCTCCCGAAGATGTAGAAGTCGTACCACTCGATGATGTTGCCCACCGACGCGGCGATGACGACGCGACGGAGCTCCTTGAGTGGAACTTTAGACGCCCGCATAGGTCTCCTTTGTGTGCGGTCGGTTCGACGCGCTCTCAGCCGCGGCTATCATACCGAAAGTGCCCGCTTTTCGAGCAGTTTCGCGAACAGCGGAGATCTATGACTCCTGTTCCTCATACTTCGACTTGAGCGACGCGACGACCGCAGGGTCGGCGAGCGTCGTGGTGTCGCCGAGCGCTCGGCCCTCGGCGATGTCGCGCAGGAGCCGGCGCATGATCTTGCCGCTCCGCGTCTTCGGGAGCTCCGCCGAGAAGATGACGTCATCGGGCCGCGCCAGGGAGCCGATCTTCTTCACGACGTGGGCCTTGAGCTCGTCCATGAGCTGGGGCGAGCCGTCGACGCCGCTCTTCACCGTGACGAACGCCGCGATCGCCTGGCCCTTGATGTCGTGGCTCTTGCCGATGACCGCGGCCTCGGCGACCGACTTGTGGTCGACGAGCGCCGATTCCACCTCCATGGTGGACACACGGTGGCCCGAGACGTTCATGACGTCATCCACGCGACCCAGGAGCCAGAAGTAGCCGTCCTCGTCGCGCTTGGCTCCATCGCCGGTGAAGTAGATGTTGTCGTACTTCGACCAGTACTGCTTCACGAAGCGGTCGGGGTCGCCCCAGATCCCGCGCAGCATCCCGGGCCAGGGTTTCCGGAGCACGAGATACCCGGACTTCGCCGGATTCCCCTTCTCGTCGAACACCTCGGCGTCGACGCCCGGGAACGGCAGCGTCGCCGATCCGGGCTTGAGGACCGTGATGGCGGGGAGCGGCGAGATGAGGATGTGGCCCGTTTCGGTCTGCCACCACGTGTCCACGACGGGGCACCGGCCGCCGCCGATGACTTTCCAGTACCAGACCCACGCCTCCGGGTTGATCGGCTCGCCGACCGAGCCGAGCAAACGCAGGCTCGAGAGGTCGCACCGGTTCGGGTACTCCTCGCCCCACTTCATGAACGTCCGGATCGCGGTGGGCGCCGTGTAGCAGATGGTGACCCCGTACTTCTCGACGATGCGCCAGAACCGGTCCTTGTCCGGGTAGTCGGGCGTTCCCTCGTACATCACCGTGGTGGCGCCGTTCGCCAGTGGGCCGTAGACGATGTACGAGTGGCCCGTCACCCAGCCGATGTCGGCGGTGCACCAGTAGACGTCCTCGTCGTGGAGGTCGAAGATCCACCGGTGCGTCACCGTCACGCCGGTAAGATACCCGCCGGTCGTGTGAATGATGCCCTTGGGCTTTCCCGTCGACCCGGACGTGTAGAGGAGGTAGAGAAGGTCTTCGGAGTCCATGGGCTCGGCGGGGCAGCGCGCCGGGGCGCCCTTGATGAAGTCGTCCCACCAGATGTCCCGGCCGCTCTGCATCTCCACCGGCTGGCCGGTGCGCTTGAGCACAATGACGGTCTTCACGCCGGGAGCGCCGCGCAGCGCCTCGTCGGTGTTCTTCTTGAGCGCCACCGTCGTCCCGCGCCGGTAGCCGCCGTCGGCGGTGATCACCAGCGAGGACTCGGCGTCATGGATCCGCTCGCGCACCGCTTCGGGTGAGAAGCCGCCGAAGATCACGCTGTGGGCCGCCCCGATCCGGGCGCAGGCCAGCATTGCGATCGGCAGCTCGGGGACCATCGGCATGTAGATCGTGATCCGGTCGCCCTTCCGGACGCCGTGCCGCTTCAGCGCCGCCGCGAACTGGTTCACCTCGCGGTACAGGTCCCAGTACGTCAGGACGCGTGAGTCGCCGGGCTCGCCTTCCCAGATCAGGGCCGCCTTCGTCTTGCGGGGACCGGCCACGTGGCGGTCGAGGCAGTTGTACGCCACGTTCAGCTTGCCGCCGATGAACCACTTGGCGTAGGGCGGCTTCCACTCGAGCGCCTTCTTCCAGGGCTTGAACCAATGAAGCTCGCGGGCGCGCTGCTCCCAGAACTTCACGAAGTTGCGCTGCGCCTCGGCGTAGATCGACTTCCGGTTCATCACCGCGCGCTTCACGAACTCCTTGGGCGGGGGGAACTTGCGCTTCTCCTTGAGCAGCGCCTCGATCGGGACGTCCGCCTTCACCTTCGGCTGAGCCATGGCTCCCCTCGTGTGGTGGTGTGAGAGTGGATCGAGGCCCGTACCCGCCGCACGCGTACTACCGCGTTGCCCCTCCGCCGGTCGCGCCGCGCGACTTGCGCCGGGCGACGCCGGTCCGGATGGCCGCCTCCGAGACGGCCGCGGCGACGGCGGGGACGACCCGGCCGTCGAACATCGAGGGTGTGATGTATTCCTCGCCGAGCTCCTCGCGGGTCACGATCGCCGCCAGGGCCTGGGCGGCCGCGAGCTTCATCTCGTCGTTCACGCGGTGGGCGCGCACGTCGAGCATCCCGCGGAAGAATCCGGGGAAGCAGCACGAGTTGTTGATCTGGTTGGGATAGTCCGAGCGCCCGGTGGCCATGACCCGCACGTACGGGCCGGCCTCCTCGGGCTGGATCTCCGGAATCGGGTTGGCCATGGCGAAGACGATCGGGTCGCGGTTCATGGCCTTGATGTCCTTGAGCGAGACCACCCCGGGCCCCGACAGCCCGACGAACACGTCGGCGCCCTTGAGGGCGTCGGCGGCGGAGCCCTGGAGCCGCTTCTCGTTGGTATGCTTGGCGAACCATTCCTTCATGGGATTCATGTTGTCCGCGCGCCCGCGGTAGAGCGCCCCCGCGCGGTCGCAGGCGATGATGTGCTTGGCGCCCGCCCGCATCAGCAACTTCGCCGTCGCGATCCCGGATGCGCCCGCGCCGGTGAACACGATGCGCGCATCGGCGAGGCGTTTCTTCACGATCTTCAGCGCGTTGAGGAGCGCGGCCAGCACGACGACGGCGGTGCCGTGCTGGTCGTCGTGGAACACCGGGATCTCGAGGTCTCGCTGCAGCCGCGTCTCGATGTCGAAGCACCGCGGCGCCGAGATGTCCTCGAGGTTGATCCCGCCGAAGATCGGGGAGATCGCCTTGACGATCGACACGATCTCGTCGACGTCCTTGGTCGCCAGGCATATCGGGAACGCGTCGACGCCCGCGAACTCCTTGAAGATGAGGGCCTTCCCTTCCATCACCGGCGCCGCCGCGGCCGGACCGATGTCGCCGAGTCCCAGCACGGCGGTGCCGTCCGTCACCACCGCCACGCAGTTCTGCTTGATCGTCAGCGCGTACGCTTTCTGCGCATCGTGATGGATCGCCATGCACACGCGCGCCACCCCCGGCGTGTAGGCCATCGAAAGATCGTCGCGCGTCTTGACGGACATCTTGCCGCGCACCTCGATCTTGCCCCCGAGATGCATGAGGAAGGTTCGGTCGGAGACGTTCACGACTTTCACGCCACGGACGCCGCGGATCTTCTCCACGATCTGCTGGCCGTGCTGCTCGTCGCGCGCCTTGAACGTGAGGTCGCGGGTGATGGTCGACTTCCCGACCTGCACCAGGTCGATCGCGCCGATGTCGCCGCCGGCCTTGCCGATGGCCGAGGTGACCTGCCCGAGCATGCCGGGGCGGTTCGTGATCTCGAGCCGGACGGTCAGGCTATAGCTCGCACTGGGAGACTGCATCGTGACGTCCTCCGTTCATCAGTGAGTTCCGCCCGTGAGCGGGCGTATTCTACCTCTGTTGTAGAGGGTTTCGCGAGGGAGTACGCTCGGGTGGGAGGCAGGCCTTCATGATCGACGTCCAGACGGCTGATCGGGAACTCCAGTTCTACATCCGCCCCCAGACGTTCCCGGTGGCGATCCGCATGCTGCGAGGGGGCGAGGAGATCCCGGAGAAGGCCCGGCGGCCGGCCCGTGACTTCAAGAAGCTCAGCATGAACTGCCAGGTCATCGACATGGCGCGGCGCTACGGCTGGATGATCGCTCTCACGCGCGAGGACCACATCTGCTCGCTCGGCATCGCGGCGCTCGGCTTCGAGAAGCCCACGCACCTGCACAACTCGGGGACCCTCTGCGAGGGCATGTACACCGAGACGAAGGCGGCGGGTCAGCGCTCGGAGGCCGCCGTCGACAAGTTCGCGCCCGGCGAATACGCGACGCTGCTCGTCGCGCCGCTCGACCGCACGACGTTCGAGCCCCACCTGGTGTGCATCTACGCGAACCCCGCCCAGGTGATGCGCCTGACGCAGGCGGCCCTGTGGAAGCGCGGCGGCAAGCTCACCTCCTCGTTCGGCGGCCGCATCGATTGCTCGGAGATCATCGTGACGACGATGCGGACCGACCAACCCCAGGTGATCCTGCCGTGCTCCGGCGACCGCATCTTCGGCCAGACCCAGGACCACGAGATGGCCTTCACGATCCCCTGGGGCCAGATGGAGGAGATGATCGAGGGGCTCAAGGGCACGCACGCCGGCGGCATCCGCTACCCGATCACGCAATTCATGGAGTACGAGGCCAAGCTGCCGCCGAAGTACATGGAGGCCAATCGCCTCTGGGAGGTCGAGCACGGCCGGGCGCAGTTCACCAATCGCGACCGGGTCGTCGCCGCGTACCGCCGGTCGTTCACCGACCGCGTCCCGGTCTATCCGATCGTCGCCTCGTTCGCCGGGACCCTCGACGGCCTGTCCATCGAGGAGTACTGCACGAACGTGCCGAAGGCGATCACGGCGATGATGAATTACTACGAGCGCTATCAGCCCGACGTGGTCCTCGCCTACAACGATCTCGCCAAGGAGGCCGAGGCGTTCGGGTGCCGCGTGAAGTACTCGGACTACGTCGTTCCCTCGATCGACCAGCACGTGCTCCACGACGACAAGACGAAGCTCGCGCGGCTGCCCATGCCCGATCCGGAGAAGACGGCGCGCCTGCCCGGGTTCCTCGAGCAGTGCGCGGCGCTGGTCCGCGCCAAGCCGCCGGCGGCGATCGGCGCGGTGGCGGTGGGCCCCTGGACGATCGCGATGCTGTTGCGAAATCCCGAGACCATGCTCCTCGACACCTTCGAGGACCCGCAGTTCATCCACGATCTGATGCGGGTCTCCACCGACTTCTGCAAGCTCTGGGGCGACGCGATCGCCAAGACGGGCATCGGGCTCTCGTTCTCCGAGCCCACCGCCTCGATCAGCCTGATCTCGCCAGACAACTACCGGGAGCTCGTCGCGCCCTACCACAAGGAGCTGGTCGACCACTTCAAGGCCAAGAAGGTCGGCGTGACGACGCACATCTGCGGAACCACCTATCCGATCTACGAGGATCTGATCCGCTGCGGCTTCACGACCGTGTCCTTCGACCTCGACCAGCAGGCGGACCCGACGCTCCACGTGGACCAGCTCAAGCGGTTCGTGGAGGTTTCGAAGGGACGGGCGGTGGCGATCGGCAATGTCGACGCGACGAAGTTCGAGCGGTCGTCCAAGGAAGCGATGGTCGCGGACGTGCGACGCTGCATCGACACCGCGGCTCGGCACTCGGCCTTCATTCTGTCGACGTCCTGCGAGATTCCGCCGCGGTCCGAGCCGGAGATCGTGAAGTGGTTCATGGACGCGGCGCGGGAATACGGCCGGTACGAGCGTATCTTCGACGGCGCCGAGCCGGCGACGCCCGCCGTCTGATCGGCACGGACGCCAGGACGACGAAGGGGCCAGCCGATACCGGCTGACCCCTTCGCTGACCGCGCCGCTCCCCGCGACTGTTCGTCTTGGCTCGCTACCACTTGACGGGCTTCGAGGGGCGGTGGGCATAGCCGCTGTCCCGCCCGCCACCGCCACCCGGACCACGCCCGCCGCCACCGGGCCTCCCGCCGCCACCGGGCCGGCCGCCGCCACCCGTGCGCGGCGCCTGCGGGTTCGAGATCTCGACCGTGATCCTCCGGCCATCGAGCTCGCGCCCGCTCAACTGGGAGATCGCGTTCTGCGCCTCCTCCGCCGTGGCCATCTCGACGAACCCGAATCCCCGCGATTGCCCCGAGAAGCGATCGGTGATCACGGTCGCCGACAGGACGTTGCCGCACTGAGTGAAGAACTCCCGTAGCCCTTCGCTGGTCGTGGAGTATGCAAGACCGCCGATGTACAGTTTGGATGCCATCTGAACCCCCTCGGACTGTCTTCCGCTCCCTTGCACGCCCCGCGAACGCGGAAGGCCTGTTTCATCGGAGGCGAGGTCCGCCCAAACGGCGGACGCTCTCCAGTGTACACAGGCCACGACCCGGCGCAACTCGACAAGTGTCGCGGCGAGGGGGCCACGCGGCCCCGGCGCGTCAACGGAACTCCTCGGCCGCAATGGCGTAGCCGATGATCTTCCGATAGAGCGTCTTGGGATCGATGGCGAGGAGCGCGGCCGCCTTGCCGCGGTGGCCGCCGACCTGGCGCAAGGTCGCGAGGATGTGCTGGCGCTCCATCGCCTCGAGGCTTCCGGTCGACGGCGCGGTGGGGGACGTGCTCGAGCCCAGCACTTCGGGGGGAAGGTCCACGGGCTGGATCTCGTCGCCCTTGCTCAGGATGACCGCACGCTCGACGGCGTGGAGAAGCTCACGGACGTTGCCCGGCCAGGCATACGCCTCGAGCGCGGTGAGCGCCGCGGCGCCGAGGCGCTTGAGGCCGTACGCGGCGTTCGCCTCCACGAAGTGATTGGCGAGGAGCGCCACGTCGTCCCGCCGCTCGCGCAGCGGCGGGATCTGGATGGCGATCGTGTTGATCCGGTAGTAGAGGTCCTGGCGGAACTGGCCGGCCTTCATGGCCTCGGCGAGATCGCGGTTCGTGGCGGCCACGAGCCGCACGTCGACGCGACGCGGCCGGGTGCCGCCGACGCGGAAGAACGTCCCGGTCTCGATGGCGCGCAGCAGCTTCACCTGGCTGTCCGGCTCCATCTCGCCGATCTCGTCGAGCAGCAGGGTCCCTCCGTCGGCGAGCTCGACGAGCCCGGGCTTCGTACCGACCGCTCCGGTGAACGCGCCCTTCTCATGGCCGAACAGCTCGGACTCGAAGACCTCGTGCGGCAGGGCGCCGCAGTGGATGGGCACGAACGCCCGCGGCGCCCGCGAGGAACGCTCGTGGATGGCGCGCGCCACGAGCTCCTTGCCGGTGCCGCTCTCGCCGAGGATCAGGACCGTCGAGTCGGTCGGGGCCACCCGCTCGATGATGTGCAGCACCTCCTGCTGCATCCGAGCGCTCCGGGTCAGGATGCCGCCGAAGGGCGCCGCGCCGGGGGCATGGGCGCGAAGGGCGACGTTGTCGCGGAGGAGCTGCCCCTTCTCCGCCGCCTTCCGCACCACCACGTCGAGCTCCTCGATCTTCGTCGGCTTGGTCAGGTAGTCGTAGGCTCCGAGCTTCATGGCCTCGACCGCGGTGGCGACGTCCTGGAAGCCGGTCATCACGATCACCTGCGGCGCCTCCGGAAGCGATACGAGCTCGCGCAGGACATCGATGCCCTGCTTCTGCGGCATCCGCATGTCGAGCACGACCACGTCGTACGCGGTCTCGCGAATGCGCTCGAGCGCGCTGACGCCGTCGGCCGCCCCGTCGACGTCGTGCCCGCGACGGCCCAGCTCGCGGATGATGAGCTCGCGGAGGTTCCGCTCGTCATCGGCCACCAGCACGCGGAGCGGGCGCGTCACAGCGGCAGCACCACGCGGAACACGCTGCCCTTGCCGGGCGCCGAGCGGACCTCGATCCGGCCGCCGTGGTCGGTCACGATGCCCTGGGCGATCGCGAGCCCGAGCCCCGTCCCCTGCCCGGGTGGCTTGGTGGTGAAGAAGGGATCGAAGATACGAGAGAGGTTCTCCTCCGGAATGCCGGGCCCCTCGTCCTCGAGCTCGATCTCGATCTCGCCGCGAACCAGGCGGGACCGAATCGTCAGGGTCCCCCGCCCGTCCATCGCCTCGAGCGCGTTGGACGCGAGCCCGAGGCACACCTGGCGCAGCTGGCCCTCGTTCGCGGCGAGCGGTGGCAGCGCGGGATCGAGCTCGGTCGTCACGCGGCTGGCGGCGAACCGCGACTGTCGCGCCAGAAGCTCGACAGCCTTCAGGACGACCCCGTTCAGGTCGGTCGGGTCGCGCCGGCTCCCGGGATCACGCACGAACTGGAGCAGGCTCCCGGTGATCTCCTTGCAGCGGTAGGCCTCCTCCTCGATGAGGCCGAGGTAGTGGCGAAAGTCATCGG
>Ga0209378_1000912_pt1 | contig 21365 bp, 18 predicted proteins | sample GraSoiAngelo_156_FD_186170 | JGI IMG/M metagenome (GOLD analysis project Ga0209378, IMG submission 186170) | Grasslands soil microbial communities from the Angelo Coastal Reserve, California, USA - 14_1009_13_40cm (SPAdes) (version 2) | ecosystem: Environmental > Terrestrial > Soil > Grasslands ...
TGTACTTCGCGCGGACGTCCGCCTGCCGGGAGACCGCCCCGAGCACGCTGAGCAGGTAGACGACGCCGGCCGTCACGTGGAGGCCGTGGAAGCCGGTCACCATGAAGAACGAGGCGCCGAAGAGCGTCGCGCCCCACGGGTTGCCCCCGACGCGCATGCCGCGCTCGATCAAGTGCGTCCACTCGTAGGCCTGCAGGCTGACGAAGGTCGCGCCGCCGAGGGCGGTCAGGAGCAGGAAGAGCTGCGCCCGGGACCGGTCCCCCGCGCCGAGGCTCTCGAGGGCCTTCACCATGGTCACGCTCGAGCAGATCAGGAGGAACGTCATGAAGGCCGTGAGGTTGATGCCGAGCACGTGATAGGGGTTCGGCCAGTCGAAGCTCGTCGCCCGCATGACGCCGTACGAGGCGAGCAGCACGCCGAAGCCCACCGCGTCGCCCGCGAGGAAGATCCACATCCCGAGCTTGCCCCAGCTCTCGGGTGTGAGCGGAGTCTCGGCGGGCTCGACGGCGGCCCCCGCGCGCATTTCAGCGACCTGGCTCATGTCTCCTCCGATCGGCGTGGGAAGGAATCGTCAATAGAGGTACACCAGCACGTACAGGACGGGCCACACCGCGACCACGAAGTGCCAGTAGACCGCGCACAGGGAGACCGGGGTGGTGCGGTGCGTCCCGAGCCGGCCGGCCCAGACGCCCAGCAGGACCGCGCCGAGCCACGCGAGCGCCCCGACCACGTGGGCGCCGTGGAGCCCGATGAGCGTGTAGAAGGTGCCGCCGTAGGTCCCGGACGACACGCGCAGGCCGAAGCGGAGGAGCCGCGCCCACTCCCAGCCCTGCACGGCGAGGAAGCCCGCCCCCAGGGCCGCGGTCGCGCCGAGCCCGCGGAGGAGGGCCGCGCGGTCGCCCCGCCCGAGGGCCCGCCGGGCGGCGAGCATCGTCGCGCTCGAGGCCAGGAGGCAGAGCGTGTTGAGCGCCGTCACGCCGACCGGCAGCCGCGGCTGCCGCGGCGGCGGCCAGACCTCGGCCTGCGTGCGCAGCACGAAGAAGCCCATCACGAACGCGGCGAACAGCATCGCCTCGGCGCCCAGGAAGACCAGGAGCGCGAGATGGGCGTTGTCGAGCGGCCGGGGTTCAGGCGCGGGCTCGGGGGGGCGCCCGTCGCCGCCGTCCGGGGGCGAGACCGGGGGCGGCGGAAGGCGTCGGGCGCGCTCTTCCCGTGGCGGCGCGAGCAGAGTCGGGGTCATCGGGTCACCACCGGACTCCCACCAAGAGCGTGGCGATCGCGAGGGCCGCCATGACGAGGAGGAGGAGGCGGGCCGCGCGACGGTTCCGCGCCCGGAGGCCGTGCTCAGGGTCGGTGGAGATCATGATTTGTCGAGCGCCAGCAACGCGAGCAGCGCCGGCAGGTAGAGCAGTGACGCGAACAGGACGCGCCGCGCCGCGGCCGGCGACGGCGCGACCGCCTGGGCCGCGCCGCAGGCGAGGAAGAGGAGGCCGAGCACGAGGGCGCCCGCGAAGTAGGTGCCGCCGGCGAGGCCCGAGACCGTCGGCAGGAGCCCGACCGCCAGCAGGGCCAAGCAGCTGAGCACGATCTGCCGCTCAGTCGAGGCCCCGGCCGGGTCGACGACCGGCAGCACCCGGACGCCCGCCCGGGCGTAGTCGTCCCGGTACAAGCGCGCGATCGCGAGCGTGTGCGGCAGCTGCCACAGAAACAGGATGCCGAAGAGGATGCAGGCGCCCGGCGCCAGGTCGCCGCGCGCCGCGACCCAGCCCGTCACCGGCGGGAGCGCACCGGGGACGGCCCCGACGATCATACAGAACGGCGACCGGAGCTTGAGCGGCGTGTAGGCGAAGAGGTAGAGGATGGCGGTCGCGGCGGTGACGAGCGCGGCCAGCCCGCCGACGGCCAGCGCCAGGTAGGCCAGCCCGGTCGCGCCGACGAGCGCGCCGAACCCGAGCGCCTCCGGCGGCTGGAGACGGCCGTCGGGGAGGGGCCGGGTCCGCGTCCGCTGCATGCGCGCGTCCACGTCCCGCTCGAGGTACTGGTTCAGGGCCAGGGTGCCGCCCGCGGCCAGCGCGGTGCCGAGGAGCAGGTGGAGGAGCCGGGCCCGGTCGAGGGCACCCGTCGAGCCCACGTAGAAGCCGACCATCGTCGTGACGAGCACCATCAGGACCACCCGGGGCTTCGCGAGGGCGCAGAGGTCAGTCGCCACCTGGCGCCGCTCGCGCGCCACCGCCTCCGCGACGGTCTCGGTCGGCGGCGTCACGGGGCGCTCCGGAGCGTTACGGTCCCGAGGCGGGTCCCCCTGCGGGCCGGGTCGGCGGCGGCGGCCCCGGCCCGGACGAGCACCGCCAGGAGGGCGGCGGCCTGACCCAGGATCAGCGCGGCCACCAGCCGGTGGGCCACCGGCAGCGCGAGCCCGGTCGCCCGGCCGCCGGGCAGGGCGAGGCCGGAGAAGCGCGCCAGCAAGGCGCCGGCGCCGAGCAGGAGCTGGACGAGGAGCAGGCCGAGGAGCGCCCGCGCCGGCCGCGCGAAGGCCGGCTGGCCCGTCGCCCGGGCCCGCGCCGTGACGATCGGCACGAAGACGAACACGGCGGCCGCCCCCGCCAGGTGGAGGCCGACCCATCCGCCGTGGGTCAGAAGGGCGCCGAGGACGATCTGGATGTAGAGGACGAGGCAGGCCGCGGCCACCAGCGCCCGCAGCGGCCCGCCGGGAGCGGGCGGCGGGGTCGCGGCCCAGCCCCCGCCCGTCACGCAGGCCAGGACGACCATGAGCGCGAAGAACGCCGGCGCGAGGCAGCCGTGGACGATCGCGATCGTCTCCGCCCGGAGCAGGACGCGGAGGCCGCCCAGCACCCCCTGCCCTGCCACGAGGAGCACCGCGGCGACGCCGAGCGCCTGCACCCACCACCGCCGCTCGCCGCGCCAGAGGGCGAGGGCGAGCCCGACCGTGAGCGCGCCCACGACGGCCCCGAGCAGCCGGTGGCTGTGCTCGTAGAGGACACCGCCGACCATCTTCGACCACGGGTAGAGGAACGGGTTGTCGCCGAACGTGGTCGGCCAGTCCGGCACCGCGAGGGCCGAGCCCGTATCCGTGACGAGCCCGCCCGCGAGGATCAGGGCGAGCGTCAACGCCGTCGTCAGACACGCGATCCGATGCGCCAGCACGGGATCGCTAGTGGCGGCCGGCGGGCGCGCGGCCGAGGGCCCGGTTCTGCGGGAGGTAGTCCTCGGAGACCTCGGGCGAGCTGTACTCGTACGGCCCGCGGTAGACGGTCGGCAGCGTCGGCCCCCAGTTGAGGTGGGGCGGCGGCGACGCGGCGGTCCACTCGAGCGTGTTGGCGTTCCACGGATTGAGCGGCGCCTTCGGGCCCTTGACGAGGCTCCAGCAGAAGTTCAGCACGAACGGGATCTGGCCGAGCCCCAGGCAGAACGCCGAGATCGTGATGAGCACGTTCCAGTGCTGGAGCGGCACGAGGAACTCGTACTGCATCGGATTGTAGATCCGGCGCATGTGGCCGGCGAGCCCGATGATGTGCATCGGGAAGAAGGTCAGGTTGAAGAAGATGAACGTCGGCCAGAAGTGCAGGTGGCCGAGGAGCGTGTTCGTCATCCGCCCGAAGATCTTCGGGAACCAGTAGTAGATCGCGGCGAAGGCCCCGAAGATCGAGCCGCCGAAGACCACGTAGTGGATGTGGGCGACGATGAAATAGGTGTCCTGGATGAAGATGTCGACCGGCGTCGAGGCCATGAAGATGCCCGAGAGCCCGCCGATCACGAACATCGACACGAAGGCGAGCGCGTTCAGCATGGGCACCGTGAAGTGGATCTGGCCGCCCCAGAGGGTGCCGAGCCAGTTGAACGTCTTGATGGCCGAGGGCACCGCGATGATCATCGTCGTGATCATGAACGACATGCCGAGCGCGGGGTTCATGCCGGACACGAACATGTGGTGCCCGTAGACGACCCAGGACAGGAACGCGATGCCGATCATCGAGAAGGCCATCGCGTGGTAGCCGAAGACGGGCTTGCGGGAGAAGACCGGGAGGATCTCCGACGCGATGCCCATGGCGGGGAGGATCAGGATGTAGACCTCGGGGTGGCCGAAGAACCAGAACAGGTGCTGCCAGAGCAGCGGCTCGCCGCCGCCCGACGGCAGGAACCAGTGGGTCCCGAGCGTCCGGTCGAAGAGCAGCATGGCGACGGCCGAGGTCAGGACCGGCAGCGCGAGGAGGAGCAGGATGGCGGTGATGAACAGCGACCACACCACGAGCGGCATGCGGAACATCTTCATGCCCGGCGCGCGCATGTTGATGACGGTGGTGATGTAGTTGATCGCGCCCATCATCGACGAGATGCCGAGGACGAAGAGGCTGATGCACCAGAGGTTCTGCCCCCAGTTGACGCCCGTGTAGTCGGGGACGGCCGAGAGCGGCGCGTAGGAGGTCCAGCCGGCGGCGGCGTGCCCGCCGTCGACGAAGAAGCCCGCCAGCATCAGGACGCCCGCCACCGCGCCGACCCAGAACGACAGCATGTTCAGGAACGGGAAGGCCATGTCGCGGGCGCCGATCATGAGCGGGATCAGGAAGTTGCCGAAGCCGCCGGCGAGGACCGGCATGATCACGAAGAAGATCATGATCGTCGCGTGCATCGTGAACATCATGTTGTAGGTTGGCGGGTCGATGACTCCGCCGGTATCCTTCCAGAGCCAGGCCATCCCGGGCACCGGCGACTCCGGCCAGGCGAGCTCCCAGCGGACGAACATCGCCAGCAAGCCGCCGATGATCATCATGAACAGCCCGAGCAGCAGGAACTGGCGGCCGATCATCTTGTGATCGGTCGAGAAGATATAGGTCCGCATGAAGCCGAGCTCGTGGGGCCCGGCGTGCGTCGTCGCGGCGTGTGTGGAGGCGGTGGCGCTCATTTCTTCCCCTTCCCCGGAGCCTTGGTCCCGGCCGCCGGCTGGCCGGCAGCGGCGGCCGCCGGCGCGCCCACGTTCGCGGCGAGCCACTTGGCGTAGTCCTCGGGCGTGTGGGCGTAGGCCCAGCCCCGCATGCCCGAGTGCCCGAAGCCGCAGAGCTCGGCGCACGGGACCTCGTACTTCCCCGGCTTGGTGACCTCGAACCACTGCGGGATGTCGTGGCCCGGCACGGCATCCTGCTTGAAGCGGAAGCTCGGCACGAACAGGCTGTGGATGACGTCCTTGGAGCGGAGGTGGACCACGATCGGTTTGCCGACCGGGAAGTGGATCTCGTTGTCGAAGGTCCGGTCGTCCGCGGTGTCGAACAGGCCGTCCGGCCCCGGGTAGGTCACCTCCCAGTTGAACTGCTTGGCCGTCACCCGGATCTGAACGTCGCTGTCCGGGACGTGCATCTTGATCCGGGACCAGGCGGGCACGGAGAGGAAGGTCAGCACGACCAGGATCAGCGCCGGGACCACCGTCCAGACGATCTCGAGCGTCGTGTTGCCGTGGGTGAACTTCGCCTTCCCGCCGGGCCGGGCGCGGTACCGGATCAGGAACGTGATCATCGCGACCGCGACCAGCACGAACGTCACGCCCGTGATGTAGTAGATGAGCTCGAACAGCCAGTCGATCTCGGCGCCGTACGTCGAGACGTTCTCGGGCAACCACCAGCTCAGCATGCGGTTCAGGCCTCCCCGCCCGGGTTAGGAGCGCGCGCTACTTTTTGAGCTCGACGGCGACTTTGACGGTCTGCCCGGCTTTCACCTCGACCTCCTTCGCCTGCTTGGCGAGGAGCGGGTGCCAGACCTCGATCGGGTGCTTGCCCGGCGGCACGTTCTCGATCTTCGTCACCCCCCGGCCGTCGGTGACCCCGAAGAACGGGTTTGGCACCACCACGATCCAGCCCTGCATCCAGCTGTGCACGTCGCACTGGACCCGCACGACCTCGGGCTTCTCGAGCCTCTCCTTCATCACCTTCTTGAACTTCGGCTGCGCCTTGTTGATCGTCGGGTTGAGCGACGAGAACGTGTGGATGTTGTGCAGGACGCCGTCGGAGTTGAGGATGTCGATCTCGCCCGGCGGCATCGGGAGCACCCGCGGATGGAACTCGCACCCCTTCTGGTCGAGCGCCACGGGCTTGGACGTCGCCGGGCCCTTGGCGTCGGTCACCCACACGAGCGTGTCGGCGAGACCCTTGTTCGGCCCCACCGCGATCTTATCGATCTTCTTTTCCTTCCCGCAGACCTCGACGTCTTTGTTGACTTTGACGTCCTCGATGACGGGGGAGCCGTTGTAGCGGACCTCCACCTCGATCGTCCCTCCAGCCTGAGCGCCGGCCCGGACGGGCAGGCCGACGAACGCCGCGGCCGCCACGGTGAGGGCCACGGCACCGACCACTGCGAGCACCTTACGCATCGCCTGCCTCCTCTAAGCGTTTCGCGTCCAGCGCCGCGCCGTGCGGACGATCAGCGCCATCGCAGCAACCGTGAGCAGCGCCACCAGCGGGGGGACCACAAACCGCCGGTTTGATTGCGGTTCTTCCAGCCGCAGATAGTACCACGATGTCAGCGACATTTTGGGCCCGGTCTCGCCCGCCCCGCCGTCCCAGGCCTGAAAGGCAATGGGTACGAAGACGCCCGGCGCGAACGCGGGCGCGTCCTTCCGCACGCGCGCCCGCTTGAGGACGAGCCGGTACTGGCCGTTCCGGAACACGGCCGTCCCGGTCACCTCCGACGCCGTCATCGGCGTGATCTTGGTCGGGCCGTTGGCGGTCGCCTCGGTCGCCCCCTTGCCGTTCTCCCACCGGAGCAGGTAGACACCCTCAGCGTCGTCGCCCATGAGGAAGTAGGGCCGCTCCGGTCCCGCCCCGACCGTCACGGGGAACTGCAGGGAGACGGCGTCCGCGTACACGTGCTTTGCCGGGTCCGGCGTCGACTGGGTCGCGTCGTCCCAGGTCAGGTGGAACGCGATCTCCCGGTCGTTGTACGCGGCGCGCACGGCCACCATGTCGACCGCGGGGTTGACGTTGCGCGGGTCGACCGTCACCTGTCCCACGAGGGCGATGTTCTCCGGCGCGATCGTCGTCCAGAAGTCGGCGTTCGGGTCGCCGGGCAGCGCGCCCCGGACGGCCTCGGCCGTCACCAGGGTGGCGTAGTTCGGCGACGCGGGGCCGAGGGAGGCGACGTAGTTGGCGAGGTGCCAGATGTCCTCCGGCTTCTCCACGCTGTCGATGAAGGACGGCATGGGGGTGCCGTTGACGCCGGTGGCCAGGCGCATGGCGATGTCCTGGGGGGTCGGGCCCCCGCGAAACGTCCACCGCTTGGTCAAGTTCGCCGGCTTGATCGGGCGGCCCCAGTCGTCCTTCAGCTCGGGCCGTGAGGGTCCGTCCGCCCGCCCCTCGGTCCCGTGGCACTTGTTGCACTCGATCGCCTCGAACATCTCGCGGCCGCGCTTGACCGACTCCGGCGACGGGCCGACCGTCGGGGGAAGCGCCTGTGGCGTTGGCGCCTCCTTGAACCGGTCGGGCGCGAAGGTCTTGACGTAGGCGACGACGTTCCGGCGATCCGTCTCGGAGAGCTCCCCCCAGGCCGGCATGTAGGTGCCGGGCATGCCGTCGGTGATGACGGCCAGGAGATCCTGGTCGGAGGGGGCCTTGGTGGAGGTCGTCCGGATCTTGAAGACGCCCGTCGTGAAGTCGCGGGGCCGGGGATCGAGGAGCTCGGCGGCGGGCCCGTTGCCGTCGCCCTTCACCCCGTGACACGGGGCGCAGCGGCGATCGTAGAGATCCCGGCCCCGGTTCGCGTCGCCGGTCGCCGCCCACCCGGCCGGCGTCGCCACGACCGCCGCGAGCAGCGAGAGCAGGGCCGCCAGAAGCCACGCGGACCGCCGGCCGCCGGTCGTCGCCCCGGCGCCCCTCGTCACTTCGCCTCCCAGCGGCGGGGGTGCTGGCCAGTCGCGTCGTAGAGGTACAGGATCACCTGCCAGATCCGGGTCTCGTCCAGGCGATCTTCCCAGGCCGGCATCGCCGAGCTCCAGGGCCCCGATTCCTTCGGCAGCCCGGGTCCCCCCTTGGCGATGCGCCAGAAGAGGTAGGACTCCTGGAGCATGGCGATCGTCCCCGGGTCCTGGAAGTTGGCCGGGGGCGGATTCAGGGCGGGCGCGAAGCGGCCGTGGCCATCCAGGTTGTCGCCGTGGCAGTACACGCAGTTCCGGATATAGGTCTCGCCCCCGGCGGCGACCTCTTTCCGGAGCGTCGCCTCGTCCTTGCGGAGCGGGTTGTCGAGCCCCTGGATGCTGAGCTCCTTGCCGCGGAACTGGATCGACGCCGGCGGCGCGGGGTGCACGGCGCGGAGCTCGGGTGGTGCCTCGGGGCGGGCGGCGGCCTGGGAGTAGGCGTAGTAGCCGACGAGGAGGGGGATCACGATCATGAGCGCGCCCCGGAGCACGCGCCGGTCGGGGTCCACGAGCGTCGACCGGATCGGCGCCAGGAACGAGCGCCAGGAGTCTGTGTCCGACGAGACGTAGATGAAGACGGCGGCCAGCACCACGAACATGTAGATCTTGATCACGCTCCACGGCACCGGCGGCTGGATGCCGAAGCGGAGGGCGCAGAACGCGAGCACGACGACGACGGCGGCCTGGAGGAAGCGGGACCGGAAGAGGTTCATCCGCGCGTCACTTGAGCGTCAGCAGGAAGGCCACGAGGTCGACGTACTCCTTGGCGGTCAGCATCTGGCCGAAGGTCGGGGGCATGACGCCCTTCGGGTACCCGGGCACCGTGCCCATGGCGGCCGGGTTCAGGATCTTGCCCATGATGTACTGGGGCGTCTGGATCTTCGCGATCTGGGTGAGGTCCGGCCCGATCTTCCCGGCGGCGATCTTGTCGACGGTGTGGCAGGTGAAGCAGATCGCCTTGCCCGTGAACAGCGCCTGGCCGGCCTTCGGGTCGCCGGGGAGCGTGAGCTCGGCCGCCGCGGTGCCGCCGCCGGCGGGGGCGCCGGCGGTCTTCGGGATGTCGTCGAGCTTGACGTCGATCGTCCCCCCGAGCGATTCGAGAAACGCGACGAGGGCCCAGAGCTCCGAGCGGTTGAGCCCGATGGGGGGCTTGTCGACCTTCGGCATGATGGGCGGGTAGCCCTCGACCAGATACGCCTGCGGCTCGAGCAGCGACTCGATCAGGTACTGCTTGGCGGTGTAGCCGGGCTTGCGGTGCGCCGCCCGCGCCCCCACTCCGGCGAGGTCGGGCGCGCGCGTCCCCTTCTCGCCGATCTTGTGGCAGATCTCGCACGTGCCCTTGGTGTGGAAGATCTCCTCGCCGAGCTTCACGAGCTGCGCCGGCGAGACGTCGCCGCCCTCGAGCGACAGCTCCGCGGGCGGCTTGGACTCGATCTGCGGGATCGAGTTGGCGAAGTAGGTGTAGGAGCCCATGATCACGAGGGCGAAGGCGCTGAGCTTGGCCCCGACGGGGACCCGCATCGTCAGCGGCGGGGCGCGCGGCTGCCGGAGCCCGCCGCCGCGACGACCGGCGGGTGCGCCCCGGCCTCGCCACGTTCGGACAGGCCGCCCAGCCAGAAGATGAACATGACGAAGGCGAAGAAGACGATGGTGACGAGCGTAATCATGTTCGACGCGTAGCCGAGCGCCGGCGTCACCGCGTCGACCGAGGTATCCCGCATCACGCCGTAGACGTGCCAGTACTGCCGGATACCCGACCGTGCGAAGCCCATGAGCCCCATGAGCCAGGTGAACGTCACCGCGAGCAGGATGAGGACGTACTGCGAGCGCGGCGGGATCTGGCCCCAGCGGATCGGGCCGGTCGACCGCGCCCCGCGAAACATCGGGACGTCGATCGTCATGACGAGCACGATCGCGCCCAGCACGGCGCCGACCTGGTAGACGGAGAACCCGATGCGGACGATCGACTCCACGAAGTAGCCGTAGACGCCGTAGAAGACGACGATCGCCGCCGCCACGACGAACGCCGCCCACTGGATCGCCATGCCGGTGAGCACCCAGGGCCGGATCGAGAGCTTGTTGGCGCGCCGGTAGAGCACGTACGAGAGGAACGTCGTCAGGATCATCAGGTTGACGGCGGTGTTCTTCGCGGACATGACGCCGAAGACGCCAAGGAGCGGGTGATGGGTGCCGCCCATCGCGCGGGCCTCCTGCAGGGTCACGATCAGGCTGTGGGGCGTCGCCCACACCATGAAGCCCAGGGCCAGGATGCAGAGCATGTACGGAATGTACTTCCGATAGCGCTCGGAGCCGGGGATGCGCTCCATGCCAAGCCAGAGGTAGTAGTTGTTGCCGAAGAACAGGACCCCGATCAGGATCGCCTGGATGATCCAGAGCCACGACATGAAGCCGCCCATCATCGTGATGCCCATGGTCTGGTTGAAGGCGTAGATCTCGCGGCCGAGCCAGTAGCCGGCGAACGGGAGCACGATGAACGCCGAGAGCGCGACGAAGTTGGCGATGTAGCCCATCCAGTCGTAGCGCGCGCGCTCGTCGTCGGTCTCGGCGTTCAGGAAGCGGAAGGCGGCGTAGGCGCCGGCGATGGTGCCGCCGAAGACCAGGTTGGCGATGAGGCGGTGGACGTTGATCGGCATCCAGGTGGCGTTGTGGATCGCCCCCCACACGCTCCCCTTGAGCGCGCCCGACTCGGTGATGCCGGTCGGCGACATCATGAACGTCAGCCACGAGTTGGCGATGAAGAGGATGGCGATGCCGAAGAGGTTGCTCACGACCCCCAGGCTCACGTGCAGCCATTTCCGCGGGCCCGACAGCCAGTTCCAGCCGTAGTACCAGAGGTACACGCTGAACGTCTCGGCGAAGAAGAGCAGCGCGTAGATCCAGTACGTGGTGACGAAGATGTTGGTCATGAACGCCCAAAAGCGCGGGTAGAAGCCGACGAAGAGGAAGAGGAGCAGGGCGCCGAGGAGCGCGGTGGTGGAAAAGGCGGCGAACACGAGCTTCACGAACTCGTGCGACAGCCAGTCGTACTTGGCGTCGCCGGTCCACCAGCCGATGATCTCGATGATCACCGCGAAGACCGGCACGCCGAGGATGAACGCGGCGAAGTTGAGGTGGAGTTGCGCCACCGCCCACACCGCGAGCCGCGAGCCGATGAGCGGGAAGGCCCGGTAGGCGGGCTCCCGCGCCAGTTCCTGGGCGGCGGCCGGGAGCGCGTGGGTGAGAAGCGCGAGGAAGAGGACGGTGGCTGCAGCGTGCCCGACGCGGCGTCGAGTGGCTGCCGAGGTCATCGCGGAATGCCCCCCGGTTCGAGGTGCACTCTGTCTAGCGGATAGTTCCCAAAGTCACATGACGTTGTAGTCAAAACGTCCTAGCGTGTCAAGAAGCAAATGTTCCGCGGGTTTGACAGCGCAAAAGGCCGCGGCGTAGCATGGGACGGCGGGCATGAAACCCAACACCACCCAGCGCATCCAGTTCTCGCTGATCTACGTCCTGGTGGGAGCGGTCGTCCTCTCGCTGCTCCAGAGCTGGTTCGTCGCGCCGCGCACCGTCGAGCTCCCCATGTCGAAGTTCCTCGAGCTCGTGCGCGAGAACAAGATCGAGAGCGTGTCGCTCACCGAGCGCGAGATCACCGGGCGCGCCAAGCCGAGCGCCCTGCCAGAGCCGCCCGCCGCCCGGGCCGACCAGCTGCGGCGCCTGCTCGGCTCGGACGACAACGTCCGCCGGTTCACGGTCACGCGCATCCCCGGCGTCGACGACTCGCAGCTCCTGACGCTCCTCGAGACGCACCACGTGGAGTTCTCCGGGCGCGTCGAGAACACGCTCTGGCGGGACCTGCTCTTCGGCTGGGTGATCCCGCTCGCGCTCATGGCCGGCATCTGGATGCTCATCATGCGACGGGTGGGCGGCGGCGCCACCCAGGCGCTGTCCTTCGGCCGCTCGAAGGCGAAGATCTACGACCGCAAGGAGCTGAAGACCACCTTCCTCGACGTGGCCGGGGCCGACGAGGCGAAGGCCGAGCTGGTCGAGATCGTCGACTTCCTGCGGAACCCGAAGAAGTACCAGCGCCTCGGCGGCCGGATCCCCAAGGGCGTGCTGCTCGTCGGCCCGCCCGGGACCGGCAAGACCCTGCTGGCGCGGGCGGTGGCCGGCGAGGCCGACGTGCCGTTCTTCTCGATGTCCGGCTCCGAGTTCGTGGAGATGTTCGTCGGCGTCGGCGCCTCGCGCGTGCGGGACCTGTTCGAGCAGGCCAAGAGCAAGGCACCCTGCATCGTGTTCATCGACGAGCTGGACGCCGTCGGCAAGTCGCGCGCGGGCAGCATGGGGTTCGTCGGCGGCCACGACGAGCGGGAGCAGACGCTGAACCAGCTCCTCGCCGAGATGGACGGCTTCGACTCCTCCAAGGGCGTGATCCTCATGGCGGCGACGAACCGGCCCGAGGTGCTGGACCAGGCGCTGCTCCGGCCGGGCCGCTTCGACCGGCAGATCGTCGTCGACAAGCCTGACCTCAAGGGCCGCGAGGCCATCCTCCGCCTGCACGCCCGCTCCGTCGTGCTGGCGCCCGCGGTCGACCTCGGCAGCATCGCCGCGCGGACGCCCGGCTTCGCGGGCGCGGACCTCGCCAACATCGTCAACGAGGCCGCGCTCCTCGCCGCCCGCAAGGGCAAGGACGCCGTCGAGATGACCGACTTCGAGGAGGCGATCGATCGCGAGATCGCCGGCCTGGAAAAGCGGAGCCGCGTGCTGTCCGAGAAGGAGCGAGACATCGTCGCCCACCACGAGATGGGGCACGCGCTCGTCGCCGCCTCGGTGGCGCACGCGGACCCCGTCCACAAGGTGACGATCATCCCGCGCGGCGTCGCCGCGCTCGGGATGACCTACCAGCGGCCGACCGAGGAGCGGTTCCTGATGACGAAGAGCGAGCTCGAGGACCGCATCGCGGTGATGCTGGGGGGGCGGGTGGCCGAGGAGCTCGTGTACGGCGAGGTCTCGACCGGAGCCCACAACGACTTCGAGCGGGCCTCGGAACTCGCGCGCCTCATGGTCATGAAGTACGGCATGTCCGAGCGCCTGGGCCTCGTCACCTTCGGCGAGCGCGCGGCCCCGTTCCTCAAGACGCCGGCGGCCGGCTGGAGCGGCGAGCGCGACTACAGCGAGGAGACCGCCCGGATGATCGACGAGGAGGTCCGCGGCATCATCGAGCGCATCCACGAGCGGGTCCGCGGCATCCTCACGGCCCGGAAGGCAGCCCTGATCGCGGCGGCGGCGGAACTCAAGCGCACGGAGACGCTGGAGGGCGAGCAGCTCCGGCGACTCCTGGCCGGGGAGGCGATGGGGCGGGCGCGATGATCTGTCTCTCGCGCCGCACGCTCGCGGTCGTCCTGACGCTCGCGGTGATGCTCGGCATCGTGGTCGGCGGGCGCGCCGCCTCCCGGGGCGAGGCCCCGCGCGCGCCCGCGACCGATACCGCGCCGCTGCCCGCGGTCTCCGCCCAGATCCCGCTCCAGTCGAACACGTTCGCCAGGATCGCCGAGGCGATCAAGCCGGCGGTGATCAACATCAACACGATCAGCCGGGGCGGGGCCCTCGGGCGCACGCCCTTCGAGGAGTTCTTCGGCGAAGAGTTCTTCAAGCGGTTCTTCGGCGAGCTCCCCGAGCGCATCCCGCAGCGCAGCCTCGGCTCCGGCGTGGTCGTCGACCCGTCCGGCATCGCGCTGACGAACGCGCACGTGATCGAGGGCGCGACGTCGATCGAGATCATCAGCCCCGACGGCCGCAAGCACAAGGCGAGGGTCATCGGCGCCGACAAGAAGACCGACCTCGCGGTGCTGAAGCTCGACGACGGCCGCGGCAGCTTCCCCGCCGCCCGGCTCGGCGACTCCGATCGGGTCCAGGTGGGCGACTGGGTCCTCGCCGTGGGCTCGCCGTTCGGGTTGCAGGCGACGGTGACCGCCGGGATCATCAGCGCCAAGGCGCGGCAGATCGGCCAGGGGCCGTTCGACGACTTCCTCCAGACCGACGCCGCGATCAACCCGGGCAACTCCGGCGGTCCGCTCGTCAACCTGGCCGGCGAGGTGATCGGCATCAACACCGCGATTGTCGCCGGCGGCACCGGCATCGGCTTCGCCATCCCGTCGAATATGGCGAGGCGGATCTACGGAGAGCTGCTCGCCAAGGGCAGGGTGACGCGCGGCTGGCTCGGCGTCTCGATCCAACCGCTCACGCCGGAGCTCGCGCGGTCGTTCGGCGCCAAGGACAGCCGGGGCGTCCTGGTCTCCGACGTCATGCGCGACAGCCCGGCGGCCAAGGCGGGGCTCCAGACCGGCGACATCCTGCTCGAGTTCGACGGCAAGAGGCTCGAGGGGCCGGGCGACCTGCAGCGGGCGGTCGGCCTGGCGCCGCCGGGCACGACGGCCCGCACAAGGGTCTGGCGCGACCGCGGCGAGAAGACGCTCGACCTCAAGATCGGCGACGCGCCGGACGACCGAGAGGTCGCCGCGCGCGGGGGCCGCGGCCGAAACCTGCTCGGTCTCGACGTGCGCCCGATCACGCCCGACGTCGCCCGCCAGCTCAACCTGCGCTCGACGGAGGGCGTGGTCGTCGCCGACGTCGAGGACGGCAGCGCCGCCGCCGACGCCGGCGTCCAGCGCGGCGACGTCATCCGCGAGGTCAACCGCGAGCGGGTCGGCGGCCTCCCCGACTTCGAGCGGCTGACCCGGAACCTCAAGGAGGGCGATCGGCTGACCGTGCTGCTCCAGCGCGGGCCGATGTCGCTCTACGTGGCCTTCACGATCACCACGGGGTGAGAGCCCCGCCCCGCCGGCCCACCCGCGCCGTCTGGGGGCCGCCCGCGACCGTTCAGCTGCCCGCCTCGACCTGCCAGAAGTTCGGATACCGGGTGACGAACCCCGACGCGTCGACCTCGAGCTCGGTGACGAACCGGCCGCCCGCACTCTCGTACCGGTAGGTCGCGACGTCGATGCGGCGGTAGAGCGGCTCGAGGGTCAACTCGGGGAAGCCGAGCCACGCCGCCCGCACCTCCGCCCCCTGCCCGACGGCCAGGCCGAGCCGGCGAATCGGCAGCAAATTGGTGGACGGGCTGAGCCGCCACTGGCGCGCCGAGTCGACCGAGACCTCGACCTCGACCGTCTCCCCTCCGATCCAGCCCGACACCCTCCCGGACACCGTTCGCCACCCGGCGTCGCAAACCACCACGTAGTCCAGCCGGCACGGCCGTCGCGTGTGGGCGAACACCGCCGTTCCGCTCAGCTGCCAGGCGGACTGGCGCCCGACCAGTCGGCCGGACTCATGGCCAGGCCGATCCAGTCTGCGCCAGAGGATCGACTGGCCTGCCACGGCGTCCTCCCCTCGACCCCCGTCGGCTCCCGGCGGGGCTCGGCCGGCCGGCTGACTCGTCTGCTACAATTCCGTTGGGAGCCGCCGCCGGCGGCTCGATTCGCGAGATGGCGCTAGAATATAAGGACTATTACAAAATCCTCGGCGTCGACAAGAACGCCGACGAGAAGGCGATCAAGCAGGCCTACCGCCGGCTTGCGCGAAAATACCATCCTGACCTGAACAAGGGCACGGGATCGGCGGACCGCTTCAAGGAGATCAACGAGGCGAACGAGGTCCTCTCTGATCCCGAGAAGCGCCGGCGCTACGACACGCTCGGTCCCGACTGGCAGCGGTACGCGGCGGCCGGCGCCCAGACCCAGCAGGGGCCGTTCCCGGGCGGGGTCCACGTCGAGTACTCTGGCGACCTCGGGGATCTCGGGGGGTTCTCGGACTTCTTCCGGACGATCTTCGGCGACCTCGGGGCCCGCCGGGCGGGAGGCGGCGCCGACATCTTCGAGCAGCTCGGCGGCGGCCGGGCTCGGGGCGCGGCGCGAGGGCGCGGCCAGGACGTGCAGGCCTCGGTCGAGATCACGCTCGAGGAGGCCTTCCACGGCACCCGGAAGACCTTCTCGCTCGAGCTCGACGAGCCGTGCGCGACCTGCGGCGGCTCGGGCAACGCCGACGGCCGCCCCTGCCCGACGTGCGACGGCCGCGGCTGGCAACGGTCCCGCCGCGACCTCGACGTGAAGATCCCCGCCGGCGTGAAGACGGGCTCCCGCGTTCGGGTGTCGGGCGAGGGCGGAAGCGGCGCCGGCGGGGGTCGCGGCGATCTCTACCTGACCGTCACCGTGGCGGCGCACCCGTTCTTCGAGCGACGCGGCGACGACCTGCACGTCGAGCTGCCGATCACGGCCCCGGAGGCCGCGCTCGGCGCCACCATCGACGTGCCGACGCTCAAGGGCAAGGTCTCCATGAAGATCCCGCCCGGTACCGGCAGCGGACGGACCTTCCGCCTGCCGGGCTACGGGATGCCGCGGCTCAAGGGCCGCGGTGCCGGCGACGAGTTGGTACGAATCAGGATCGTCGTGCCCTCGAGCCTCACCGCGGAGGAGCGGGCGCTCTACGAGAAGCTCAAGGCGCTCCGGGCGGACAACCCGCGCGCCTACCTCGGCTAAAGGGGACCACCATGGCGGCGAGATTCGACAAGTTCACGGTGAAGGCGCAGGAGGCGGTGCAGGCCGCCCAGTCGATCGCGGACCAGCTGAGCCACCAGGCGGTCGAGCCCGAGCACCTGCTGCTGGCGCTGATCCAGCAGCAGGAGGGCGTGGTCAGCCCGCTCCTCGCCAAGCTCGGCGCGCCCGCCGACGCGATCCGGCGGCAGGTGGAGGCCGAGCTCGCCAAGGCGCCGAAGGTGCGGGGCGCCGCCGGCGCCTACGGCACCCCGCGCCTCCGGGCGATCTTCGAGCGGGCCCATCAGGAGGCCGAACGGCTCCGGGACGAGTACGTCTCGACCGAGCACCTGCTGATCGCGATCGCCCAGGAGCGCGACGGGGCCGCCGGCCGGGTGCTCGCCGCCAACGGCGTCACCGCCGAGGCGATCTACCGGGCCCTCGTCGACGTGCGCGGCACGCAGCGCGTCACCGACGCCAACCCCGAAGAGAAGTACCAGGCGCTCGAGCGCTACTCGCGCGACTTGACGGACCTCGCGCGCAAGGGCCGCCTCGACCCCGTGATCGGCCGCGACGAGGAGATACGCCGTGTGATCCAGGTGCTCTCGCGGCGCACGAAAAACAACCCCGTGCTGATCGGCGAGCCCGGCGTCGGCAAGACCGCGATCGTGGAGGGGCTCGCCCAGCGCATCGTGAGCGGCGACGTGCCCGAGGGCCTCAAAGGGAAGCGTCTGGTCGCCCTCGACATCGGCGCCATCATCGCCGGCTCAAAGTACCGCGGCGAGTTCGAGGACCGGCTGAAGGCCGTGCTGAAGGAGATCACCGAGTCCGAGGGGCAGGTCATCTGCTTCATCGACGAGCTGCACACGATCGTCGGCGCCGGGGCCGCCGAGGGGGCGGTCGACGCCGCCAACCTCTTGAAGCCCCCGCTCGCCCGCGGCGAGCTCCGGTGCATCGGGGCGACGACGCTCGACGAGTACCGGAAACACGTCGAGAAGGACGCGGCGCTCGAGCGGCGCTTCCAGCCGGTCATGGTGCGCGAGCCCTCGGTCGAGGACACGATCGCGATCCTGCGCGGGCTCAAGGAGAGGTACGAGGTCCACCACAAGGTGAAGATCAAGGACGCCGCGCTCGTGGCGGCCGCCGTGCTCTCGCACCGGTACATCAGCGACCGCTTCCTGCCCGACAAGGCGATCGATCTCGTCGACGAGGCGGCCTCCCGGCTCCGGATCGCGATCGACTCCATGCCGCCGGAGATCGACGAGATCGACCGGCGGATCATGCAGCTCCAGATCGAGCGGGTGTCCGTCGCCCGCGAGACGGACGAGGTGTCGCGGGAGCGGCTGGCCAAGCTCGACGAGGAGCTCGCCGCCCTCGCGGACAAGGCTCAGGGCCTCAAGGCCCGCTGGCAGGCCGAGAAGTCGGCGATCATGCGCGTCGGTAAGATCAAGGAGGAGATCGAGTCGACCCGACAGGCAATGGCCGAGGCCGAGCGTCGGGGCGACCTCAACCGGGCGGCCGAACTACGCTTCGGCACCCTCCTGGCCCTCGAGAAGCAGCTCGAGACGGAGAACACCCGACTGGCCGAGCTGCAGAAGACCGGCCGCATGCTGCGCGAGGAGGTCGACGAGGAGGACATCGCGCTGACCGTGGCCAAGTGGACGGGCATCCCGGTCACGCGCCTCCTGGAGGGCGAGGTCGAGAAGCTTGTCCGGATGGAGGCACGGCTGGCGCAGCGGGTGGTCGGCCAAGAGGAAGCGATCCGCTCGGTGTCGAACGCGGTGCGGCGCGCCCGGTCGGGGCTGTCGGATCCCAACCGCCCCATCGGCTCGTTCCTGTTCCTCGGCCCGACCGGCGTCGGCAAGACCGAGCTCGCACGCGCGCTCGCGGAGTTCCTCTTCGACGACGAGCGGGCGATGATCCGCATCGACATGTCGGAGTACATGGAGAAGCACACGGTGGCGCGACTCATCGGCGCGCCCCCGGGTTACGTCGGGTACGAAGAGGGCGGTCAGCTCACGGAGGCCGTCCGGCGCCGCCCGTACTCGGTCGTGCTCTTCGACGAGATCGAGAAGGCGCACGGCGATGTATTCAACGTGCTGCTGCAGCTCCTGGACGACGGGCGTCTCACCGACGGACAGGGGCGCACCGTCGACTTCCGGAACACCGTCGTCATCATGACGTCAAACCTCGGCAGCCACATCTTCCGCGAGTACGAGAAGCCCGAGAAGGTCCGTCCGCTGATCATGCAGGAGCTCCGCAACGCGCTGCGCCCGGAGTTCCTGAACCGGATCGACGAGGTCGTGATCTTCTCGCCGCTCGGCCGGACGGAGATCGCGCGGATCGTCGACATCCAGGTCGGGCACCTCCGGCGGCGGCTCGCCGACAAGCGCATCGACCTCGAGCTCACCGAGGCGGCCAAGACCCTCCTCGCGCGCGAGGGCTACGACCCGACCTTCGGCGCCCGCCCGCTCAAGCGGACGATCCAGCGGCTGATCCAGGACCCGCTCGCGCTGCGGTTGCTGCAGGGCGAGGTCGCCGAGGGCGACACCGTGACCGTGGACGCCGTCCGGGACGAGATCGTCTTCCGCCGCACGGTTCGCGCCGAGGCCGTCTGAGTCGCGGTCGGTGAAGTCGCCCTCAGCCCCCGAGGCGGGACGACCGACGCCGACCTAGCCGCCCTTCGTCGCGGCGGCGGCGCGGCGCCTCATCTCGTCGGGCGGCACGTCCTCTATGTGGGTGGAGACGTGCCAGCGGTGCCCGAAGGGATCTTCGATCGTCCCCGATCGGTCGCCGTAGAACTTGTCCCCGACCGGCTCGAGGAGCTTGGCCCCCGAGGCCACGGCCGTCTTCACCGTGCCGTCGACGTCCTCGACATAGAGCAGGACGCTCACCGGCGAGCCTCCGAAGGCCCGAGGCCCGCGTGTTCCTATCCCCGGATGCTCGTCGGCGAGCATGATCACCGAGTCGCCGATGCTGATCTCGGCGTGCCCCACCTTCCCGCCGGGCGCGGGCATCCGCATCCCCTCCGTGGCCCCGAAGACCCGCTTGTAGAAGTCGAGGGCCTTCGCCGCCCCCTCGACGATCAGGTAGGGGGTCGCGCTGTGATACCCCGAGGGGATAGGCTTCACCTTGGTCTTGGTTTTTGTTTTGGTCTTGGTTTTGGTCATTTCGTGTCCTCCCTGCGCCCCGCTCGGGGGCTCGATTCTTCGCGGGCTCCTCGTTCACCTCGCATCCCCTCCAGGTGCTCAGGCGGATCGTGAGCGGGGAGGTCGGTCACGCCGACGCGGGCGGCCGGTCCCGTGCGCTCTCGCCCATGCCGCCAGCGGGGCCGTCAAGAGCTCTCGACCGGCTCCCAACGCCCGGACCGGGCGGAGCGATAGCCGGCATCGATGATCGCGTTCACCACGTAGCCATCCTCGAAGGTTTCCGCGAACGGCGCGCCCGTGCGCAGCGCGTCGACGAAGTGCTTGAGATGGCCGACATAGCCGTACGTGAACGGCTCTTCGGCCACGGGCTGGATCCAGCCGGTAGTCGCCGGCGCCTTCTCGAGGACGTAGCCCGCGTCCCGGAGGGCGAAGGCGCGGATCCCGGTCGCGCCGGTGATGTCGGTGTAGATCGTCCCCTCGCGGCCGGTGATCTCGTTACGGAGGTCGAGGCCGTGGCGGGTGATCCAGTTCACCTCGACCTGGGCCATCTTCCCGCCGTCGAAGCGGATCAGCATGACCGCCGTGTCCTCGAGCGGGGTCTGGTGGACGAGCGTCCCCGTCCACGCGAAGACCTCGACCGCCCGCGGCTTGTCCAGCATGAAGCGCGAGAACTCTACGTTGTGGCTCCCGAGAAGGAGGAGCGGCCCGCCCCCGGCCAGTTCGGGATCCCAGTTGTACGGCGAGTGCGAGCCGAAGTGCGCCTCCCGAGACTTCACCATCACGACCTCGCCGATTGCGCCGCGATCGACCAGCTCCTTGGCCCTCACGACTTCAGTCTCCAGATACCCGTGGCGCACGCCGCGCGCGCGGACGGCCTCGAGCATCGTGCGCGCCTCGGCGGCGGTCCGCCCGAGGGGCTTGGTGCAGAGCAGGCTGCGCCCGGCCTCGGCGAGGCGGAGGCAGACGTCCTGGTGGCGAAACGTCGGCAGGCCCACCACGTAGAGGTCGACGCCGTCGAGCTGGATCAGGTCGTCCAGACGATCGGTCGCCCGCGGGATGTTCCACTTTTTGGCAAAGGCCTGCGCGCGCTCCTCGGTCCTCGAGTAGACCGCGACGACCCGCTGGTGCGGGACGTACGCGAGCGCCTGCATGTAGAAGTCGGCAACGAAGCCCGCACCGAGCAGCGCCAGAGTGACCTCGTCCGTGGTGCGTGACCTCGTCATCGTTCTCCCCCGGTGTGGCTTCCCGGGAGTGTATACTACGCCTCCGTTTTGGGCATCGTCCGAGGCCGACCGCCGGCGCACGACCCCGCCGACAGGCGGGCGGGCGATTGTGTTTCTGTCCCAGGCTCGCGGGAGGAGACCATGGCGACATTGATCACCGGCGGTACGGGCCTGATCGGCGCGTGTCTGGCCGAGAAGCTCCTCGCCCACGGCGAGCGCGTGGTGTTGTTCGATCTCGCGATCGCCGAGCGGCGGATCGCGCCGCTCAGGGCCCACGGCGACCGACTGCAGGTCGTGCAGGGCGACGTGCAATCGGTCGTCGCCCTGCTCGACGTCGTGCGCGCCCATGGCGTGACCGCGATCGTCCATCTCGCATACCTGCTCGGGCACGCATGCAACCGATCCCCCGAGCGAGCGACCCGGGTGAACATCCTGGGCACCGTGAACGTGCTCGAGGCGGCGCGCCTCTCCGGTCTCGAGCGGGTGCTGCTCGCCAGCTCAATCGCCGTGTACGGTTCCGACGAGGAGTACGCGCCGGGGGAGCGCCCGCTCC
>Ga0209378_1000915_pt1 | contig 21290 bp, 17 predicted proteins | sample GraSoiAngelo_156_FD_186170 | JGI IMG/M metagenome (GOLD analysis project Ga0209378, IMG submission 186170) | Grasslands soil microbial communities from the Angelo Coastal Reserve, California, USA - 14_1009_13_40cm (SPAdes) (version 2) | ecosystem: Environmental > Terrestrial > Soil > Grasslands ...
CGGCCGACTGCGCCTTATAGCCGAGTACCCGGGCGGAGATCGTCACCCGCTGGCCCGACACGCGCGCGGCGGGGATCACGATCGTGTACACCCCGTTGTCCCGCGTGATGACCCCGGCGTTTAGCTCCGGGATCCGGATGTCTACGTACGCCAGCGACACGCCGTCCTGGTTCCGCACGCGACCGGTAACGGTCGCGGTCTCCTGCTGCTGGGCGACCAGCACCGCGGGCAGGAGCGCCAGCGCGCCGATGGCAAAAACGAACCGACGAAGTGCACTTATCATGTTCCCTCCTGTAACCGTGACTCATGAGCCGCACGCTGAAGCGACACCCCGCCGCCGGCGTCAGGCGCCGCGGCGTAGTTGGGTCAGGTACGAATCCCTCCAAGTGAGCGATGAAGTGTTCGGGGAGGAGAAAAAAAACACCGGCCGCGCCCGCGTACGGATGCGGCCGGCAGGAGACAGCACAGGTTGGTCTGCAGTCGCAGACCGGACGGCTCGAGCGTGACGGTCATGGCGCTCGCACGGTTGATTGCGGACTGCCTTCACTGCAGGTAATACGCCACCGCCTACCGGGCGTCAAGAGGTTCCAGGAGGAGCCGTCGGGGAGCGCGCTCCCGGGGGGACAAACGGAAGTGGCGGCGAACTGTGACACATCCGTCCCAAGCCCGCGACAACCCGGCGCCGGGGTCATCTGGACCGAACGTGTGATAGCGCGCGACCGCACCCGACGGCGGCGAGGATGGGTCGCGCCAGTGAAACGCCGCAGACCTAGGGGCGTTTCAGATGGGCATTACTGTGCCGCGCATCCAGCGGGGTCGCAAGAGCTCTATTTCGAGAAATCCACCTTAGGCGCCTGCGCCGCGCCCGGCGACTCGAGCTCGAAGTACGGCCGCGGCCCCTTGCCGAGGACCTTGGCGGTCAGCACCTGCGGGAAGCGCCGGATATAGGCGTTGTAGCGGTTCACGGTGTCGTTATAGTCCTGGCGCGCCACCGCGATGCGGTTCTCGGTCCCCTCGAGCTGGTCCTGGAGCGCGCGGAAATTCTCGTTCGACTTGAGCTGCGGATAGTTCTCCGCGATGGCGAGCAGCCGCCCGAGCGGCGCGGTCAGCTGGGCATTCGCCTGAGCCATCTGCTGCAGGTCCCCGCTTTGCACGGCCCCCGCCAGCTTGGCCCGGGCCTCCGCCACCTCGATGAAGATCGTCTGCTCCTGCTTGGCATAACCCTTCACCGTCTCGACCAGGTTGGGGATGAGATCGGCACGCCGCTGCAGCTGCACCTTGATCTGGGACGCGGCGGCGTTCACCTGCTCGTCGTACGTCTGAATGGTGTTGTAGCCGCAGCCAGCCAGCACAGCGAGTGCCAGGACCCACGAGCGCTTGAGCATGTTCACGTTGCCTTCCTCCCGATGGGACTGCATCACAATGCGTGATTTCGCCGCGCGAGATGGTGATTTCACAGTCTGTGATTATGACTTCACGGTCTGTGATTATGTGACTTCACAGCTCGTGAATTTAATGAGGGACTGAAGTCCCTACTCGGCGCGTGGTGCGTCCTTAAGGACGCGCTCCCGGCCGAGCACGGACTTCAGTCCGTCATAATAACGACAAGCGCGCACGAGTCCGATCCACTACGTCAATCGATTCACGAATTCGGCGGTGTGCGCCACCGCCGCGAGATAGGCCAACGGCAGCGGATCGCCCGGCGCCAGTTTGAGCTGCCCCACGCCGCGGGCGTGGGCCTCGAGCGCCGTGAGGCGTTCCGGCGCGAATCCCATCCGGGCGCCGGCCTCCCGGAGCAATGCGTCCGGCGGGCCTGGAGGCGTCTGGCCGGCCAGGCGCAGCGTCGCCCGCAGCATCGTGAAGAATCCGGCGGCGCTCCCTACGATCACCTGCGCCAGCTGTTTCGGATCACCCCGCAGCGCGGCGTAGGCCTGGCGCAGCCGCACCAGTTTCCCCATCAGCTCGTGCTCCAGCTGGCGGCGCAGGTGCTCGCGCTGCACCGTCACGCCGCGCCAGGGATCGCGGCCCGCGAGCAGCCGATGAGCCTCGCGCATGTCCTCGTACTCGATCGCAAACGCGTCGGCCGAGGTTTGCCACTCCCGCTCCGTGAGGATGAGCGGCGCCGGGTGACCGGCGCGCCCCCACTCCCGCACCGCCGGCTCGAGACGCGCGAACAAGGTCTCGTCCACCGCGTCGCAGATGAGCAGCGTGTTCACGTCCGAGCGGCCCGGCACGTGCGTGCCGCGGGCGGCCGAGCCGTACAATAGCAGCGCAACGAGTCTGTCACTCAAGGCCGCGGCGACGGCCGCCGCAAACTGCTCTAGCGTCATGGTCGCCATGGTTAGAATCTCCCTCCTGCGCCTCCACCCGAGAAGCCGCCACCGCCGCCGAAGCCACCGAAGCCGCCGCTGAAGCCGCCCCCGCCCCCGCCCCCACCCCAGCCCCCACCTCCCCAGCCTCCCCCCCGCCCGCCACCGGACCTGCTGAGCGCGAGCGCGACAATCCACCATAGGATGCGCCCGCGCGTGACGAGAATCAGGAACACTACCCCCGCGATCACCAGGCCCACGGGGAGCGGCACTTGGCCGGTTTCGTCGGGGGGCGGGGGGGCCGGCGCTCCAGTCAGCGTGAACCCGAATTCGCGCGCGAACGCCTGCGCGATCAGATCGACGCCCAGCGCCAGCCCCGCGCCATAGTCTTCGCGCGCCAAGTACGGAGTCATGGCGTCGCGGATCCGCCCCACCTGCGCGTCGGTGAGGAACCCCTCGGCGCCTCGGCCCGTCGCGATGAACACCTGCCCGGTACCGCGGCGGTGGTTTTTCAAGGGGACGAGCAGCACGACGACGCCCAGGTTCTTCGCCGGGTCACCCGCGGCGCCCTTGGCCCCGACACCCCACTGGCGGCCGATCTGGAGGGCGACGTCGCTCGCCGCGCGATCGCCCAAGTCCGCGAGTGTGACGACGGCGATCTCGCCGCGGCTCTTGGCCCGTACTTCGGCGATCACGGCGTCCATGCGCGATACCGCCGCAGGGTCGAGCACGCCGGCGAAGTCGTTGACGTAGCCCGAGGGCGACGGCAGGGAATCGCTCCCCAACTGTACAGCGAGGAGCAACAGGAGTGCGTACATGGGTGAGCGGGAAAGCTATCACGATTCGGACGCCGCGCCCGCTCGACGACCGCAGGGCGCACTGTGTGACGCAGTTAACCGTCAGCCTCGTGGCGTTTCGCTTGGGGCGGAATGACATCATCGCAAGCAGTGCGGAGATGAACGCGCCAACGCGTGCCCGGCTGGTCGCCTCGGCACTCTGCGTGCTACTCGCCTGCCGGTCCCACCGCACCGCACGCCCCACAGGCTCGCCGCGCCCCTGGCTGCTCGCACGCGCCGGCCAGGAGGCGGCCCTGGCCGCCCGATCGCAGGTGCTGCACGACTTTCGCTTCACCGACCAGCGGGAGGCGAGCGGCATCACGTTCCAGACCCGTATCGTCGACGACGCTGGCAAGGCCTACAAGAAGGTCCACTACGACCACGGGACCGGGCTGTGCGCCGCCGACGTCGACGACGACGGGCGGCCGGACCTGTTCTTCGTTACCCAGCTCGGCAGCAGCGAGCTGTGGAGGAATCGGGGAGACGGCCGGTTCGAGAATATCACCGACCAGGCAGGCCTCCGCATGGAGAACGCCATCGCGGTTGCCTGTTCGTTCGCCGACATCGACAACGACGGCGACCCCGATTTGTTCGTGACGACGGTGCGCCATGGCAACCGGCTGTTCGAGAACCTGGGTGGCCAGAGGTTTCGCGACATCACTGCGCAGGCCGGCGTGGGCTACACCGGGCACTCGTCCGGCGCCGTCTTCTTCGACTATGACGGCGACGGCCTGCTCGACCTCCTCGTCACCAACGTCGGCGTCTACACCACTGACGAGCAGGGGCCCGGCGGCTATTACGTCGGCCGGGCCGACGCTTTCCAAGGCCACACGCACCCCGAGCGGGCCGAAGCGAGCATTCTGTACCACAACCTCGGCGGAAACCGGTTCAGAGACGTCACGCGTGAAGTCGGGCTGGTGGATCACAGCTGGAGCGGCGATGCCACCGTGATCGATGTGAACAACGACGGCTGGCCGGATCTCTACATCCTGAACATGCAAGGAGAGAATCATCTCTGGCTGAACGAAGGCGGGAAGCGCTTCCGGGACGCGACGAACGAATACTTTCCCAAGACCCCGTGGGGCGCGATGGGAGTGAAGGTATTCGACGTCGACGGCGACGGACGGCTCGACCTCTTCGTCACCGACATGCATTCCGACATGTGGGCCGATGTCCCGCCCGGCGATTGGGCCGCAGAGGCCCGCAAGGCCGACACGACGCCGGCGCCCGCCGACTTTTTCCCTGAGGGAAAAGGTCGGTTCATCTTCGGGAACGCACTGTTCGCGAATCGCGGCGGCGGTCGGTTCGAGGAGGTGTCCGACTCGCTCGGGCTCGAGACGTACTGGCCCTGGGGACCGAGCGTCGATGACCTCAACGCCGACGGCTGGGACGACATCTTCGTCGCCGCCGGCATGAATTTCCCGCATCGTTACGGGATCAACTCCGTGCTCCTGAACGACCGAGGCCGGCACTTCCTCCCGAGCGAGTTCCTCGTCGGCGTGGAGCCACGCGCGAACGGCGAAACCGAGCAGGTCTGGTTCACGCTCGACTGCCGCGGCCCAGACCGCGGACAATTCTTCTGCGGCGTCTGCCGCGACGCGGGCACCGCGGCCTCGGGCTGTCGGTGGGACGCCCCCGGCCAGCTCACGATGATGGGCACGCGTGGAACACGCGCCGCCGTGGCGCTCGACCTCGACGGGGACGGCGATCTCGACATCGTGACCAACGAGTTCCAGGGCCCCCCGCAGGTACTCGTCAGCGACCTCGCGCAGCGACACCACATCAACTTTCTCAAGGTTCGGCTGCACGGCACCCGCTCGAATCGGGAGGGGCTGGGCGCCCTCGTCACCGTCTTCTTACCCGACGGCCGGCGACTCCTCAAGCCACTGGACGGAAAGTCAGGCTACCTCTCCCAGAGCGATCTGCCCCTTTACTTCGGCCTCGGAGCCGCGGGCCATGCCGATTCGCTCGAGGTGCGTTGGCCTTCGGGACGACGCCATAGCGTTGCCGGCCCCATCCAAAGTCGTCGGACCGTCGAGGTGGTCGAGCCGTAAGGCCCGCGTGTTGGGCCTCGTGTGGCCGCGGCAACAGCGTCTCGGCATTGGCGATTTGGACAAGGGCCAGAACGGCGGCGGGTGGCACGGCAGGGCCGAAAGCTAGCTTGACTATGCGCCTCCAGCATACGAGTATGGACGCGTTAGGGTGACACCAGGCCGCGCTTTCAGTCTCGAGGCCTTATGGCGGCTAACCGATGCCCCTCCGCGTCCCTCGTCGTTGCCGTTTCGGCGGCCGTGTCGCTCACCGCGTGCGCAGGCCGTCAATACCACTCTGCCAACACGCGCCCTGGCGTCCAAGTCATCACGGCGGAGCAGATCGCGCGGTCCGGCGCCCACACTGCCTGGGATGTGCTGAAGCGCGAGGCGCCGACGCTGACGCTGCGCGACACGCGCGGTGGGCGCCCAGCCTCGGCCGGGCGGCGCGGTCGCTCGAGCATCCTGCTCGAGGATGCACCCCTCGTGGTACTCGACGGTGTGCGCCTCACCGACTTCCGCGCACTCGACGGCATCCCAGCCGCCACCATCCTCACGATCTCCGTCTACAATGGGATCGAAGGCACGACCTATTACGGCACCAACGCCGTCAGTGGCGTCATCGTGATCCAGACGAAGGACGGTGCCGAGCCAGAGTGAAAGCGGCTATGGGTTACGGTCGATGCACTGGGTGAAGTTGGGGTTGTTCTCCTCGTCGACCGGCACCGGAAAGTTGACGTCGCTGCCGTACGTCGGCACCTGGGACTTGAAGTACGCGCCCGACGGGAACACCGAATCGGCGGCGCGCCCATACTGGCGTATCAGCCGTCGCAGGTCCCCGAGGCGGTGCGCCGTCAGCCAAAGCCAGTAGGCGCGCTCCCGGAACAGCAAGCCCTCGGCCCCACCCGCGGCCGCGGCCGAATCCGTCGTGAGCGCCCCCAGCGCCGACGTGGGCGTGAAGTACGCCGGCGGCGAAGACCGCAGGGCGTTCAGCGTGGTATACATGCCAGCCCCGTTGGTAGCCGTGTCCCCGTTTTGCACTTGCGCCTCGGCCTCGATCAGGCGGGCTTCGGCGCCGGTGGCGAGGGTGATGGACGTGCTCCGGCTCGAGTAGCGCAGCTGGTCGAATTGCAGCGTTGAACCGTCGAACCCCTTGTTCGTGTCCGGTTTGGTAGCCGGGGGCGTCGGTGGCGTAATCACCAGCTGCCACGGGATCCGTGGGTCTGCCGAACTGCGGTACGGGAGGCCGGGACCGGTTCCCGAGGGTGCGAACGCCGCCGCGAAGCCGCCTTCTCGATCAGCGACTGCATACCGCTTGAAGATCACCGTGGCGTTGAAGACGCCATTGTTCTCCCGGGTCGTGTTCTCCGAATGCTGGACCACATAGGAGAAGCTGGTGGGGACAAGGGAGGCCGGAACGAGCCCCGCCGCTGCAGCGAAGTTTCCCTCGTCGAGCAGCGCCCGCGCCTTGCCCACGGTGGCGAATCGGATCCGCGCGAGGCGCGTCGCGATCTTGGGTGCACGAATCGTGGCGCTGGCGCCACTTGTGTCGAGCGCGGCGGCCGCCGCGAGCGCGGCGTCGAAGCGAGCGATGGCGGTGTCGAGTAGCTGGGTCGTCGTGAGCGGGGCGCCGTACGTCAGCTTCCCGGCGGCGTCGACCTGGCTCACCGGTACACCCGAGCACCAGGTCTCGGCCAAGAAGATGTAGGTGTACCCGGTGAGGGTGACGACCTCCGGGAATCCTGTCTCTCTCGTCGTATCCGGCGACAGCGTCCGGTAGCGCTCGGCGGCGAACTCGGCCGCCCGGCGGGCTCGCTGCATGTTGCGAAACCAGAGACCGACGTCGGCGTTGGTCTTCTGGATTGGACCCCGGGCGTCCACTTCGATCCGCGTCGGGAACGTCTCCGAGTTGATCAACTCATCACCGAGCAAGCCCCCGTACATCGTCACACCTTCGACCGTTCCCCCCGACCCGTCCGCGCCGGATCCAGTATAGGCCAGGGCGAAGTCGCCGATCGCGCCCGCTCGAATCGTGGGCAGCACGGTGGGGTCGTTGAGGTTGCCGGGCGGCACGATGTCCGGGTCCTGCACGTTCAACGGGTCGTTGCACCCCGTGACCGCCAGCGCCAGCGCGGCGAGCAGGAGAAGCTGCGATGCGTGCTTCATGGTCGGCTCCCTCGCCTCAGAAGGTCAAGTTGATCCGGGCGATGAAGTACCGCACCGGCGGTTGGGTCAGGAACTCGGCCGTGTTGAAGTTCGACTGGCCGGCGTCGTTCAGCTCGGGATCGATGCCGCTGTAGTTGGTCCACGTCGCCAGGTTACGCCCCGTGACCGAGACGCTGAGCGCGCTCGCGCCGAGATGTCGCGCGATGTTGGCCGGCGCGAAGTAGGTGAGCGACAGCTCCCGCAGCTTCACGAAGCTCGCTTCCTCGAAGTACCCCGTTTCGAGGCCATAGGAGACGGCGGCGACGGCGCGGGCTTGCTCGGCGAGTGGCGCTGTCGCATCACGCCGGCCGCGGCAGATACCGAGCAAACAGCGGAACTGCTCCGTGCTGTTGTCGAGCCGATTTCCGAGCCGACCGTCGAGCAGTCCGTACAATCGGAAGTGTTTGAGGAAGCCGATCTCGGTGCTGAAGGTGCCCCCGTGAGTGGGGAACGGCGTGCCCTGATACGTTTCGGCAGCCGCCACGGTGACCTCGGAAGCCGTGATGATGCCGTCGCCATTCGCATCGTTGAAGGTGTACGAGCGGCCCCAATAGCCGCCTAACGGATAGCCGGGCTGATGACGCTGTGTGGCACCGCCCAGCCCGAAGATGATCGGCGTGATCCCGGGGCCGAGGTCGATGAGACGGTTGCGGTTGCCCCAGGCGCTGGCAGTCACGCTCCAGGAAAGGTTGGGCGTGTTCAGGACCTGGGCGTTGAGCGAGATCTCGACGCCCTTGTTGCTGACCTCACCCAAGTTCTCGAACCGCGTGGTGCTCACGCCCAACGACGGCGCCAGCCTTCGCGCGATGAGGGCGTCCCGCGAGTTCTTGTCGTAGTAGGTGAACTCCACATGCAGTCGCTCGTGCCAAAGGTCGGCATCGAGCCCGGTCTCATACTCCCGCGTCTTCTCCGGCTTGAGATTCGCGTTCCCGAGGCTCGAGTCGGTGATGCCCGGCGCGTCGGTGCTGTTCGTGGCCACCGCAACGGGGCTGTAGAACGCGACGGCATCCGTCGGGCCGGGCTGACGCCCGCTCTTCCCCCATGCGGCCCGCACACGGAGCGAGCTCAAGAAGGACCAGCGCGGGAAGAACGGCTCCTCGGAAACCACCCAAGAGCCGGATAGCTTGGGATAGGTGATGAAATTGAAGTTTGCTCCGAACGCGGAGTTGTCGTCCCCCCGCAGAGCGCCGGTGAAGAACAACCGATCGCCGATCCCAACCTGTTCCTCAACGTAGCCGCCCAGCGTCACGAATTTGTCCGTGTTTTCGCTGACTGTCGGGACCACGACGCCGGCCAGTGAGGTTGTGCCGCCGACCAGCTTGCGCCCGGAGGCCAAGGTCACCGCGAAGACGTCCTTGAAGAACTGCATTCCCGCTGACGTATTCGACGTCACGATCGGGGAGAGGCGGAATGACGATGTGGCGGTGAAGTTCGCCGTGTAGTTGAAGATCTGCGCCCGATTGGAGTTCCGCTGGCCGTCCAGCGTATTCTGGTTCAGGGGCACCAGCCCGGGCGAGATGGTCTGTTGGTCGAACCGGTTGGTGACGTCCGTTCCGGCCACCGCGCGCAGCGTCAGGAAGCTCGTCGGACGGAAGTTCGCGTTGACGCTCCCAGTGAAACGCTCCACGGCCTGATCGACGAAGATATTGAACGCCTGGACCGGGGTGAGGAACCCGTAGCCCAGCCGACCGTTGCTCCCGTTCGCCGAGCCCAGGAGCCCGCTGGAAGCGATGCCCGCCGAGTTGTTGTCGTTCTGCGGCAAGCCCAAGTTGCTCGACGTGTAACCGGTCGAGACGGCGATGTCCAGCAGCCGGCTCGCGGTGTGATGCAGGTTGGCCCGCAGGCTCGTCCGCCGCAGATCGTTCGGGTGGTAGACACCTTTCTCCCGCTCAAAGTCACCGGAGAGAAAGAAGGTGGTGACTTCGCTCCCACCCGACGCGCTCACACCGTACTGCTGGCGGCTACCGGTTTGGAACGGGCTGTTCACCTCGAGCGGGTTAAAGACGCGCAAAGTATCGATCACGCATGGCGTCGCCCCTGTCACGGATTGGGTCAGCGTGCACGAGGCGCCCGTGTTGGTGACGGAGGTGTAGTTCGCCGGCCAGGCGGTGATGTCGTTCAACGCACCGCCCTCGACGAACGCGCTCCACTTCGTCGGTCCTGGGCGGCCACGCTTCGTGCGGATTTGGATCACGCCATTCGCCGCGTCCGTGCCGTACAAAGCGGCGGCGGACGGTCCCTTAACGATTTCGATTGATTCGATGTCGTCCGGGCTCAAGTCGTTGAGCCGCGACGGCGTCTGCCCGCCGACGCCGATCGACGTCGCCGTCTGACCGGTCGCCCCGTTCTCCACACGAATGCCATCCACGACGATGATCGGCTCGTTTGAGAGGGAGAGACTGCTCGAGCCGCGGATGCGAATTCGGCTCCCCGTCCCCGTCGTGCCGCCGGACGGCAGCACCTGGACGCCGGGGGCTCGGGCGTTCAGCAGATCCGCCAGATTCGTCGGCGCCGCCTCCTCGACCGTCTTCGTGGCATCGATCGTGACCACCGAGTGGCCCAGTTCCCGCCTCAGTTGCTCGGCGCCCGTCGCGGTCACCACGACCGCCTCGAGTGGCACTGCCGCCTCCGACAACACGAAATCGACGGCCGCCGTTTCGCCCGCGGCCACGCTCACCGGCTGCGACACCGTGGCGTACCCGATGAGCCGCACCTGCAGGGTGTAGCGCCCAGGGGCGACGCTGGCGATGCGATACTGCCCGTCCTGCCGCGTGCGACTGGCGAGGTTGGTGCCCAGTACCAGCACCTCAGCGCCCGCTACCGGCTGTTGCGTGACGCGGTGCGTCACCCGCCCGGCGATCGACCCCTGCTGGGCGGCGCCCGACGCCACGACGCCGCCGAGCAACGCGACCCCTGCTGCGACACCGATCAGCTGCCGAATAGATGGAACGTTCATCGGTCTATCCTCATCCGAAGAGAGGTTTGCACGCCAGCAACACCGAGCCCCCCGGCGGGAGACTTGGTCAGTGTGCCGCGAGTGACCGCTTAGCGCTTATATCGATGCGGCGGGTAAGCTGCGGAAGGACAGTGTCGGAGAACGAACGAGGCGTGGCACATGATTCACCTCCGTGAATCAGGTGGGACGGCGCGACCCCGGAAACGAGGGTCAAACGTGGCTTGCGATAGAGAGGGTCGCAAGAGCCCGCGTTTCATGGTAGGTTGTCTCGGGAGGCGTCCGTGACTCCGGTGCGCAGCATCCCCGCAGGCCGTCTTGGCGCAGCGACGCTCGCCGCCCTGCTCTGCGCCGCGCCCGCCTGCTGGTGGCACCGCAAACCGAGCGCCGAGGCCGTCGCGGCGGCCCCGGCCGGCGAGGTCGCCCTCCAGGTGACCAACCACAACTTCCTCGACGTGGTCGTCTATGTGCTGCACGACGGGCAGCGCACCCGCGTCGGCACCGTGACGGGCTCGTCCAGCCAGATTTTTTATTTCCCGGTACGGCTGCTCGGGCAGGGCCATGAAATCCAGCTGTACGGCGACGCCATCGGCAGCCCGGATTTTGCCCGCACGGAGCGGCTGACCATCCAGCCGGGACAGTACATCGAGTGGACGCTAGAGTCCGACCTGAGGCGTTCGAGCGTGGGGGTGTACTAGCTGCGGCGAGCGCGTTACCGCGGCATGCCGGGACCGGCAGGGGCGGGTACGCCGCCCCCGGCCGAGCCGAATGCCTGGTAGCTGGCGAGCAAAGCGAGGATCGATCCGCCGGCGAGCAACACGATCCGGCCGCGCGACACGCGGCGCTCTTCGAGCGACGCGACGAAGGCGCGCGGCACGACCACGCTCTCGCCCTGCCAGGAGAGCACGTCGCCGCGGCGCAGCTCGACTTGCGAGACCGACACGGTGAGCCCGCGTTCGCTCGTGCTCTGGAACCGCCCCCGTACCACCCGGACGTCGGGGCCGATGTAGCGCGCCAGATCCTCGGAGCCGGCCTCCGTCAGCGTGACGGCCAGGTACGTCGCGGGCTCCGGCTGCGGTGCCGCGAGGGGTCGATAGATGTAACACCCCGCGACCGCGCAACACCACAGCAGCAGAATCGGCGGGCGACCGAGCATGCCTTGAATCAAACGCACCAGACGGCCGCGGGCCAGAGCATCACGGGAAGCGAACCGTCCCTGGACGATCCGCTCCCCGCAGCCACCATGTCGGCCGACCCGCTACGGACAGTCCGCCGGGTCGTTGGGATTCCGGAACCCGTTGGTGGCGAGCTGCTGGGTCGTGGTCGGAACGTGGGAGTTGACGTTCCCCTCGGTGCCGCTGTAATAGAGGCGGCCCGGGATCTTATCGCGCCAGTGGGGATCCGCCCCGTTGGCCGTGCGGTACGGCACGAGCGCCGGGACGCACGTTCGGCGGTAGTCGTTCCAGACTTCGATGTTCTGGAACAGCGCGACGTACTTCTCGGTCATGATCGAGTCGAACAGCGCTGCCCCCGTGATGGCAACGAGCGCGGGCAATGGCGCCACCGCTCGGGCATTGTTGAGATGCGTGAGCGCGACCGGGTCGTTTCCGGTCTGGCTGTACGCCTCCGCCAGGATCAGCTCGTTCTCCTGGTAGGTCACGAGGGGCTGCTGAAAGTCCGGCGCGTTGCGGCCGCCGCCTTTGATCGCGGAGATCGCGTCGCTCGACTGGGGCACGTTCATGTCTTGACCGCCGTACCCGCCGCCTTTGTTCTTCCCGAAGTACTCTGGCAGTCGCGGATCGCTGCGGGCATTCATGAGGTCCACCAAGAACTTTCCGGCCACCACATCCTGCCCGAACGTGGTGAGCTGGAACTGGTACCAGATGTTGCGTTCCGACGTCGCCGAGGTATGGAACGTCTTCAAGTCCCCCGCTGTGGACGCGATGCCGGACGTGGCCGCGGTGATGGCGTTGCCGTACACCGCGGCCTTGTTCGCCGCGGCTTCTACCGTGTGCAGGTAGTACCGCGCCTTCAGGGTGTTCGCCGCTGCGATCCAGTTCGCCTTGTTCCCGCTATAGACCAGATCCTGCGGGCCGGGTCCGCCCCCGGGCCCCCCGAGCTCGACGATCGCCTGCGACAACAGCGCCTGCACGGAGTCGTACACGGCGGCCTGACTGTCGAGCGTGGGCGTCGCGTCCGAGCCGACGGCGTCGCTGTAGGGGATGTCGCCCCACCAATCTGCCGCGGCCCCGATTTCGAACGCTTCCCAGATTTTGGCAATGCCGAGGTAAACGCTGTCGCCGTCGGCGCGGGCACTCGCCTCGATCTTACGCAGGTCGATCAGCCCACCACCGGTGTACACGTTGAACCAGTTGCCGTCCCAGCTGAACTCGTCGACCACGTAGTGGCTGTACTGGTCCACGAACCGACCGCCCACGCCGGCGCACTGCTGCATCCACATGCACACGGTCATGGCGACGGAGTTTTCCTGCGAGCTGAACAGGTTGGCCTGCACTCCCACGAACAGCTGGTCGCGCGTGGCCGAACTCGGCTGGTTGGGGTCGCTGCTGAGTTTCTCACCGGTCAGGAAGCTGCCGCAACCCGCGGCGCCCAGAGCCACGCCCAGGGAGACGGCCACGACTTTGATTGAGCGAATCATGAGTCGATCTCCTCGGGCGTTAGCGGTTCAAGGTGATGGTGAACACGAACGAGCGGCTCTGGGGATTGCCGAAATACTCGGACCCCTGAATTGCGTCGGCGGACCCGCCGCCGCTCGTCTCGGGGTCGAAGCCCGGCCACTTGGTCCAGGTGTGCAGGTTTCGGCCGGACACCCGGATGTCGATGCTCCCGAGGCCGAGCGAGCTCTGCACCCACGGCGCGTCCAGCGTGTAGGTGACCGATACCTCGCGCAGCTTGACGTAGCCATCGTCGTCGAGACACGCCTCGTCGTAGTTCGTGAACGCGCACGGGGCGAGGTTTCCGTTGTACCAGTTCTGGCCGATCGGAACCGCCAGTCGGGCCCCCGGACCGGCGACCGGCCCGTCGTACCACCCACCGGTGCCGAACGTCCGCACGCTCAGTGGGTCATTGGGGTCCGCCACGCACCCCGCAGACGTGCAGATGGCCCGATGCTCGGTGTCCTTGTGCGTCCCGTAGCTCCACAGCGCTCCCTTCGAGCCGTTGGCGACGACGCCGCCGTGCCGGATGTCGAGCAGCCCGGAGAGCTGCAGCTTGCGGTAGCGCAACGCCGTCCGCACGCTGCCCGTCCAGCGCGGGTTCGGGTTGGAGATGATTCTCGCTTTGGGATCCCCCAGGGGAAAGCCGTTGGCGGCGATGTAGAGCGCGCCCTGCGGCGCCCCGGCACACGCCGCGGCGAGGCCGGCGACGAGTGACGTGTCGCTGATGCCGCAACGGATGAATCCCAGGCTGCGGTGCACGCCGATCTCCTGGCCCACCTGTGCGACCCCGTTACCAAAGAAGATGTATTGCGGGCCGTTCAGCGTGAGCGCGTAGCCGCGGTTCCGGGCCCACTGCAGTCCCACCTCCCACCCGTACTCCGGCTTCTGCAGGGGGCGGACGTTGAGCGAGACTTCCACCCCGCGGTTCCGGAACTTCGCGGCGTTGGTGTATTGATTGCTGTAGCCCGTCGACGGCGCGAGCGGCGTCGACAGGATGACGTCCGAGGTGGTCGAGCTGTAGACCGTGAGCGACGCATCCGCGCGGTCGCGGAACAACCCGACGTCAACGCCCGCCTCGAGCTCCTTGGAGCGCTCCGGCTTCAACACGTCGGCCGGCTTCTGCCCGCCCGTGAGCAGCCCGCCCAGGCCGTTCTGCGTCGGGGTGACACCGGTGCCCTGCGCGATCCCGCCGAAGATCCCCGAGAAGAACGTGGGGGTCGTCACGTAGGGCGGCGGCTCTGTGCCCGCCTCACCGTAGGCGATCCGGACTTTTCCGAACGTGAGCCACGGCCGCTCGCCGATCGCCTTGGTGAACGTCCACGCCGCGCTGCCTTTGGGGAACCATGCGCGCCGCGACAGCCGCCCGAAGTTCGAGAAGCCGTCGTTGCGGAGCGATGCCACCAGGTAGAGCTGATCGAACAGGTCGAGCGTCGCCTGTCCGAAGTAGGACTCGCGATGGATCACCGTCTCGTTGTCGAGCGACGGATCGCGCAGCACGGTGTTCGAGAGCTTGAACGGCGTCGGTGCGACCAGCGTGCGGCCGACCTGAAACAGATTGCGGTGGTTCTCGCTGTTCAGGTTCTGCCCCAGTGTCACCGTCCCCGAGGCGCGGGGGCTGATCGTGTAGTTCACCGTGCCGGTCAGGTTATGATCGATCTGGTAGGTGACGATCTTCCCCTCGATCACACGACCACTGAAGCACACGTCCGACGACGAGATCGGGCACCCTTCCAAGCGCTCGTCGTTGCCGTAGTCCGCGCCCAGGGTGTAGTTGAACTTGAGCCACGGCGTGGCGAGGTATTCCGCACCGATGTTGCCGAAGACGCGGCCCACGTTGCCCAGGTTGCGCTGCTCGTAAATGTCGTAGAACGGGTTGTCGAACCCCCGGTCCGCCACCAAGTCCGTCGCTTTGGGGTGCTGGAACCGGTACGAGCGGTGCAGATGGTTGATCGGATCGAGGTACGGCAGGTTGTTGAAGTCGGGCGGCGTGCGCATCACCGGGATCTGCACACCGTTGACGTTGTTGCCGCGCTGGGTGTAATGCCCGCGCGTGTCGGCATACGAGAGGTTCGCGCTGATCTTCAACTGATCCGACGGCCGGTGTGACCCTTTGACACGCACGGTCGTGCGGTTGTAGCGATCGTTATCGCCGACGAAGAAGCCGTTGTTGTCGAGATTCTCGCCCGACAGATAGAAGGTGGTCCGGTCGTTCCCCCCCGACACCGTCATCGCGTTCTCGATCACGTGGCCGGTCGTGTACAGCTCGCGGGCGTGATCGAATACGGCTGCCCCGGCCGGAATGGGCGGCCCCCAGCTGCGCCGGCAGATCCCGGCTCCGATGTTATCGCACGACCCGCCCGCGGACGTATCCGCGTGCACGCCGAAGCTGCCCTGACCGTACTTGGTCTGCAGCTCCCAGAAGTGATTGACGTCGTCAAACGAGGCCGAGGAGCGTAACGAGAAGTGCGTCGCCCCCGCCCGGCCGGACTTCGTCGTGATGAGGATGACACCCTGACCGGCCCGCGCGCCGTAGATCGCGGCCGCGGCCGCGCCCTTCAGGATCTCGAGTGACTCGATGTCGTTCGGGTTCAAATCGGAGGCCCGGTTCGTGACCACCGTGCCCTCACCCGGGTAGCCGCCATCCACGGGATTGAAGCTCGAGGTGGAGGTCGTCGAGTTGTCGATCGGCACGCCGTCGACGATGATCAGCGGCTGGTTGTTGCCCACGACTGTCCGGATGCCGCGGATTTGGATGAACGACGAGGCACCGGGGTCGCCCGACTGGCCGGTGACCTGGACGTTGGGCGCCTTGGCCGCGAGCGCCTCGACGATGTTCGACTCGTTGCTCTTGTCGATCTGCTCCGCCGAGACGGTGTTGCGCACGTTGCCGAGCTTCTCGGTCGCGGTGGCCGTGCCGGCGCCCGTCACGACGATCTCGCCGAGCTGCAGCGGGTTCGGCGCGAGGGTGAAGTCGTGGGTCACCCCCCCAGCCGCGAGCGTGATCTGCGCGCTCTGAGCCTTGTAGCCGAGCCGGCGCGCGCTGAGCGTCACGGTCTGCCCCGACACGCGGGCGCCCGGCACGAGGAAGGCGTAGCGGCCGTCGTCTCGCGTGAGGGTGCCCAGTCCCATGGCCGGAATCGTGACCTCGACGGCGCCCAGCGCCACTCCGGCCTCGCTCGTCACTCTGCCGGTGAGCGTGACCGGCTGCTGCGCGCCGAGCCGGAGCGGCGCCGCGCAGAGCGCGGCAAACAAGACGAGAACGAATCGACGGCAGCGAACGCGCATGTTCCCTCCTCCATACGTGTGCGTTGATGGACCCAGCTCGGCGCACGAGAGCTGGGGCAACTGGGCCAATGCACTGCACGGCGGTTTACTGCGTCGCGCAGCGACAAGGTCGCCTTCGATTTTTTTTCTCGACGAATCGCGTGGGAGCGCCCAACGGCTAGGGAGGACGCGCGCGCGCGTACGGCTCAGAAACGGGCGGGAGCACGCAACGGGCCCCCGTCTGCGGATTCATATATCATGCACCTCGCCGCTCCGCTAGGGGTCCGCCAGTGGCGCGCCGGGACGCGAGCCACTATGGTAAGCCCACCCTCGAACGACCGAGTCCCGACGATGCGCCTCGCCGCGGCCACGTGCGTGTTCCTGACCGCAGTTTCAGCCGCCAACGGGCAGGCCCCCGCTTCTCCCCCTTCCCCCGATCCCCTCACCGCGCGGGCCAAGGGTCGCCCCGACGCACCCGTGACCGTGTACGAGATGTCCGACTTTCAGTGCCCGTACTGCCGCTCCTTCGCCCTCACCACCATGCCGCTCTTGGAAAAGGAGTACGTGCAGACGGGAAAGGTCCGGTTCGTGTACATCAACCTGCCGCTCACCACGCGCCACCCCAACGCCGCCGCCGCCGCCGAGCTGGCCATGTGCGCGGCCCGGCAGGGGAAGTTCTGGCCGCTGCATGACCTCCTGTTTCAGCACCAGGATGCGTGGGCCCCCCGCAAGGATCCCGCGCCTTACCTCCTCGCGCTCGGCGACTCGGCCGGGCTCGATCACGCGCGGCTGGCCCGCTGCGTCAGCGCCAAGGCAACGGCGGCCGAAGTCCGCGAGGATGCGGCGCGCGCCGGCGCCGCCGGCGCCGTCAGCACGCCCACGTTTTACATCGAGGGAGGGTTGCTCGAAGGGGCGGCCCCCGTCGAGGTGTTCCGGGCCGTCCTGGACTCGGTCTACCGCAGCAAGACGACCGACCGGGCGCGGTGATGGGGGACCGCCCTTCCTTCATATACCGGCTCAGCGTGCGGCTGGCCGAGCGGGCGCTGCCGCTCGCCGCCCGCTTCGACAAGAAGATCGCCCGCGGTGTGGACGCGCGCCGCGGCGTGCTCGAGCGGCTGGCGGCGTGGGGCCGGGCGCACCGCGACCCCAAACGGCCCCTCGTCTGGGTGCACGCCCCCTCGGTGGGCGAAGGCCTGCAGGCGAAACCGGTGCTCGAGACCCTCCGCGCCGAGCGGCCGCAGTGGCAGCTCGTCTATACGTTCTTTTCGCCGTCCGCCGAGCGGCTCGCTCGCACGCTCCCCGTGGACCTGACGGATTACCTGCCGTTCGACCGCGCGGCGGATGTGGCCGCGGCGCTCGACGCGCTCCAACCCGCGGCGCTGGTGTTCTCGAAGCTCGACGTCTGGCCCGAGCTCACGCTGGCCGCGCGGCGGCGCGGCACGAAGCTGGGGCTGATTTCCGCGACGGTGGCGCTCGACAGCTCGCGGCTGCGCTGGCCGGCGCGCCGCTGGGCGGAGCCCGCCTACCGCGCGCTCGACCGCGTGGGGACGATCAGTGAGGACGACGGTCGCCGGCTCCAGCAGCTCGGCGCCCGGCGCGAGGCGATCGAGGTGACCGGGGATACGCGCTACGACAGCGTCGCCGAGCGGGCCGAGCGCTTCGACCGGACGCGCGAGCCGTTCGCACGGCTCGCGGTCTTCCCCGCGGGCACGTTCACGGTCGTGGCGGGCTCGACCTGGCCCGCCGATGAAGCCGTCGTGCTCCCGGCGTTCGTCGATCTACTCGCCCAGGTGCCGGCCGCGCGTCTCATCCTGGCACCGCACGAGCCCAACCCCGACCACTTGGCGCTGATCGCCGAGCGCGCCCGACACCTGAAACTGCCGCGCCCCGTCCGCCTGTCCCAGCTCGAGCACGTGGAGCCCCCCCCCGTGATCGTGGTCGATCGGGTGGGCATCCTCGCCGACTTGTACGCCCTCGCTGACGTCGCGTTCGTGGGCGGCGGCTACACCCGAGCGGGGTTGCATTCCGTGCTCGAGCCGGCCGTGTTCGGCGTCCCGGTCACCGTGGGCCCTCATTGGCACATGAGCCGCGACGCCACACTCCTGATCGAGCGGGGCGGCGCGGTGGCGCTGCCGGCCGACGGGCGCCATCCGCTGCACTCGCAATGTCTCGTGTGGTATCACGACCCGGCCGCGCGACGCAAGGCGGGCGCGGCGGGCAAGCGGCTGGTGCAGGAGGGCCGCGGTGCGGCGGAGCGGACGACGGCGCTGGTGAGACAGCTGGTGGAGGGAAACCACTAACCCCGGGCGCAAGCCCGGGGTGATCCCCGGGCTTGCGCCCGGGGTCAGTGAGCGACGACCACCCCCTCGAACGTCACCGACCGCGGCACCACCAGCCCGAACGTCAGCGCCGTCACCAGCAGGTCGCTCCAGCGGCTCCGCACTCGGACGCGGAGGTTCTCGATGCGCGCCCCCGTCCCCACCTGCCCCGCCAGCACGTCCTCCAGGTTGGGCTGCGACACCGGCAGCAGGCCGGCGACGAGATACACCGGGTGCTTGGTGACGCGAAACGGCACGCCTGAGTCCGGGGCCGCGGCGGCGCCGGCCAGGCTCACCGGCACACCCAGATGGCTCGAGTCGAGCGTGAGCGCGCAGCCGCTCTGGGCGAGCGCCAGCGCGAGGAGCGACGCTCGCGGGACCAGGGAACGACCCGTCACATGACTCCTGGGAACGAAAGGGGCGCGCCGGGAACGGCGCGCCCCAAAGGTAGTGGCTTCAATCGCGCTTGTGAACCAGCATCACATGCCGAGCGGCACCTTGATCGCCACGTGCGCCCCGAGGCCGAGGATGCCGATGTGGCCGCCGCTCACGTGCTCGTAATCGTAGGCGGCGTGGACGCCGAACATGCCGAAGCTCACGTTCGCCCCGATGGTGTACCCGAAGTTCGTGTTGCCCGTTCCGGACGCCCTGCGATAGCGGAATCCGGGGGAAACGTACGGCTCGATGCTCACGCCGGGCGTGGGCAGGCTGATCGCGAGGCCCGCCGCACCGGTCACGCTCGTCGTGGCCGGCCGGGTGGGGCTGCTCGAATCGCTGCGCGCGGCGCCGACCTGAAGGTTGATCGAAACGGGAATCAGACTGCCACCGATGACGCGCATCGCCGCGTTGCCGCCGACGGACGTGATGCTCGAGGTGGCGTTCTCGGGCTTGTAGGTCTCGACGCCGGCGGTCAGGGTCAGCGTGCCGAGACCGAGCGAGGCGCGGCCGCCGAACGCGTTGCCCTTGCCGGAGGTCGAATCGGGCCTACCCCAGTCGCCGTTGATGGTGATGCCGGTGCCGCCCTTCGGGCTGTTCCACACGGGCATCCCGAGCCACTGCGCCGCCGCCGGTGTAGTCGCGAGCGCGGCGACACCTACAATCAAGACTGCACGCTTCATATGGACCTCGAAGTAAGGTGACTCACATCGCGCGTGGGAACCTGGTCTGCAGGTTTGCTCCCACGCCGAACACGCCATGTGTCCTGCCATCGGCGAACTTCTCGGAATCGTATGCGACGTGGATGCCGACGGGCCCGAAGTCGGCGTTGCCCCCGAGCACCCACCCGAAGTTCGTTTCCTCCTTCCGTACGCCCGCCGGCACGTTCCAGTACCTGTGGTACCGCACGCTCGGGGAGAAGTACGGCTCGAGGCGGATCAGGGAAACGGAGAGCGGCGTACTCAGGCCCACCGCGGCCAGCGCGCTGGTCGCCTCGAGCAGCGTTTGTGTTCCGGACGTGAGCTGCGCGTGGTACGCCCCACCGAGCTGCAGATTGACGGCGACCGGGACCACGTGGCCGCCGATCAGGCGGGCCGCCAGCGCTGCACCCCACGACGTGACGCGGGCATTGAAGGTCTCTGGCTTCCACGATGAGCCCCCGGCCGTCACCATCGCCGTGCCCGTGCTGAGAGACACACGGCCGCCGTAGGCAGTGCCATTTCCCGCATCCGGCCCGGGCTGTCCGTAATCCACGGAGATCCCGACGCCGTTGCTACCATTTGGGCTATTCCAGCTCGGCATACCGAGCCATTGCGTCGCCGCGGGCGCAGCAACGAGCGCGAACAATCCGACTAGTGCGATTGCGCGCTTCATATCGACCTCCAGAAACAGACGCCCACACACAGGACGCCCACACACAGTAGGAATGCCGCGCCGGCGAGTCAATCGTGTGTCGCTCTAATGCACCCACACGGCGCCGATCGACACACCCTCGCTGTCGCCCAGGCCCGCGCTGATGCGGGCGTCGAACACGCGGCTCAGCCGAAAGTCGGCACCCAGGCCGAGTGCGAACCGCACGTGGTTTGTGACGACGCTGCCGGCAAGCACGTACATCGTCGGCTGCACGTACGGCACGATGCTCACCGTCGAGCCCCGCGGATCGACCCGGCGCCCGAGCGAGAGCCCGACCGGGATGATCAGCTGCGATGCGCCACTCACGAAGTTCCCGCCCACGCCGACGATCACCGCACCATCCAGCGGGAAGTCGATCGTGTGCGTGATCACGCGCTGCCGCGCCTCGGCGCCGAGCAGCAGCTCGGTGTCGCCGGCGCCGGACGGAGTGAAAAAGCCGGCCTTGAAGCCCAGGTCGAATCCGTGACTCGCGATGCGGTAGGCCCCTTCGAGCGCCGTGCCGCCGCCGTTGGGGAAGCTCAGCGACACGCCGATCTCGGAGCGCACGAACGCGCGATACGGGGCGTTGAACGTGGTGGTGCCGGTCGCCTGAGCGGCCGCCCGGACGGTGCCGGAAGAGAGGCCGGCGACCACGAGCAACGCGAGTTCACGCCGCATGCGCGTCTCCTTTCAGATCAGAAGCGGACGCCGCCGGTGAGGATGAACGTCTTCCCACCACCGATCTCCCCGCGACCCTCCACGAACGGGATGAGTGTGCTGCGCTTCACCTTGAACGTCGTGCCGCCGAGCAGATTCAGCCCCGCCTTCGTGTCGGAGCCGCTCACGCCAGCTATTGTAACGGATGCATGG
>Ga0209378_1000921_pt1 | contig 21219 bp, 19 predicted proteins | sample GraSoiAngelo_156_FD_186170 | JGI IMG/M metagenome (GOLD analysis project Ga0209378, IMG submission 186170) | Grasslands soil microbial communities from the Angelo Coastal Reserve, California, USA - 14_1009_13_40cm (SPAdes) (version 2) | ecosystem: Environmental > Terrestrial > Soil > Grasslands ...
CCGGCAGCGCACCGCTGGACTCCGTGCGCACGCAGCGCATCGTGACCGAAGGGCACCTTCGCGCGATCGACGCGTTTGCCGAAGCACGGAAAGCGATGCGGAACACCGCTGCGCTGAAAGCTAAGGATTCGTCCTTCGCGACTTTCATGGCGCGCAAGCGGGGGCTATCCCGACGCACGCGCAGCTTCGCCCGCATGATGGTCGAGGGCTTCGATGCTGCCGACCCCGCGCGGGCGAGCGCGCGCGCGATCGTCGAGGAATGGTGCGCCAGCCCGCAGCTGGGAGCGCAGTTTCGTCCCCTCGGCGGCTACAGCGCGTTGCTCGATTCGCTGGCGAGCAGCGATGTGCGCCTGCAAAGCGTGGTGCGCGAGATTCGCTGGGAACGCGGCTCGGTCGAAGTGCGCGGCGAGCGCCTCGGTACGCAGTTCCGCCATCGCGCCCGCAAAGCCATCGTCAGCTTGCCGCTCGGCGTGCTGCAATCGGGCGCGGTGCGCTTCATTCCCGACCTGAAGGAAAAGCGGCAGGCGCTGAAGAGGCTTGCGGCCGGACCGGTGGTAAAGATTGCCCTGCGCTTTCGCGCCGCCTTCTGGGAGGAGCGCCATCCCGAGGTCGCCTTCTTCCATTCGCCGGCGGCTGCATTTCCGACCTTCTGGACCCCTTTGCCGACGCGCGCGCCCTTCCTGATCGGCTGGGCAGGCGGCCCGAAGGCCGTTCGCCTTGCCGGATTGAAGCGCGACGAGCTGGTGCAGCGCGCGTTGCACAGCTTGAGGTCGATCTTTGGCAGGCAGGGGGAGCTCGTGGCCATCCACGCTCACGACTGGCAGGCCGATCCCTATGCGCGTGGGGCTTACAGCTACGTCACGGTCGGCGGCGAAGGGGCGAGAGAGGCGCTGCAGGCACCGCTCGGCGAGGCGCTCTATTTCGCCGGCGAAGCGACCGATACGCAGGGCGAAGCGGGAACCGTGGCGGGGGCGCTGCAAAGCGGTCTGCTAGCAGCGCGACAGCTGACCTGACTCAAACCCGGCGCGCTTCGGACAGGTGCTTCTTCCAGTACGGAGCGTCGAGCGACTCGGTGCGCACGTGCCCGCCCGAGGACGGCGCATGCACGAACTTCCCGCTGCCGAGATAGATGCCGACGTGCGAGTTCCTCCTCCACCCTTCGTTGAAGAACACCAGGTCTCCCCGCCGCAGGCTCGACACCCGAATGCTGGCCGAGGCGCGTCGCTGCTGCTCGGTGTCGCGCGGCAGGGCCACGCCGGCTTGCCGGAAGCTGTACTGTACGAGCCCGCTGCAATCGAAACCCTTAGAGGGCGTCGAGCCACCGAAGCGATAGGGCTTGCCGACCATCTTCAACGCCTGATCCGCCGCGGCGGCGCCACGCGAATCCACGCGCGCCACCGGCGCGCTCGCGCACGCGGCGAGCGCAAGGCTCATCAGGCCGGCCACTATGCGAAAGAGCGCTGCGCCACCCATATGGGCGGCTAGGATAGCCCGATCCTGGATCGGCTGCTGTGTGGAAGCTCACGCCGCCTCGCGCTCGGCGCGGCGCCGCTCGTGCTCCTTCAGGTGGCGCTTGCGCAGCCGGATCGATTTCGGCGTGATCTCGACCAGCTCGCCGTCGCCGATGAATTCGACCGCGTACTCGAGCGTGAGGTCGATCGGCGGGGTGAGCAGGATGGCCTCGTCCTTGCCCGAGGCGCGGATGTTGGTGAGCTGCTTGGTGCGGATCGGGTTGACCACCAGGTCGTTGTCGCGGCTGTGGATGCCGACGATCATGCCCTCGTAGACCGGGTCGCCCGGGCTCACGAACATGCGCCCGCGCTCCTGCAGCTTCCACAGCGCGTAGGCCACGGCGACGCCGTCATCCTGCGACACCAGCACGCCGTTGCGGTGCTCCGTGATCTCGTCCTTCACGGGCGCGTAGTCGTCGAAGACGTGGCTCACCACGCCGGTGCCGCGGGTGAGGGTCATGAACTCGCCCTGGAAGCCGATCAGCCCGCGCGCCGGGATGCGGTATTCGAGGCGCACGCGGCCCGAATTTCTTCCCTCCCCATCTGGCTCCATGCGGAGCAGCGCGCCCTTGCGCCGGCCGAGCTCTTCCATCACCGCGCCTTGGGTCAGCTCTTCGACGTCGACGGCGAGCAGCTCGTAGGGCTCGCAGCGCACGCCGTCGATGTCCTTGTACACGACGCGCGGCCGGGACACCGCGAGCTCGTAGCCCTCGCGGCGCATGTTCTCGAGCAGGATGGTGAGATGCAGCTCCCCCCGCCCCGAGACGATGAAGGTGTCGGTATCGGCGGGGTACTCCACCCGCAGGGCGACGTTGCTCTTGGTCTCGCGCTCGAGCCGCTCGCGCAGCTGCCGGCTGGTGACGAACCTGCCCTCGCGCCCGGCGAGCGGCGAGGCGTTGACGAGAAAGTTCATGGTCAGCGTCGGCTCGTCGACCTTCAGGAGTGGCAGCGGCTCTGGGTTTTCCGGATCGCACAGCGTGGAGCCGATGCTCACCTCCTCGATGCCGTTGATCAGCACGATGTCGCCCGCTTCGGCCTCGTCGACCTGGACACGATCCAGGCCCTCGAATTTGAGGACTTGGTTCACCCGCGCACTGATCGGACCGGAATCCCCAAAAAAAATCGAAACATTCTGCAGCGGCTTGACGCGCCCGCGATGGATGCGTCCGATGCCGATCTTGCCGACGTAGCTGGAGTAGTCGAGCGAGCAGATCTGCAGCTGCAGCGGGCCTTCGGGGTCCTCGTCGCGCACCGGTACATATTCGAGAATCGCCTCGAAGAGGGGAGACATGTCCTTTCCAACATCCTTCGCGTGCCTGGTTGCCCATCCCTGCAGCGCCGAGGCATAGATCACCGGGAAGTCGAGCTGGTCCTCGGCGGCGCCGAGCTTGTCGAACAGATCGAAGGTCTGGTTCACCACCCAGTCGGCCCGGGCGCCGGGGCGGTCCAGCTTGTTGATCACGACGAGCGGCTTCAGCCCCTGGGCGAGCGCCTTGCGCAGCACGAAGCGCGTCTGCGGCATCGGTCCCTCGACCGCGTCGACGAGCAGCAGCACGCCGTCGACCATGGACAGCGCGCGCTCCACCTCGCCGCCGAAATCCGCGTGCCCGGGGGTGTCGACGATGTTGATGTGGGTGCCGCGGTAGCGGAAGGCGCAGTTCTTCGCCAGGATGGTGATGCCGCGCTCGCGCTCGAGGTCGTTCGAGTCCATGACGCGCTCCTGGATGTGCTCGTGCGCGGCAAAGGTGCCCGACTGCTGCAGCAATTTGTCGACCAGCGTGGTCTTGCCGTGGTCGACGTGGGCGATGATGGCGACGTTGCGCAGGGCGCGCGGCATGGTGCACCGAATCCGAAAAGGTCGCGCATTGTACGCGAGGAATTAGTTAAAATCCTGCCTCTGTTGCTCCCCGCAACCAACCCCCTTATTTGCCTATGGACAAGGAACTTCTTTCCAAAACCGCCGCCGCGATGGTGGCGAAGGGCAAGGGCATCCTCGCCGCCGACGAGTCGAGCGGCACCTGCGAGAAGCGCTTCAAGTCGGTGGGCGTCGAATGCACCGAGGAGAACCGGCGCGCCTACCGCGGGCTGCTCTTCGGCACGCCGGGGGTCGAGCAATACGTGTCGGGGGTGATCCTGTTCGACGAAACGGCGCGCCAGAAGGCGGCCGACGGCACGCCCTTTCCCCAGTACCTGGCGGGGAAAGGCATCATCCCCGGCATCAAGGTCGACAAGGGGACGGTCGAGCTCGCGCTCTCGCCCGGCGAGAAGGTGACCGACGGCCTCGACGGACTCGCCAAGCGCATGGCCGAGTACTTCCAGATGGGCGCGCGCTTCGCCAAGTGGCGGGCAGTGATCACGATCGGCGAAGGCATTCCGACGCACGCCTGCCTGTACGCCAACGCGCACGCCCTGGCGCGGTACGCGGCGATCTGCCAGGAGGCCTCGATCGTGCCGGTGATCGAGCCCGAAGTACTGCTCGACGGCGATCACACTGCCGAGCGCTCGGAGGAAGTGCACGAGGCCACGCTGCGCGCGACTTATGCGGCCCTCGCCGCGTACAACGCGTCGGCCGAGCATCTCATCCTCAAGACGAGCATGGTGGTGTCGGGCAAGGACTGCCCGCGGCAGGCCGGCGTCGACGAGGTTGCCGAGCGCACCGTGCGCGTGCTGAAGCGCACGGTCCCGGCGGCGCAGCCTGGCATCGTGTTCCTTTCTGGCGGCCAGTCCGACGAGGCCGCTACCGCGCACCTGAATGCCATGGCGGCGATGAAGGGACTGCCGTGGCCGCTCACTTTCTCGTACTCGCGCGCGCTGCAGAACGCGGCGCTGAAGACCTGGCGCGGACAGCCCGGCAACGTCGGCGCGGCACAAAAGGCGTTTTTCCACCGCGCGCACATGAACGGCCTCGCCGCGCAGGGGAAATGGCGGGCCGAGCTCGAGAAGCAGGCGGCATAAATGCTTTTATACGAATCAAGGATAAAAACCCTGCCGCGCATCGGCCGGGGCAAGGTCCGCGACATCTACGCCGTCGGCAGCGACAAGATGCTGATCGTCACGAGCGACCGGCTTTCGGCATTCGATGTCGTGCTTTCGGATCCGATTCCCGACAAGGGGCGCGTGCTGAACGAGATGGCGAGCTTCTGGTTCGAGCGCTTGCGCCACATCGTGCCGAACCAGCTCACCGGCGTCGACCCTGAGTCCGTCGTCACGGAAGAGGAAAAACCCCAGGTGCGCGGCCGTTCGATGGTCGTGAAAAAGCTGAAGCCCCTGCCGATCGAGGCGGTGGTGCGCGGCTACATCATCGGCTCGGGCTGGAAGGACTACCAGAAGACCGGCAAGATCTGCGGCATCGAGCTGCCGAAAGGCCTGCGCCAGGCCGAGAAGCTGTCCGAGCCGATCTTCACGCCGGCCACCAAGGCCGCAGCGGGGCACGACGAGAACATCAGCTTCGCCGAGGCGGAGAAGCTGATCGGCAAGGCGCTCGCCGCCAAGGTGCGCGACACCAGCATCCGGCTGTACAAGGAAGCCGCCGACTACGCGGTGAAGAAGGGCATCATCATTGCGGACACGAAATTTGAATTTGGTTTAACGCCTTCCAATGACCTGGTTTTGATCGATGAAGTCTTGACGGCGGACTCGTCACGCTTCTGGCCCGCCGATTCGTATCGCGTCGGCATGAGCCCGCCTTCATTCGACAAGCAGTACGTGCGCGACTACCTCGAGACTCTCGACTGGAACAAGACGCCGCCCGCGCCGCGGCTGCCCGCCGAGGTCATCGCCAGGACGTCGGAGAAATACCGCGAGGCGCTGACCAGGTTGACGGGGAAAAAGCTTTCATGATCGGCATCGTGATGGGGTCGGCCTCCGACTGGGACACCATGCAGGCCGCCGCCAAGATGCTCGAGGAATTCGGCGTGCCCTACGAAGCGAAGGCGATGTCGGCGCACCGCACGCCCGATCTGGTCGCCGAGTGGGCGAAGGGCGCGGCGAAGCGCGGCCTGAAAGCCATCATCGCTGGGTCTGGCGGCGCCGCTCACCTCGCCGGCGTGGTGGCGGCGCATACGACCCTTCCCGTGCTCGGCGTGCCGATGCCCTCGAAGCATCTGCAGGGCCTCGATTCGCTGCTTTCCACCGTGCAGATGCCGAAAGGCGTCCCGGTCGCGACTTTTGCCATCGGCGAGGCGGGTGCGGCCAACGCCGCGCTGTACGCCATCGCCATGCTTGCCTTGTCGGACAGGAATCTTTCCTCAAAACTGGAAGAATTCAGAAAAAAACAGGCCGAAGCGGTCAGGAAGACAGAGCTGCCGAAGCCATGAAGCCCGAGATCCGCAAGGCCGCGGAGATCCTCCGCGCCGGCGGACTCGTGGCCTTCCCGACCGAAACGGTGTACGGGCTCGGCGCCGATGCATCGAACGCCGGGGCGGTGGCGCGTCTTTACGCGACCAAGCGCCGCCCGGCCGATCATCCAGTGATCGTTCACTTCGGCTCAGGAGAAAGCGCCTTCGCCTGGGCGCGCGAGATTCCTCGGGCGGCGAGACAGCTTGCAGAGCGTTTCTGGCCGGGCCCGCTTACCCTGATCCTGAAGCGCTCTGCGCTCGCCAAGGACTTCGTCACCGGAGGGCAGGACACGGTCGGCCTGCGCGTCCCCTCGCATCCCGTTGCGCGCGGGTTGCTGGAAATGTTTCAAGGCGGAATTGCCGCGCCATCTGCGAATCGCTTCGGGCTTGTGTCGCCGACCACCGCGGCGCACGTGCGCGAGGACCTCGGCGACGACGTCGACCTGGTGCTCGAAGGCGGGCCGAGCGAGGTCGGCATCGAATCGACGATCGTAGATTTGTCCACGGGATCTGCCTTGCTGCTGCGGCCAGGAGCGATCTCACGCGAGGATCTCGAGCAGCTGTTGAATCTGAAAGAGGCAGGCTTGTCGTCGCCGCGTCACTCCGGCGGCCTCGAGCGCCACTATGCGCCGCGCACGCCGGCGCGCCTCGTGCCGAAGCACGATCTCGACAGGGAGATCGAAAAACTCAAGCAGAGAGTCGCGGTGCTTGCCTTCTCACGTCCTGATGAGCGCGTGGACTACTGGCTGCGCATGCCGCGCGACCCGGAAGGCTATGCGCGGCGCCTTTACGCGGCGTTGCGCGAGCTGGATACGGCGGGCTGCGAGACGATCCTGGTCGAAGCGCCGCCCGACGCGCCCGAATGGGCCGCGGTGCGCGACCGCCTGCAGCGCGCTTGCGAAGCGTAGAATCGCCGCATGCGGTGGACGGCCCTTCTTCTGGTGCTCATGGTTGGCTGCTCGGCGCACACGCAGGTGAATTACGGCGTGCCGCCCGGAACCAGCGTAACCCAGTCCTCCGTGCAGCTGAAAGTTCAAGGCGGCTCGGCAGCCGTCGCACTGGTCGGGCTCGGCATCATCGCCGCCGGCATGTACGACATGGAGCGCTATCGCTCGCAGCCCGCCGAGCTTTCGCCGACACGCCTGATCAACGAGCAGGATTGCGCCAAGCCGATCGACTGGACTCGCGGCAACCTGAAGTGCCGCTAAGCCTTTAGCGGTCCGGGCTTTCCGTCTTCCACGACGAAGGATGCGAGCGTGTTGCACACGGCGTCGCGCTTCTGCACCGTTTCCATCGCTCTCAGGTCGGCGCTCCAGCGCTGCGGCGTGAGCTCGACGCGCACGTAGCCGCGGTAGCGGCTGTCGGCGAGCAGCGTGTGCGGGTTGTCGGGCAGGTACTGGTTGAGCCGCTCCTGCGGCCAGGCCTGCGAGGTGATCGAGGTGCCGACGAACTCGCTCGCCACGACCGCCGAATCCGGATCGTCGAAGTCGAGCTTGAGCTGCGACACGTTGAACGAGTGGACGTCGCCGCCGATGACCACCGTGTTTCGAATCTTTTCCGAGGCGATGTAGTCCAGCAGCCGCTTGCGGGCAGCGGGATACCCGTCCCAGCCGTCGGTCCAGGCGCGGCGGCCCGGGCCCGGCTTCTGGTCGAACTGCGCCATCGCGGTCTGCTGGGCGATCACGTTCCAGCCGGCGCGCGAAGCGCCGAGCGCATTCTCGAGCCAGCGCTCCTGCGCCCGGCCGAGCATGGTGCGCGTCGGCGCGGAAAGCCGCTTGCAGGCGTCCACGTCGACGGTGTTCGAGCCGCCGCGGCGCCGCGGCCGCGGACAGGCGTGCCAGGAGCGGTACTGGCGGTCATCGAGCAGGTAGAAGCGCGCGAGCTGCCCCCAGCCGACCTGAGTGTAGATGCGCATGTTCGGCCCTTCGGGCCGCATGCGCGGCGGCAGCGGCAGGTGCTCGTAGTACGCGCGGTACGCGGCGGCGCGCCGCTCGAGGAACTGGTCGCGCGCCATGCCGTCCTCGGGCCGGTCGTCGGCGTAGTCGTTGTCGACCTCGTGATCGTCCCAGGTGACGATCCACGGGCACGCGGCATGCGCTGCCTGCAGGTCCGGGTCGCTGCGATGGAGCGCGTGGCGCGCGCGATAGTCCGCGAGCGAGTAAGGCTCGGGCGCGTCATGGCTGCGCACGAGGTCGCTGCCCCAGCTCGACTCGTAGATGTAGTCGCCGAGAAACGCGACGAGGTCCGGCTGGTCGGCAACGATGTGGCGATAGGCGCCAAAAAATCCCTGCTCGTATTGCTGGCAGGATGCGAACGCGAAGCGCAGCCTCTGCGTCGGCGCCGCCGCCGCGGGCGCGGTGCGCGTGCGACCGATCGGGCTGCGGGCGTCGCCCGCGGTGAAGCGGTACCAGTACCAGCGATCGGGCTCCAGGCCTTGCACTTCGACGCGCGCGGAGTGGGCCCACGCCGGGTCGGCGGTTGTCTCGCCTGAAAAAATGACCTGGCGCATGGCTTCATCGGCGGCCACTTCCCAGCGCACGGGAATCTCGATCGGCTCGAGGCCCATCAAACGCGTCCAGAGAACGACGCCCGACGGGCTTGGATAGCCGGACGCGACGCCGAGCGTGAACGGGTACGAATCGAAGCTGACCTTGCGATCGGTGGCGCGGGCGGGAAGCGCATGCGAAACACCCAGTGCAGCGAGAGCTTCCAGGAACCTGCGGCGGCCGATCATGGTGAGAGCATATCCGGTCCCTGTTTCAGAGTGCCGACCCGCGGCGCAGCCTCGCGCAATACATGCTTCGGGCGCCGTTATCGCTGGAAAAGATGTCCTACGACCCGGAACCCTGCACGGTCATCTACCGCTCGCAGATGCACAAGACCCTCAAGCGCAACTTCCAGGTCATGTACGGCGCCGATTGGATGGCACAGCTTTGCCTCTCACATCCCAGACGGGACGGCGCGATCGCTCGCTACCGTTGCTTCGATCCCGGCAGCGCATGCTTCACGACGCTGTCCGGCACGGTCTCCCCGTGTCGCAGCGTGAAGACCGTCTTCAACCCGAGATCGAGCTCCACGACCACGTGACTGTGGTCGCGGGCCATCCGCCAGGGGCGGGATGACTTCGGCCCGCCGCCCGTCACGGCTCGCGCAGCGGTGAGCACGTCGTCCGGCGGGTCGGCGATCACCGCCAGCTGCCTGCAGGTCACGCAGCGGCGGGACGGCTGCTCCAGGTCAGCCGTGCACACGTTCCGGCCGCAATGGCCGCACGCGGCGCGATGCCGGGCGCAGGCGTCCTTGCCGCACACGGGACAAGCCTCGACGCCCTTCGGCGAGAACACCTGGCCATCCACGTGGCACTCCTTGCGGTGTGCCGCACAGGCGTACGAGCCGGTTGCGTCGACCAGTGGCTCGAGGTGGGTGACGCAATGCCGGAGCCCATCCTCCACGCACTCGGCCGAGTGGCCGGCGCAGACGAGCTTCCCGCACGACCCGCACGCACCCACTTCATCGGACGCGAAGATCGCTGCCTCCTCCTGCGCGCAGCCCGCCCGATGCTGCCCGCAGACCAGGCGCCGGGACGTGTCGGTACGGCGCAGGTGTGGCGAGCAGTGCACCTGTCCATCCACGGCGCACACGGCGCTATGCGCCGCGCAGACCAGCTTGCCGCAGCTCGCGCATTCCGTCACCTCGTCCACACCCACCCGCTCCCTGGACCCGCCCTCACAGTAGCGCAGGCACGCCGTGCAGAGACGACGGCGTCCCTTTGGCGCGTCCGCGTGGCTCTGCTCGGCGTGCCGGTTGCAGACGACCCGGCCGCAGCCGCCGCACGGCTCCAGGCACGTGGCGCAGGCCGCGTGCCCGTCCTCGGCGCACACACCCTCGTGCGCCGTGCAGTACTGCAACCGGCACGAGGGGCATACGCGGGCGTGCTCGTCACACGCCGGCTGCCCGTCCACGCGACACTCGGCGAGGCCGTGCTCCGCGCAGAAGTCCTCGGCGCAGACTGAGCAGCGGTGCGAGCAGGCGTCACAGCCGCAGTGGTCGTGCCGGCAGACGACCAGGGCCGCCGGCGGGCGGCCGCAATGCGGACACGTCATGGCCCACGCGGCGGCACCGCTCAGGGAGCGCTGCGCGCTGAACGTCCCCCGCCGCCCCCGCGCTGACTCGAGCTGCCACTCCGCCCGCTGCATCACGACGGTGGCCTCGACGAGCTGCACGGGATGCACGGTCGCCCGCACCTCACTGCGCCGGATCTCTTCGGTCCGGCGCCGCGCGGCGAGAGCCGAGACCGTGCCGATGGCCTCCTCGCTGGACTGCTCCTTGAGGATCGACTCGAAGTACCGCTCGAGCCTGTCGAGCTCGGTGGCAAGCTCGCCCGCGGCCGCGGCGCGTCGCGCGGCTACCCGCTCCGTCGACTTGTCACGGAGATGGCTCAAGAGGAGCCGGAGCAAGTCCCCGGGCTCCCGAGCGGCAACCGGCTTTGCCGCGGCTGCCAACGCTTCATCGGCGGGCTCGACCCGGCCCGCTTCGAGATCCTGGAACGCGCCGGCCAGGTCGTCATCTACCCTGGCGCCGGTCGACAAGTCGTACACGTCGCTTTCCACCACCGCTTCGTCGACCCCGGCGCCGGCGCGTAGCACGACGCGCGCGAACAGCCGCCCTATGGGATGCACGGCCAGGCGCTTCTCGCTCGCCCGCGCCGTGCCGTCCCGTACGGGAATCGCGAGCTCGACGCGCCGCGGATCGCCCGCGCCGGCCGGCGCGATCAGACCCAACGACAGGCGCGACGCCCGCGCGCGAATGGCCTCGAGCAGCTGGGAGAGGAAGGGGCTGCCAAGCACCGCGATCTCGGCATCCGGGTCGCGCTCCAGCGCGTCGACCGAGAACGCCAGGCGCAAGGATTCGCGGTCCCTGAAAAACGGGCGTTCGGCCTGGGGCAAGCGCAGCTCGGAATGATCCGGGCCGAGTGCGGCCTGCTTCACACCAGCGAGCTGGCAGTAGCGCTGGAGCAGCGGCCGGATGCGCGCGTCGGCGAGCGGATCGCTGTCGCCGATCGGCTGCGGCGCCGGCAGAGCAGGCTCGCGCCGAGGCTTGGGCTTAGGCTTGGGCTTGGGGCGCTGGGTCACTCGGCGTCGGCCTCGATGTCGGCGAGGAACAGGGGAAGACGGTCCACCTGCGCCACGAGCGCGATCGCGCGTCCGGAGCTGCTCACGCCGCTCAGCCTTACCAGCTCCCCGTACTTGGGATGGCTACCGGCTGGCTGGTGCGTCGTGACGCCTCCGATGCGCTCGATCGACTTGAGTGCCTCGAGCACCTCCGTCACGTGGACGCCGAGCCGCTGGCGCTTGGCGTCCCAGCCGGCGGCGCGGACGAGGTGGCTCGTCCCGTAGCCGAGCCGCAGGCGACCCGCGGCGGACAGCTCCTGGAACCGGCGCTCGAGGCGTACGGCGTTGTCGTCCGGCGCGATGACGGAGTTCAGCTGCTCTTGCTCCTTGCCGACCGCGCTGCTCTTCTCGATGTCGGCGCCGATCGCCTCCACTCGTCGCGCGAAGTCCTCTTCGTTCTCGGAGGCGAGCCACTCGTCCGCGAGCCGGCCCTCGAACGTATGCGCGCCGCCGAACTCGCCGAGGATCAGGTCCAGCTCGCCCACCACCAGCTCGAACAGCTTGATCTTGCGGTCGAGCAGCTGGAGGATGTACGCCTCGATCGTCCCGGCGGCGGCGAGATTCACGATGTGTACCTCGCGCGTCTGCCCAATCCGGTGCAGCCGTCCGATGCGCTGCTCCACCACCATCGGGTTCCAGGGCAGGTCGTAGTTCACGAGCACGTTGCAGAACTGGAGGTTCCGTCCTTCGCTGCCGGCGCGGCTGGCGATCAGCACGCTGCGCTCGTCGTCGTGGAACGCGCGGATGCGTTTGTCCCGCTCGGGCGTCGAGTGCGCGCCCCAGTAGACGATCGCCTTGCGACCGAGCTTCGTGACGCGCTCTTCGATCAGTTCAATGGTGGGGCGGTGATCGCTGAAGACCACCACCCGGTCGGGGGTCTCTTTCAACAGGTCGGTGAGCACGGTGAGCTTGGCGTGCGTCTTGATGCCCTTCGCCCGCTTGGCGAGCTGCTTCGCGATCCTGCGGTACGCGGGGTTGATGCGCTCGCCCTGCGCCAGGTGCTCGAGCGACTCGGCGAGTGCGCGCGCGGAGGAGCACAGCCGCTGGCGCAGGTGGATGACCGCGAGCTGGATGATCCCCCTCCGGGTCCGCTTCCGGGTTCCCGTCCCGTCATCCCCCTCCTCCTGCTTGGCCGGCTGGACGAAGCCTTCCCGATAGAGCCGGCGCAGGAACTCGGTGGTGCCCTGGTACAGGTCCGCCTCGGCCTTGGTCAGGCGGACCTCGGGGTGGCGCGCGCGGCGCGGCGGCAAGTTCAGGTCGTCGATCACGCTCGTGCGCCGCGTGCGGATCATCACCTCGTGCGTCAGCACCCGCAGGGCGGCGGGGTCCTTGGGCATGCGGTGGTCGCCGGCCACGAGATGCACCTTGCGGAACTCCGGCCAGGTGCCGAGCTGTCCCGGCCGCAGCAGCGTGACGAGGTTGTACAGCTCGCGCAGGTCGTTCTGCAGCGGCGTCGCCGTGAGCAGCAGGATGAAGTCGCGTTCGATTTTCTCAATGAACTGGTAGGTCGCGCCGCGCTGGCTCTTGACCTTGTGCGCCTCGTCCACGATCACGAGGTCCCAGCGGTGCCGCAGGATCTCCTCGGCATGCCGGCGCGAGCGCGCGCGGTCGTGCGACACGATCGCCTTGGTGACGTTCAGCCAGTCGTCGGGCTCGCTCGGCGTGTCGAAGCGCTCGAAGAACTTCTCCTCGAGCTCGCCCTGCCACTGCCCCACGAGCGAGGCCGGCGTCAGGATCAGCACGCGGCGGGCGAGCCCGCGAATCGCGAGCTCCTTGTAGATGATGCTCGCCTCGATCGTCTTGCCGAGGCCCACCTCGTCGGCCAGGATGGCGCGGCCGCTCATGTGGCGCAGCACCCGCTGGGCGACGTCGATCTGGTGCGGCAGCGCCTTGATCGCGTTCGCGTCGAGTGTGATCAGCCGTTCGAAGCCCGGGACCAGGGCGATCCGTTCCGCCTCACGCCGCAGCTCGTGCCAGGCGCGGTCGGTCGGGGGCGCTTGGAGCCGTTTCGCGAACGCCTCGAGGGAGTGCTCGTCTACAGACCAGACGTCCTCGGCTGGCGGGGCGGGCAGGGGCAGAACGGGTGGCGACTCCGGCATCGACACGCAGCGGGTGGCGAGGGGGCCGCAATATACCAGTTATCAATAATAATGGCCCGCGACGCGACATAAGCACCATTTGTGCGACGCTGCGCGAGGGCAATGTAGCGCGAAAGCGGAGGTTTCATGAAACGTTGCGCGGGCGGTCTCGGATTGATTTTCCTATCCGTCGCGCTTGAGGAAGAATTTCAGGAACGGGATGTGGCCGTGGAAGACGCGTTGCATCCACGTCGAGGCCAACGTATTGAGCGAGCGGTCGGCCGCGCGGCGCACGGCGGCCACCGGCATGAGCAGCTTCGCCAGCGCCGGCGGAAGCAGGCTCGAGGTCACGAGCAGGGTGTTCAGACCGAGCGCGAGGCCGGTCAGGGCACCGCGCAGGGCGGGCGGAGGGCGATCGCTCGGGTGCCGGCCATGTGCACGCCGCCGAAGAGCAGCCGCGCATCGAAGGCGCTCGGCGTTGCCAACGTCGCATCAAGGGCCTACGCTCGCCGCCACCGATCCATGCCCGGAGGAAACGCGATGCTCTGCGACACCATGGCCCGCCGCTGCACGGCACCGGTACTGCTGTTGTTCGGCATGGTGGGCCTCGCCGGCGTGCTGTCACCGGGCCGAGCGGGCGCGCAGGCCGTCACGGCGGTCTACACCGTCAGCTTCCAGGGCCAGCCGGCGGGCTCGCTGCGCTCGACCGCCGACACCGATGGCCGGGTCGTCGCCGACTATACGTACCGCGACAACGGGCGCGGACCGGACCTCCACGAGGAAGCCCGCTTCGCGGCCGACGGCCGGCTGCTCGACTACCGGACCAGCGGCAAGTCGACCTTCGGCGCGCCGCTGGCCGAATCGTTCAGGCGCAGCGACGGCAAGGCGAGCTGGACCTCGACCGCCGATCGAGGCGAGGCCGCCGACGATCCGACCGCCGTCTACGTGCCGCTCGAAGGCAGCCCGCAGATGACCGCGGTGCTGGCGCGCAGCCTGCTGCAGGCGCCCCAGGGCCGCGCACGGGCCTACCCGGCCGGATCGCTCGAGGTGCGCAAGCTCGCCGAGACGCATTTGCTGCGCGGCGAGCGCAGCGCCGACGTGGCGCTGTACGCGGTGAGCGGCGTCAATTTCTACCCGCTGTTCGTCTGGCTGCGCAGCGAGCCGGCGCTGCGCTATTTCGCCGACATGTACCCCGGCTACCAGACGATCGAAGCCGGCTGGGAGGCTGATGGGCCGCGGCTGCTCGCGCTCCAGCTCGAGGCCGAGAAGCAACTGCTGCAGGCGCTGGCCGAACGCCTGCGCCATCCGGTCGACGGCCTGCTGCTGATTCGCGATGTGCGGGTCTTCGACGCCGAGCATGCGCGCCTCACCGGCCCGTCGGACGTCTATGTGCGGCGCGGCCGCATCGCTGCGGTGCTGGCGGCCGGCTCGAAGCTGTCCGACGCCGCGACCGTTGTCGATGGCCGCGGCCGCACGCTGCTGCCCGGCCTGTTCGATATGCACGGCCACGAGTGGACCTGGAACGCGATGTTGCAGATCGCCGGCGGCGTGACGACGGTGCGCGACCTCGGCAACCAGAACGACTATCTGCGCGACCTGATCGAGCGGATCGATGGCGGCAGGAGTGTCGGCCCGCGCATCGTGCCGGCCGGGTTCATCGAGGGCGCGAGCCCGTTCTCCGCGCGCAACGGCTTCGTCGTCAAGAGCGTCGACGAGGCCAATGCGGCGGTCGACTGGTATGCGCAGCATGGCTACCGCCAGGTCAAGCTGTACAACTCGATGCGCCCCGAATGGGTCAAGCCGGTTGCCGCGCACGCGCACGCGCTCGGGCTGCGCGTCAGCGGGCACATCCCCGCGTTCATGCGCGCAGAGGAGGCGGTGCGCGACGGCTACGACGAGATCCAGCATATCAACCAGGTGATGCTCAATTTCCTCGTCACGCCGCAGGACGATACGCGCACCTTGCGGCGCTTTACGCTGGTCGGCGACACGGCCCTGACGGTCGATCCCGACGGCCCGGCGGCGCGCCGCTTCATCGCGCTGCTGCGCGAGCGGCATGTTGCCGTCGACCCGACCGCCGCGGTATTCGAAGCGAGCTTCCTGCAGCGCTCCGGCGAGCGCAACCCGAGCTTCGAGATGATCGCCGACCACATGCCGCCGGCCGTCGCACGCGCCTGGCTGTTCAACTCGATGGACGTCAACGAGGGCAATGCGACGCGCTACCGGGCCTCGTACGAGGTGATGTTGAAGATGGTCGGCCGGCTGCATCGCGCCGGCGTGACGCTGCTCGCCGGCACCGACGGCATCGCCGGCTTCACGCTGCACCGCGAGCTCGAGCTGTACGTGCAGGCGGGGATCCCGCCGGCCGAGGTGCTGCGCATCGCGACGTGGAACGGCGCGCGACTCGCCGGGCTGGCCGGCGAGACGGGCAGCATCGCGACGGGCAAGCGCGCCGACATGATCCTCGTCGACGGCGACCCGACCCAGCGCATCGGCGACATCCGCCGCATCAGCCTCGTGCTGAAGGAAGGCGTGATGATGTTTCCGGCCGAGGTCTACGAGTCGATCGGTGTCAGGCGCTTCGTCGACCCGCCGCCGATGCAGCGCGTCGAGGTGAACTCGCACTGAGCACCTACGGAAGTAGTGGCGTCGTTCAACTGGGTGCGGCGGGTACGCTGGCCGACGCCAGACCCCTTGGCACGGCGTTCCCCGCGATCCGGCAGCAAGCCGTAGCGCAGCAGCTACATGAAAACCGGGTCGTGGCGCAGCTTGCCTCGCGCAAAATGCCATGCATATCTGCCCGCCGCCGCATAGGGCCGCGACGCGGCCTCGAGCAGGAGCCTAAATTGCGGATCCAAGCGAATAGAATAACGCGATGATCCATTTCGTGGTGCATGAAGAAGGCGACGGCGTCGGAGTGGTCGTCGTCGAAGGCGTCAAGGCTGGCCAACAGCTCAGTGGCTGGATCATGGAAGACGACAAAGACCTCGACGTGATCGCCAAAAGCGACATCCCGATCGGCCACAAGGTGGCGTTGAAGGACTACCGCCCCGGCGATACCGTGATCAAGTACGGCGTCGACATCGGAAGAGTGGTGCAGCCGATCGCGAAGGGCGAGCATCTTCATGTCCATAACGTCAAAACCAAGCGCTGGTAGACAATGGACCTGTCCAAAGCAAGCTTCTGGGGCTACCGCCGCGAGAACGGCCGCGTCGGCGTGCGCAACCATGTCGTCGTCCTGCCGGTCGACGACCTCTCGAACGCTGCGGCGCAGGCGGTGGAAAACAGCATCAAGGGCACGCTCGCGCTGCCGCATCCCTACGGCAGGCTGCAGTTCGGCGCCGACCTCGATCTTCACTTCCGCACGCTGATCGGCGCCGGCTCCAATCCCAATGTCGCCGCCGTCATCGTGATCGGCATCGAGGAAGGCTGGACCGCTCGTGTGGTCGAGGGCATCAAGCAGACCGGCAAGCCGGTATTCGGTTTCGGCATCGAAGGCCATGGCGATCACGAGACCATCCGCCGCGCCTCGCAGAAGGCGAAGGAGCTCCTTCAATGGGCGAGCGAGCTGCGTCGCGAGCAGCGGCCGCTCAAGGATTTGTGGGTTTCAACCAAGTGCGGCGAGTCCGACACGACCTCCGGCTGCGGCGCGAACCCGACCGTGGGCAATGCTTTCGACAAGCTCTACCCGCACGGCGTCACGCTGGTGTTCGGCGAAACCACCGAGCTCACCGGGGGCGAGCAGCTGGTCGCCGCGCGCTGCAGGAACGACGCGGTGCGCAAGAAGTTCCAGTTCGTCTTCGACCGCTACCAGGAAGTCATCGATCGCCACAAGACCGGCGACCTGATGGATTCGCAGCCGACGAAGGGCAACATCGCCGGCGGCCTCACCACCATCGAGGAAAAGGCGCTCGGCAACATCCAGAAGATCGGCCGCAAGTGCCTGGTCGACGGCGTGCTCGACAAGGCCGAGACGCCGACCGGCCCCGGGCTCTGGTTCATGGATTCGTCCTCGGCGGCGGCCGAAATGGTCACGCTGTGCGCGGCGGCCGGCTACGTGGTGCATTTCTTCCCCACCGGCCAGGGCAACGTCATCGGCAATCCGATCCTGCCGGTGATCAAGCTCTGCGCCAACCCGCGCACGGTGCGCACCATGTCCGAGCATATCGACGTCGACGTCTCGGGACTGCTGAGAAAAGAGCTGACGCCGGACCAGGCGGGCGACAGGCTGCTCGATTGCATGTTCCGCACGGCAAACGGCCGCCTGACCGCCGCCGAAGCTCTCGGCCACCGCGAGTTCGTTCTCACGCGGTTATACGAGTCGGCTTGAGCGCGCTCGCCGTTGAAGTCTGGCGGGGAGGCGCGCAAGGCGCCTTCCAGTCGTTCGAGGTGCCGCGCCACCCCAGCCAGACGGTGCTCGACGTGGTGACATACATCCAGCGCTCGCTCGATGCCACGCTCGCCTACCGCTTCGCCTGCCGCGTCGGCATGTGCGGCTCATGCGCGATGAGCGTGAATGGCGTGCCGCGCTGGACCTGCCGGACCCATGTAGACAAGGTTGCCCGCGAGAGCAAGCTGGTGATCGCTCCGCTGCGCAACCTGCCAGTGATCCGCGACCTGGTCACCGACATGCGCGGGTTCTTCGACAAGTGGGCGCGCGCAAAAGGCAGCTTCGCGGGTACTAAAACAAGGCGCGAAGACTTCGCTCGCGTAGCCCCCGATTCCGCAGGCAGGAGGAAGGTCGATGCCGGGATCGAATGCATCGGCTGCGGCGTGTGCTACAGCGCCTGCGACGTCGTCGCATGGAACCCGGATTATCTCGGCCCGGCGGCGCTCAACCGCGCCTGGACCCTGGTCAAGGACGAGCGCGACGTGGTAAAGCACGAGCGCCTGCGCGCGGTCGCCGGCGATGCCGGCTGCCACGCCTGCCACACTCACATGAGCTGCACCGAGCGCTGCCCGATGGGCCTGTCTCCCACCGCGGCGATCTCGGGCCTCAAGAGGGCAGTTCTGGGTTCGGTTCTGAAGGGCGAGCTGTGAGCGCGAAAGCCCAGAGCCTGCTCTGGATCGCGCAGCGCGCGAGCGCCGCGCTGCTCGCGCTGTGCGTGATCGTCCACCTCGTCACGATCATCTACGCGGTGCAAGGCGGACTTTCTGCCGCGGAGATCTTCGGCCGAACGCGCGGCAATGTTGCCTGGTTCGTCTTTTACTCGATCTTCGTCTTGGGAGTTGCGGTCCATGCGCCGATCGGCCTGCGGAGCGTTTTCATCGAATGGCTCGCCTGGCGCGGCTGGTCGCGCGACGTGGCGCTGGTCGCCTTTGCGGCACTTCTTGCCTGGATGGGAATGCGCGCCGTTTTCGCGGTGTTCGCATGAATCGGCATTCGTCTTACTGGGTGTTCCTTGTCCACCGCCTGTCGGGCATTGCGCTCGCGCTGTTCCTGCCGGTTCATTTCTGGGCGCTCGGCGACGCCCTGCAGCTTGACGCATTGCTCGCCTGGACCGAGCAGCCGCTGGTCAAGTTCTCCGAATGGGGGCTGGTGGTGCTGCTCGCCGCGCATCTGGGCGCCGGGCTGCGCGTGCTGGCGCTGGAATTCCTGCCGTGGCGCGACTGGCAGAAAGGCCTCGCTGCGGCGGCCGCTGCGCTGACCCTGGCCGCCGGGCTTGCCTTCGCTCTCGCGCTGTAGAATCAAAAAATGAAGCTCATTGCAATGACGGCTGCCGTGTTGCTCGGCAGCGGGGCCTTCGCACAATCCTGGCCGCAGAAGCCGGTCCGTTTCATCGTGCCTTTCCCGCCTGGAGGGGCGACCGACATCTCGGCGCGGCTGCTCGGCGAGAGGCTGACGCAGATCTGGGGCCAGACAGTGGTGATCGAGAACCGCGGCGGCGCGGGCGGCGGGGTCGGCGCCGCGGAAGCGGCGCGCGCGGCGCCCGACGGCTATACGCTGTTCTTCCCTTCCGGCTCGGTCGTGACCGCCAACCAGCACATCTATGCGAAGCTGAATTACGACCCGGAAAAGGATTTCGTGCCGGTCACCAACGTCGTGTCCGGGCCGCAGGTGCTGGTCGTGCCCGCCGGCTCTCCGTACAAGTCAGTCAGGGCGCTGGTCGACGCCGCGAAGGCGAGCCCCGGCAGGCTGACCTTCGGGCATGCCGGCATCGGCTCGCAGACGCACCTGGCGGCTGAGAACTTCCTGTACCAGGCGAAAGTCGACGCGGTTTCGGTGCCCTACAAAGGCGAAGGCCCGGCGCTCGCCGGGCTGGTGGGCGGCGAAACGACCTTCGCTCTGACCAACCTGGCCGCCTCGATCGGGCATATCAACGCGGGACGGCTGCGCGCCCTGGGGATCACCAGCAGGACCGAAGCGCCCCAGCTTCCCGGCGTGCCGCCGATCGCGAACACGCTGCCGGGCTTCGAGAACGCAGGCTGGTTCGGCATCGTGGCGCCCACAGGCACGCCGAGGGAGATCATCGCCAAGGTGTATCAGGACACGAAGAAGGCGCTCGATACGACCGAGATGAAAGCGCGCTTTTACGCGCAGGGGCTGGCGCCGGTCGGCAATTCGCCGGAAGAGTTCGCCGCGGCGATGAAGGCCGAGACCGCGCTCTGGGCGAACGTGGTGAAGGAGCGCAACATCCACGTCCAGTGAAGATCGACCTGCGACAAGTCGAGGAGGCAGCGAAGGAGCTCTACATCCGGGCGCTGAAGCGGCTGCCGCCCGATGTCAAACAGGGCTTCGACGCGCTCGCGAAAAGCGAGACCGACGCCGGCGCGCGGCGCATGCTCGGGACCATGATCCGCAACATCGGTGTGGCCGAGGACACCGACAACCTGCTGTGCCAGGACACCGGGATCCCGATCTACAACGTGTGGATCGGGCGCGGGGTCGAGGTGGACGGCGTCGCGCTGAAGCTGGCCATCCGGCGCGGCTGCGAGCGCTCGACGCGCGAATACTCGTTCCGCTCGTCGATCGTGCATCCCACCACGCGCGTGAACGAGCAGACCTCCTGCGGCCGCGGCGTGCCGATCATCAACGTCGATTTTTCCGAGGAGCACGAATCGCTGGTGATCGAGATGCTGCCGAAGGGCTCGGGTTCCGAGAACAACTCGTGGCTCAGGATGGCAGTCCCCGCCGAAGGCGTTGACGCCATCAAGACCTTCGTGATCGATTGCGTGCTGGAGGCCGGCGGCAAGACCTGCCCGCCGACCATCGTCGGCGTCGGCGTCGGCGGCACCGCGGACCTGTGCGTGCATCTCGCGAAGGTCGCGGCCACCCGGGCGCTCGGCACGCACTGCGACGACCCCGAGGGGGCCAGGCTGGAACAGGAGCTCGGCCCGGCGGTGAACATGCTCGGCGTCGGCCCGCAAGGACTCGGCGGCGATTCCACCGCGTTCGCGGTGCACGTCGAAACGGCGGCCACCCACATCACGATGAACCCGGTGGCGGTGAACATGCAGTGTCACTCGGCGCGCCGCGCGCGCGCCACCTTTCGGACTTCGGGTGTCGAGTATGGATACTAGAGCTGCTTGATCGAATGGCACACTACGAGCTCACCGCGCCGCTGACCGAGGACGCGGTGCGCAAGCTGCGCGTCGACGACACCGTCACCTTGAACGGCACGCTGTTCGGCATCCGCGACGCGACGCAGATTCACATGTTCGACCGGGGGCGCAGGACGCGCTTCGACCTCTCGGGCCACGCGGTGATCCATACCGCGCCGAACGTGAAAAAGGTGCAGAAGAGCGCCGCGCACCCGGCGGGCTACGCGCCGCTTTGCGTCGGCACCACCACCAGCGACCGCATGGAGCGCTTCACGCGGCCCCTGATGCAGCAGTGCGGCGTGCGGCTCCTGATCGGCAAGGGCGGCCTGCGCGAAGAATCCCTCGGAGCCTTCGGCGATCTGGGCGGCGCCTACCTCGCCGTCATCGGCGGCACCGCGGCGCTGGAGACGACCTGGGTCGAGGCTATCGAGGACGTGGACCTCGATGACCTCAATCCAGAATCGCTGTGGAAGTTTCGCGTTCGGAACTTCGGCCCGCTGCTGGTGGCGATGGACAGCCACGGCGGCAGTCTTTACTCGAAAGTGAAGCGCACAGCGCAGGAGCGCCGCGCGGCGGCGCTGCG
>Ga0209378_1000923_pt1 | contig 21211 bp, 18 predicted proteins | sample GraSoiAngelo_156_FD_186170 | JGI IMG/M metagenome (GOLD analysis project Ga0209378, IMG submission 186170) | Grasslands soil microbial communities from the Angelo Coastal Reserve, California, USA - 14_1009_13_40cm (SPAdes) (version 2) | ecosystem: Environmental > Terrestrial > Soil > Grasslands ...
GACCGCGACAATGACGGCGACTCCGGTCAGTACGTCATCCTGAGCGCCCAGTACAGCACGGCGCGCCGACACGTGGACGTCAGCAATCGTCTGAAGGAACTTGCCCGCCAGGATCGCACGTTCCGTATGGGCAACAGCACTTTCGGCGTCGATCCTGATCCAGGACAAGTGAAGGCGCTGCGCATCTATGCCCGCGGGCCGGACGGACGCGAACGCATGTTTGAGTATCGCGAAGGCAGCACGGTCGACGGCTCACAGTTCCGCAGCTGGGGCAGAGGCGAGTGGGGCAATGAACGCTGGAGTGGCCGTTGGGAAGGTCGAGAACGGGAGAGATAAGCGTGCGATAAGACGCTAGGGCGCCTGTGCCTGTCAGAATTATCTAGCGAGCCGATCCTTCAGCACCATAGCACTCACCACGAGTTCTGAGCGCTATCGCCGATTGCAAAGGCAACGATGTAACCGTCTGGCAAGCGCTCCAGTAGGTTCAAAATGAGTATCTTCGCTGCCGCAGCTTTGAGGATGGCGCAACTGCACGCCAAGAGCGCTGCTACTCCGAAACGCTGCTCGTATCCGTTTCCTTCTTTCTAGGAGGAAACTTCCAAAGCTTTCTCTCCCAATCCGCGAGGTAATGGTCGCCACCTACAGTAGTTTTTCCCAATCAGGATGTTCGTCTCCGGTGTGGAGCATGTGCCAAGCCCGCCTGAAATTCCTCCGGAGAACATACCCGAGTACGCATGCGGGCAATAATGAGAAGGGTTTTTGTCATATGTTCATGCGTGTTCGCGCTCCGACAGGACGCTTTCAACCTTGGCGAAAAAGGGCATAGCTCGTTCACGGAGATGGTGTTCTGCCGCTTTAGCCACTTCGGGTTAACTGCGCGACAAGAACCAGAATGAGGCGCCGATTTTCCGAGCTTGCAGCAACATCACCAAAAATGAATGGAGGAAAAATGGCTGACAGATTGAAATTCGCGTTGTTGAGTCTGCTTGTGGCACTAGTCACATTCGTAGCTGCACCAATTGCTAAGGCGGATGCATGGGACAAGGAAACTATTGTGACATTCAGCAGTCCGGTCGAAGTGCCTGGCCAAGTCTTGCCGCCTGGTACTTACGTGTTTAAGCGAGCTCACAGTGAATGGGATCGCGATATTGTGCAGATCTTCACGAAAGACCAGAGAAACCTTCTTGCCACCGCCGGTTTGAACCAAAGTATGAGATTGATTTTGCGGAAAATCACCGTACAATAAACGTACAATGAATTCGGGATTGCAAGGATTTTTAGGCATTCTGGGCATTGTGCGATCTACGCAAATTCAATAACTTGCCTGTTTTCAAGTGACATAGTCAGTTCGATCCCGACTAGCTCCACCATGTTTTCAATCACCTGGTGGGCATCCTCTGCCGAAGAATCACGGCCCCGGACCGCCGAAGTTTTTCGCATCCCGGAACTGAGGCCAGAATCTAATTACACAGCTCGGAGGAGGCCAACCTCATGGCCAGCACCCCCAGACCGTTTGCCCTTGCCCCGCCCCCCGCAATCTTCCAGCAGCGCCGCGTGGACGTATTGTTGTCCTTGCAGCAGGCGGCGCAACAAATCGCCTCCATCCTCGAACTCGACGAACTCCTCGACACGATCGTTCACCGCATTGCGGTGGATTTTGGTTGCATCGAATCCAGCATTCTGCTGGTTGACGGCGATGAATTCCATTTGGCCGCCGTACACGGCTGCACCCAATCGAACAAGGGTGAACGCTGGCCGGTCACAGAGGGCTTGTCCGCCCAGGTCGTTGCCACCGGGAAGTCTTACTATGCCCCCGATGTGACGCAGGAGTTGCTCTACCGCGCCTGCGAACCTCATACCCGCTCGGAGGTCATCATTCCCTTGACTGTGCGCGACCAGATCATCGGTGTCTTCGGGGCATCGCACCATGATGTAGATGCCTTCCCCCGCGCACAGATCGAAATCCTGAAGGCTCTTGCCGGCCACATTGCGGTGGCAGTCGATAATGCACAGCGTTTCCAGGATGAGCGGCGCCAGATGCAGCGTCTGCATGAGGAGCAGGGCGAAGCTCGTCGCATCCAGCAGAACCTGCTCCCACGCACTGCACCGTCGCTGCCCGGCTTTCAACTGGAAGCTGAGTGCGTTCCCGCAGGCGCCGTGGGCGGTGACTGGTATGACTACATTCCGCTTAGCGACGGACGCGTAGCAATCCTTCTCGCCGATGTCTCGGGGAAAGGTATGCCTGCGGCATTGCTGATGTCAGCCGTCCGTGCAATCGTCCGCTTCTTGGCGCCTCTCACCAACGGTCCGGGCGAGATGTTGTCGCGTCTCAACCAGATGCTGTTAAACGACTTTCCGACGGAACATTACGTCACCATGATCTATGCTGTGCTGGACCCGGCGCGCCGCACGCTCACCTTCGCCAGCGCCGGGCATCCGTGGCCCTTGCTCTGCCATGGAACCGACGTGCGCCCGCTCCACACCGACGCCGGGATGCCGCTCGGCCTGCTTCCCGGCGAGTTTACCGAGCACACGGTGAAGTTCTGCTGTGATTTCCGCCTGCTGTTCTACACCGACGGCATTTCCGAAGCGCTGAATCGTCAGGACCAGGAGTTCGGCAGGTCGCGCCTTGCAGAATTCGTAGCCACACACGACTGCAGCGTCTTCCGGCTCATGGAAGCCATCGGGCAGTTTCGTGGTAAGTGCGCCCAGAAAGACGATGCCACTGTAATCCTGCTGCGCAGTGCCTAAGTGTGTTCTTGGCCGATGCCAATTGCCTCGGGCGGGGTGATTGATGCCGGAGCACTGGGGAGACTACAGGCTGTTGAGGCTGTGTAGGTTACGCTGGTGCTTGGACATATACCATGAGACTGCATCACAATACGGAGCCATGCGGCTGCATTCAAAGTACGTGGTAGCAGTGATGATTTTGTGCGGACTCGCTACGTCTCCATCGTCGGCACAGCGTGAGACTCAATCTAAAAATTTGGGCGCAATATCCCGACGGGCTGAGCAAAATGCCGGCTCGCAGAAAGCGTCAGTTGCCTCTCAGATGGTGAGTGCAGATGACGGCTTGGCTGTGATCGCCGCCGCACTCGATTCCCGCGTCCACGTTCGTGCGAAGCGTGACTGTTCGCATCTCGTCCACGCAATATATGATCGGGCTGGGTTTCCCTATTCCTACGCAAGTTCTTCGGATCTCTATGCCGGAACGCCGGAATTTGAGCGAGTGGCGCATACTCAACCTGGAGATCTAGTTGTTTGGCGAGGGCATGTAGGCATTGTGGTCAATCCAGCGCAGCACGTGTTTTTCAGCGCCATGCGTTCAGGACCAGGAATCGATAGTTATGATGCGCCGTATTGGAAGCACCTTGGGAAAGTCCGCTTTTACCGCTACGTCAAAGGCCTGGCGCAGAATGCCAGCAATGCCCGAGATCACGGTCGTTTCCTGCTAACACACCAGGCAAAGTAGCTGTCCTGTTCTGTTGGACAAAATATGGGAAGCACTGGTGTCCCCTGACGGCGACTCTGCCGCCACCGAAAGGCAGATCTGCGGGTAACTGGAGCGTACAAGGACCTTTCGTAATCTCTTAATTTCGGTCGGACAACCATCATACTCGACGTAAATACATGACTTGCCTCCCCCAACCATCTCCGATTTTCCGGCCGCCGCGAGTACGCATGACCGATTTCACTCCCGCCGTACTTCGATTCCACGATGGCGGCTGCGCCACGGGCAGCCTGGAAGTCATTTCGCCCACCGGTGGTTTGCTCTGTTTGCCGAAATCGGCGAATCGGGGTTCGCGAGTTAAGCTGATGTTTCTGACCCAGATGGGACCTGTGCTTGGCTCAGCAGAACTGCTGAGTCCTGTTTCCTGGACTCGGCAGCCATTTCGCTTTGTGGGACTTGCTTATGGCGATGAGCGCAGACTGCGGGCGATCACCCAGTCCTTGCAATCGGAGATCCCTATCCAGGACGTGGAGAGCAGTCGGATAGTCGATGGCGAGCAACAATGGATTGAAAAATACCGAGCTGCAATGAGTCATCGGAATCCACCACGCAGACGGCTGCTCAAGCTCGCGCTCGCCGCGCTCACCCTCACAGCATTTGGTTTGAGTAGTGCCCTCTACCTCTTCAGCATTCATTTCAAATAGCCGCTGGGACCAGCCTGGAGGTCACGCTTTGGGAGTGGATCACCAGCAACCCATCCGCCTTGCATGAAGGCGGAGCCGTCTCTATTAGTGGTATCCTTGCCGCCGGCTTCACACTGGTGCACGTGACCTTGGTGTAGGTCCCCGATGCGCAATAGCACGATGCTGAACGCGACAAAGGTCATATCCAATTGACCCGATCTGGCACCCACGGGCCATTCCTTAGGCTCATAAAACTGCATAACATCGGATCACACTTTCACAGTGGGAGATGATTATGCATCGAGAATCGATCCGGGACTGGCTTCTGATTACCTTGGCTACGCGGTACGAGGAAGATCCACACCAGTTCGTGACCTTGTCCAAACGGACTTTGGATTCTTCTTTAGCGCGGGGAATGGTCGCAGAGCTACGGAATGAAGGATACGTCCAGGAACAAGTCCGGGGTGTAATCCGGATGACGCCGCGAGGCTACATGGAATACAGGAGCGAGTCGTCCCTCGTTTTTAGAGAAAGTGAGACTCCTGCTTTCGTATTTTGAGCTTCCATGTCAAAATCTACAGTGATTGAAAGGCAGGAAGCCTTGACCCGTACATCCCTCACACCACACCCCAATCTCAGCGATGCGGTCAATCGCAACATTGTGCAGTCTGAGATCGAGGGAGGCGTGTTCCTCGATAGCTTGCAGCCAGCGACTGTGCTGCAGATCCAGACGCGGCACCATTGCTACACAGCCGTGCTCATTGGTGGAAGCCGAGCCCTGATTTCAGGTCATCCGCAATACTGCCCGCAACCGGTTCTGGTCGCAATCGCAGGCTCGACTTGGGGCGGTTCAATGCTCAAACTGCATTTCGTTGGCCGGGGCATGCATCTGGAATTTCATCACCCGGAATATCGAACCCCAATCATTACGTCGCCCATCCAGGAAATCCAAGAATGCGCGGCGGGCCATCAATCGCAGGCCCACGCTCTCGCTTAGAGGCTCTTTTTGACTTGACGTACTAATAATCGCCCCACCTCCCGTCTAACCTCACCATGACCGGCTGGCCGTACAAGCCTCGTGGCACACTGAGCCGCATACGGTGTTCTTCTGCTGTATAGCCTGCCGGGCCAAAGCATTCTTTGCCACCATTCTCCTCAGGGATTTTGTCTTTGGGTCTCCGCATTTCACGCCGCTCGAAGCCGCTTCGAGAACAGTTGTTACGGATGAACCATTTTCTCGAGCGCAGGTTTGTTGCGAACAATCAAAGTGGAGCCCTTCAGTTGGAGCAATTGTTTCTTCTTGAAGTCTGAGAACAAGCGACTCACCGTCTCGCGCGTGGTGCCAATCATTTCCGCGATTTCCTCGTGCGTAAGCGTCAGCTTGATTTGGAAAGTACCGTTGGCTCCTGCTTTCTTCGATTCCCAGGAAAGCAGCAATTTCGCGAACTTCTCCGCAGGAGAACTGGCAAGTCCCAACGTACGGATTTCCTCATAAGCCGTGTAGTAGTTCCGGCTGAGCTGTTCTGCAACACGCAGCGCGACTTCGCCATATTCCCGGAGAAATTGGAGCAGCGCATCGCGGGTAATGAAGTTGGCCTGACCAGGTTCGATCATTTCCGCCGTGACTTCATAGGGGTGGTTGGAAATGGTCGCGTTCAGGCCGAGAACATCGCCTGGTTCGGAGATCTTGGTGATGATCGTTTTGCCTTCGCTGGAGGAAGTGGAAAGCTTCGCCTTGCCGGTGCAGAGGACGAACACTCCGCGCGGCTGTTGTCCTTCGATAAACAACATTGTCGACTTAGGATAGATGGCAGTGGACTTGATCTCGTTCAGCTTCTTAACCGCAGGCGGCGGCAAATTGCAGAACAGGTGCTCCTCGCGGACCGGACAGGTGACGCAGTTGTCGAGGATGGTCAGGCCGTAAGGTGCGCGCATGGCAGAGTTTACCGACGTGGAAATTGTAGCACCGGGATTGTGATTACCATCACGAAAAACCGTGACCTCACGCACCGCGCATATCGAGTGGAGGATGGAGAATCGGGTTGACTGTAAGGTGTCCACCTGGAATCAGTAGCCGTCCGATGGCGTATTTGGGCACGTGCCGGATTGCTCGGTCTTAAAGGAAGGAAGGTTGACAATGGAAGGTGCACAAAAATATCGCATCATTGCTTGGTGGAGTTCCGGAAGAACTGGGCTGGCAAAATCCAACTCTGCTCCCAATGCGATCCACTTCACCGCGCCACCTGAGTTTGGCGGACTCGAGGGCAGGTGGACGCCCGAAGACTTGCTGCTCAGCGCGGTCGCCAGTTGCTACACAACCACTTTCCGCGCCTTGGCGGAATACTCAAAGTTTGAGTATGCAGATTTGGAAGTAGAGGTTGAGGGATCGATTCGCAAAACCGACTCCGGCTATGCCTTTAATGAAATCGTGATCCGTCCGAAACTAACTATTTCCAGCGAAGAGGAGCAGACGCGTGCGCTCCGCTTATTGCAGAAAGCTAAATCAGTTTGTCTGGTATCCCGCGCGCTCTCCGTCGAACAGAAATTTGAACCGCGGGTGCAGGTGGTGGGTGAATCGCGAGTGGAGTTTAGCCAGACTTTGCCGGTGGGCTGATAGCAACTTAGTTACGTCCAAAACGCCTGGGGCAGAAGAAGGTCTTGTGCGATGACTACAAACCTAAATGCGACTGCTCGACCCTATCCGTCTCAATACGTTTTGCCGTGGACGTTGAAGGGCGGCATTGAGGTCACCATCCGGCCAATTCGTGCGGAAGATGAGCCGTTGATGGTCAAATTCCACGAGACGCTTTCCGACCGAACGGTGTACTTGCGCTACTTCAGCTCCCTGAGCCTTGCCGCGCGCACTGCCCACGAGAGATTGGTTCGCATTTGCTTTAGCGATTACGAACGCGAGATGGTGCTTGTGGCGGAGTACAGAGATCCGCAAACCGGTGAGCCACACATATTGGGCGTGGGGCGGCTTAATAAGCTGCAGGCGGATAAAGCCGCAGAACTGGCTGTCTTGATCTCAGACCAATACCAGCATCGAGGTCTGGGAAGCGAATTGCTCCGCCGGCTGATCCAGATCGCACGAGATGAGAAACTAAGCCGCATAGTAGCTGAGATGCTGCGTGATAATTTAGCAATCCAGACGACTCTCAGGAGACTCGGCTTCCGTTTTCGCTTGCTGGGCGATCCCACCTCGGTGCAAGCGGTCCTTGATTTGTAATACCGCTTACATGAGCAAACGCCCTGCATGATTTGTAGAACTCGGCACCATACAGCGCGAACGAGTTCGATTATGTGCAGGTCTCAAGGTTGCTTACTATCTGGCTCCATCACCGCACAGCACCAATTCCATTCCGGCTTCAGTTCACCCGCTCCAATGTGATTCCGATCACATGATTTTGTGCGCCCGCCCACTGACGGCATTGTGCACATTTCGGACAATCAACTCCGAAAGGAGCGAATCCGGTGGTCTGGCCTGGCTTTCCAAAACGGTTGCAATCGGCGCTGAAGGCGCTCTGCTGTCTCGCGGAGTCGGGGAATGGGATGCAGTCACAAGAGATCGCCGAACGGATTCGCGTCTCAAAGGCAGAAACCGCCAAAATCCTGCAACTGCTCGTCTGGGGCGGATTCGTCACGTCGCGACGCGGATCCAAGGGAGGCTTTCACCTTGCCGCGGAGGCCGATCAGATCACGATGGGCGAGGTGATTGATTTCTTCCTTTCCAGGCATCCGCCAGAACCGGATGACGATTTGGCCGTGATGCGGGTTTTTGAAAAAACCAGTGCTCCCTGCCGGAGGGCATTCAGCAGGTTGACGCTGGCGGATATGGTTTCCAGGCGTAGCAGCCGCGGCGTCAGCACTCCGCCGGAAAGAAAGTGTGACGTGGCTAAAAGCTTGAGACTTACACATGCGGTTTGCATTTCCTTGATCGGAGGAAAAGAAAATGAAATTCCGGATCTCAGCAGTCTCTCTTTCATACGTTGTATTGGTGCTCTTATTTCCGAACAAGTCGGCAGCCGTTCCCAGTTATTCGCGGCAGACGGGGCTGAGTTGTGCCTCCTGCCACTACGCTCCACCGGAGCTGAATGCTTTCGGCAGAAAATTCAAGTTGGAAGGCTACACCTTCGCAACCAAACCGGAGGTGAGTGAGGATAAGAAGGACCACAATTCCAGTCTGCATCTTCTGGAATCCTTTCCACTCTCGGTATTATTCGACACTTCGTTCACTTCCACCAAGTCACCGCAACCGGCCACACAGAATGGCAATTTCGAATTTCCGCAGGCCGCTTCTCTATTTCTCGCCGGGAGCTGGGGAAGCCACGTGGGAAGTTTCGTGCAGGTAACCTATGACAGCCAGGCCGATCATTTCACCTGGGACAACACTGATATTCGCTATGCCAATAACAGCGGTCATCTGTTCGGCAAGTCGCTTACCTACGGCGCGACTTTGAACAATAATCCAACTGTGGAGGATCTCTGGAACAGCACGCCGGCGTGGGGCTTCCCCTTCGGTTCGAGCAACTCCGCTCCGTCACCTAGCGCAGCGGCTATCGTAAACGGTTCGCTGGCGCAGGATGTCGCGGGTTTCGGCGGATACACGATGTGGAACGATCATTTGTACCTGGCGGGTACGCTCTATCGCTCCGAACACATTGGCGGATCGCAGCCGAATCCAGGAACAGGATTCGGATTCAACGTTCGCGGCATCGCTCCTTATTGGCGCCTCGCGTGGCAGAGCTCCACTGCGAACAACAACTTTGAAATCGGCACCTATGGAATGCACGTAAAGAGCTCTCCCAATGCGGTCACCGGCTTAATGGACGGCTACACTGATTGGGCCTTCGATTTCCAATACGACCGAACCATCCCGCGATGGAAGAATGATGTTTTGTCGTTCCGGGGGACGTATATTCGCGAGAACTCGTCGCTGGTCGCGAGCTTTGCTGAGGGCGCTGCCGCCGTGACCAGCCACCACCTCAACACGGTGCAGGGAAATATTGAATATCATTTCGGCACGCGTTTTTCGGGCACGGTCGGCTACTTTGATGTGACCGGAACGGCCGACCCACTGCTGTTTGCCCAAGCTCCGGTTTCGGGCAGCGCGAATGGCAGTCCTCAAAGCAATGGATACCTGCTCAATTTTTCGTGGTGGCCGCAACAGAACATCGATCTCGCGGTCCAATACACTGCCTATGCGCGATTCAATGGCGCTGGAACCAATTACGACGGCGCCGGACGCAATGCCGCAGCTAACAATTCCACTTATCTGTTGGTGCGGTTCGTTTTTTGATAGAGTCAATAGCGCTCCGAAACGGACAAAGGAGAATGCGTGCAACGAAGCGCTATTCGTATTTCATCCAGCATGATGTTTTGCCTGGCATTAGCTTTTCCCTGTTGCCTTCGGGCGGAAGGCGATGCCGCCAAGCTCTACAAGGCGAACTGCGCCGTGTGCCATGCGGCTGATGGCAGCGGCAATACATCATCCGGAAAGGCTCTGAAAGCTAAAGACCTGCGGTCAGATGAGGTGCAGAAGAAATCGGATGCCGAGCTTGCGGAAATCACTACTAAGGGACAAGGGAAAATGCCCGCGTTCGGTCAGAAGCTGAAGCCAGAGCAGATTCAGGCATTGGTGTCATACATTCGCCAGCTCGGGAAGAAATAGGATGAGATTACAACCTGCGAACCCGTCGGCCTCGCTCGAGAGAACATGAGCGAGAACATGCGTCGGCAGTCTGTAAGTGGGCCACAGACCGATTCTCCGAATCGGCGCTCTTTCCTGGCTGGCCTGCTGGCGGCAGGGAGTGCAGCAGTAGGGGCGCTACTAGCGGTTCCGTTGGTGCGTTTTACTTTGCATCCGGTCCTGGCTCGAACCACCGAAAAGTCATGGTCGGACGTTGGAAGCGTTGACGAATTTCAGAACATTGATGCGCCGATAAAGAAGCTGGTCACCATCGAGCAGCGCGACGGCTGGCGCAAGACGGTCACAGAAAAGCCCGTTTACGTCAGCAAAGATTCCAAAGGCGAACTGATCGTCCTGTCGGCAGTTTGCACACACCTTGGCTGTACTGTTCCCTGGGTCGAAAAAGAAAAGAAATTCATTTGCCCTTGCCATCTTGGCGTTTTTGCGCCTGACGGGAAATTACTCGGGGGACCTCCGCCTCGCGACATGGACCGCCTGGAAACCAAAGTCGAAAATGGAGTACTTAAGACGCAGTACCAATTCTTCCGCCAGCTCACTCGCAATAAAGAGGAACTCGCTTGATGCCGGCCAACGACGAGAGATCTGGCTTCCGCAGATGGCTCGACCGTCGGACAGGACTAGACTCGCTTCTCGATCACGCTCTTGATGAGCCGATTCCGGGCGGCGCAAAAATCGCGTACGTGTTTGGGTCCGGGCTGCTCTTTCTGTTCCTCTCACAGATCGTCACCGGGGTCTTCTTGGCGATGTATTACGTGCCATCAGCGGACCACGCCCATACCACGGTCGCGTACATCACAAAAGAAGTGACCGGCGGCTCGTTTTTGCGGAGCATTCACGCTTACGGATCGAGCGCAATCATCATCGTGCTGCTGCTTCATCTCACGCAGACTTTTGTTTATGGATCCTACAAAGGCCATCGTGAATTGGTGTGGCTGGCAGGATGTGTGCTGCTCGCACTCATGCTGGGCATGGCATTTACAGGGTATCTCTTGCCTTGGGACCAGAAAGCGTACTTCGCGACAACCGTGGGTACCAACATCCTGAGCGAAGTTCCATGGGTCGGAAATGCGCTAAAGAAACTGCTGCGGGGCGGAACCGAGATGGGGACACTCACGCTGTCAAGATTTTTCGTGCTGCACGTGTTCCTGATCCCTGCGTTCATTTTTGTATTCGTCGCGATGCACGTGTATTCATTTAGAAAGGCAGGCGCTGCTGGCCCGGTCACTGAAGATCCTGTCAGCCCCAAACTTCCCACGAAACCGTTTTATCCCAAACAGCTCGTAATGGACATGGGATTCGCCATGCTCATCATCGTTGCTCTGGGAGTTCTGGCGTACGCCTGGCCGGCGGAGCTTGGTCCGAAAGCTGATCCATCGGACACCCAGTTTCTGCCCCGGCCGGAGTGGTATTACATTCCGGTGTTTCAGTACCTGAAGTATTGGCACGGTTCAACAGCGGTGCTTGGGATCTTGGTTATTCCTGGCATTTTGGGTCTGCTGCTGGTGGGACTCCCTTTCTTCGACCGCAGTCTTGAGCGACGGCCATGGAAGCGGCCAATCAGCGTTGGACTGTTCACGATCATTTTCCTAGGCCTGGGCGGGCTCGGCTTTGCCAGTCATCGCGAAGACATGCGCAATCCCGGCTTGGCGGCGCAATTGAGGACGCAGCACGAAGAAACGGTGCAGTTCATGAAAGCCAAGTTCGAACCTGAATTGTCCGGCGGATCGCTGGTGGCGCAGAACGCGGCATTGGCCAATCCGGAAGCAGCCAAAGGCAAAGCGATTTTCGAAAGAGAAGGGTGCAATGCCTGTCACGGAGACAATGGAATCGGAACTTCTGCCGGCCCTAAACTCATCGGAATCGGGAGCAAGTATGACGCGCCAAAGCTCGAAACGCTCCTGCGCACTCCCACCGAGAAAATGACGTCAGGCGGAATGCAACCTTTAGAGATCAAAGAGGATGAAATGAAGCTGCTCATTGAATATCTTCAAAGCCTCAAGTGAGATCACTAGAGGAAGTAGTTAATGTGAGTGCTGCCTCTGGCCCGTAAGCAGCCGCAGCCGAGCCCAGTGCATCGAGGCCAAAAATAGGTATACCTTCGAGGGTCCCAATTTTCTCCGCTCGCTCTTCACTGGAAGCGAGCGGCTTCCCAAGCAAGATATCTAACAGTGACATGCGGCGTTCCCAGCCAGGGCTGAACAGAAATATGAATGGGAGGCGGGTCTACAAGATGCCTCAGAACATGACGATCATATTTCCTCAATCGTGTTTCCAACTGGTCTTCAGGTTCCCTTGAGGATCGAACCAGAACTGCCGTTCTTTCCAACCAAGTGCGAATAGCGTCAAATTTTGATCGTAGTATTTTGCAGGATTGCCGTAGAGGCCGGTTTTAGAATTGAACTCCGATCGCACTCGGGACATCTGTTCATCCTCAAGATTCTTCTCACCTAAAGCTGAAACGTAAGGCACCAAGGCGGCAGAAAACCCTACCGGGCTTTTGGAGTCTTCAATGTTTCCGTCCGGCTTGACCTTTGAGGGAGGTACAGCGTTGGTGTGCAGATAGCGCGCCATTCCGGAGAGAGCCTTCAGCATCGCGTCGCGGCCCGGCGTTGCCGGATCGAGCAAGCCGGCCCACAGATAAACTCGAATCGCGTCATAACTGCCCAGCGGAGATGGCGTGAAACCCTTGCCGGGCTTGAATTCGACCCAATCCGACGCAAAGCCTTGCGGCGCGGAGCCGCTCACCAAAGCCGGGATCTGCGCCGCGATCTGCTGCCACGGTCCATCGGGCAATTCGCGACCAAGCCAGATGAAGAGTTGCAGCGGGACGTAACTGGCGTTCAGGCGGTACGAGTCGCCCTTGTGAAAACCTTTTGCGCCCGGAAGAAGCGCGGTTCCGAACCCTGGTATCTGAACGACCTCTTCTGCGGCAATTCGCTTTGCCAGAGCAGTTCCAAGCGAAGTGTAGTGCGGTTCATTCCACGCCTTGCCGGCCTGAAGTAGTGTGTACGCCATCCAGACGTCGGCATCTGAGGCGGAATTACTGTCGAGCACACCCCATTTGTCGTTCGGCCCCCGCCCCCACAACCATGACGGCAAGTGAGTCGCAAGATCCCCCGACGCGAGGTTGGTCTCTGTCCAGTGGAGCAGGCCATCAAAGCGGGACCGGTCATTGGCGACGAGTGCGAAGAACATCGCGTAGGCTTGACCTTCCGATGTGGTACGGTCACCAGCGTCGTGGTCGATGACGCGAACTTGATTGTCCATGAAGGCCGCAGCATAGCTCTTCCAAAGCGGCGTCCAATCTTGTGCGCTGCAATTCGCGATGATCAGCATCGTCGCGAATAGATTCAAGAGTGCGTTCAGCTTCATCATTCCTTCCGCATTTTGGTTTTCGGGCAAGTCGTGAATTCTGCAAACAACCTACAATCCTTCTGCATTGTGGTCGTAACAGTATTATTCACACGACGAGAAGGGCACGCCTTCAACGATGCAGAGAAGGGCAAAGCGAGATGTACTACTCACTTAGATTTTTGCTATTTCGCCGGCCCGGCAGACCAGCCTCGCGCTAAACTTGCAACATCGAAACGATATTAATCCCTGCATAGCAAGTCGTGTAGGCAGCGCAAGCTAGCGGATAAGCATCAGTATTGCAACAAACAAAAGCTTCGTCTGATTCAAAAATCCTGAAAAGTAACATGGAACAACTGTTCACAATGAGCGAGCATCGCGGATTATCCGGAACAAGCTACTACTCGCGGATCTCGTATTGGCAGGCGCGCCTTTCTCTGCGACCCACCTTAGCTGCATCTTTGGCCGAGAGTGTTGCATTATGACGGAATTCTCTGCTCCATCTGGGGAAAACTCAGTCGGCTATGCGCTCGCGTGGGGTCTGCTTGCCCCGCTTGGATTGTTTGGCCTCGGTGTACTACTGATACTCCCGCTCCCGTGGAAGGAACAAGGGATTCTTGGAGTTACGCTGATCGCGGCCGCGTTGTTGCTGAACTGGGTATCGCGCGCCGCGACAGTGACGATGGCCCTGATGGCCATCTCCGTTTTTAGCACGCTGCGCTACGGATACTGGCGGGTAATGCAGACGTGGGAGGGGATTACCAGTTCAGGCCATCTGCATCAGTGGGACACAGTCTTCGTATTGCTTCTCTTATTTGCTGAGTTCTACGCGTTTGCCACACTTGTGCTGGGATATTTTCAGACCTTGCGGCCCTTGAGACGGCCGCCGGTGCCGTTGACGGGGAATCCTCAGAACTGGCCCAGCGTGGATGTTTTCATTCCTACCTACAACGAATCGCTTAGCGTCGTGCGGGCTACTGTCCTGGGAGCACTTGCCCTGGACTATCCCGCCAACAAGATCAGAGTCTTCGTGCTTGATGACGGTCGGCGTAGGGAGTTCGCCGATTTTGCGGCTAAGGTCGGCGCAGGCTACATCACTCGCAGCGACAACGCGCACGCCAAAGCGGGAAACATTAATCACGCGCTGGGGCGTACGAGTGGTGAATATGTTGCCATTTTTGACTCCGATCACATTCCCACTCGCTCGTTCTTGCAGACAACACTCGGCTGGTTCATGCGCGACCGCCGGCTGGGGATGGTGCAAACTCCACATCATTTCTATTCGCCCGATCCATTCGAGCGCAATCTTGGGCAGTTCCGGAAAATCCCGAATGAAGGGGAACTATTCCATCGTCTCGTGCAGGATGGCAACGATCTGTGGAACGCGAGCTTCTTTTGCGGCTCGTGTGCGGTGCTCCGGCGGAAGGCACTGAATGAGATCGGCGGCATCGCGGTAGAGACCGTAACTGAAGACGCCCACACGGCGCTGCGCATGCAAAAGCGGCGTTGGAACACTGCCTACATCAATATTCCACAGGCAGCGGGTTTGGCTACTGAAAGCCTCGCGGCGCACATTGGCCAACGGATTCGCTGGGCGCGTGGGATGGTGCAGATCCTGCGCACGGAGAATCCGTTGTTCGTGCGCGGACTTTCCTTTCCACAAAGGCTGTGCTACTTCAACGCAACCACGCATTTTCTGTTCGCGCTGCCGCGGCTTATCTTTCTGGTCATCCCGCTTGTGTACCTGCTGTTCGGGATGGTGAACATTTACGGCTACTCATTAGCTGTGTTCGCATACGCGCTCCCGCACATCGTGCTTTCGAACATGACGAACTCGCGCATTCAGGGGCGTCACCGCTTTTCTTTCTGGAACGAGATCTACGAGGCCGTGCTGGCGCCATACATTTTGTTTCCGACGCTGCTGGCGCTCATTAATCCGCGGCTCGGCAAATTCAACGTCACCAGCAAGGGCGGCATTATTCGCAGGTCATATTTCGACAGGCGTATCGCACTGCCATTCCTATTCTTGTTGGCTCTTAACATATCCGGACTCGTCATGGCGGAGCGGCGTTTGGTTTCCGATCCGGCGCATCACGATACGGTGATCATGAATACAGTTTGGACGGTTTATAACGTCGTGATCTTGTCAGTCGCTGCTTCGGTCGCTTGGGAGAAGCGGCAACGGCGGTCGCAAGTCCGGGTAAATTTGCGCGTGCCACTCACGTTGATTGCCGCAAATGGTGAGCAAATCGTGGGCATGACGTCGCAGCTTTCGGGTCGAGGAGCCATGGCCCGTCTGGCCCGCTCCGTACAATTTGTGCGCGGTGCGCCAGTCACGGTTGTATTTGGGAGCAACGCATCGCGCTGCGAAATTCCGGCTCGCGTCGTGCATTCGGCCAAGCGGCATCAGCACCTTTTCTTTCCTGAACTCTCGTTCTGGCAAGAGAAATATCTAGTGAACCTGCTTTATTCGCGCCCGGAGGCTTGGCTCGCCTGGCACAACTCGCGGCCAATAGACCGTCCACTGCGGAGTTTGGCGCACATTCTGTGGCTCTCCTTGCGCGGCCTCGGCATTGTGCTCGCCGGCTTGTTTACGCCGCGACCGTCTCCAGATCGCAAGCCGGTGCGCCCAGAGAGAAGGAAAGAGCGTGCACCCGTTGCTGCGGCATCGGTCTTGTTGTTTGGATTGCTAATGGTAACGCCCGCGCGGATACATGCGTCTGATGCGGCAGTTCCGGATAAAACCGATGCGCCTGCAGCCCAGGCGCCTGCGGTCCAACCGGCACCTCAGCCTGCCGCTTTCCATGAGCAATATGATCTCGGCGCAATCAGCGGCGAGCGCGTGATCGCGTTGCGGGGGACCGGCGCCTCGCAAAACTTCTTTTTTGACATGCCTCTGACCAAGATCATAAGCGGCGCGACCCTCGAGCTTCACTATGCCGCGCCGCTGCTGCGTTCCAACGAAAGCCGGCTGGAGTTGTGGCTGAATGGCACGCGCGTGGGCTCAGTACCGATCGTGCCTGGATCCGGCTCACAGAACGAAATCCCGTTGCCGACGGACTTGCTGACCAACGACAACACGCTGACTTTTCAGCTACACGGAAGCTGCACCGCTTGTCGGCACACCAGCGCGCCCTGGATTACCATCAATCCTAATAGCGTGCTCAGTCTGAGCGGAACCCGCTTAGCGTTGGCAAATGATCTCGCCTTGCTGCCGGTGCCATTCTTCGATTCTGCGGGACAGCATTCCTGGAGTCTGCCCGTGGTCTTTTCCGGCCGCCCTGACATGGATGCTCTGGAAGCCGGGTCCGTCGTGGCTTCATGGTTTGGCATCTTTTCCGACTTTCGAGGCGTGCGATTCCCAGTCACGGTCGGCGAGCTGCCGGGCGGGAACGCGGTAGTCATCGCGCTACGCAATTCTGCGCTTGCTGCGACCTTGTCGCTTCCGCCCCGGCCTGGACCGCTTATCGCGGTACGTGACAATCCGCGCGATCCGTATGGCAAATTGTTGATCATCGCCGGGAACCGAACCGAGGACCTGCTTATAGCTGCACGCGCGTTAGTGACACGCAACAATGCTCAGGCTCACACCGATGCTGTCTATGTGCGCGACATCAATCTCCCGGCGCGACGTGAATACGACGCTCCGCGATGGCTCCAGACCGACCGGCCCGCACCTGTTGGAATGTACACGACGGCTGAGCGTTTAAAGCTGAAGGGCTCAGGATCGATCAACCTTTATTTCCGCCTTCCGCCGGATCTTTTCCTGGAGGCGCGCCAATCCGTCCCGCTGCTTCTCAAATACTCGTATGCAGGCGTGGCTGAGGGCTCGCATGCGGCGTTGCATGTCCGGCTAAACGATCGGGACGTTGACAGCATTCGGTTGAAGCCAGCTTCTTCCTCGGTGGATGAAGCGGAAATTGTAAGGTTGCCTACTGGCAGATTGCGGCCCTACACGAACACACTGACGGTTGATTTCGATTTCGGCCGGGGCAGTGCGCCCACAAACGTATGGCAATACGCTGCCATTCATCGAGATTCGTCGCTTGATCTCAGCGGGCTTCCACATTCGGTTGTTTTGCCGAGGCTGGAGCTATTCGCCGATTCGGGCTACCCGTTCACGGGATGGCCTGATCTTGGACGGACAGCCGTTGTGCTATCGCAGGCACCGACGCCCGCAGAGTACGAGGCACTGCTCGATCTCATGGGATTTTTTGGCGCGCAGACCGGTTCGCCTGCAACCAACATAACCATCACAGATGCCGCCCACCTTGACGGTGTGCATGACAAAGACATTGTTCTGCTAGGCACTCCCGCTTCACAACCGCTGCTAACCGAGTGGGCGAGTAACATGCCTCTCGATGCTTCCCGGGAAGGAATGCAGCTAAACAACCAGCCGGAACCTTCTCGCCTGTTACATCCGGAATGGCCTTTTCGCGCCGCTGACCGTGGAAAGTTGGAAAGGCTGCTCGGCGCAAAGTCGCCGCTTGATGTAATCGTACAAGATTTCGTGTCGCCCTTTCGTGCAGACCGCTCGGTTGTGGCTATTGTGCCTCTCACGCCGAAAGGCAACGACGCGATCGCAGCCATGTTCACGCCCGCAGCGGAGAAGGGCCCGATCTACGGCGGTCTGTCAATAGCGCAAAACGGGCGTTTTCAATCTTTCCTGGTAGGCACTTTCGCATACCACTCTGGCCACCTCGATCCTTATCAGCAAAGTAGTGTTTTCTTATTTGAACACTACTGGCTTATCCCGCTAGCCGTGGTGTTGCTTGCGTTCATGGTCGCTGCCTGGTTACACCAGGGTACAGAACGCGTTGCAGCAAAACGCCTTGCGAGCGGAAGCATCTAAGAGGCTGGCACATATGACCCGAATTATTCGCCGTAGTTTGTTCTTTCTGCTCACATTCGTGGCGGCTGCGTGCCTGTTGGCGCAGGCACAAGGTGGTGTCGACATTCTGCTAAGCAAGGCCCGCTCGCTTGAGGCCCGTGGACGCATGGATCTCGCGGCGCAGAACTGGAAACAAATCCTTCTGGTAAGCCCCAACCAAACTGAAGCGATTGCTGGGCTGGCTCGCTATGCCAAGCAGAATGGCGACACCGAAGAAGAACGCTCTTACCTGGAGCGTTTGCGAAAGATCAATCCGAAGGATCCGGAAATAGCCGCCATTGAGAAGATGCACGTCCTTACGCCTCAGGAACGCGGCCGGCTTGATGAGGCTGGCCGTCTAGCAATGCAACATAAGCCAGACGAGGCTATGAGGATTTACAACCAAATTTTTGGCGGTGAGCCGCCATCGGGCAAATGGGCTGAACCTTATTACGAAACGGAAGCTGCCAGCACAGGCGGGCGCCAGAAGGCGATTGCGCAATTACGCCGGCTTTGCGCGCGCGACCGGAGCAATGAAGTGTATCGGCTGTGGCTCGCGCGAGTGCTTGTCTACGATCCGAAGACGCGCATGGAAGGATTTCAGTTGCTGGAGTCGCTCCACGACCCCGGCGCGGTTGAGCAAGCGCGCACGGAATGGCGCCAGGCGCTTCTCTGGGAGAAGGAGAACCCGGCTGTACTGGCCTCGCTTGACGCGTACTTGCAGCGCTACCCGGACCAGGAATTGCAGAACATTCAGAAGTCGTTGCGGGAGAAGCAGGAACATGCCGAAGAAGAGGCCAGCAAAGAACACGGCTTCCAGGCGCTGCGAAATAAGGATATGGGGATGGCTGAAGCTAAGTTCGCAGATGTCTTGCGCCGCTCGCCGAACGACGCGAACGCAATCGCTGGCATGGCTTTCGTCCGCTTGAATCAGAAGAGATTCGACGAAGCGGTCACCTTGTTCGACCGCGCACGCACGCTGGCGCCAAAGAGAGCGGATCTTCGTGAGGGATACGAAACTGCGAAATTCTGGTCTCTAATGCAGCAAGGCTCGACCGCGCTACGACAGAATCAGTCTGAAACCGCAGTCGCGGCTTACCTGGAGGCGCTGACGCTTCACCCCGAGGACACACAGGCCAAGCTCGGCATCGCGCAAGCCAAGGTGCAGGAAAAAAAGTTGCCGGATGCGGAAGCGCAATTCCAGCAAGTGCTCAACCAATCTCCGAATAATACTGACGCGATCGTCGGCCTGGCGTTTATTCGACTGGATGAAAGAAAATTTGACGATGCGGTAAACCTGTTCGACAAGGCACGCCGGCTGGTTCCGAATCGGCCAGATGTCGAGCAAGGCTACCGGAACGCGAAATTCTGGGCGCTGATGCAGCAGGGCGCGACAGCGCTTGATCAGAACCGGACCGATGCCGCCATCGCCGATTATCAGCAGGCACTCACCTTGAAGCCAGGCGCGGCGGACGCGCTGCATGGTTTGGCCGGGGCAACAGAGCGAAAGCAAAATTATTCGGAAGCCGCTCAGGCGTATACGCAGTTGACGGTTGCCAATCCGGCAGACGCGCAAAGCTGGCTAGGACTCATCAGAGCACAGATCGGTGCAAAAAACCCGAAGGCTGCGATCGAGACCGCGCAGCGCATTCCGTCAACAACGAAGTCACAAATTGAGACTCGCACAGATTACCTTTCCGAAATGGCGCTTGCTTATTACAGCACTAGTCAGACAGCCGAGGGCGACCGCGTGTTGCGTCAGGCGATGGAAGCTGCTGCTCAATCTGATACAAATGACGCTCTGAATGTGCGTCTTGAAGTTGCCAGCGCGCTAGTGGATCAAGGAAAGATGGACCGCGCATTCGAGGTTTACAGACAAGCAACCAGGTTGCACCCGGATAACGCGATCGCTTGGCAGGGACTGATCGGCGGCTATACGCGCATGCGCGATTTCGCACAAGCCAAGGCGGCAGTGCGCTCCATGCCGCAAAATACCTATGAAATCGCCACGAAGAATACGAGCTTCCTCAATTCGGTTGCGGCAATCTACTCGGCGGACGGTCAGTGCAGCGAGGCGGAAGATTTCCTGAATCGGTCGCTCAGCCTGGAGAAGGCCGCGGGGCACGAGCCGGCCGAGAGCACGCAACTGCAACTTGTAGATATTTGGATGCGCGAAGGGAATTACGGCAAGGCTCGTGAGGGCTATCGCCAAATCATTGCCCGAGACCAAAATGCCACTGACGCTTGGCGCGGGTACATCACAGCTCTTCACAACCAGCAAGATGATCGGGGCGTTCTGGCCGAAGCGCAACGCATACCCGCCAGCATTCGTATGCAGCTTGAAAAGGAACCCAGTTTCCTTACCTTGTTGGCGAGCGCATACTCAGCATTGGGGCAGAACGCACAAACAATCCAGCTTTTGCAGCAGGCTCGCACGCGTTTTCAAGCACAAGGTCAAATGCCACCGGGCGAGCTTGATGTGCAGCTTGCCTGGGCGATGCTTACTGACCGGCAGCGCGATCCGCGCGACTTTCTGTCGAAGGTGAAGGCACGCGCGGACCTGACGGATAAACAGCGGGCAGCCATCAATGAGATCTGGTCCACATGGAGCGTGCGCACGGCTGAAGAAGCTCAGCAAAACAAGAAGCCCGAGCGCGCTATCGCCATTCTGACCGATGCCGAACGTGAACTTCCCAACGATCCCAAAATCTACGCCGCCTTAGCTTCGGTATATATGCGGCAGCACGATTATCAGAGAGCGCTGAGCGTTTACGAGTTATGGGGTATGACCGGAGCTGAAGCCGGTGACTATCGCGCTGCTGCGGGGACAGCCTTGGCCGCGCACAAAAGTGACCTGGCCGACCATTTTCTGGAGCAAGGACTGCAACATTACCCCAATGATCCCGATTTGTTACAGATGACGGCCAAGCAGGCGGTCGCACACGGGAAATACAAGGAAGCGCAGGGCTATTTGAAATCAGCGCTCAGGGCCACTCGCAACCCTGACGTGAACAAGCAGCAAAGCTTTCGCGGCGGAGAACAAGATAACTCGAAGCATGGGGCGAGGCCCACTCCCGGCAGCGGTGCTGATTCAACCGTTAGCACTCCAACCTCTTCAACTGATATGCCAGCTTGTCGGCAGACTA